>ERZ773054.203-NODE-203-length-47821-cov-4.036888_pt1 | contig 47821 bp, 48 predicted proteins | sample MGYA00580630_ERZ773054 | MGnify/ENA primary metagenome ERZ773054 (study PRJEB29015, sample SAMEA2737994) | human oral metagenome | biome: human oral; feature: human-associated habitat; material: dental | place: China | collected 2115 ... | reverse complement strand
AGCAGAGGTTTGGGATCATCGCTGCAGATAAGAGAAATATTCACATCACGTTGCACACCGCAAACATTCACGGTGGCAAGTTGTAATGCGCTGTCGCCGATTTTGACAATTTGACCGGGTACACCTAAACACATAATTCATTTACTCCGATTAAAAATTTGCGCTTATTTTACCATTGCTTTAAATAAATTGCGGCGATCTGGATCAAATGTCGCTTGTTTGGTCGGCATGGATAAAATCATACGCAAACAATCTTGCGTGAGTTGAACTGCTTGCTCATTAGTTAGATTCGGGTCGAGTGGTGAATGCAAGGAGCAACTTAAATATTGCGGTACAGTTTCAATGCCACTGACTGTGAAAGTAAGGGCTTTGTAAGGCAGTTGAACGGTGATTTTATCCCCTAACTCTCGCGGTTCCCACGTTTGTTGCGGGCCCGGAAGAATAACGACGCTAATCATCCATGGGGTTAACACCGAGCCGACCCATTGTCCCTCAAATAAAACGAATTTCGGGCAGAAACATTCAATATCGTGATGAAAGAAGGGGAGATCTTGCATTTCAGGAACAATTTTTTGCATTTCAGCAAGGAAAGTCTCCGTTGGATTTTCTTCAAAGCCAGAAACAGAGTTTAAAATTGCGGTGGCATTTTGAGGTGTTTTTTCGTGTCGGTACATGGTTAACTTTTCACAAAATAGTGGCGTGCGTTCTATAACGTGTGCCAGAAGTATTAATAAAATAAGCACGCGTCAGAGACGCGCTATCAGTGGGTGTTTGTCAATATCAATAAGATTAAAGCATAGCAAGCGAAACTTTAAAGAAAGTTCCCCTCTTTCGTAAAGAGGGGTTAGGGGAGATTTAACACTTGTCTCTATTTATTAAAATCTCCCCCCGTCCTCTTTTCTAAAGAGGGGTGTTTAAGTTCAAACCGTATTCTTTTACTACTTGATTCAAGGCTATAAAAACATTCGGTAATGTTTTTTGTATCGTTTCCGTTAATCCAATGCCGGCTTCCAAAGATTCTGGCTGGATACCGATGAGACAAAGATTTTGTGGAAATTCATCCGTCAGTTTGAGAGCGGAAAGTACATCACAAATACCCAGTTGATGCGGTGAGATTTTGCGTGAGAAAAAGGTAGGCACTTTTTCGTCATGTAACACGATAATCTCACCTGGCTGTTTGTTAGCAAGCACAGCATCGATAATAATCAAATGCTCGCGATTTGCCATTGCATCCAGTAATTCCATGCCACAAGTACCACCATCGATGATGTCAAAGTGCGGTTGAATTTCAAGGCGTTTTTCAAGCTCCTGCACAACGCGCACACCGACACCTTCATCACTTAACAAAATATTGCCGACGCCAAGAATTAATGGCTTCATTACAACACCTTCACTTCGGTCACTTCACCGTTTTCTGTGTTAACAACGTGCACGGCGCAGGACATACAAGGGTCGAAAGAGTGAATGGTTCGAACCACTTCTAATGGTTTAGTCGGATCTGCCACCGGTGTACCAATAATGGAAAGCTCATAAGGACCCATTTGGTCTTGTTCGTTACGTGGACCGGCATTCCATGTGGATGGTACAACCGCTTGGTAGTTTTCAATGCGACCGTCTTTGATCACAACCCAGTGAGAAAGCATACCGCGTGGTACTTCACCGAAACCAACACCACGGAATTCACCGTTTGCTGGAATATCCGTTTTGATATAAACCGTCATATCACCTTTCTCGATGTTATCAATGAGCATTTGCCATTGAGCGCTTAAAATGTCGTTGATCGCACAGCAATGCACGGTACGACCGATAATACGTCCAAGGGTAGAATGTAGTTGAGCGGTGGTTAACGTGTTACCCGTCAATTTTTCATAAATGCCTTTCAATTCATTGAAATGGGTAACGGTTGGTGTGTCATTTGCGGCTAAACCACACATTAAATAGGCGAGAGGTCCCACTTCGACAACTTTACCGTAGAAGGTTGGTGCTTTTACCCAAGAGTATTTACCATCATCTTGCCAGCCGGTATATTTCGGACGAGTTAAACCCGCCCAAGGTTCTAATGGCTCATCGTCTTCGTACCAAGCGTGTTTACCACTTTCTTTAATGCCTTTTACAACGAACTCATCTTTTTGTTGATCAATTGGGCGGAAAGTCGATAAATCGCCGTTTTCGATATAACCACCTTTTAACATGAATTTAGAGTTATCTGCATCAATTGGGTATTCTGGTACAGATAAGTAGTTGCCGGATGTTTTACCTAAGCTTAACCATTCAGGATAGTAAGCCGCAAATACTGCTGCATCTACTTTATACACTTGGTTAATGAAGTCAGTTAAGCGGTCGATACAAGCTTTCACGAACATGAGACGTTCTTGGTTTAGTACTGCTTGGGAATCTAAGTTAATTGGGTTTGCTACACCACCAATCGCCAAGTTTTGAATGTGTGGTGTTTTACTACCCAGTAATGCGACTACACGGTTAGCATCACGTTGACATTCAAGCGCTTGCAAATAGTGCGCGACGGCAATGAGGTTGACTTCTGGTGGAAGTTTCATTGCAGCATGACCGAAATAACCGTTAGCAAAAATACCAAGTTGTCCGCTGTCCACTAATGCTTGAATTTTTTTCTGTACATTGCGGAATTCGTTAGCACTATTTAATGACCATGTAGAGACACCTTTTAGCATGTCTGCTGCTTTTTCAGGATCAGCTTTTAGTGCAGCGGTGATATCCACCCAGTCCATCGCGGAGAGTTGATAGAAGTGCACGATATGGTCATGGATACTGTGTGCAGCAAGAATCATGTTACGAATGTACTGTGCATTGACGGGTACTTTAGCACCAATCGCATCTTCTACGGCACGCACGCTGATAATCGCGTGTACAGTGGTACATACGCCACAGATACGTTGCATAATCATCCATGCATCACGTGGGTCGGCACCTTTTACGATATTTTCCATACCGCGCCACATAGTACCGGATGACCAAGCATTGGTGACGACGCCGTTTTCAATTTCGCAATCAATACGTAAATGCCCCTCAATACGGGTAATTGGGTCAATTGAGATACGTTTTTTTTCTGACATTATTCTGCTCCGCTAACTTTTTTGCTGAATGCCGCTTTTTCGGCAATAATTTTTTCTGAGTCTTCGGTATGTTTTTCTTTAAATACCGGTAATACAGGGAATAAACGAATGATTAAAATATAGGCACATACTTCAATAGAAACGAAGCCGATTGAAATAAGCAATTCTTCCGCAGATGGGAAATATTGATAGCCATTGCCCGGATTATACATGATGAGCGAGTAGTTCATCCGCCATAATGCTGCACCGAGTAACATGCTTAATGCCGAAATAAATAACCAACGGGAATCTGATTTTTTCTCCCCGAGGAAGAGGGTAAGTAACGGTAATACCATCAACCAGACTTCCATCCAGAACATCCATGCTTCAAATTTAGTTAATTTATCGAACCCCACAACCATTTGCAGTTTGTCGTGATAAATCAACTCACCAAAACGCACTGCTAGGAAACAGAAGATCAAACCTGCAGTGACACGCGCTAATTGAGTGAATAAATGACGTTCATCTGGCGTTTTTCCTGCAAGACCGGCTTTAACTAAGGAGCCTTCAAAGATAACAATAGAGAAGCCCATAATGAAAGCTGTCAGCAAGGAGAGAATCGGTAGCGCTTCATAGCTTTGCCATACCGGATGGACTTTATGTCCGGCTACAATCATCAAGGAGCCCATTGAGGATTGGTGCATCATTGGTAACAAGGCACCCAAGGCAATAATGAAAAACATGATTTTATTGAGTTTATTAAACCATTTTTTCAAACCAAGGAAACCAAGCCATACAGGCGCAAACTCTAGGGTCACCACGATGATATACACCGTCATACAAAATGCCGTTTCAAACAGCACGGAATTGGTATTGAACTGGCCAGGAACGTAGAAATACGGTAAATGCCAATAACGTCCCATATCAATGGTAATGGACAAACCGCCAAGGGAATAGCCGAAGAGACTGGCAAGCAATGCCGGGCGCACAAGAGCGTGATATTTCCCTTTATTGAAAATATACACAGTCCAAGCTAATGCCCAACCGCCGCAGGCAAAACCTGTACCGACAAGCAAGTCAAAGGCAATCCATAAACCCCAAGGATAACCGCCATTAAGTGCGGTCACGGAACCGATACCGAAAACCAAACGTTTTAAAATTAATAAAACGCAAAGTACGGCAAGTGGTGCAAAAAAGAGAATCGCGGCAGAAACAAGGCGACCGCCCACCGGACGTGGATTACTCATGATGTTCATCCTCCGCTTCTTCTATTTCCTTGCGTGCCTGACGCATGGCTTCTTTTTGTGCTGCAATACGCTCAGCGATTTTATCGCCATGCATATTTTTGTAAGTCATAAAGGTTAAACCAGCCAGTGCGACTAATGGCAATGCCAAGCCGCGATACAAGAAGTGTTGTAAATGCGCCGCACGAGAACCTGTCGCCACTTCATCTAAGTCTGGTAAACCAAGATTAGCAAAAGGTACACCACTTAAGGCGAGCACCTGTGTACCACCACCTTCTTTTTCACCGTAGATGTGATATTGATATGCCGGCACGGTAGCACGGTATTTATCTGTGCTATTGACGTGTTGACGTGGATAATCGTATTCAGTACCACGTAATAAGCTTAAACGACGTTTCGCTTCTGCCAATAACTCTTCACGCGTACCAAAAATAATGGCACCCGTTGGACAAACATGACAGCAACCCGGTAATTCACCTTTATCTAAGCGTTCAACGCCTTTTTGGTTACAGAGTTCACATTTGCTGATTTCACCGAACGGATTGTCGTAATCGTATTTCGGTACGTCAAAAGGACAACCCACCATGCAATAACGGCAACCGGTACAAATATCGGGATCGTATTTCACGATACCGGTTTTGGGATCTTTGGTAAGGGCTTGAACCGGGCAAACCGCAACACAGTTTGGATCAACGCAATGCATACATTGTTTTTTCACGTAAGCATAGCCATTTTCCGATTGGTCTTTATTTTTACCATCGCCATCGCTCCAAACTTGAATGATATTGCGAGTAAACGGCGTAAGTTTGTCGTTATTTGACCAAGTCTGATCGCCTTTTGGATTCACCGGCGTATGGTTCACGTTTTGACATTCAGCTACGCATGCCTGACAACCTACACAAAGGGTAGAGTCGTAAAGCATTCCAAGCGCACCGGGAATAGGCTCAACCGCTTCTGATGCCTGTGCACTCGACACAGGCAAGGTGGAAGCAATTCCGCCAAGCACACCGGCTTTTAGAAATTTTCGTCTATCCATGTTATTTACCTGTATGTTGTTCTTTTTCTGCCGCTTTGGCTTCGACACGGGCTTTATGTTGAATGCTTAATTCGCGTAAAGTCACCACACTCACGCCGGCGAGTATTGCCGCAGCACCACCTAATAAACCAATAGCGGTCATAGTTGCACCTGAACCTTCGGTGTTGTTGACATCCGGTTTTTCAACGCGTGGTGTAGGGTTTTCTACGCCCGCTAATTGGAAAATACCTTTGGTAAAGCCCACACCTTTTTCGTTACAACCATAACAAGGATGACCAATACCCACCGGCCAGTTATTACCGCCAACATCACAGAATTCTAAAGTAGAGCAGTTACCGTAAGTTTCCGGTCCTTTACAGCCGAGGTGATATAAACACCAACCGTTGCGGTGACCGTAATCACCATATTCTTTGGCGAAGCGACCTGCATCAAAGTGCGGTCTGCGATAGCAGTTTTCGTGAATTAAGCGATCGTAAGCGAATAGCGGACGATTAAGTTTGTCCATTGCCGGCAATTTCTTATAAGTCAGAATGTAAGCGACAGTTGCAAGGAAGTTGTGTGGATTTGGCGGGCAACCCGGAATATTAATCACCGGCGTGCCTTTAGGTAATACTTCAGACAAGCTGCTGGCGCCGGTTGGGTTACCGCCGCTAGATGGCACACCACCCCATGCTGCACAAGAACCGATGGCAATAATGGCTGCAGCACCTTTTGCCGCTTCTCGAATGTGTTCTACAATCGGTTTCCCGGCGACCATACAATAAACACCACCGTCTTTCACCGGAATGGAACCGTCGACGACTAAAACATATTTGCCATAATGCTGTTTAATTGCATTGTGTTTGTTATCTTCAGCTTGTTCCCCAAAGGCTGCAGAAAGCGTTTCGTGGTATTCTAAGGAAATCATTTCCAATACCAAGTTTTCTACTGTTGGGTGGGTAGCGCGTAGTAGCGATTCCGTACATCCCGTACATTCTTGCGCCCCGATCCATAACACCGGCGGACGAGCAGGCGCCATCAAGGCTTCTGTCATTTGCGCACCGGCTTTGCTACTTAGCCCCATTGTTGCCGCAAGTGCGGTACATAATTTCATGAAATCCCGGCGGGAAACATCGGCTAAGGCAGAAAATAATCCATCGCTTCGTTGCATATATTCACTCCAATTCACACATTTTATATAGGGTTATCGGCGCTATGATATGCTCATCAAAAGGAACATTATTTGATCATCATCAAGAATATCCCTATTTTTTATCTGAATATAAGATGTAACCTTTTGTTTTTACAAAATAATTGAGAGTTATTCTCATTTGTTGGATTGTTATCAGGATATTTGGAGGTCGAAGGAAGGGGATTTAGAGGCGCAGGGTGAGCCAAAAGAAAAGCACGCATCAGGCGTGGCGTGCTTTTAGAGTGATGAATGCGATATTTTACCCGCGACTATATTTTATATTCGTCTGGTAATCGATATTTTCTTCCTAGTAGGAAGAGGAAAATCAAAGCGGAAGCACTGTAGATTAACCATAAAATTCCGCCTCTTTCATGCTTTTGCCGTGCTTGTTTTGTGGCCTGTTCAATATAAGCCTCGGAAATATTACGAAAGCAATGTTTTTCCTCGGCATCTAAACAGCTTTTATTTAAGAAAGTATATCTATCTACATGAATGAATTCAATGCTGGATAATTGAAAGTTTCCGGCTTGGGGAAAACCGCAATATTCGACATAGCATCGGTCGTTCATGTTTTTAGTTTGAATATATTGATTTAATTTGCCTGAAATTTTTTCTTTTTCTACTGTCACGTTAACATTGTGATAAATTTTAGTTTCTAGATAATTTTCTAAAGGGACATCATCTTTTACAGCATTGATAAGATCATTGCTTAACATCAATGTGGCCACAACAAAATATATCATCAGTATGCAAGAAAATGGATGAATAAACGTGATAAAAAAATTAAAAAGTTTTTTCATAAAATCTCCTGATTGAGGATGATATGAATTGAAAAGTGGCCCATACTTATTAACGTTTGCCGATTTTATAAAATTGCCTTAAAAATCGACCGCACTTTTTCAGCATCTTTCACACCGGGAGCGCTTTCCACGCCAGAATTTAGATCCACACCGACACAATGTTGTGCTAACGCAGTGTCAATATTATTTGAATTAATACCGCCTGCCAACAGGATTTTATGTTTTAGTTGTGTCGGAATCAATGACCAATTGAAAGTCTCACCGGTACCACCTTGTTGCGCGCCTGACTTGCTATCGAAAACAAAACGATCAATCGCAGAAACGTCGTCAAAAACCACCGCACTTTTATGGGTTACATCCACAGAAATGGCTTTCCAAATACGAATGCTTTCAGGCAATTTGGTGCGAAGTGCGGTGATAAGTTCCGCCGTTTCATCGCCATGCAACTGAACGGCATAGAGCTGTAATTGCTGGGCGATTTTCACGATAAAATCAATGTCTTGATTTTGAAACACGCCCACAAAACGAAGTGGAGCGGCCGTCACCAATTCTTGGGCTTGGCGTAAACTGACACAACGTTTGGAATTTTCGACAAAAATCAGCCCGCCGTATAATGCGCCGCTTTCGTAAACGGTTTTTACGTCTTGCGCACGGGTTAAACCGCACACTTTATTTTCGCCAAAAATCACTTCACGCACGGCGTTGTTTAAGTCGGGACTGCCCATTAAACTGCTGCCGATTAAAAAACCGTGAGCAACCTGTTGCAATTCGCGTACTTGCTGATGGTTGTAAATGCCTGATTCGCTGATGATTCGCACATCGGCAGGGATGCGGTCGGCATATCGGTTGGTTAATGCCACTACGCGGTTTAAATCCACGCTTAAATCGTGCAAATTACGATTATTTACGCCGATAATTTTCGCCCCTAACGCCAAGGCGCGTTCAAATTCTTCTTCGTTACTGGTTTCGGTCAACACGCCCATGCCAAGAGAATGTGCCAAATCCGCCAAGATGCGATAAGTTTCGTCATTCACCACTGAAAGCATGAGTAAAATAGCATCGGCTTGGTAAAAACGCGCCAAATAAACCTGGTATTCGCTGATCATAAAGTCTTTGCACAATACCGGCTGTGTGACAACGTCGCGAACTTGTTTGATATAGGCAAAATCGCCCTGGAAGTATTTTTCATCGGTCAGCACAGAAATCGCATTGGCATAGTTTTTATAGACCTGCGCAATTTCTGTCGGTTTAAATTCACTGCGAATCAATCCCTTGGAAGGCGAGGCTTTTTTACATTCTAAAATGTACGCCGGTTTTTGGTGCGTGCCTTTTGCTAACGCATCATAAAAAGCGCGGTCGGATTTTTGAATGTTTTTTTCAAATTCACTCAATGGAAATTCCGCTTCTTTGTTTTTTACCCATTCGGCTTTATCAAGCACGATTTTTTGTAACACGGTGGCGGTTTTAAGTGGTTTGGAAAAGTCTTGTGTGATCATGTTTATGTCTTATTTTTGAAAACGGGTCTTTAAATTAATAGGTCGTCAATTTCTGTAAGGTTTCAAACGGCTTGCCTTGCGCAATCACATCCAACACCTGTTGTGCATTTTGTTTAATGTCTTCTTGTCCGAACAGTTTTAATAATAGTGCAGTGTTCATGGCAACGGCTTGGTCGTGTTCCGCTTTGCCTTTGCCTTTGCCTTGTAAAAGTGCGGTAATCATTTGCGCATTTTCTGTCGGTTCGCCACCGCGCAAACTTTCCAACGGTTTGACTTGGAAGCCAAAATCCTGTGGCGTTAAGGTGTAACGTTCAATTTCGCCGTTACGCACTTCCGCCACATCTGTCGCGCCATGAATGGCCACTTCGTCTAAGCCACTGCCGTGCACGATAATCGTGTGTTCGTGACCTAATTGGGCAACGGTTTTAGCATAAATATCAATCAGTTCAGGAGAATAAACGCCGAGTAATTGACGTTTCGGACGTGCCGGATTAATAAGCGGACCAAGAATATTAAAGAGTGTTCGAGTTTTTAGGGCTTGGCGTACCGGCACCACATATTTGAAGCCCGGGTGATATTGCTGTGCAAACAAGAAGCAGATGCCGATGTCGTCCAATGCCTTGCGGGCTTGTTCCGGAGACATGGCAATATTGACGCCAAGTGCGGTTAATAAATCGCTAGAACCGGTTTTACTGGAAACGCTACGGTTGCCATGTTTCGCTACTTTGGCACCACAAGCGGCTGCGACAATAGCGGACGCTGTAGAAATATTGATGGTATTGGCGCCGTCACCGCCGGTGCCGACGATGTCAGCAAAGGGGTAATCGGGTGTGGGAAACGGTTTGGCATTTTTAACGGCGGCTAATACGGCACCGTTGACTTCATCGATGGTTTCGCCACGCACTTTGAGTGCCACTAACATGGCGGCGATTTGTTCGTTGCTTAATTCACCCAACATGATGGCGTTAAATAAGGCTTCGCTTTCCGCGGCGGTTAAGGTTTGTGCACCATAAAGTTTTTCTAATAGAGCTTGGTTTTCCATCATACTTGTCCTTATTTATTAATATCGTAATCTAAATCGCGTGCTTCATCACCGGTCATACCACGGAAGCCCCAACAATGCGCTGGTTGTTCTTTGATGGTGATTTCTACGTCAAATGGGCTAATACCTAGTTTGTATTCAAATTCGCTGAACAACATTTTGATTAAACGTTTTTTGGTTTGTTCTAAACGACCTTGCATCAAATTGATTTCAATTACCATGTAATTGTCGGTACGGTTTGTGGTGTGCGGGTAGTAAAAATCATCGTCTTCCAAACAAATAAAACGAAGCGCGTGCTTGCCTTTGGCAACATCTAAACCGAGTTCCAGGCAGTTATAAATCACCTCCGCTACAGCGGATTTGCGCGGGGATAGGGTTCGTTTTAAGCCATATACTGTGATCATGTTTTGTCCTTTTTTATTTAAAATCTCCCTCTTTAGAAAAGAGGAACTGGGGAGATTGGAAAAATATTGTTATTGAATAAAAATCAAATGAAATTAACCCTATTTTGATTATTAACTTACTCAGTTTTATGACGACTGCCAAATCTCCCCTAACCCCTCTTTGCTAAAGAGGGGAAGTGGTATATTAATTCCGATTCAACAACCATTCTACCGATTGCGCCAATAACTGTGCCCCTTGTACCGTTAAAATAGATTCGGGGTGAAATTGGAAGCTACAAATCGGCAAAGTGCGGTGGCGAATTGCCATGTTTATGCCATGATAAGAGGCGTTCGGAATCAATTCATCAGGCAAATTAATGCCCATAAGGGAATGATAGCGCGCGACTGGCATCGGGTTGGTCAAACCTTTGAACATGGCTTCATTGTCATGTTCAATTTTGGACACTTTGCCGTGCAAAATTTCACCTGCGTGAACGACTTTTCCTCCGAAGGCTTCAATTAACGCTTGATGCCCCAAACAAATGCCCAACATCGGTACTTTGCCGATTAATCGCTTAATTAACGGAATCATATTTCCCGCTTCATCCGGTGTGCCCGGCCCGGGGGAGAGGGCAAGAATCGTATCCGGTTGCGCCAAGGCGTTTTTTTCTAAAATCGCTAAATCGCAATCGTTGCGGTAAATGTGAACCTGATGTCCCAATCCGCGAAATTGATCCACCAAATTGTAAGTAAAGGAATCAAAGTTATCTAAAAATAAAATGGTTGCCATGATGTCACTCCTATTGATTCGCTTTCTTATTGGTTTGTACGATGGCGTTGATGACCGCTCGGGCTTTGTGACGGGTTTCATCGGCTTCCATTTGCAGGTCGGAATCTAACACCGTACCGCAACCGGCTTGCACATGGGCAATGCCGTTTTGCACGAAGGCAGAGCGAATCACGATACAGGTGTCAAAATTGCCATCAGATTGTAAATAGCCTACGGCACCGCCGTAACTGTGGCGTTTTTGTTGTTCAAACTGATAAATTAACTGCATGGCTTTAATTTTCGGTGCACCGGTTAGCGTACCCATGTTCATGCAGGCTTGGTAGGCGTGTAACGCATCCAGTTCAGGGCGAAGTTTACCTACCACGCGAGAAACAAGGTGCATAATGTGCGAATAACGATCCACCTGCATTAAATCTTTCACATGGCGGGTTTTACTGTCGCACACACGGGCGATGTCGTTACGCGCTAAATCCACCAACATCAAATGTTCCGCCTGTTCTTTATGATCCAAACGCAATTCCAGTTCCAAACGGGAATCCAATTCCGGATCGATATTGCCGTTAGCATCAAAACCGCGTGGACGGGAACCGGCAATCGGGTAGATCTCCAACTGACGGGTAGTTTGCGAATATTTCAAGGCACTTTCCGGTGAAGCACCGAAAAGGGTGAAATCCTCGTCTTGAATAAAGAACATATACGGGCTTGGGTTGTTTTGTTTTAACTGACGATAAGTCACTAACGTGTTCGGACATTCAAGAGAGAAACGACGGGACGGCACAATTTGGAACACGTCGCCGCAATAAATATGTTGCTTCAGGCGTTCAATAATTTTTTTGAATTTATCATCATCTAAATTAATGGCAACCTCGGTAGAAGCCGATTTGAGGCTCAAGTGCGGTTGAATTTCTAAGAGTTTTTTTGCAATGTCTTGGGCGTTCTGCTGCAGTGTCGCCAACGCATTTTGTGCAAAACAAAAGGTTTGTAATTCCGCTTGTTGCAATTGATGGTCGATCACCAGTAATTGTTCCGCTAAATAAAAGCAATAATCCGGGCAGGTAATACCATCATCTTGCAAGGTGATATTTTCCATCGGAATAAAATTTGCCACTAAGTCATAGGCGAATAACCCGCCTAAAAAAACCGGTAACGAACTTGCTTGATAAAGTTCGGTGAAACAACGCAACCCATCGAAAATGCCTGGTGCCAATAATTTGCTGTCTTCGTCCGCATTATTGCCGGCAGGTTTGAATTCCACTTGCAGTTCGGTGCTTGTTTGGGATGTTACGTTGACCTGTGCCGAAAGTTTTTGCGCAATTAACGGTAACACTGCGGCGCCGTTGTCGGTCAACGCATGAAAAGTAACACTTTGCCCCAAGCAAGAAATTTTCATGGCTGCGTTAACGAGTAATAAACTTTTCAGACTGTTTTTGCTGGAAATTTCGGCAGATTCTAACAGTAGCGTATTCGGTTTGTTTTCACATAAGGTGGCGAAAATAGCGGTAGGGTCGCTGTGATAAGAGACATTTTGTGTGAATGTTTGAATAAAAGCAGATGACATTCTCATTTCCTTAAAACATAAAATCAAGTTGCACTATTAAACTAGTACAAGAATTAAAAGTCAAGGAGAAATCGATTTTTTGTTAAGGAATCGGTTCACGGTGCGTTTAAAAAGGCGAGGGAACATTCTTCCAAAGATAGAATTGAAAAGTGCGGTGGATTTTGGCGGTATTTTATAAATCAATTTCTAAATCTTCTTCTACGTGGCAGCAACAAAGCAAGATTTCATCTTCCAATAAAAACGCAAGGGGTGGTTCTTTGTAAGAAACACGTCCTTTTTTTAATTTAACCCGACAAGCGCCGCAATAACCGCTGCGGCATTGATATTCGTGTTGAATGCCGAGCTGTTCTAACCGCGCCAGTAAGGGAAGACGATTATCGTGTTCAATAATTTGTTGGCGTCGTAATAAATGGATTTTCATTGTTGCGTGGGCGGTTACATTTCGGCAAGTGCGTGCATAACGTCATCTTCTTGCGGTTTGAACAACATCCCTAATAACTCATCAATAGCGGAGCAGAGGAGGGTGCGATCATGACGATAAGAGATGTCATCGGCATTCAGGCGACCGGCAATAATACGGCAATTCAGTTGTGCATCGAGTTGAGTATCGGTCGGCACAATGGCACCATCAATGATCGGTTGACCGACGATTTCATGGATCCATTGAATGCGATCGGTGAGTGAAAGGCTTGAGGCAGGGCCAAGTTCCGTACCTAAATTATCAATAAAGATCTTTTTGGCTTCGCTTTGTCTAAGCTGTTCGGCGATTTCCGGTAAGAGAATCGGCGGTATGATACTGGTGAGGAAACTGCCGGGGCCGAATAAAATGACTTCCGCGTCCCGTAAAGCTTGAATCGCCTCCGGTGTGGCTGTGGCATAAGGCACTAAAAAGAGGGATTTAGGGAGTTCGGTTAAGCTATCAACGCTGACTTCACCGACAACACTACTGCCGCCGTTTAATACGGCAGCGAGATGAATAGGTTGCTCTGACATCGGGAAGATAAAGGATTTTACATGCAACAAATCGCGAATAAGATTCACGGCTTCCGTCGGGCGAATATGCATATCTTCTAAGGCTTTAAGCATGAGATTGCCAAGGTTATGTCCTGCTAATTCGCCGTTGCCACCAAAACGATATTCAAATAATGCGGAGGCAGTACTGGGTTCGGTAATGATTTGATTTAAGCAGTTACGCAAGTCACCCCAGGCAATGCCGCCGTGTTCCATGCGAATTCGTCCGGTAGATCCGCCGTTGTCGGTGGTGGTCACAATCGCGGAGAGTCGTTCCTTCATAAAACTCAGCGCAGACATGACGCGACCTAATCCATGCCCGCCACCAATGGCGACAATTTTTTTGATTCGGTTGAGATTTTCGTGTTGTTGATAGCCTTTAAAATCTGCCATGTTACATCCTTACATTTTTTCGTGCGCAATTATAACCTGCTTTGAAAGAGAGTACAGATCGCTAATTATTATTGGGTATGAGAATCGCTGTTTTAGGGGGGTTTATTAACGCTATATAAATATATACATAACTGATTTTAAAGAATTTTATGAATTTATAGCCTAGATCAAATTAATTGATTGCTTTTGTTTTTGTGAATCTTTTACAATGTTGCAAAATTTATTAACCGCATGTAACTCCGAGCTTACTCACCTACGTTTTGCGCGCAATATGTTGAACACAAAATAGGGTGGTAATGCCAATAATACGAAGTCGGTATTATTCAGGGATACGTTGGAAACGATTTATCCTCTCCGTTTTTAGAAAGGTGTCAAATGCAAACCATTCCAATCAAAAATGTTGGCGCGGCTCAACTCGTTGATTCGTTCCAGCGTGAATACTATTATTTGCGACTGTCGATTACCGATATGTGTAACTTTCGTTGCAATTATTGCCTACCTGACGGTTATCAGCCTGAACCCAATAAGCCGAGCTTTTTAACCTTGGACGAGATTCGTCGCTTGGTCAGTAGCTTTGCGGTGATGGGAACGGAAAAAGTCCGTATTACCGGTGGCGAACCGACCTTACGTAAAGACTTCCTGCCAATTGTCGAAAACATTCGTCACATTGACGGCATTAAACAAATCGCACTGACCACAAACGGTTTTCGGTTGCTTAAAGATGTCGCCGATTGGAAACAAGCCGGTGTAACGTCTATTAACGTCAGTGTGGATAGCCTTGATGCAAGAATGTTCCAGCGTATTACCGGTGTCGATAAGTTTGATGACATTATGCGTGGTATTGATCGCGCTTTTGAATGCGGCTATCAAAAAGTCAAAGTCAATTCTGTCTTAATGAAAGATTTGAATGATAAAGACTTTTCCGGTTTCTTGGCATGGATTAAAAATAAACCGATTCAAATGCGTTTCATCGAGTTGATGCAAACCGGTGAAATGAATTCTTTCTTCCAAAAACACCATTTATCGGGACAGATTTTAGAACAGAAACTCTTGCAAGACGGCTGGCAATTGCAGATAAAAAATCGTTCTGATGGCCCGGCAAAAGTTTTCCGTCACCCGGATTATATAGGCGAAATCGGCTTAATCATGCCTTATGAGAAAAATTTCTGTGCCAGCTGTAACCGTTTGAGAGTTTCTGCCAAAGGGAAATTGCACCTTTGCTTATTTGGTGAAGAAGGGATTGATTTACGTGATTTGTTACAATCTGATGAGCAACAAATGCTTTTGCAATCAAGAATTTTCTCTGCGTTACAAGGTAAGCGTGAACACCATTATCTGCATGTCGGCGATAGCGGTGTGCGTAATCATTTAGCCAGTATCGGCGGTTAATTTACGCCGAGACTGAAAACATCAAGAAAACCAACCGCACTTTTAAATTATCATGACCACATTGACTCACATTAATGCGAATGGTGAGGCGAATATGGTGGATGTTTCCGCCAAAGCCGACACGGTTCGCGAGGCGCGTGCTGAAGCCTATATTCGTATGGCGCCGGAAACCTTACAAATGATCCTCTCCGGACAACATCACAAGGGCGATGTTTTCGCTACTGCTCGTATTGCCGGTATTCAAGCCGCAAAACGCACTTGGGAGCTGATTCCGCTGTGTCATCCGCTTTTACTTTCAAAAGTCGAAGTGAGTTTGACCGCACTTCCTGAAACCCATCAAGTACGCATTGAAAGCCTATGCAAATTAAGCGGTAAAACCGGTGTAGAAATGGAAGCGTTAACTGCCGCAAGCGTTGCTGCATTAACCATTTACGATATGTGTAAAGCAGTGCAAAAAGACATGGTGATTGAAACGGTACGTCTGCTTGAAAAGAGCGGTGGAAAATCCGGGCATTTTATTGCGGAGGAAAAATAATGTTACGTGTTTTATTTTTTGCTCAAACTCGAGAATTAATCGGTTTGGATGCCATTGAAGTGAACGAAAATTTCGCCACGGCAGAAGCATTACGTCAACACCTTGCGGCGAAAGGCGATAAATGGGCGTTGGCATTGCAATCGGATAAACTTTTGGTGGCCATCAATCAAACTTTAATGCCGTTAGAAAGTGCGGTCAAAAATGGTGATGAAATTGCCTTTTTCCCGCCGGTGACCGGGGGCTAAATGAACGATATTCAAATTTCCGTGCAAGAGCAGACGTTCGATCAAAATGCCGTTTATCGTTGGTTGAGCGAAGAAAATTCGGTTGGTGCTACGGTGATATTTGTGGGCAAAGTGCGTGATATGAACCTAGGGGATGAAGTCAGTAGTTTGTATTTGGAACATTACCCTGCGATGACCCATAAAGCCTTGATAGATATTGCTCAACAGGCAAAAGCGCGGTGGGATTTACAAAAGATTTCCATCATTCATCGTGTAGGTGAATTGAACACCGGTGATGAAATTGTGTTGGTGGGAACCGCGTCTGCGCATCGTGGCGATGCGTATCACGCAAATGAGTTTATTATGGATTATTTGAAAACCCAAGCCCCTTTTTGGAAAAAAGAACAAACCGAAAAAGGGGAGCGTTGGATTGAAGGCCGCGACAGTGATTATGCGGCTGCCGATAAGTGGAAATAATCCTTTCTTATCGTTTAGAAAGAACGTTAAAAATATCCGTTTCATTACTGAAGCGGATATTTTTTTATGGCGATAAAGCTAAAATCCGGCTTTTTCTTGGAAAAAGCCACTTGCTTTGTGATAGAATAAACGACCGCTTTTCTTGGTATGGCAAGAGACCAACCGAATATTTTTCTTATTTTTGAGTCGTCGGAGGAATAGATGACAAGTTCTGCAAATAAACGTTCTGTAATGACGCTATTTTCAAATAAAACCGATATTTATTGTCACCAAGTGCGTATTGTGTTGGCTGAGAAAGGCGTCGCTTATGAAACGGAAATTGTAGATCCGCAAGCCTTGCCGGAAGATTTAATGGAACTCAATCCGTACGGTACTGTGCCTACGCTAGTTGATCGTGATTTAGTGCTGTTTAATTCTCGCATCATTATGGAATATTTGGACGAGCGTTTCCCGCATCCGCCATTAATGCCGGTTTATCCGGTGGCTCGCGGAAAAAGCCGCTTGCTGATGTTACGTATTGAGCAAGATTGGTATCCAACATTGGAAACCGCGCAAAATGCCGCATCCGAAGCTGAACGAGCACAAGCATTAAAACAACTCAAAGAAGAAATTTTGGCGATTGCACCGATCTTTAGTCAAAATACCTATTTTATGAACGATGAATTTAGTCTTATCGATTGTTATGTCGCGCCGTTATTGTGGCGTATGCAAGAATTGGGTGTGGAATTTAGCGGTGCCGGTAGCAAGGCTGTAAAAAGCTATATGTCCCGTGTATTTACGCGTGATTCTTTCTTGCAATCCGTAGGCGAATTAGCGCCGAAAAACTTAATGGATGAAAAATAATAGGCGGCTAAATGGAATATAAATCATCCCCGAAACGTCCTTATTTATTAAGAGCTTATTACGATTGGTTAGTCGATAATGATTTCACACCGTATTTGGTGGTTGATGCCACTTATTGGGGCGTGAAAGTGCCGGTAGAGTATGTCAAAGATGGACAAATTGTGTTGAACTTGTCTACCAATGCTACCGGAAATTTACAGTTAACCAATGATTTTATTCAATTCAGTGCTCGTTTTCGTGGCGTGCCGCAGGATATTTATATTCCAATGGGAGCGGCATTGGCAATTTATGCACGTGAGAATGGCGATGGTGTGATGTTTGAGCCGGAAGAAGCTTATGATGATCATCCGGCGCAGGCAGAAGAACAACCAATTGGGTTTGAGAAAGCCGTCGATAAAACGGATAAACCGAAAAAGGCAGAGAAATCCACATCTCACTTACGTATTGTGAAATAGTGGCTCGATCATCAGATTAAAAAACTTTGAAAAAAGATACCGCACTTAGGTATCTTTTTTTATGGCTGGAACATTTAAAGTGCGGTGGATTTTAACGCCTTTTTTATGGCATTAAAAGTTCTCCTCCGCTAACACAAACCAGCCAATAGGTCGCAACTTAACAAAATACTCTGGCTGATTTGGTATGTAATCATTCGGATTTAAATGCACCAATAATGGCAAACCATGCCATTGCACCTGAATCTCCCAATAACTCCCCATAGAAATCGCTGATTGTACTTCACAACGTTCCGCAGGTTCGCCGGTGAGTGCCAAGAACACGCCTTCCGGGCGAATACCGAGTAAATAATTTCCATCCTGTGGTAGCTCATTCGATTCAATCGATAAGGGATTTTCTGCCAAAACATAGTTTCCGTTTTTTACCGCCACCGGAAAGAAAGACACCTCGCCCATGAAGTTTGCCGTAAAACGAGAGGTTGGATGATGATAGAGCGTATTCGGCAAACCAATCTGTTCGACTTTTCCTTGATTCATCACCACTACTGCATCAGAAATAGCAAAGGCTTCTGTTTGATCGTGGGTCACATAGAGCACGGTAATGCCCAATTTCTGTTGTAAATGGCGAATCATCTCGCGCATGGTGCGACGCAAGTTGGTATCCAAATTACTTAATGGCTCATCAAATAATAAAATTTTTGGCGCAGTTACCAACGCCCTCGCCAAGGCGACACGTTGTTGTTGCCCACCGGAAAGTTGTTCGATACGGCGATGTTCAAAACCCTCGAGTTCCACCATTTTTAATGCTTGACTGACTTTTTCGGCGATGTCTGAGGAATGGGTTTCCTGCATTTTTAAACCAAATGCCACATTTTCCCCCACCGTTAAATGAGGGAAAAGTGCGTAGGATTGAAAAACAATCCCCACGCCTCGTTGTTGTGGCGGCAGACGGCTGATGTCCTTTCCGTCACATAAAATTTGCCCTTGATCGAGTTCTTCCAATCCGGCAATGAGGCGCAGAATAGTGGTTTTGCCACAACCTGAGGCGCCCAACAAGGTCGTAAATTTGCCTTTTTCAAAAGAAAGATTGAAATCTTGCAATACCTTAGTTGAACCAAAGGCTTTATAAACCTGTTTTAATTCAATATGTTGTGTCATGTTATCGTCCTAACTTTGTCTCACCGACCCATCGACCGAATAAGCCGATAACCAGCATCATAATCACAATTAAACTGGCGCCGTACGCCACCGCCAAGCCGTAATCGCCGTCTTCCACCCGATTTAAAATAAACGAGGTTGCCACGCGGGTACTTGGTGTAACTAAGAAAATAATCGCGCTAATGGTCGTCATAGCTCGCACAAAACTCGTCACCAAAGCGGACAATAAAGCAGGCTTCAATAAAGGCAAGGTAATAAAACGCAAGGTTTGAAAAGCGCTGGCTTTTAAAGAATAGGCGGCTTCATCCAATGCCGGATCTAATTGTTTAAAATTCACTAATGCGGCACGCAAACCAATAGGCATATTGCGAGTCACCATCGAAAGCACAATGATCGCCCCTGTGCCGGTTAAATAAAGCGGGACATTATTGAACGCAAGAATGTAAGACACCCCGGCAACCGTCCCCGGCACAGCAAAACTGAGTAACGTCAGAAATTCAATGTGTTTTTGTCCGAAGAAACGATGACGAGAAAAGAAATAAGCCAACAAAAAGCCACTCACTGCCGTAAAAGGCGCGGCAATCACGGCGAACAAGACGGTTTGCAATAAAGAAGGAATCGCACCGTTCTTCCAGCCTTGTCCGAATAACGTGATGTAATGTTGTAAAGTAAAGGTGTAATTCACACCCCAGTTCTGCATCACGCTGCCGTAAAAAATACTGCCGTACAATAACGCATTGAAACCAACCCAGGCAGCAAAAATGCTCACAACGGTAATTTTTAAACCGAAAGATAAAGGCGTGTTTCGACCTTCAAACCCTTTGCCCGAGAGCGTAACGTAATTTTTCCGTCCGATAAAATGATATTGCAGCCAGAAAATCCCGAAGGAGATGCTTAACAAAATAATCCCCAAGGCACTTGCGGAGAAATAGTCGTTTTGTGCCCCCACAATGTAAAAATAAATTTGCGTTGCCAACACGTCAAAATTGCCACCTAACACAAAAGGCGAGCTGAAATCCGCCAAAGACTGCACCATCACGATTAAAAAAGCATTGGCTAATGCCGGTTTCAATAACGGCAACACGATAAAGCGAAAACTCTGCCAACGATTTGCTCCGAGCATCACTGCGGCTTCTTCCAATTTCGGTGAAAGATTTTTTAATGCCCCTTCCAACAACATAAATGCCATGGGCGTTAAGGCTAAGGTATGGGAAATAAGAATGCCGTTAAAACCATAAAGCCAATTCAGGTTCACGCCGAAATGTTGCGCGAGAAATTGTGTTACATAGCCTGAGCGCCCAAACATCAACATCACGCCTAAGCTCACAACAAATGGTGGCGTCACCATCGGCAATAAGGAAAAGATCTTACTGATGAACAAACTGCGTTTGGCAATTCTTGTGGTGTACAACGCCAAAACAAGCGCAAAGGCAACAGAACATACGCCGACCGCAGACGATACTGCCAAGGAATTGCCAATGACTTTCCACAAGCCAAGGTGATTTAATAGCGTAACAACACTGCCAAATTCACCGGATTCGCCGGTAAAAAAGATCGTAAATAATGCAGTGAGCGGATAAAAAATAAAGCCGATCACCAACACGGCAAGCCCTGTAGCGACCGCCAATAAAAAACGATCTCCTCGTAAAAAACCTAAACGAGCTAAGGCATCCACGAATATGGCGCCGATGGCAATAAACAGGAAAATCACCGCATAGCCGAAACGAAAAGCATAGGCCTCCGCCGAGAACCAAATGAACGCGACCAAAAGTGCGGTCAAAATAATGGTTATTTTTGCCGAGCGGCGAGAATCAGGCAGTCGCTGAAAAAAGGGGAAAACCCATAATGCCCCAAACCACAGCCAACTGATATTGACCTGAGCCCATCCCATCGCCGCGAAATATTCTTTTGCGGTCGCCCCCAAAAGACCATAATCCAAGGCACGCACCGGCAAACAGGCAAATGCCAGAAAAGCGAGCAAAATCCAAATGATGGGGTGATGAAAGCGGTGTTTTAGCATGGATACGTCAGCATAAGATCTTGCTCGGCACGGTATTTATGCCGAGCATAGGAAGGGTTATTTCGATAATTTGATGTCAGCCAGCCACTTATTAATTAATCGCTTGCCTTCATCTTTAGAACCGAATTTCACAAAATCAAATTCAACAAGATCTAATTTTTTCGGATCAACGGATTTTGGTGAAGATTCCGCATTGGCATTGGTTGGGATTTGATATAAACCGAATTCACGCCATGGCATTTCCTGCACCTCTTTCGATAACACAAAATCCATAAAAAGTTTGGCATTATCGAGGTTGCGTGCGCCTTTAATAATACTTGCACCGCCCAACGCATAACCGGTTTTACCTTGTGGGATCACCGTTTCCACCGGCGCGCCTTTTTCTTTTTCCGTGGCATACGCATGCACAAAACCGACACTCACCGCACTTTCACCACGAGATAAATTCGCCGTCACTAAATTACTTTTTACATATTGTGAGACGTTTTCATTAAGCTTTTTCAAATAATCAAAGGCCTTCTCTTCGCCCCAAAGTTGGATCAAGGTTGCCATGATCGTATAAGTCGTACCGGAAGCGCGCGGATCCGGCAGTTGAATTTCACCTTTATATTCCGGTTTGAGCAAATCTTCCCAGGTTTGCGGTGCGGGCAACCCCAGTTGTGCCAATTTTTGTGTATTTACACCAAAGCCCAACACCAACATATAGACAGCAGACGTGAAATCGTCTTTTTCTGCCATGAGCGACTTAAACTGCGGTAAGATTTCCGCTTGTTTTGGCGAACGGTAGGCTTCTAACAAACCCAACTCGCCCGCTTGGAAATGCGGCTCAATGGTACCGCCATACCAAAAATCTGCCTGTGGGTTGTCTTTCTCTGCTTTGATCTTGCCAAAAATGGTTTCTGTGCCGCCATGTACAAATTCAGTTTTCACATCATATTTTTCCCCGAACTGCGTCGTCACTTTTTCACACAAGGCATTTTGCACCGTGCAATACACGGTCAAACGTCCTTCTGCCGCTACCTGTTGGCTAAAAAATAAAGACGAAAGACACACCAAACCTAAACTCTGTTTAAACCATTTTTGCATTTGAACAACCTCTTAAATTAAAAATAAGATGGAGGTGAATTATATGCTATTACACAAAAAAGACTAAATTGATTTTTTCTTCTTTGTCAGGCTTATTTTCTAACCATATCCATTATCCTTTATTTAACGAGGTTTACGTTAAGATTATAGAGTCGAGCAAAATTTGCTCAAGTGATAAGCCGTTATCCGTTGATATATATCAGAAAATAAACGTGAAAAAACTAACCGCACTTTTTATTATAGCCAGCTAAAGCCAGGCTATAAAAACCATACACTATGCGTATGGAGCTAAATAGCTTAAGCGATGAACAGAAAAAAATTCTCGCTATATAACGATAACAAAAACAAGACTGACAACCGAAACTCAACATATAGGACGATTATTTAACCCCTCGTAGCGTGCAACTTGTTGCACGAATAATTAACCTCGATGCGTAATTCACGATTTCATGCGTAGCGTGCATCTTGATGCACGACCAAACCGCGCACGGAACCTTATTTACCCCTTTCTGGCATTCACGATTTCGTGCAACAAGTTGCACGCTACAATTCACTAAAATAGTGACATGAAAATAAACACGATTACCAGTTTTTACAAAAGCCTCTTAAGGGGCTTGTGAAGTATAGACCCTTATAGGGGAGCATAAAAACCGCACGTTTTACGTGCGGATTGTTATTTCATAAATGAAAAATTTGCTGAGAATCTGCGTTTGTGGCAGGGCAGTTAGTTTGGAATATCACCCCGGACCAAAAATTAACCTTTGACGCAGCATACAGTCGTCAAGGCAATATTTATAACGGGGATACACAAAACAGCTCTGTTTTACTGAATCAAGCTATGAAAATCAGCCGTGATCTTGCGTTACAACATGCGGAAACCTCAACGCTTTATCGTCAAAGTTACGCTTTAACACATGAAGGCAAATGGGGCGTGTTAGATAACCGCACTTATTTCACTTTCGATCAAACCCGTAACTATCATTATCCGGAAGGCTTGTTGGGCAGTACAGAAGGGGCTTACAACGGGTTAAATAAATCTGTCGGTTTACTCAGAAACTACCGTTTTAGCAATGAACTTTATATTCCGTTTGCTTTGGGTAATACTAGCCATATGGTGACTGTTGGTGCGGAAGCGTCCCGTTCTGAATTGGATGATGCTGCATCTATGACGCAAACCATGCAAGTTTATGCTAAAAGATAAAGGGCGTAGTGGTAAAGTGGCACAAAATGAATGGGCGGCATTCTTGATTATGTTGCCAAATAACAAAACCATTGTAACACCGGGCATTCGTTTTGATTCCAGCACGAATTCTAAATCTAATTGGAGCCCGTCATTCAACTTCTCACACCAAGTGAACGAAAACTGGAAAATTAAAGGTGGGGTAGCAAGATCCTATAAAGCACCGAATCTTTATCAATCTTCCCCGAATTATTTGCTCATTAATGCGAGTAATGGTTGTCCGATTGACAGCGCAAATAACTGGAATAATCCAAATGCGTTAAATTCAACCGGTAGTGTTGTTAAAACAGATGCCAAAGGTAAACCATATACGGTTCTTCAAAACAGTCATCCGAAAGGTTTTGACTGGGGACGTGCTTGTTGTTTCTTAGGCAATCCTCTTACACCCGTTACGGCAAACAGAAAACCGTTGAGAATGCGGAAAACTTTATGCACGTAATTTATAACACCGGTGAAAGCCTGGTGACGCAATATCAACTGGGTAGCTATGGTATTTGGGGCGTTAACGTTGGCTATAAATTTAATAACAGTTTAAGCCTACGTGTGGGCGTGAATAATATTTTAGATAAACGTATTTATCGTAATGCCGGCACGGCACGCACCTATAATGAGCGTGGTCGTTCTTACTTTACGAATTTGAAATACAGTTTCTAAAATTGATTGTGTGAAAAAAGTGCGGTAAATTTTTGGGGGGGCAGATCACTTTTTCCCAATATGTTGATGAGAAAATATTTGAGGAAATGACCGCACTTTTTTTAGTAATGAATACTTGTGTTGTCATACACTTCCTAATGTACACCTCAGAAAGTAAACAAAATTCTGTGAGTTTTTTGAGGTGTTTTTTATTGGATCTCGGCATGTGCTGGGAAGCAATGCGCCATTGTGCGTTATCTATGCAGCTTATTAATTTGGAGTTAAATATGAGATAACTGTATAGATGTGAAATATATTTTCACTGAAGAGCGATAAGAAAGAATGTAAAAAAGGAATATCTATGATGAGATTTATTAAGTTAGTGTCGAAGTGTAGTGTAGGATTCTGTGTGATTATGAGCCTGTTGTTAATTGCTTTCTTTGGATATGAAACACATCACGACGATACTTATAACTCGCCTAATGAGTTTTTAAATTCAAAATCATCGTCATGGTATATTCATGTGTTTCCGGCAAGTAGTCATAACATTTTTGTAAGAACATTCGTTGAAACAAGTGAAATGATTATGATTTTTGAGGCTAATAAAAAGGATGAAATACCACTTTCCCAGCTTTATGCCATAATTTCTTCCGATAAAGGGAGAGCCATTTTAAAAAATTTGAATATTTCGACGTTTAAAAAACAATCTTTTTTAAATAGAGGAGAATTATATTGTTATTTTTATCAAAATAAATCGCCTTATTTAGTGAGTAAATATTATTCAAATCATAATGATATCGTCCATTATTTGTTTGCATCACTTGGCTCTCAAGAGGCGTTAGAGGTTTGTCGGTGATATTTTAACTGAAGTTATTAAGGGGAATTTCGAATTTTTGATCAGGGATAGATTGTATCATGATGATTCTTCAATCCTGATTGTCACAAAGTGCGGTGAATTTTCATCTTATTTCTCAAAAAAAAAGCCGACATAACGTCGGCCTTTTTAATGAGTATTAACTCAAATTAGAAGTGTACACGTAAACCTGCACCGTAGATATTTTCATTGGTACGTTGACCAACGTTATCTTTTTCAGTTGCGCGGGTATATTGTACATAAGGTACAACGTTTTTGCTTAACTTATAGTCAGCCATTGCGATGTATTGGTTTGTAATGCCTTTACCCTGATCTTGACCTTTATAGTCTTTCTTGCTGTAACGTTCCCATTGTAAACCAAGGGTAGATGGGATACCTGCAACATCAGCAAGATCATATTTGCTTTCTAAGAAGATGTATTTGCCTTTGGTGTCGTTTGTTGCACCAGTCACTTTCTCAGTACGTTGACCGTAAGCTACGGCAAATCTGAACGCATCTAATCTATAGTGGGAAGATAATAACCAGTTATGATTTTTTTGTGATGTTGAAGAAGAGTTCACAGAATCATATTGATCGAAAGTATAGCCTGCTGCGAATTCAATGTTATGATTTTTTTCAAAGTCATAGTTATAGAATGCGGCTACGCCAGCACCATTTTTATAGCTATCATTTGTAGTATATTTTTCTGGATTACCGAATAGGTAGTCAGCACCGAAGCTAAAGCCTTCGAAATCAGCAGAACGGAATTTAATGGATTTATCTGCACTTGTTGTTAGGATGTTGTTATCACCAGAACGATAGTATAAGCCATCACCTAATACATCATCTGCAGTAGTGGCTTGACGACCGAAACTTAATTTACCCACGTTTTCAAAACCGAAACCGACAAATAATTTGTTAGTGGTAAGACCACCAAAGCTGGTATCTGAACCTGATTGTTTTTGGATACTCTTACCTTTAGCATTTGTTTGAGTACCATTAAAACGAGTTTCATAGCCCACAAATGCAGACAAACCATTGTCTAATGTGTGAGTTGCATTGATTTTAATACGGGAACCATCGTTCACGAGGTCGCCACGTTGATCTTTGCCTAATTTTCCTAAGAAGATACGGGCAGAACCACCAAGTTCAACTTTAGTACCATCTTGGTTATAAACTGTTGCAGCGTTTGCTGCGCCGGTTGCTGCGAAAGCAGCGATTGCTAATGCGATTACTGTCTTTTTCATAATCTTCATTCCTTTTCAGAAATTATTTGTTATTAAGGTCAGTTTTGAACTTTTTCATTAAATTAGCATCAATGAATCATTCAGACTACTTCTTTTGAAGTGTCACGATCTTGGCAAAGAAAAATAAGCGTGTCAACAGTAACATTACTTTTTTCTCTCCATTTTCTGACACAGATCACAGTTTTAAGGTAAGGCTGTCTAATAAATCGTCACCTTAATTTTGTGCTAATCGTTTAAATCCTGCGCGTAAATCTTCAATTAAATCATCCACATCTTCTAAGCCAATATGAATACGAATTAAGGTGCCTTCTAATTTTCGCGGAATATTCGGACGGATTTTGGCAATTTCCTCCGGTTGATTATATAAAATCAAAGATTCAAAGCCGCCCCAGGAATAAGCCATGGTGAATAAGTCAAAATGATTCATAAAGGCTTCAAGCTGTTGTTGTGTTAATTTTTGTTTTAACTCAAAAGAGAATAATCCGCTTGAACCGCTAAAATCCCGTTTAAAAAAAGCATTGCCGGGGCAGCTTGGCAAGGCAGGGTGATACACAGCCTTAACTTCCGGCTGTTGTGCCAACCATTGTGCCACTTTTATGCTGCTTTCTTCGTGTTGTTTTAAGCGAATATTGAGCGTACGCAATCCGCGTGCTGTGGTATAGGCGCTGTCGGCATCCACCATTTGACCCATTAGATAAGAGTGTTCGCGTAGTTGATCCCAGCAACGGGTATTAGCCACTGCCGTGCCAATCATCACATCGGAATGACCTACTAAATATTTCGTGCCTGCCTGAATTGAAATATCAATGCCATGTTCTAACGCTTTGAACAACACACCGGCCGCCCACGTGTTATCGATCATAATAACAATCTCTGGGTTGATGTTACGCACGGCAGAAACGATTGCCGGAATATCCGCGACTTCCATGGTGAGAGAGCTTGGCGCTTCGAGAAATAATACTTTCGTATTCGGTTGGACTAAATCGGCAATTTTCTCGCCTAACATCGGATCATAAAAGGTCGTGCTTACGCCTAATTTTTTTAATACGACATTGCAGAAATCCTGTGTCGGCTCATAAGCGGCACCGGTCATTAGCACATGATCCCCGTTTTTCACAAAAGAAAGAATGCTATTCGTGACTGCCGCTGCACCACAAGGGTATAAATAGCAGCCTGCGCCGCCTTCTAATTCGGTCATCGCATCTTGTAACGCAAAATGGGTTAAGGTGCCTCGGCGACCATAAAAAAGTTCACCTTTCGCACGATGAAGGGTGGCGTGCTTTTTATCTTCTAAGCAATCAAAGACAAGAGAGGATGCCCGTTGCACAACCGGGTTAACTGAGCCTTGGGTGTAGCGTTTTTTTCTTCCGGCGTGGACTAAGGCGGTGGCTAATGATTTTTTTGACATGATAATATCCTACAAAAAGGGGAAAATGGATGAAAAGTGCGGTTGTTTTTTCGGGTAAAAATATTAACGCTAAATTTGTTTTGGAACTAGTTCCTTTTTACGCAAATTTACATAGGAGGCATTTAAAAGTGGCGCAATCTGATTTAGAATAAAGCCACAACTCATCCTCGGCTAGAACGCGAATTATGAAATTAAACATCCCCATTTTTTTAACGATATTTCGAGTTATTTTAATTCCTTTCTTCATTATTGCTTTCTATCTTCCTTTTGATTGGGCGCCTTTTTTAACCACCTTTATTTTCTTTATCGCCGGTGTCACCGACTGGCTGGACGGCTATCTCGCCCGCAAATGGAAACAAACTACGCGTTTTGGTGCATTTTTGGATCCGGTGGCGGATAAAGTGATGGTAGTGGCCGGGCTTGTTTTAGTGGTGGAATATAATCATACCTTTTGGATTACGCTGCCGGCGATTGTGGTGATTTCTCGAGAGATTATTATCTCCGCCTTGCGCGAATGGATGGCGGAATTAGGCAGTCGCAGCAAAGTGGCGGTGTCTTGGTTGGGTAAGGTAAAAACTACCTCACAAATGTTAGCGTTGGGCGGCTTATTGTGGCGTTATAACGTTTACATGGAAGTCGCTGCCATTATCCTACTTTATATTGCGGCGATTTTGACGATTTGGTCTATGCTGCAATACCTCTCTGCGGCAAAAGACAGTCTCTTAGACGACCTACCAAAATAATATATTCATAACGTTAGGCTAACTTCGCAAGTTAGCCTAGAATCTTGTCCTCAAATCGCTTTTACAAATGATGCAAAATCTGTTCAATGTGTTTTAAACCGTTTAGGCGGGTCGTGCTTAAACGTTGTGCAATGCCAAGGTGAGTGAAATAGGCGGTTAAATCAAAATAGCGTAATTGTTCTGCGCTTTTGTTTTCAATGTGTTGCAATAAAATCCAGAGTAAACCATTCATAATCCGAGCTTCACTATAGGCTTGAAAGTGAAAAGTGCGGTCGTTTTTTTCGGTGAATTTAAACCATACCTGTACTTCGCAACCCGGAATAATTTCCATCTGTGCTAATTCATTTTTATTTGGTATAGGGAGATTTTTGCCGGCTTGAATAATCAAACGGTAGCGTTCTTCCCATGTTATGGCATTGCGTAATTGTTGTTCAATGTTCATCTTAATAATTCTAAACTTTTATCTAAGGCGTTAAAAAATGCTTCAATGTCTGAGGCGATATTATAAGGTGCAAAAGATAAGCGCAGGATAGCGGCCTGTCCTAATCTTGCTAAATAAGGCTGTGCACAATGTTCACCAACACGTAATGCGATATTTTGTTCGGCTAATAGCGTGGCTAAATCGAAGGCGTTAACATCCTCAAATACAAAGCTGACGACAGAACTTGGTTGTGGTGAGTTAAATAATTTGCATTGTTGATAAGAGGATAAACGTTGACGGGTCATTTCTGCCAAGCGTACGGCGTTTTCTTCCATTTCGCCAATATCCCATTGGCTTAACCATTCTAGCACGGCGTTAAAGCCAATCACGGCAGCAATATTCGGCGTGCCAGCTTCCAACCGATAAGGCAGTTCGGCAAAGGTGATTTGTTGTTTGCTGACTTTGCTAATCATTTTGCCGCCGTACTGCAAGGGCTGTAATAAATTTAACGCCTCCAATTTTCCGCTTAACACGCCAAGCCCGGTCGGGCCGTAAATTTTATGGGCGGAAAAAGCAATAAAATCGGCATCCAATTCTGCTAAATTAATTTTGATGTGGCTAATGGCTTGTGCCGCGTCCAGTAAAACAAGCGCGGAACTTTGTGCGCGAATCAATTCAATCAATTGTTTGACAGATTGCTGTGTGCCGGTGACATTAGACGCAAAATTTAACGCCACCAATTTCGTGCGTGGTGAGAGTTTTTTCAGCAACGCATCGGCGTCAATCAGCCAATCATCCAATATCGGCAACACATGAATAATGGCGCCGGTTTTTTTAGTCATTTGGTGCCACGTGACGAAATTAGCGTGATGATCCGCTTCACTGATTATGATTTCATCGCCGGCATTGAGATACGGTAATAAACCGTTTGCCACTGTGTTAATGGCTTGCGTTGTGCCGGATGTCCAGATCACTGCCTGTTCGCTTTCGGCATGAATTAACTGCTTAACCCGACTACGAGCTTGTTCATAAAGTGCGGTCTGTTTTTCATCATATTGACTGCGATGCACCGAACCGGCGGATTGATAAAAGGCAACCGTTGCCTCGATTAAGCACTGCGGCTTGAGGGTTGTCGCGGCGTTATCAAGATAGACTACGGCATCTGTGTGAGTGAAATAGGGAAAATATTGACGAAATGTTTGGGGATCAAAATGCATTTTTTACCTTCTTTGTTGTTGACGCCATAAATGGGGTTCAATAGGCGAGGGATCGCGCCACAAACCGCGTCGATTTTCTCTTGCGGTTTGCTCAGCCTGTAAATAGGCGACATCGTGCAAATATTGTCGATAAGCCCATGCCATGCCTTGTTGTACCATAATTAAATTGATGTTTTGCTCCTGCTTATCATACACCGTTGCTAGGGTGCGCTGATAGCGATCGTAGCCTTGAATATCTAATGTCACCTGGCTTTTGTGAATCAGTGAACCCAGCATTTGACGGGATTTTTTCCCGAAAGGCTGTGCTTTTTCCGGTGCGTCGATTTCGGCTAACCGCACTTTAATGGTTTTACGATTGGCCGTTAAACAGGTGAACGTGTCGCCATCGCTAATTCCTACCACAAAACAATCTGCCGTGCGCGCTTGCAAAGCGAGGGGGATAATAAAAAAGAAAAAACACAGAAAATATCGCATCGTGAGGATATTTGTTACAGTGCGACGTTGTCACAAAATTCAGCTAATTGTGCTTTGTTCGGCAGGGCAGACATGGCACCTTTTGCTGTGGTAGCTAACGCGCCACAGGCATTGGCTTGACGGAGAATTTGCTCAAGCACAGGAATTTCTTTCCAATTAGGATGTTGTGAAAGCCCGGCAAGAAGACCGCCGACAAAGGCATCGCCCGCACCTGTGGTGTCAACCGGTTTTAAGGCTTTGCCGGCAACAATGTCTTTTTTACCCGCTAGATGGTAGAGAGCACCGTCTTTGCCTAGTGTGACGATAATCAATTTTTTCGGATAAAGTGCGGTGATTTTTTCGAACGCTTCGTCTAAGGTTTGTGTGTCGGTGAGGAGCGTCAATTCTTCTTCTGAAAACTTCAATACGTCTGCCAATGCCACCGCTTGCATAACGGTTTGCTTCATGTCTTCAAAACTTGACCACAGGGATTCGCGTAAATTCGGATCAAAAGAGAAGAATCCGCCTGCGGCTTTAATGCGACGAATCGCCTCAAAGGTGGTTTCGCGGGAAGGATTATTGATTAAAGCAATAGAGCAGCAGTGAAGCCATTCGTTCGCTTGGAAATTCGGTAAATCCGCCACTTGTAAAAATTGGTCGGCACTTGGATTCACCATAAAGGTAAAGCTCCGTTCGCCGTTATCTAACCCGACGATAACCGTGGAAGTACGCTGTTGCGGATCAAGAATCATGTGGCTGGTTTGTACGTTTTCCTGTTGCAGGGTTTGTTGCATAAATTCACCCAAGGGATCTTTGCCCACGCGACCGATAAACGCACTTTCACCGCCTAAACGTGCAATACCTACCGCCACGTTTGCCGGGGCGCCGCCAGCACAACGCAAATAATGATTTTCTCCGTCGGGGATTAAATCCACCACGGCATCACCTAATACCCAGATCTTTTGATGCATATTCTGCTCCTTGTGTTAGCCCTAAAAAATGCGGATAAAAATAACCGCACTTGATAGAGTTCATAAGTGCGGTTCATTTTTGTGATGTTTTTATTTCACCGTGACTTTGGCGAACTTACGTTTACCCACTTGGTAAACCGCAGTGGAGGCGGTGATAACCAGTTTGGCATCTTCTACTTTTTCACCGTCAATTTTCACGCCGCCTTGTTGTACCATGCGGTTGGCTTCTGAAGTCGAAGCCACTAAACCGGCGTCTTTTAACAAGTTGGCAAGCCCAATTTCGCCTTCAAAGGTAAATTCAGGCATGTCATCCGGCATTGCACCTTTTTGGAAACGGTTGATAAATTCTTGTTCAGCCGCCTCTGCCGCCGCTTCATCATGGAAACGGGCAATAATTTCTTTGGCTAATAAGATTTTTACATCCCGTGGATTTTTACCGTTCGCCACATCTGCTTTCAATTGGGCAATTTCAGCTAATGGACGGAAAGAAAGCAAGTTGTACCAATCCCACATTAAGTCATCGGAAATGGACATGATTTTGCCGAACATTTCGCTTGGTGCTTCGGTGACACCGATATAGTTGCCGAGGGATTTAGACATTTTTTTCTCGCCATCCAAGCCCACTAATAATGGCAGCGTAATCGCCACTTGTGGTTTTTGACCGGCGGATTTTTGTAATTCGCGACCGACTAACAAGTTGAATTTTTGGTCGGTTCCGCCTAACTCAACATCGGCTTCCAACGCAACGGAATCGTGACCTTGCAAGAGCGGGTAAATAAATTCATGAATCGCAATGGGTTGATTGTTAGAGAAACGTTTTTTGAAATCATCACGTTCTAACATACGGGCAACAGTGTAGTTGCTTGCTAAACGAATCATGCCTTCGGTACCTAATTTACCCAACCATTCGGAGTTGAATACGATACGGGTTTTTTGTGGATCGAGGATTTTGTAGATTTGTTGTTTATAGGTTTCCGCATTGCGTAACACGTCTTCGCGGCTAAGCGGTGGACGGGTAGCATTTTTGCCGGACGGATCGCCCACCATGCCGGTGAAGTCACCAATTAAGAAATAAACTTCGTGGCCTAATTGTTGGAATTGACGTAATTTGTTTAATACTACCGTGTGACCTAAATGAATATCCGGTGCGGTTGGGTCTGCGCCGAGTTTTACGCGCAATGGGCGATTTTCTTTAAGTTTTTCAATTAAATCCTGTTCAGAAAGAATTTCATCTACACCGCGTTTTAGTTCTGCGAGAACGGTATTCATATCAGTCATGTCTTTTCCTAATGTTATTCAATTTACCGAAAGGCTACATTATAGAGGTTATTCGGCAAATTTGAATTATTTTTAAGGGAAAGGGCAGATTTCAGGCGAAAAAAAACGCCTCTTGTGGGGGATGAGGCGTTGAAGTTGGAGTGATTATCTATTGTTGTTTGAATGATTAAATGATAATTATTCTCAAAATTAATGTCAAGCACTTTAATGAAAATAATTCTCAAATAATTTACTTAAATCCCATTTAGCTTAAGTGGTACGACCTTTGTGAGATGAAGTGCGGTCGGAATTCCCTGCGTTTTTTCAAATTCAGCGGCATATGCATAGGCTTCCACGCCTTCTTTGAGGGCTTGCTGGAAAAGCGTGTCATATTTGGCATCAATGTGTTTTGCAATTTGAAAATGATCGAACCCATCGTGCAATCCACAAAAGAAAATCACCGCACGATGGCCTTGTTTTTTCATGGCGATCAATTCGCGCAAGTGTTTTTGTCCGCGCGTGGTGACAGCATCGGGAAACATACCGAGTTTTTTGTCGTTATCCACATAAGTAATGGATTTCACTTCCACATAACAATCGGGCAGATCCTTGCCTTTTAGCAGAAAATCGATACGGCTGTTTTCCTCGCCGTATTTCACTTCCGGATGAATTTCATCATACATAGCCAGTTCGAGAATTTGCTTTTTTTGTAAGGCATCAAAGGTGAGCTGATTAGAACGGTGCGTGTTAATGCAAACCAGATTGCCATTGGCTAATTGCGTTAATTCCCATGAACTTGGGTATTTTCGTGTGGCGCTGTCAGAGGTGGAATACCAGACGGTATCGCCTTCTGCACCACAGCCGATCATGGCGCCGGTGTTGGCACAGTGCAGCGTAGTGATGTCGCCGTTTGGTAGTTGCACATCGGTTAAGAAACGTTTGTAACGACGGATTAAGGTGGCGGATTGTAGAGGAGGTAATTGCATTGTGTTTGACCTTGAGCATCAAAGTGCGGTTAAGTTTTTCCGTGTTTTTTACTGACCGGTGTGAAGCGGCAGTAAAAATATTCGCGCGCTAAGATAGCAAAGCGAGGGAGGAATTTCTAATTTTTTATGTGCTACCACAAATTGCAATAGGGATCACATATTGAATAAAAAGCCGAAAAAATTTTTTAGTTTTTAAGGGATTAATGATAGAGTGGGGCTAATTTGACTGCCTAGAGGCGTCATTTCGGGCGGGTAAGTTTGTTACCTAAATCTTAACCAATCAAAGGGAATCATTATGTTAATTGGTGTACCTAGAGAACGGCTTGATAATGAAAGTCGTGTGGCGGCAACGCCGAAAACGGTTCAGCAAATTTTGAAGCTCGGTTTCGACGTAATTGTTGAACATGATGCGGGTTTCAAAGCCAGTTTTGAAGATCAGGCATTTGTAGCTGCCGGGGCAAAAGTCGGTGATGCCGCACAAGTTTGGCAAGCAGACATTATTTTTAAAGTCAACGCGCCGACTGATGATGAAATCGCTTTAATTAAAGAAGGGGCAACCTTAGTCAGCTTTATCTGGCCTGCGCAAAATCCGCAGCTCATGGAAAAACTGTCAGCGAAAAAAATCAATGTGTTGGCGATGGATGCCGTGCCGCGTATTTCACGTGCGCAAGCATTGGATGCATTAAGTTCGATGGCAAACATTGCGGGTTATCGTGCTGTGGTGGAAGCAGCACATGAATTCGGCAGTTTCTTCACCGGACAAATTACCGCCGCAGGTAAAGTACCACCGGCAAAAGTGTTGGTGATTGGTGCGGGTGTTGCCGGTCTTGCCGCGATTGGGGCAGCAAACAGCCTCGGTGCTATCGTACGTGCCTTTGACTCCCGTCCGGAAGTAAAAGAACAAGTAGAAAGTATGGGCGCCAGCTTCCTTGAAATCGATTTCAAAGAAGAAGGCGGCAGTGGCGATGGCTATGCGAAAGTGATGTCTGAGGAATTTAATCGTCGCGCGCTTGCCCTTTATGCAGAACAAGCAAAAGAAGTGGACATTATCATTACCACCGCATTAATTCCGGGCAGACCGGCACCGCGCTTAATCACCAAAGAAATGGTGGAATCCATGAAGCCGGGTAGCGTGATTGTGGATTTAGCCGCAGCGACCGGCGGTAACTGTGAATTGAGTAAAGCCGGCGAAGTGGTGGTCACCGATAATCAAGTGAAAATCATTGGTTACACCGATTTACCAAGCCGTTTACCAACGCAATCTTCCCAACTTTACGGTACCAACCTTGTTAACTTATTGAAATTGCTTTGCAAAAACAAAGACGGTCAAATCGATATCAATTTCGACGACGTGGTATTACGTGGCGTGACAGTGATTCGTGCTGGCGAAGTCACATGGCCGGCACCGCCGATTCAAGTTTCCGCTCAACCGCAACAACAAGCGAAAGCTGCAAGTGCGGTCAAAAAAGAAGAGGAAAAACCAACAGATCCGCGTAAAAAATACGGCATTATGGCGGCAGTGGGTGTGCTTTTCTTATGGCTCACGTCTATTGCACCGGCGGCTTTCCTTTCTCACTTAACCGTGTTCGTCTTGGCTTGTGTCGTGGGTTACTATGTGGTTTGGAATGTGAGCCATGCGCTACACACCCCATTGATGGCGGTAACCAATGCGATTTCAGGGATTATTATCGTGGGAGCGTTATTGCAAATCTCACAAGGTAATTTCTTCATTAGTGTGTTGGCGTTTATTGCGATTTTAGTGGCAAGCATCAACATTTTTGGTGGCTTCCGCGTCACTCAACGTATGCTTTCCATGTTTAGAAAAGGCTAAGGAGAAAATCATGTCAGAAGGTTTTGTACAAGCTGCGTATATTGTGGCAGCGTTGCTCTTCATTATGAGCTTAGCCGGTCTTTCTAAACACGAAACGGCAAAAGCAGGGTGCTGGTACGGCATCATCGGGATGGGAATTGCACTCATCGCCACCATCTTCGGGCCAAAATCCGAAGGCACATTGTGGATCATCATTGCGATGGTGATTGGTGGTGCGATTGGTATTCAACGTGCATTAAAAGTCGAAATGACAGAAATGCCGGAATTGGTGGCAATCTTGCACAGTTTCGTCGGTTTGGCTGCCGTATTGGTGGGCTATAACAGCTACGGTTTGCATGATATCCCAACCATGCCGAATGGTTTAAATGACGTAGAACAAGCGAAATTCTTAGCAGAACAAGCCGCACTTGCCAGCGTGCATAACGTGGAAGTGTTCTTGGGGATCTTCATTGGTGCGGTGACATTCACCGGCTCTGTGGTGGCATTTGGTAAATTAAGCGGAAAAATTAATTCTAAAGCCTTAATGTTGCCACACCGCCACAAATTAAACTTAGCCGCACTTATCGTTTCTGCCTTATTAATGGTGGCGTTCTTAAGTGAACCGGAAAACATCTTCCCGGTATTAATCATGACGGTAATTGCACTCGCTTTCGGTTGGCATTTAGTGGCCTCTATCGGTGGTGCAGACATGCCGGTGGTGGTGTCCATGCTGAACTCCTATTCCGGTTGGGCAGCGGCAGCAGCTGGCTTTATGCTTAGCAATGACTTGTTAATTGTGACCGGTGCGCTTGTCGGTTCTTCCGGTGCGATCTTGTCTTACATCATGTGTAAAGCCATGAACCGCTCTTTCATCAGCGTTATCGCAGGCGGCTTCGGTAATGACGTTCAAGTGTCTTCCGATACGGAACAAGGCGAACATCGCGAAACCACAGCGGAAGAAGTGGCGGAATTATTGAAAAATTCCAGCTCTGTGATCATCACCCCAGGATACGGCATGGCAGTGGCACAAGCGCAATATCCGGTGGCAGAAATCACCCAAAAATTACGCGAACGCGGCGTGAACGTGCGTTTCGGTATCCATCCGGTTGCCGGACGTTTGCCGGGCCACATGAACGTGTTATTGGCGGAAGCCAAAGTGCCTTACGACATCGTGTTGGAAATGGATGAAATCAATGACGATTTCGCTGACACCGACACCGTCTTGGTTATCGGCGCGAACGACACCGTAAACCCTGCCGCAATGGATGATCCGCACAGCCCAATCGCTGGCATGCCGGTATTGGAAGTGTGGAAAGCGGCTAACGTGGTAGTATTCAAACGTTCTATGAATACCGGTTACGCCGGTGTACAAAATCCATTGTTCTTCAAAGAAAACACCCAAATGCTGTTTGGTGATGCGAAAGAACGTGTGGATGATATCTTAAAAGCGTTATAATTTGCTTTGGATGACAAGCTAAAAAATAAAAGTGCGGTTAATTTTGACCGCACTTTATGTTTGTGAGGAACGAAAATATGTCGCAATTATCTGCATTGCCTTTTGAGGAATATGTTCAGCAAGTGCTTGCCGAGCATAAAGGTGAGCGCGTATATCATTTTACTTATAACGATAAAGATTTTTGGTTGAAACAACCGGAACAATTACACGGTGTGTGGCATTTTTTGAAACCAAAACCGAAACAAGCCTTTAAAAACGAAATTCAAAGTTTGCAATATCTTGAGGAACATCAAGCGCCGGTGCCGCACCTTGAAATGTTTGGTGAGGATTTCTTAGTGTTGGAGGACGGCGGAAACAGTGTGGCCCATTGGATGGGGCTTCATCTTTCCGAACAACAAAAACGCGCGATTTTATTAGATGCGGCGGTGGCATTGGCGACTTTGCATCAACAAGGGTTGGTGCACGGACGTCCGGCAATTCGCGATATTCTATGGCGTGATGGTCAAGTGTTGTTTATTGATTTTGAAGTGAATGCGACCAAGCGGGCTTTAAGTAAGCAAAAAGCGCGTGATTTGTTGCTGTTTATCTATAATTTATGTCGTGAAGATGAATTGTCCGATGAGATCATTTGCGATGTTATGCGAAAATACCGTGAATGTTGCGAGCCACAGGAGTGGCTGGATATGTTGGCATCCGTAGAACATTATCGTTGTATTTACTATTTATTGTTGCCCTTTAAATCTATCGCCAAGCGCGATCTTATCGGGATTTATCGGCTATACCAGAATATTGAACAAGTGAAAAAAGAGGACTAAATGAAAAAAAATTATCATGACATTATTTATTGTTTGGACTCTCAGCGCCTGTTCCGTCGGTGTCGGTGTTGGCGTGGGTGTTGGCACTGGCGTTCGATTCTAAAAAAATGCCCGATAATATTTCTTATCGGGCATTTTATTTTTTACTGCTTAATGTACGACTTTAATGTCTGTTCCACTTCATAAATCCAATCTAATTCATGTTGCGTGAACCCGGCTTGTAAACGGGCATCTGTGTTGATTACCCCTTTAAAAATCACAATACGATATTTGTGTAGCAGTTCGGTAAAACATTTCATGGCATCTAATCCGCGCTTGGCGGAAAGTGCGTGATACCAATGATTGCCGATATAAACGTGTCCGATTTCATCCGTTAAAATCACATCTAAAATTTTGACGGCGGCCATATCTTTCCGTTGTGCAATTTTTTCTTGTAACACGGGCGTGGCATCCAGCCCTCTCGCTTCCAGTACGCGTGGCACTAATGCCATACGTTCCCAAATATCATGCGCGGTTGCCTGTGCCATTTCCCATAAACCGGCATGGGCTTCAAAATCGCCGTATTGATATCCAAGCGTATGCAAATGTGAGTTGACTAAGGAAAAATGGGTGCTTTCTTCACGTGCGACACGTAGCCAATCCTTTACAAATGCCATGCCTTCGCCTAATTCTTGTTGCGCATTTCGGCCAAAACGCCAAGCAGCATCTAAGCCTAAATTAATGGCATTAAATTCAATATGGGCAATAGCATGCAACGTTGCGGCATAACCTTCTTCTGTGGCGAAAGAACGTTTCGGTACATCTTTCGGTGCAACGAGCAGCGGCTTCTCCGGAATACCAGCAAGATCCATTTGTGGCGTTACTTCCGGAAAATCGGATAATTCCGCCAATGTAATCTGCGGTAATAGCGCATCATAAAGATGATTTACTAAGCGGCATTTTTCTAACGGATCCTTGGTTTGCAGTGCCGTGGTAACGGCATGCCAAAAATCTTGAGCGGCATAAAGTGCGGTCATTTTTTCCCTCGTTTTTTATTGTTCTTCCGGAACGTAACGAATTAACCCTTCTTGTTGGGTGGTCGCAATTAATCTGCCATCTGCCGCAAAAAATTGACCACGAGCAAGGCCGCGGGCGGCATAGGCGTTATTACTTTCAATGGCATAGAGCAACCAATCATTCATATCAAACGGGCGATGGAACCAAATAGAATGGTCGATGGTAGCGACTTTCATGCCTTTTTGTAAAAAGCCTTTTTCATGGGGATGAAGTGCGGTCAAAATGCAATGAAAATCAGAGAAGTAGGCGAGTAGGCATTGTTGAATGCGATAGTCTGTCGGTGCTTCGCCATTGGTGCGTACCCAAGAGTATTGTTGTGGAGGCAGCTTATGTCCGTGGAACGGATTATTTAAATATTTGGTGCGAATATCAAAGGGACGCTCTGCCGTAAATTTATCGCGCACCGCTTCCGGAATGGTTTGTGCCATTTGCTGAATGACCGAGCTTTCTGACATAAGGGCATCAGGTGCTTCTACCTTTGGCATTTCACTTTGGTGTTCAAAGCCTTGTTCTAAGGTTTGGAAAGAGGTGGTAATGTGACAAATCGGTGATTTATGTTGAATGGCTTTTACCCGCATCGCCGTGAAATTTCTGCCCTCGCGTAAAATTTCGACGTCATAAATAATCGGATATTGACTGTCGCCCGGTGAGAGAAAATAGGCGTGGCAAGAATGTAAAAAACGATCTTGAGGGGCGACTTGAATCGCAGCAGAAAGCGCCTGCGCGACGACTTGACCACCGAACACTTGGCGAAAGCCGAGATCTTGGCTTGCGCCGCGAAAAAGTAAATCGTCGATTTTTTCCAGTTTTAATAGTTCGATAAGTTGGTTAAGTGCGGTCATGATTTTCCTCGTTTGTTTAAAGTTCAGGCTGTTATGATGTGATCCGGAGATAACATTTGCAATTCAATAGGGCTTATTGCATAATGCGAAGCCTTAATCGCGCTATCAAATCTTGCGGTTAATTCAATGGAAACCTTTTCGGTCCCTCGCAATGAAGTCTGGTTTACCAGGTCAGGTTCGGAAGAAAGCAGCCAAAGTCAGAATTTTCGTGTGCCGAGACTAAGCCGGAAAGGTTTCCACCTTTCCAGCCTTTCCTTTTAAATACGTTGTGTCAGTTGTTTGAAAAAGCCATTTTCTTTATTGATTAATTCGCTGTACGAACCTTGTTCAATTAATCGACTGTTATCGATCACCACAAGTTGATCAAATTGCTCAATGGCGGTTAAACGGTGCGTCACCATAATTAAAGTCTTGCCGACACTGTGTGCCAAAATCGCTTGCAGAATATTGCGTTCGGTTTCGCGATCCAAACCTTCTGTCGGTTCATCTAAGAGTAAAATAGGCGCATCATTTAATAACACTCGCGCTAAGCCTAAACGACGTTGTTCCCCGCCCGATAACGGACGACCGCCGTCTCCCAGCCATAAATCTAATCCTTGTTCTTGATTCACCAATTTTTCTAAGCCCACTTGTTGTAGCACGGCAACCATTTTTTCATCGCTTAATGGCGCATGGTTAGCCAGTTGCAAGTTGTTACGCAACGTATCGCTAAACACATGCACGCGTTGCGTTAAGAAACAAAATTGTTGGCGTAAACTGCTTTCGCTATAGGCTTGAATGCGATTGCCGGCGAATAAGATTTCTCCTTGGTTGGCATCATAATTGCGTACCAATAATTGAAGTAGCGTCGATTTGCCACTGCCGGTTTTTCCTAAAATGGCGAGTTTTTCACCGGCTTGAATATGGAGATTTAAGTCCACTAATGCCGGGTTATCACGTTGCGGATAAGTGAAATGAACGTGATTAATTTGCAATAACGGTGCTTGAGTTTGGCTTTCAACCAGTTGCGTGCCGGAAAAATCCACCAGTGGTTGTTGTTCGATAATATCTGTCACCCGTTCAGCTGATGCCACCATTTGCCCAATGTGCAAAAATGCAGCGCCGATAGGCATCAGAATTTCAAAGGAGGCGAGGGCGGCAAAAGCAAACAAGCCAATTAATGCAGCACGGTATTCATCGCTGCCCAAATCCACTTGGGCGGCAAACCACATCACAATACATAACACCAAGCCGTTGGCGAACAACAAAAGTGCGGTGGAAAATCCCGATAAATTCGCTTCCTGTTGTTGATAGGCTTGCCATTGCTGTTCGGTTTGGCTTAATTTCCCTTTTAGTTTTTCTTCCCCGTTAAATAACAATAATTCTGCTTGTGCCTGAATAAATTCCACAAATTGCGTGCGGTACAGGGCGCGCGATTGGGTTAATTTTGCGCCGAATTTATTGCCTAAATGGTAAAAAATGGTTGGAATCACCAATAATAATGTCAGTAACGTGAGACCAAGGAACAGCGCAAGTGGCACATGAACAAAGCTTAATCCAAGGGTAATAAATGTAATCACCACAATGGCGCTGATAAATGGTGCAATCAGGCGAAGATAAAGTCCGTCCAAGGTATCCACGTCAGCAACCAAGCGGTTTAATAAATCACTGTTACGATAGCGATTGAGCACGCCCGGGCTTAACGGAATAATTTTGCTAAACACTTGCACGCGTAATTTGGCTAACACGCGGAAAGTGGCATCGTGGGTGACGACTTTTTCAAAATAACGCGCCACGGTACGCCCGATGGCTAAACCGCGTACGCTGGCAGACGGATAGAAAAAGTTAAAGAGCGAACCTAAACCGGCAATGGCGGTCGCTGCCAAGAACCAACCGGAAAGGGTAAGCAACCCGATGCTGGAGGCAAGTCCTAGAATCATTAACAAACCACCGAAAATTAACGGCAGTTTGGCAAATTTAAATAAACGGATAAAAGGCAATAAAGCACGCATTAGTTAATATCCTGTTGTCGTTGTGCCAATAATTCGGCGAAGAAACCTTGATGTTGCAGTTGGTCAAAATGCCCCTGCTGAATAATTTGTCCGTGGCGCATCACCAAAATGGTGTCGCATTGTTTCAGATCTTCAATACGGTGGGTGATCATCACGGTTGTTTGTTGGCGACTGATGTGTTGTAAGGCTTGTAATACCTGATTTTCCGATTGCGCATCAAGGCTGGCAGTCGGTTCATCTAATAACAACAAATTGCCTTTACGTAGTAACGCACGTGCAACGGCTAAACGTTGTGCTTGACCCACTGACACGCCAATGCCGCCTTCTTTGATTTCAGCCTCTAAGCCGAGACGGTCGGTAAATTCTTTCGCTTGCGCTAAGGCTAACGCGTGATCGATTTCTTGCGCGGAAGCTTGAATGTCACCCAATAATAAATTCTCTTTAATCGTGCCTTGTAGCAATAACGGGTTTTGTCCAACCCACGCAATATGTTTACGCCATTGGGCTAAATCGACATTGCGCAATTCTTGCCCGTTGATTTTCAGACTGCCTTCATAAGGTAAAAAGCCCAAAATGGCATTAATTAGGGAGGTTTTTCCTGCACCGCTTTGCCCCACGATAGCGATGTGGCTGTGTGCCGGAATATGGAAACTTAACGCCTCTGTCAGTGGTTTACCTTGCGGCGACAAGACCACCACATTTTCACCTGAAATTTCCACCGCACTTTGGCTTTCAAATGCCGCTTTGCTGTCGCCTTGGGCGATTAAATAATCTTCTTCCAAGAAATCTACAATGGCATCTGCCGCACCGATACCGGCTGCTCGGTCATGATAATAGGTGCCGAGGTCGCGTAAGGGTTGGTAAAATTCCGGTGCAAGAATGAGGCAGAAGAAACCGATAAAGAGGGTAATCGGCGTGCCGTAACTGCCGAATTCTACTTGCCCTAAATAACTGAAACCGAAATACACCGCCATTAATGCAATAGAAATCGAAGTGAAAAACTCGAGGACGGCAGAGGAGAGGAACGCCATTTTTAGCACATCCATGGTGGTTTCGCGGAAATCTTCCGTACTGTTTTCAATATGTCGGGTTTGCTCGGAAGTGCGGTCGAATAAACGTAAGGTTTCCAAACCTCGCAGACGATCGAGGAATTGACCGCTTAACCGCGCAAGGGTATCCATGTTCTTTTGGCTGCTGTCTGCTGCTGCTTTGCCCACCAAAATCATGAAGATAGGGATCAGCGGTGCGGTGCCCATTAAAATCAAACCGGCGGCCCAGTTTAACGGGAACACGGCAATTAGAATAATCATCGGCACAATGGCGGAAAGCGCTTGTTGCGGTAAATAGCGGGCGTAGAAATTATGCAAGTTTTCCACTTGCTCCAACATGATGGTTGCCCAGCTTCCGGCAGGCTTATTGTTAATCGTTGCCGGGCCAACTTGATGGATTTTATCCAAAATTTGCTGACGAATAATATTCCGTAATAATTGACCGCACTTGAAGCCGATTTTTTCTCGGATCCACAAAATCAGCGCACGTAGCGCAAAGCCGACGACTAAGCCGATAAAGTAAGGCACTAAGCCGGTGACCGGTTCGCCCAGAATAATGAGCTTATGCAGCAAAGAGGCCAAGAGATAAGTTTGCCCTACTAAAATCACTGAGGAGAACGTGGCGAGCAGAATATTGAGATTCAAATATTTTTTAATCGGCTTTTGCTGTATGCGAAGCCATTGTTGCAAATATTTTTGACGAGATTTATCCATAAGTTATGTTGTATCAGAAACAGAAAAACGGAAGGTGGGCGTTATTGCCCACCTTATATTGCATAATGTGTTGTCTTGGTGCACCTACCGAACAGTTATGCTTTTTGCGCATCTAAATAACGCTCGGCATCTAATGCTGCCATGCAGCCGGTGCCGGCAGAGGTAATGGCTTGACGATAGTTGTGATCCATCACATCGCCTGCGGCAAAAACGCCTTCCACGGATGTGGCGGTCGCATTGCCGTTTAAACCGGATTTCACCACGATATACCCGTTATTTAATTCCAATTGACCTTGGAAAATTTCCGTATTCGGCGCATGACCGATAGCCACGAAGACGCCGTCTAATGCGAGCTCTTCCGTTGCTTCGGATTGCACGTCTTTCAAACGTACGCCGGTCACACCCATGTTGTCGCCCAACACTTCATCTAAAGTGCGGTTAGTATGCAGCACGATTTTGCCTTCTTCCACTTTTTTGTATAAGCGGTCGATGAGAATTTTTTCTGCGCGGAAACTATCGCGACGGTGGATCAAATGCACCTCAGAAGCAATGTTGGCTAAATAGAGCGCTTCTTCCACGGCCGTATTACCGCCACCGATGACGGCAACCGGTTTGTTGCGATAGAAGAAACCGTCACAAGTGGCGCAAGCGGAAACGCCACGACCTTTGAAGTTTTCTTCGGAAGGTAAACCTAAATAACGGGCAGAGGCACCGGTGGCGATAATTAACGCATCGCAGCTAAAGGTTTGTGCATCGCCGTATAATTTGAACGGGCGAGAAGATAAATCTACGCGGTTAATATGATCGAAGACGATCTCGGTCTCGAATTTTTCTGCGTGTTGCAACATTCTTTGCATTAATTCAGGGCCGGTCGTTTCACCGAAATCACCCGGCCAGTTTTCAATTTCACTGGTGGTAGTGAGTTGTCCGCCTTGTTGTAACCCTGTGACGAGCACCGGTTTTAAATTGGCGCGTGCCGCATAAATGGCCGCCGTGTAACCGGCAGGGCCGGAACCTAAAATGAGTAATTGCGCGTGTTTAATATCTGACATAATCAATCCTTATCAACTTAATATTTGCGATCGCTATTATAGAAGATTTCCTATCAGTACAACAACGAATAGAGCAATCGGCGGTATTTATTGGTTACCGGATCGTTGTTGCCAATGGCGGCCAAAATGGATAAAAATTCCTGCTTGATTTTGCCGTCTTCCGCACCTAAATCTTGACGTAAAATAGTGAATAACAACTCCAAGGCTTCTTCGTTGCGATTGGCTTGGTGTAATTGCAACGCCAATTTCAACGCAAGATCATGGGTTGGCTGTTTTGCAAATTCTTCCTGTAATTGTTGAATTTCCGGCGTATCTGCGGCTTTAATCAACAACTCAATTTGCGCCTGTAAACCTTGCCAGCGACTGTCGCGATCTTGCAAGGGGATTTTGTTCAAAATCTGCTGTGCCGGCTCAGTTTTTTTCATGGCGATATAGGTTTCCGCATAGAGTAGCGCGATGTCGCTATTTTTCTGATCAGACAACTCCCACGCCTCTTTCAACAACGGCAATGCCTGCTCATAATTTTCCATCGCAAGCAAATCCAATGCCTGATTAAATTTGATTTCTTCCTCTTTCGGCAAAATGGCACTCAATCGCTGTTGCAAGGTGGTGTTGTCCAAGGCTCCCTGAAAAGCATCTAACGCTTGCCCGTCTCTAAATAAATAAGTAGTCGGCAAGGCTTGAATGCGAAATTGTGCCGCCACCATTTGTTCTTTCTCACAATTCACTTTTGCCAACACAAATTGCCCTTGGTATTGGTTGGCATAATTTTCTAAGGTTTTCACAAACGCCACAGAATCTGCAAGGCTTGGCGCATAAAACGTGATCACCAAAGGATGATGTTGTGAAAGCTGTAAAATTTCGTTGAGATTTTGCTCGTTGAGGTCACGAATGGCAGGGAAATCAGTCATGTTCTTCTCTTGTTTTGAATGAAATGAATAGCGCGCATTATAGCAAAGTGCGGTGGGATTTTTTAGTGTTTTTCAGGGGATAGCGTCTTAAAGGCTTGCAAGATTGACGACTCGCATAAAGTCGATCCGGATAGGGTTTAAACCTCCAAAACATTCGAAAAATTGACCGCACTTTTTGTGAGCTATGACACTACAAATGACTTAAAGGCGTTTCCAGTATCTCCGCAATAAATCCTCGCAAACTCAAACATCGCACGCCTTCAAATGTGTTACCGTCAAATTCATCTAGGGTGACCACATATTTGGGGTAGTTGTCCCCAATTTTCAGCAGGTTGCCGAATTCGCGTTCTAAGGTTTTTTCTTCGTTGATGGTGAGTGTTGCTTGAACGTAAATTCGTTCACCGTTTTTCTCAGCGACAAAATCGATTTCTTGGTTGTTCAATCCGCCGATTTTGACGTCGAAACCGGCGATTTGCAGATGGTTGAATATGGTGTTTTCTAGTAGTTTGCCTCGATCTTGCACGCGATAGCCGATGAGGGCGTTGCGTAGCCCCAAGTCTTCAAAATAGTATTTTTCACCGATTTCGAAAATCCGTTTCCCGGCGATGTCGTAGCGTGGCACTTTGTGGATGAGAAAGGCGTTGGCGAGGTAGTCGGCGTAGTTTTGCACCTGCGTTACCGATGTGGCAATTTTTTGTGATTTAAGAAAGTCGGCAATTTTTTTTGCGGAGAACAAATTGCCGATATTGTCGGCGAGAAATAGTGTCAGTTGTTCCAAAAATTGCGGATTTCTCAAGGAATAACGGTTCACGATGTCACGAATGGCAATGGTGGAATAGATATTGCGCAGGTATTCAAAGATGATGTTATCTTGCAACGGCAGGTCTTTCAAATAAGGTAAACCGCCATATTTTAAGAATTGCGCCATGGCTTTATCGCTGTCTTCAAGGCGCATGAATTGTAAAAACTCAGGGTAAGAAAGGGAATGAACGTGGATTTCCACTGCGCGCCCACTCAATGCGCCGGCAATATCGCGTGAAAGCAGGTGGGCGTTGCTGCCGGTGCAATATAAATCCAGTTCGTCATCTAGCAGTAGTGAACGCAGTGCGCTTTCAAAATTGGCAATCTCTTGAATTTCATCAATAAAAACATAGTTTTTTTGGCCGTGTTTTTTTTCGCTTAACACAAAATCAGCCAACTCTTGAGCCGTTTTCAAATGGGAAAACGCTAAGTCTTCTTTATTGATGTAGATAATCGGTACGTGTTCGTCAGCTGAGCGGATTTCCTGCATGATTTGGAACAGTAGATAGCTTTTGCCCACACGGCGTTGTCCTGTAAATACTTTAATCAGTTGTTTGCCGATGAACGGGCGAACGGTGTCAAGATAGCGTTGGCGGTAAATCAGGTCTTCTTTCATATCTCCTCCATTTATAATGGAAAGTATAGGATTAATTTTGAAAAGTTTCTAGTATAATTAAAACTTTTTCATGTTTTTATATTTTATTTTTGTATGACTTAAAAAATCTCCTAAAAATTTGACCGCACGTTTTCACGTCATTTCCTATTAGTAAAAAATGTTGTTCATAAAGTGTGGTTTATTGCTTAATCATTATTTGCTTCATCAAATAACAAGGAGAAAATCATGAAAAAATGTCGGTTTTGTTTATTGAAGAAGAATGGTGAATGCTGATGCTACCGATTAGTTGTAATCGATGGCGTACAAGAAATTTCCCCTTATGGCCTGAAAATAGCCTGGTAAGCAAAGGCACTTTTAAAATATAGAGTAAAAAGGCATAATTGCAGCCCCATTTTTTGAATTATTTATTTAGGAGCAAAAAAATGAATATTTTATTACTAGACGGCGGAAAAGAGTTTGGTCATTCGCATGGTGAGTTAAACCATACGCTTCACAAAAAAGCAAAAGAAGTTTTGACCGCACTTGGACACAATGTAAAAGAAACTGTGATTGATGCTGGCTATGATGTTGAAGCCGAAGTCGAAAAATTTGTTTGGATGGATGCCGTGATTTGGCAGATGCCGGGTTGGTGGATGCACGAACCTTGGATAGTGAAAAAATACATAGACGAAGTATTAACCAGTGGACACGGCAAGCTTTACCACAGTGACGGCCGTCATCGTGTCAATCCAACCGAAGGCTACGGCACAGGTGGTTTGTTGCAAGGCAAAAAACACATGCTCTCACTTACTTGGAATGCCCCGATTGAAGCCTTCACCCGTGAAGGCGACTTCTTTGAAGGAAAAGGCGTAGATTCCTTATACATGCACTTCCACAAACTCAACGAATTCATCGGCTTGACCCGTCTGCCAACATTCTTATGTAACGACGTGATTAAAAATCCACAAGTAGAACAATACTTAGCAGACTACCAAGCACACTTGGAAAAAGTATTCGGATAATTACTAAATATTAGTTTAGAAGGTGAGCATTTTTGCTCACCTTTTTTATTTCGTTCGTAGCGTGCATCTTGATGCACGACCAAATTACGCACGGAACGTTAT
>ERZ773054.202-NODE-202-length-47864-cov-20.570353_pt1 | contig 47864 bp, 48 predicted proteins | sample MGYA00580630_ERZ773054 | MGnify/ENA primary metagenome ERZ773054 (study PRJEB29015, sample SAMEA2737994) | human oral metagenome | biome: human oral; feature: human-associated habitat; material: dental | place: China | collected 2115 ... | reverse complement strand
AGTAGTACGTCAAGGCGAGCCAACGCCGTATCATTGCGATTTTAATTCACTATATTATTCGTGTGATTCGGTGGCGTGTTGCGGCAGGCGGTGCGCGCGCCAGCTGCCCGTCAGGAACACGGCAACACCCAGCCAAACCAAGGCATAGCCCGTCAGCCGCGCGCCGTTCAAAGGCTCGTGAAACATGACGATGCCGAGTAAAAGCTGCAAGGTGGGCGACACGTATTGCAACATGCCCAGCAGCGAGAGCGGAATGCGTTTCGCGCCCTCGGCAAACAGCAGCAGCGGAATGGTGGTGGCCGCGCCCGAAAGCAGCAGCACGGAAGTTTGCAACGCATTCAGTTGCGAAAAATACAGCGTGCCGCCCCAAAAGCACAGCAGCAGATAGCCCAGCGCCACGGGGGCGAGGATGAAGGTTTCCAATGCCAGCCCCGCCAATGCAGGCATGGGCGCGGTTTTACGAATCAGCCCGTACAGCCCGAAACTGGCGGCCAGCACGATGGATATCCACGGAATCTGCCCCGCCGGCACTGCCAGCCAGACAATGCCGCCCGCCGCCAGACACAGCGCCAGCACATGAAGGCGGTTCAGCTTTTCGCGCAAAAACACGAAACCCAGCAACACGTTCACCAGCGGATTGATGAAATAGCCCAGGCTGGCATCGAGCACATGGCCGTTCAGAATCGCCCACAAATACACCAGCCAGTTAATGGCCACCAACACGGCGGTGAGGGTGAAAATGCCCAAAATCTTGGGGCGCAAGGCAGCCTGCACCACTTCGCGCCATTGGCGGAACACCGTGAGCAGCACGCCGGCAAACACGGCCGACCAGACAATGCGCTGCGCCAATATCTGTATGGAGGGCATGTCGGACTGGTTGAGCGGATACCAAAACAGGGGGAATACGCCCCAAATCAGATAACAGGCCAGCGCATACAATGCGCCTTTTTTAATGTCGTTCATCGCGTATCGTGTGGAAAAATCCGTTATGCTACGCGCTTGGTGCATGGTCGTAAAGACCAAAAAAACGTATAATGCGCGCTGAATTTCCAAGTGCAGGCTGCTTTCGGCAAACCAACGTCAAAAAGCAGCCTGCACCTTCCAACCAATGTTTCGCCCGATGGGAACCTTTATGTCACAACAACTCAACCCTGCCCTCAACACCGCATTCAAAGCCGCACGCAAAGCAGGCGACCTGATGCTGCGCGCATCAAACAACCTTTCCGCCGTCCGTGTGGACAGCAAAGCCGCCAACGACTTCGTTTCCGATGTGGACAGACAGGCTGAAGACATTATTGTCGGCACATTGCAGGAAGCCTATCCGCAGCACCGCATCCTGACCGAAGAAGCCGGCGTGCTGGGCAACGAACGCGCAGAATACGAATGGATTATCGACCCGTTGGACGGCACCACCAACTATCTGCACGGCCACCCGCAATACGCCATCAGCATTGCCCTGCTGCACAAAGGCGTGTTGCAGGAAGCCTTGGTTTATGCGCCCGAACGCAACGACTTATACACCGCATCGCGCGGACAAGGCGCATTGCTGAACAACCGCCGTATCCGCGTATCCGGCCGCTTCGAACTGAACCAATGCCTGATTGGCACGGGCTTCCCCGTGGTGGACCAATCCATGCTCGACCGCTATCTGGCCATCCTGAAAACCATGATTCAAAAAACCGCCGGCGCGCGGCGCGAAGGGGCGGCATCACTCGATTTGTGCACGCTGGCCGCCGGACGCACCGACGCATTTTTCGAATTCAACCTGAAACCGTGGGACATGGCCGCAGGCGCGCTGATTGTGCAGGAAGCCGGCGGCGTGGTGACCGACTTCGAAGGCGAGCAAAACTGGCTGGACAGCGGCAATATCGTTGCCGCCAACCCCAAACTGCTGGTGCAAATGCTGAAAATCCTGGCGCAACACCCCGCATAACCCCAACGGAAGGACACGCAATGAAAACATCCGTCATCACCGCCGCCATGACTTTGGCACTGTCCCTGCCCGCGCAGGCTGCTTCCAACGAACTGAACTACAACCTGGTCGATTTCAACGAAACCGCCAGCGTGCGCGTGCCGAACGACACCATGAACGTGGTGCTGGAAGTGCAGGAAACCGGCACATCGCGCCAAGCTGTGAGCAACGCGGTAACCCGCCGCCTGAATGCCGTGCTGGCACGCGCCAAAGCCGCGCCGCAACTGTTTGAAGTCGAATCCGGCAACCGCAGCGCCTATCCGCAATACAGCGAATATAACAGCAACGGCAACCACCGCGTGATTACCGGCTGGACGGACACCGCCACCGTGAGCATCAGCAGCCGCAATTTCGATGCGTTGAGCAAACTGGTGGCCGACAGCCAAAACGATGCCTCCGTGGATCGGCTGACCTTCTCCGTATCGCCCGCCAAACGCACCGAAGCCGTGAACCAGGCCAGCGACACGGCATTGCGCACCTTCCAGCAGCGCGCGCAACACATGAGCAAAACGCTGGGCTTTTCGGGCTATAAAATCGTGCGCATCCAATTCAACCAGTCGTTCGACAATGCGGATTACGGCGAAGGTGTCGGTTTTGCCGCCGCCCCGCAAGCGGCGATGATGCGTGCACGCACCAAATCGGCGGAAATCGGCCAAGTCAGCCCGGGCATGCAGGAAATCCGCCAAACGATTCAAGTATCGGTACAGATGTATTGATGAAACGAAGTGCAGGCTGCTTTTCCCATCCGCCAAAAGCAGCCTGCACTTTGTTTAACGCTATTTAATCGCAGATGAAAATAAACATGAGGCAAGGCAGCGAGCCCACGCCGTATCATGACGGTTTTCATCCGCCATATCCGAACCCCGCGAAGGCCAGCATTATGAATAAAGTCGATTTTTCCCGCTTTGCCCAAAGCAAAATCCTGGTGGTGGGCGATGTCATGCTCGACCGCTACTGGTTTGGCGACGTGTCGCGCATTTCCCCCGAAGCCCCCGTGCCGATTGCCAAAATCAACCGTATCGACAACCGCGCGGGCGGAGCGGCGAACGTGGCGCGCAATATCGCCGCACTGGGCGGGCACGCCACGCTGCTTTCCGTGGTAGGCGACGACGAAGCCGCCGACACGCTGGACAAACTGATGCGGCAGGAAGGCATTTGCAGCCACCTGATGCGCAGCCCCGATATGCCCACCATTCTGAAACTGCGCGTTCTGTCGCGGCAGCAGCAGCTGATACGACTCGACTTCGAGCACCGACCCGACCCGGGCAGCCTGCACCAAATCGACGCACAATACCGCCGCCTGCTGCCCGATTTCGATGCCGTGATTCTGTCAGACTACAACAAAGGCGTGCTGCATTTCGTCGCCGACTGGATTGCCGCCGCGCGCGCTTTGGGCAAACCCGTGCTCATCGACCCGAAAGGCACGGATTTCAGCAAATACCAAGGCGCCACCCTGCTCACCCCGAACCGCAGCGAACTGAAAGAAGCCGCCGGCGCATGGGCGAACGAAGCGGAGCTTATCGGCAAAGCGCAAAAACTTCGCGAAGAACTGGATTTGCAGGCATTGCTACTCACCCGCAGCGAAGAAGGCATGAGCCTGTATCGCGCCGAACAAATCGACCACCACCCCACGCGCGCGCAGGAAGTGTATGACGTTTCCGGCGCGGGCGATACCGTGATCGCCGTCATGGGTTTGTGCGTTGCCGCCGGTTACAGCCTGCCCGAAGCCATGCACATTGCCAACGCCGCCGCAGGCGTGGTGGTAGCGAAACTGGGCACCGCCGTGTGCTCGCAACAGGAATTGCAGAACGCGCTGGCGAAATGAAAAGCAGCCTGCACTTGGGATATGAAGGTGCAGGCTGCTTTTGGAGTTGGATGGCTGTTCAACACACAATGGAGAATCACGACCGCTTGTGGAGAAAAAACCTGACAATAGAACAAAAAATATGTAAGACTCCCATAAACACAAAAGCAAAAATAAAACTGGCAGGTATAGCGACTATCGCCATAATACTGGTCATCGGTATTATGAAAAAAACGATGAAAATCAGCAAAGCAGCTATACCGGCAAAGCTGAAGCTGATATTGTTAATATCCACGATTCCAAACAACTGATAGCAAAAACAAAACAATACACTTAACCAAGACATGAGTTCGCCAACCGCCATAACGGCTTCAAAAAAATCATCATCGCGCATGTCATTACCCCTCTTTTTGCAGACCTTGTCAAAAATCGAACTGCCATAGCAGCCTGCACATTTCCATAAACAACACACAAAACAAAAACCCTGCTTAAAAAAGCAGGGTTTTCAACAACTGGCACGCCCACGGGGAATCGAACCCCGGTTACCGCCGTGAAAGGGCGATGTCCTAACCGCTAGACGATGGGCGCGGATAAAAAATATTCTTGGCGCACCCGGAGCGATTCGAACGCCCGACCCTTTGGTTCGTAGCCAAATACTCTATCCAACTGAGCTACGGGTGCTTATTTGCGTCGCATTTGCTAGTGCAAATCAAGAAACCGTGATTATATGGACTTCGCATTTCTTTGTAAAGCCGAATTTGCGCTTTATTTTTATTCGTTTGTTTTATATCGATATATTTATAGCATATTATTACCGGAAAGCTCGCTGGACATCCGTGCGGCGTAGTTGTCGGTCATGCCGCCGACAAAATCCAGCACTTTCATATACGCGGCGTAAAGGCTGTCGCCCTTGGTGACCGATGTTCCGCCCAATAGCTCTAATGCAAGGCTGTGCTGGGTTTGCAGGCTGCCCTCTCGGATGTTTTGGGCGTGCACGGCGGGAATCAGCACGTCCAAAATCGAGCCGATGCAGGGGAAGGCGGCCAATTCGTGAATCAGTTTGCTGCGGTGGCGGAAAATGCGTTCGCGCGCCAGTTTTTTGGCGGCCTGCAAGGTGTCGCGGATATCGGCGGGGCACAGTTGCAGCAAGTCGTGTCCGGCAAGCTGACCACGCAGCAAATCGTCGTGATGGGCGATGAAGGTGTCGGCCACGGCGGAAACGGCGCGCCCGATGGACAAGCCGCGCATCATGGCGATGCGTTGGTGCAGGCTGCCTGCGGTTTGCAGCCGCTGCGGGTCGCACAGTGGGTCGAGCAAATCTTCAATATCGCGCGCGTGCAGCAATTCCAAGCTGACGGCGTCTTCCAAATCCATCAGCGCGTAGCAAATATCGTCGGCAGCCTCCATCAAATAGGACAGCGGATGACGCGCCCATTGGTCGGCGTGAACGGTGTGCGGAATCAAGCCCAATTCGTTGGCAACGGCTTGGAAGATGGGCAATTCGGTTTGGTAAATATTGAATTTTCGGCGACCTTTTTCGGGCTGGCTGCTGGTCCACGGATATTTGATGAGCGTGCCGATGGCGGCGGCCGTGAGCCGCATGCCGCCCTGCTGCTGATACATTTCCAAGCTGGCGATTTGCCGCAGGCTGTGCGCGTTGCCTTCGTATGTCTGCACGTCGTTGCGTTCGGCTTCGGTCAGCCCGGCCAAGTAATGCTGATGTGCAGGCTGCTTGAACCAGTGGCGGATGGCCTCCTCACCCGTGTGGCCGAACGGCGGATTGCCCAAATCGTGCGCCAAACAAGCCGTCTGCACGATGGTGGCGATGTCGTGCGGGGCGATGTGCGAAGGGATATGCTGTTGCCGCTGCAACAAAATGCCCGCCTGGTTGCCCAAACTGCGCCCCACGCTGGCCACTTCGACACTGTGGGTCAGGCGGTTGTGCGTGTGGTCGTTTTGGGCGAGCGGGTGCACTTGGGTTTTCCGCCCCAAGCGGCGGAAGGCGGGCGAAAACACCACGCGGTCGTAATCCATCTGATACGGGCTGCGGTATGGGTCGATGCTGCTTTCGTGCGGCACGATGCGGCCGTGTTCGTCGATGGGAAAGCGCGTGCTGGAAAGCAGTTGCCGCCAATTCATTTTGCTCATCATGTTTCCAATATTTATTCTGAAATATTAAATTCTTATGCCAATTTGCCGCATATGAAAAGTGCAGGCTGCTTTTGAAGGCCGAAAACGGCACCAAAAGCAGCCTGCACCCGCATTAACGCACGATACCGCGCTTCGATGTATTCAGAAAATCGCGCAGAACCAGCAATTCCGGCTGGGTTTCCGCCAGCTTGTCGATATTTGCCTTCGCTTCTTCCAGCGGCAAATCGCGTAAATAGATTTCTTTATAGGCGTGTTTCACATTGGCAATCTGTTCGGCGGAAAAACCGTTGCGGCGCATGCCTTCGCTGTTAAGGCCGGCCGGCTCGGCGCGGTAGCCTGCAGCCATGAAATACGGCGGCACGTCTTTGTGTACGCCCGCGGCGAAGGCGGTCATGGCGTAATCGCCGATGCGACAGAACTGGAACACCAGCGTGTAGCCGCCCAGCACGACATAATCGCCGATTTCCACATGCCCCGCCAGGCTGGAATTATTGGCGAAAATGGTGTGGCTGCCCACCACGCAGTCGTGCGCGAGATGGCAGTAGGCCATAATCCAGTTGTCGTCGCCGATGCGCGTTTCACCGATACCGGTGACCGTGCCGGTGTTGAAGGTGGTGAATTCGCGGATGGTGTTGCCGTTGCCGATAATCAGCCGCGTGGGTTCGCCGCGGTATTTTTTGTCCTGCGGCTCTGCGCCCAAACTGGCAAATTGGAAAATGCGGTTGTTTTCGCCGATTTGGGTATGCCCTTCAATCACGGCGTGCGGGCCGATTTCGGTGTTCGCGCCAATTTGGACGTGTTCGCCGATAATGCTGTACGCACCCACGGAAACGCTGCTGTCCAGCTGTGCTTTAGGGTGGATGACGGCGGTGGGGTGGATTCGGGTCATTTTGTGTCTTTCGTTAAGGTGTGTGGGGTGCAGGCTGCCTGCACAGCGTGCCTCGGCAGATGGCCAATGGGTTTACTGTTTGCGCTGTGCCAATGCGCACACTGCTTTAACCAACGGGTCGTCCGCAAACATTTCGTGCAGCGCCCGCAGCTCATCGTTATCGTAATGTATATGGCGCAAGGCCGACTCGTACAGTTTCAACGCCCGATGCCGGCTGTCGAACGATACCCCTGCAAATAACTCGATCATCCGATATCTGCCGCAGGCAACATGTTCCGCCCAACGCGCATAGCTGGTGCCTTTCACCAGCGGCCCGCCGAACGTATTGTCCTCACTCAGCGGCTTGGCAAAGCGCGTTTCGCTGACGATATAATAGATTTCCCTTTCCGGATAGGCCGGGCGCAGGGTGGCGGGATAGATAAAATCAACACCTTCTGAATCTGATACTTTGCCCGGCTGAACGGCTTGCGCCGCGCCCAGTTTGTCGCCATCCAGCAGTGCGGCGGCGGCAGGGTTCGCGCGTTTGTCTGCTTCGCTGACTTGGGCGGCAACCAACGGGCTGCAAACAAGGATAATGACGGCCAACAATGATTTCATTTTACTTAATCCTTTTCTATTTGGCATGCTTGCTGGGCAGGTGCAGGCTGCTTTTTCATCCGCAGGCAGCCTGCACGTTCATCACACCGCCACTTTGCGTTTGGCGCACATGATTTCGGCTTCCACCGCCAGCTCGCCGGCCACAAATGCCTGCGCTTGGAATTTGCCGATGCCGCGTTTGCTTTGCAGCAGTTCGATTTTGAATTCAAGCTGGTCGCCGGGGATGACTTGGCGTTTGAAACGGGCGTTGTCGATGCCGGCGAAGAAATAGATTTCATCGGGGTTGCGGCCGCCTTCGGTCAAAATGGCCAGTGCGCCGCAGGCCTGCGCCATCGCTTCGATAATCAGCACGCCCGGCATCACGGGGAATTCGGGGAAATGGCCGGTGAACTGCGGTTCGTTCATGCTGACGTTTTTAATCGCGGTGAGTGCTTTGCCGCTTTCAAAGGCGGTGATTCGGTCAATCAGCATGAAGGGGTAGCGGTGCGGAATGAGCTTTTGAATGTCTTTCGCTTCAATCGGGAGTGCAGGGGTGGTCATGGTTGGGTTCCTTGTTGGTTGGTTGGGTTTCTTCGCGTTTCAAACGGCGGTTGCGCAGCCGGATATACGCCGCCCAGAAGGCAAACAGCGTGGGCAGAACCGTCCAAAACACCAGATAAATCAATGCCCGTGCCAAGCTGGGCTGGGCAAGGGAAAACATGAGTGTAACAAAAATATAGCCGATGAGTATGATGTGCCACATGGTTTTGGGGAAATGAAAAGCAGCCTGCACTTTATTCTGCGTCTGTTTCGGCCAGCTTCGCTTCCAGCGCCTTAATCCGCTTGTTCATTTCGTTCAAATGGTTGATGTGTACCGCGTTGCGCGTCCATTCGCGGAAGGTCTGCATGGGGAAGATGCTCGCATAATGCGTGCCGCTTTCCTTAATGCTGTGCGTTACCGACGTGCCGCCGCCGATGGTGGTTTTGTCGGCAATCTCGATATGCCCCACCGTGCCCACGCCGCCGCCGATGACGCAATAACTGCCGACTTTCACGCTGCCCGAAATCCCCGTGCAGGAGGCAATCACCGTGTGTTCGCCGATTTGGCAGTTGTGCGCGATTTGAATCAGGTTGTCGATTTTCGTGCCGCGCCCCACGCGGGTGTCGCTCATCGCTCCGCGGTCAATCGTGGTGTTCGCGCCAATTTCCACATCGTCGCCCAGCGTTACCCCGCCCGTTTGCGGGATTTTGAACCAGTCTTTGCCGGTGAACGCCAGCCCGAAGCCGTCCGCGCCGATGACGCTGCCCGAATGGATTTCCACGCGATCGCCCAAAGTGCAGCCGTGGTACACGGTAACGTTCGGGTGCAAAAAGCAGCCTGCACCCAGCGTGCAGCCGTGTTCCACCACCGCGTTCGCCAAAATGCGGCAGCCTTCGCCCAGCACCGTATTTTCGCCGATATACACGTTCGCGCCGATTTCGCAGCTTGCCGGCACAACGGCGGTGGGCTCAATCACGGCAGTGGGGTGTACGCCCGCGCGCGGCGCAACAATCGGATGGAACAGCCGTGCCACTTTGGCGAAATAAAGATAAGGGTCGTCCGCCACAATCAGGTTGCGGCCGGGAAAATGCTCTGCGGCTTTGGGCGACACGATGATGGCTGCCGCCGCGCTCTCTTCCGCTTCGGCCTTGTATTTGGGATTGGCCAGGAAGGTGATTTCCGTGGCGGCGGCGCGGACGGCAGGGGCGACGGCGGTAATTTCGGCGTCGCTGCCGATGAGTTTTCCGCCCAATTTTTCAACGATTTGGGATAAGGTGTAGCGGGTCATCGTTTGTCCTTTCAATGAAGCGGGCGCAAAAAGCAGCCTGCACTTTCGGCAAAGCCTGGTGCAGGCTGCCTGAATATTGCCCGACTCAATTGCGGTTGGCCGGGTCGTCCTGCGAGAACACAGCGCGGGCGCGGGCAACGTTCAGTGTGGCGCGCGCATTCGGTTGGCAGACGAGTGTTTGCCCGTCCGCGTTCAGCGCATAGCTTTCGCCTTTGCGGTTGAACGATTTGTCCGCGCGGGCATCGCCGCCGGTTTGCAGTATGGCGGAAATGTCGTGTTTCTGTGTTGTGTTCGGGCTCAAATGCAGGATGTGCACGGGCATTCCGCCTTGCGTGAACGCGCCGCCTTCATCGTCCGAACGTTCCACCGCGCCTTGCATTTGCGTGTAATACACCTGTTCGGCAGGCTGGCTGAATGCGATTTCAGGGCGGGCAAGGTTGGCGCCATAGCGGTACAGCACCGTTGCCGCACGCGCACCCTTCGCCGCCTGATAGCGGATATCGACCCGTTTGCCGTTTTGCAGCGTGCAGGAGAACAGGGTTTCGGGATTCGATGCGGCGGCCGCATGAACGGCAGCAAAGGCAAGGATGGCGGCGAATGCGGATTTTTTCATTCAATCGCCCCTTTCATTCGTTTGAAAATATGTGCAGGCTGCTTTTGAAATACGCCAAAAGCAGCCTGCACCCCGTCATGGTTATTGAATCGCATCCAGCAATTTGATCACGCGGTCGGTAATATCGTATTTACCGTTCACAAACACGGCTTCCTGCACGATGAAATCGTATTTCTCGGTTTCGGCAATGTTTTTGATGATGTCGTTGGCATTGCGTTGCAGCGAAGCGAATTCCTCATTGCGGCGCAGGCTGTATTCTTCCGCCAAACGCGCGGCGGCAATGCGGTATTCGCGGGCGGATTCCAGCAATTTGTTTTCCGCGTTGCGTTGCGCCGCGCCGCGCAGTTTGCCCGACTGCACCTCTTGCTGCAACTGAATCCCGGCCTGCTGCATGGCGGCCAGCTTCTGCTGCTGTTGGCCGAACTCGGCCTGCAACGTGCGCTCAATGCGCTGCGCCGCCTGCGTTTCGGTATAGACGCGCTCCGGGTTCACATAACCCAGCTTTATATCCGCCGCCAAAGCAGGGCCGCTCAACAGGCAGCCTGCAACCGTCAATGCCAATGTACGTCTTGCAAAAGTGGATTTCATGATAAATGTCCTATGGAAAATGCCGTGCCTGCCGCCTTTCACAACAGGCCTGCGGAGTGGGGAAAATCAAAACACCGTACCCAACTGGAATTGGAAGCGCTGTACCAAATCGGTATCACGTTTGCGCAGCGGATATGCATAACTCAATTTAATCGGGCCCATCGGCGAAATCCAAGTGACTGCCGCACCGGCCGAATAACGCAATTCGTTAGAGAAGGTGGAGCGGTGGTTACCCGAATAATAGCCGTTGGTGCCGTTCGGGTTGGCGGAACTGTACGCGCCCGAATTATACGTTTTGCCGTCCCACACGCTGCCCGCGTCGGCAAACAGGCTCAAACGCACCGAACGGCTGTCTTTCACGCCAGGGAACGGGAACAGCAGCTCCGCGTTCACGTTTGCGGCGAATTTACCGCCGTAGCTTTCCGTGCTGCGCGAACCACTGGCATCGATATCGTACACTTTCGGGCCCAAAGAGCCGCTTTCAAAGCCGCGCACCGAACCCAAGCCGCCGCCGGTCTGATTATACATAAACGGTACTTCGCTGGTGCTGCCGTAATGGTTGCTGATACCGATTTGGCCGTTCAGCATCAAGGTAAACGATTTGCTCAATGGGAAATACCACGTCTGCTGGTGACCCAGTTGGTAGTATTTGATGCCGCTGCCCGGAAGCGCGATTTCGCCGGTTACATTGGCTTGATAGCCGCGTGTCGGCCAGTAGCTGTCGTCGGTCGTATTGCGGTACCAGCTTATCATGCCTTTATACAGCCAGTTGCTCGCGCCATGCGTGTCCACGAAATGCTGGTAGCGGTACGGCGGGTTGTTGCGCAGTTTTACGCGCATATTTTCCACGCCCAAGCCGACATTGATACGGTCGTACTCGGTCACCGGAATGCCCATCATGGCCGTTGCACCGAAGCGGCGCATACCGTAGTTGCGCGGATTGTTGTCCAGTTTGTAGGGCGAATAATTCGAACCGAACAGATTGTAGGTCATGCTCACGCCGTCGGTGGTGAAATATGGATCGGTGAACGACAGGTTGCCGCTCTGGCGCACTTTACTGCGCGACAGATTCAGGCTGGCCGATTTGCCCGTGCCGAACAGGTTATCCTGCGACACGCCGGCCGCCAGCACCATGCCGTCGTCCTGCGACCAGCCGATACTGGCGTTCAGGCTGCCGGTGGAGCGTTCTTTCACCACCACGTTCATGTCCACCTGCTGCTCGTTTTCGGGCACGGTGGCCATGTTGGCCTGCACGTCTTCAAAATAGCCCAGCTGGCGCAAACGTTCCACGGAACGGTTGATTTTGGCCTGGTCGTATGTAGCGCCTTCCATTTGGCGCAGTTCGCGGCGGATGACTTCGTCGCGCGTTTTGTTGTTGCCGCTGATATCGATGTGGCGCACGGCAATGCGGTTGCCCAAAGCAGCCTGCACTTCGATATCGACAAAATGCTTGCCGTTTTCTTCGCGGCGTGTCGGCGAAGCCGTTACCTGCGCCTGCGCGTAACCGGCCGATTGCAGTTCCAAACGGATTTTGCCCAGCACTTCGTTCAGTTTGTCCAAATTGCTCAATTTGCCTGTTCGGATGGCCGACAGATGGCGCTGAACCGAAGCGGCCGGCACGTCTTTCAAATCGCCCGACAGGCTGACGTTGCCCCAATAATAACGCTCGCCCTCATAAACTTTGATGGTGATGTTTTCACGGGTTTTATCTTCGGAAAGCTGGCGGCGGAAACCTTCTTCGTCCAAGCGGAAATCGAAATAGCCGCGCTCATGGTAAAACGTTTCCAAACGCGCTTTATCGCGGGCGAATTTTTCCCATGAGAACACGTTGGATTTGCTGAGCCATGAGAATAGCGTGCCGTTGGTCAGGCCAATCACGCGGCGCAAGCGGCTGTCGGTAAATTTTTCGTTGCCCTCAAAATCCAGGGTTTTGATTTTGGTGGTTTCACCTTCTTTAATATCAATGGTGATGGCGACACGGTTACGCGCCAGCATTTGCACATCGGGCTTGATTTCCACGTTGTTTTTGCCCTGTTCGTGATACGCGCCCTGCAATGAAGCCAGCGCGCGCGACAGCGATTCCTGATTGAAGAAATCGCCCTTCGCCAAACCCGAGCTTGCCAGCATTTGGGTGGCGTTGTCGGTGGCGGAGCGGTCGAACGCGGCCAATTTTTGGTCATAACCTTGTTCGCGGCCGCCTTCCACCAAATCGGCATCGTTGCGGGTGGTGGCGCCGGGCATTTGCGTCATCTGTTTCAGGATAACGTCGTTAGGCAGCACTTTCGCGCCGCGAATCACCAAATCGCTAATGATGGGGCGTTCCTGCACGGTAATAATCAGCTGCGTGCCGTTTTGTTCCAACAGCACGTTTTCGTAAAAGCCGCTGGCATAAAGCGAGCGGATAATGCTTTCACCCGTTGCATCGGTATAAACATCGCCTGTTTTAACAGGAAGCAGGCTGCGCACGGTGGCTTCGGAAGTGTGTTGTTCGCCTTCGATACGGAAATCGCTAATTGTAAAATCGGCCGCCCAAATCGGGGCGGCAAGGCCCATGGCCATAAGTGCGACGGTAAGTTGCTTGAATTTCATCATTCTTTATCCAAAAAATAAACGGGTAATATCGTTGAAAAATGCCAAAATCATCATGGTCAGCATGGCTGCCAGCCCCAGCCGCAGCCCCATGTCCTGAATGCGCTTGCTCAACGGGCGGCCGCGCAACAGTTCGATAGTATAGTAAACCAGATGCCCGCCGTCCAAAACGGGAATGGGCAATAGGTTCATCACGCCCAGGCTGATGCTGACCAATGCCAAAAATTCCACATAAGGCTGCCAACCGATTTGGGCGGTGGCACCGGCCACTTCGGCAATGGTGAGCGGGCCGGATATGTGCGCCAGCGATGCGTTGCCGGTAATGAGTTTGCCGAAAAACGCGAACGTCATGCCGGAATAATCCGTCATTTTCTGCCAACCGTGCTGCAAGGCCTGCAGGCTGCTTGGTTGGTAGTGCACGCGGATTTGCTTGGCCCATTCGGTGTCGCTGCCTTGCCGCACGCCCGCTATGCCGATAATCTGGCTTTTGTCGGGCAACTCTATCGGCGTGGGCATAAGTTTCACCTGCATGGTGTCGTTACCACGCACGAAGCGCACATCCAAATTTGCGCCGGCGTTTTCGCGGACGATTTTACTCCAACTCTCCCAAGTCGGCGTGGGCATGTTGTTGATGGCGATAATGCGGTCGCCTTTTTTCAGCCCCGCCCTGTCGGCGGCACTGCCGGGTTCCACCGCGCCAATCGCATCGGTGGTTTTAAAGGGCGAGAGGCCGATGCTTTCTCGGCGTTTGGCAACGGCTTCGGCCTGCGGGCTGCCTGCCGCGTCGATTATCCGTTGTGCAGGCTGCTTTTGTGCGGTTTCCACATCCACCGTTACCTTGCCGGCTTCCAACTCCAAAATGATTTGGGTTTGCGCATCGGCAAAATGGCGGATGGGTTGGCCGTTCACGCGCAGAATTTGGTCGCCCGGCTGGAAACCGGCCTGCGCGGCAATGCTTTTGGGGGACACCGTGCCCACCATCGGGCGCAGCTCGTGAATACCGCCGATGCCGAAGCTGATCCAATACAACAACACAGCCAGCAGCAGATTGGTGAGCGGCCCTGCGGCCACAGTGGCGATGCGTTTGAGCGGATGTTGGCGGTCGAACGCATAAGGCAGGTCTTCTTCGGCCACATCGCCCTCGCGCGTGTCGACCATTTTAACATAGCCGCCCAGCGGAATCGGTGCCAGGCACCAATCGATATTGCGCCAGCGTTTGGTATAAAACGGCGTGCCAAAGCCAACCGAAAAGCGCAGCACCTTGATACCGCACAGGCGCGCCACCAGCAAATGCCCCAGTTCGTGCAGGCTGACCAGCAATAAAATGGCCGCCAAAAACGCCGCTAATGTGTACAACAAAGACAAAGAAAACTCCTGAAATACAGCTTGGTTGCAGGCTGCTTCCAATGTGCAGGCTGCTTTTATCCTTGAAGGATGACAGATAGAAACACAGCTAGAATAACAGCTTTATGCCGTTTTGTGTATGTTTTGCAGCCACAGTTTACCACAGCATCGGCAAACGCGCCCGCGCGCAAAAAAAGCAGCCTGCAATTTACATTTGCGGATGTATGTTTATAAGATTATAATCTCCCCCGATTCATCCGACACGCAAAGCGCACAGCCGAACAGTGCGCTTTATTCATATATCACACAGGTAAACACAATGACAGAACCCACACGCACACCGCGCCGCAATAAGACACCGCTGCTGGTGCTGACCTTGATTTTCGCCGCCATCGGCATTTATTGGGGCGTGAAGTACTTCGGCACATGGCAATATCAGGAAAGCTCCGAAAACGCTTATGTGAACGGGCATTTGGTACAGATTTCCGCACAGATTCCCGGGCGCGTCAGCCAGATTCTGGTGGACGAGAACGACACCGTGCAGGCCGGGCAGGTGCTGGCGGTGCTGGACGACAACAACGCCGTGTTGGCATTGGAAAAAGCGCGCAGCCAGCTGATTCAGGCGGTGCGCCAAAACGCGCGGCTGCATTCGTCCGTGAACGCAGCACAGGCACAGTCGGCAGCGCAACTGGCCGATGTGAAACGCGCCCAAGTCGCCGTGCAAAAAGCCGAAGCCGACTGGAAACGCCGTGAAGCCCTGCGCGGTGTCGATGCCGTATCGGCAGAAGAAGCCGCGCACGCCAAAAACGCTTTGGACAACGCCCGCGCCACATTGCAGGCTGCACAGGCCGCAGCACGTTCCGCCAAAGCGCAGGAACAGGCGCAACGCGATGCGGTGGGCAACGCCGTGCCTTTGGAACAGCAGCCCGACGTATTGGCGGCAGCCAGCCAGTTTAAAGAAGCATGGTTGGCAGTGCGGCGTACGCAAATTGTCGCGCCCGTGTCGGGACAAGTCGCCAAACGCAGCGTGCAGCTGGGTCAGCAAATCGGCGCGGGCGCACCGTTGATGGCGATTGTGCCGATGACGGAATTGTGGGTGGACGTGAATTTCAAAGAAACACAGCTGGCGAATATCAAAGTCGGCCAAAGCGTGGATTTGGTATCGGATTTTTACGGCGATGACGTGAAATTCAAAGGTATTGTGCAAGGCTTATCGGCCGGCACGGGCAGCGCGTTTTCCCTGCTGCCGGCGCAAAACGCCACGGGCAACTGGATTAAGGTAGTGCAGCGCGTTCCGGTGCGCGTGCTGCTGGACAAACAGGAATTGGCGGCGCATCCGCTGCGTATCGGCCTGTCGATGCACGCGGTGGTGGACACGCGCCAAGCCGGCCAGCCGGTCAATGCGGCCGCTCCGAAACGCAACGGCACGCCGGTTTCGATTCCGGTGGAAGATTTATCTCAGGCCGATAAATTGGTTGCCGAAATTATTGCCGCCAACCGTTAATGGAATGTGCAGGCTGCTTTTGGCGGGTTTCAAAAGCAGCCTGCACGGGTTATCCCCCCGTTCTGAAAGATGTTTATGTCATCACAACCCAAATATTTAAGCGGCCTGCCTTTGGTATTGCTGACCATGGCGCTGTCGTTGGCCGTATTCATGGAAGTGTTGGACACCACCATTGCCAACGTTGCCCTGCCGCACATTGCGGGCGACTTGGGTGCGGCCACATCGCAAGGCACATGGGTGATTACTTCGTTTGCCGTGGCCAATGCCATTTCCGTGCCACTCACCGGCTGGGTGGCGCGACGCTTCGGCGAAGTGCGGCTGTTTTTAACCGCCGTGCTGATGTTCGTCATCACTTCGTGGCTGTGCGGCATTGCCCACAACCTCACCGCGCTGATTCTTTTCCGCACGCTGCAAGGCCTGTTCACCGGCCCGCTCATTCCGTTGTCGCAAAGCCTGCTTCTGGCCGCCTATCCGCCGCACCGCCGCCACCTTGCCCTCGCCTTTTGGGGCATGACAGTGATTACCGCACCGATTCTGGGTCCGATTATCGGCGGCTATATCAGCGACCGCGTCCAATGGGGCTGGATTTTCTTCATCAACGTACCCATCGGCGTCCTCGCCTTCCTGCTGGCACGGCATTTCCTGAACGGCCGCGAAACCCAAACCGAACGCCACCCCATCGACACGGTGGGACTGGTACTGATGGTGCTGGGCGTGGGCAGCCTGCAATTCGTGCTCGACCACGGCCGCGAAGTCGATTGGTTTTCGTCCAACCTGATTGTCGCCATGTCGGTGGTGGCGGTGGTCGCCCTTGCGTATTTCATCGTGTGGGAACTGGGCACGCAAAACCCGATTGTCGATTTGCATTTGTTTAAAGAGCGCAATTTCACCGTCGGCACGCTGTGCCTGAGTTTGGCGTTTTTCCTGTATATGGGCACGGTCATGCTGCTGCCCATGCTGCTGCAAACCCAGCTGGGCTACACGGCCACTTGGTCGGGGCTGGCCGTCGCCCCTGTCGGCATCATGCCGGTGCTGCTCGCTCCCATCATCGGCAAACTGGGCAGCCGACTGGATATGCGCTGGGTGGTGACGTTCAGTTTCGTGATGTATGCCATCTGCTTCTGGTGGCGTTCGGAACTGACCGAGCAAATCGATTTCTGGGGCATTGTGCTGCCGCAGTTTTTTCTGGGTTTCGCCATGGGCACGTTCTTTCTGCCGCTTTCCGCCATCACGTTGGCCGGTATGGAAGGCAGCCGCATTGCCAGCGCCAGCAGCCTGTCGAACTTCACGCGCGTGCTGGCGGGCGCGGTCGGCTCGTCCGTCGCCATTACCCTATGGGAAAAGCGCGAAGCCTTCCACCACGCGCGCCTTGCCGAAAACTTCACCCCGTTCAGCCAGCAAACGGCCATGCTGCAATCCTTGCAGGAAACGGGTATCAGCAGCGCGCAAAGCTACGGCATTGCCGCCAGCCAAATCACCCAGCAAGGCTTCATTATCTCGGCGGCGGAACTGTTTTACGTCTCTTCGGGGCTGTTCCTGTTCCTGATTATTCTGGTGTGGCAGGCCAAACCGCCGTTCGGCGCGCCGTCGGGCGGGCATTGATTTTTCTGGCAGACACGCAAAAAGCAGCCTGCACATCCTCCACCAATCAGCCTTTCCGTTTCACGCCGTCTTCAATCCGCTGCGCCATGCGCTCGCTCGCGCCCTTATGCTGCGCCACAAACTGCACGGCACGTTGCGCCAACGCCGCCGCTTCTTCGGGATTTTGCCACCAGCGGTACACCGTTTGCACCAACTCGTCGGCAGACACAATCTGCTGCGCCGCCCCGAAGGCCAGCGCCCCCGTGCAGGCTGCCTGAAAATTGTACACCGACGGGCCGAACAGCACCGGCTTGCCGCACGACATCGGCTCGATAATGTTCTGGCAGCCCGTATCGACCAAACTGCCGCCCACAAACACCGCGTCTGCCAGCGCATAATACGCGAACATCTCGCCCATGCTGTCGCCCACCCACACCTGCGTGCTGGGGGCAACCGCTTCGCCGCTGCTGCGTTTCTGCACCGTCAAACCCAGCGATTGCGCGTATTCCGCCGCCACCCCGAACCGCTCGGGATGCCGCGGCACCAACACCAGCAAATCATCGGCGCAACCGTGCTGCCGCCATGCCCGCAATATTTTATACGCCTCGTCCGTGCCGTCTTTTTCGCGCGTGCTGGCCGCCACAAACACGCGCCGCTGCCCCAAATGCCGCCGCCATTGCGCCGCCAGTTCGATTTTGTCTTCCGGCGGCGCAATGTCGTATTTGCTGTTGCCGCATACCGAAACATTCGCCGCGCCCAGTTGCCGCAGCCGTTCCGCATCTTCCTCGGTTTGCGCCAGGCAGCCTGCAAGGGTTTGCAGCGCGGGGCGGATAAGCGCGTCAATCCGCCGGTAACCGCGCGCTGATTTTTCCGACAACCGCGCATTGGCGACAAACATCGGGATATTTTGCCGATGCGCCTCATTCAGCAGGTTCGCCCACAATTCGGTTTCCATCACCACGCCGAACAAAGGGCTGTGCTCGCGCAGGAATTGTGCCACCCAATCGCGGCGGTCATACGGCAGATAGCGGCATTGCGCATCGGGATAGAGCGACTGTGCCGTTGCCCTGCCCGTGGGCGTCATTTGCGTGATAAGCAGCGGTGCATCGGGAAAACGGCGGCGCAATGCGGCAATCAGCGGCTGCGCGGCACGCGTTTCCCCCACCGACACGGCGTGCAACCAAACTGCGCCGGTAACGGGCGAAGGATGCGGCTGCCCGAACCGTTCCGCCCAATGCTCCGCATAAGCAGGGTTTTTTTGGGCGCGGCGGCGCAGATAATAACGGATGACCGGCGGCGCAATCTGCCACAAAATTTGATAAAACCAAAAAAGCATTGTCCAGAACCCTCGCAAAAAAGCAGCCTGCACTCTGAAAACCAAAGTGCAGGCTGCTTTTATACAGCAATCAATGATTATTTAACAGTCAATTTACCGTTCATCATTGCATAGTGGCCTGGGAATGAGCAGAAGTATTCGTATGCTTCGCCGGCTGCCAATTTAGACACGTCGAAAGTCAGGGTGTCTTCTTGACCGCCGCCAATCAGTTTGGTGTGCGCAACTACGCGCTCATCGTTAGGTTTCACGAAGTTGTTTTCGATTTTTGCCGCAGCACCGTCAGCCAAAACGCCGTCTTTGTCGGCAGTTTTCGCGATAACTACGTTGTGACCCATTGCAGCGGCAGGCATTTTTCCGTTGTGTTTCAATGTGATGCTGAACTGTTTGCAGCTTGAAGGCACAGTGATTTCTTTAGGATCGTATTTCATTGCATCGTCGCTGTCGATCGTCACTTTGCAATCGCCGCTTGCAGCCGGTGCGGCTTCAGCAGTTTTCTCTGCAGTTGCAGCTTCTGATGCAGCAGTGGCGGCTTCAGATGCAGCAGTGGCAGCTTCAGATGCGGCGGTAGCGGCTTCAGATGCAGCAGTGGCAGCTTCAGATGCAGCAGTGGCGGCTTCCGATGCAGCAACTGTGGTAGAAGTAGCAGGAGCAGCAGGTTTTGAATCACAAGCAGACAGAGACAAAGCGGCAGCCGCGATTAAAGACAGATACATTTTCATAATTCATTTCCTCAGATGGAGAGTTAAAACAAAAAAAGATTTATAAAGCACATCAAATACTTGGCCGAGCAAATAGACTGCGCGCCCCATAAATACAGTTATGCTGCGCGCATAATACTTGGTGCATGGTTTCATGTCAATAGACAGTAAAATCTTGTAAACGCTTATTCGGATTCCGACAAATGCTGCGCAAGACGGTGCAATGCCTGCGACAGCTTGGGCGATGCCGCCACTTTCTGTGCCGTCAGTTCCAGCATTTGCGCCACTTGCGGGTCGGACGGGCGACTGACGGGCGCTTTCGGCGCAATGTTGCGCGGTTGCAGATACACTTGGATTTGGCGGATGTGCGGGTTGATTTCCTGAATTTTCGGCAGCAGCGCAGGCAGCATCATTTTCAGGCGCGACGCCATGGCGGGCATATCGGCGTGCAACACCAGCGTTTGCTGCTCGATGCACGACACATGGAAATGCGCGTGCAAATTGGCCGGCAGCCACGATTTGAGCCGCCGGTCCAATTCGTTGAAATACTGGGACAGGCGCACCAAATTGTGCAGTTCGCTGTTGAATGCGCGGTCTTTGCTTTGGCGGCAGTTCGGAATCAGTTCCATTGGTTCTCTGCGGGGATTGGGTTGGGCGGATTATATACCAATTGGATTTTGCCGCGGCGGATTGCTGCTATAATGCGGCGTTTTCAAAGTGCAGGCTGCTTTTGAGAGTCAAACGGCCTGTTTTCGTTTAATCAGATACTAAGGAACAATTTATGTGCGGTATCGTCGGCGCCATTCGCAGCGCCAATCACAATGTGGTCGATTTTCTCACCGAAGGTTTGAAACGGTTGGAATATCGGGGTTATGACTCATCGGGCATTGCCGTATTGTCCGAAGGCAAGGTAAAACGCGTGCGCCGTATCGGGCGCGTGGCCAATATGGAGGCCGCCGCCAAGGAAAAAGGCGTGTTCGGGCAACTGGGCATCGGGCACACGCGCTGGGCCACCCACGGCGGCGTGACCGAGCCGAACGCGCACCCGCATATTTCCGGCGGCAAAATCGCCGTGGTGCACAACGGCATTATCGAAAACTTTGAAGCCGAACGCGCCCGTTTGATTGGGCTGGGTTACGAATTCGAATCGCAAACCGACACGGAAGTCATTTCCCACAGCGTGCGCCACGAATACGACCGCAACGGCGGCGATTTGTTTGCCGCAGTGCAGGCAGCCTGCACCCGTTTTCACGGCGCATACGCCATTGCCGTGATGGCGCAGGACGATGCGGAACACATGGTGGTGGCGCGCATGGGCTGCCCGCTTTTGGTGGCATTGGGCGAAGGCGAAACATTTATCGCCTCCGACGTTTCCGCCGTGATTGCCTTCACCCGCAAAATCAGCTATTTGGAAGACGGCGACATCGCCCTGCTGGACGCGAACGGCTTTGTGAAGCTGACGGACAAATCCGGCAAACCGGCCACCCGCGCGGTGAAAAACTCCGAATTGTCGCTGGCATCATTGGAACTGGGCGCGTACAACCATTTCATGCAAAAGGAAATCCATGAGCAGCCGCGCGCCGTGGCCGACACCGCCGAAGTGTTTTTGGACGGCGGCTTCATTACCGAAAATTTCGGCGCAAACGCCAAAGCCGTGTTTGACGATATCGACAGCATCAAGATTCTGGCATGCGGCACATCGTATTACGCCGCACTCACCGGCAAATACTGGCTGGAAGGCATTGCCCGCATTCCGTGCGACGTGGAAATCGCCAGCGAATACCGCTACCGCGACGTGATTGCCAACCCGAAGCAGCTCATCATCACCATTTCGCAGTCCGGCGAAACGCTGGACACGATGGAAGCCCTGAAACACGCGCAGTCTTTGGGGCACAAACACAGCCTGTCCATCTGCAACGTGATGGAATCCGCCCTGCCCCGCGCCAGCGAATTGGTGCTTTACACGCGTGCGGGCGCGGAAATCGGCGTGGCTTCAACCAAGGCGTTCACCACGCAGCTGGTGGTGTTGTTCGGTTTGGCGGTAACGCTGGGACGTTTGCGCGGCCAGGTGTCGGACGAGCGCACGGCGATGTATGCGCAGGAATTGCGCGAGCTTTCGGGCAGCATTCAGCACGCGCTGAATCTGGAACCGCAAATTGCGGCATGGGCGCAGAAGTTTGCTAAAAAATCCAGCGCGCTTTTCTTGGGGCGCGGCATCCACTACCCGATTGCGTTGGAAGGCGCGCTGAAATTGAAGGAAATCACCTATATCCACGCGGAAGCCTATCCGGCCGGCGAACTGAAGCACGGGCCGCTCGCGCTAGTGGACGAAAATATGCCGATTGTGGTGATTGCGCCGCAAGACGGCCTGCTGGACAAAGTGAAGGCGAATATGCAGGAAGTATCGGCACGCGGCGGTGAGCTGTTCGTGTTTACCGATTTGGACAGCGAATACGAAGGCGGTTCGGACAAAATCCACGTCATCCGCACGCCGCGCCACGCCGGCACGCTTTCGCCGATTGTGCACACGATTCCGGTGCAGCTTTTGTCGTACCACGCGGCTTTGGCACGCGGCACGGACGTGGACAAACCGCGTAATCTGGCCAAATCGGTTACGGTGGAATAACGGCTTGGCGATGGTTTGCCGATAAAAAAGCAGCCTGCACCTTCGGATGATGGAGGTGCAGGCTGCTTTTTATGCGTTATGCTATGCTGCTGATGCGGCGAACTTTTGGCGCGGCGGCAACCTGCTCCCTCTCCCGTGGGAGAGGGCTGGGGTGAGGGCTTTTCGGGTTGCTTGCCAACTTGCGGGCGGGCAGCAGCCCAAAGAGTGGGTATGGCGGCGATACGCCATGCTCTTCCGTTAAATTTCTGCGCGCGTTCGGGTGTGCCCTCTCCCACAGAAGAGGGGATAGGGTTGCTTCGCCCCAAAAATACCGATACGGAAAGCAGCCTGCACCCCGTTTTTTGCGTACAATGCGCCGTACCCGACACCATTCAGGAGATTAGTTATGAAACCTTTCATCGCCCTATCCGCCACGCTGCTGCTTGCCGCGCATTCGTATGCCGCGCCTGTCGAAAGCATCGATTTCCAGCCCGACAATATCCCCGCACAAGCGGTATTGAAACGCCACTCGCAAGGCTATTCGCTGACGGTTGCCCAAAAACAGCCGCGCAGAACCCTGTTGCACATCCACGATTTTCTCCCCCAAAATGTTACCGTGGCCAAGCTGAGCGCGTTATACAGCTCGTTCTCCGTCCGCAGCTACACCGAAGACAATAATTTTGCCGACATCACCCTGCGCGTTGAAAACGGACGGCCGCACATCACTTCGCTGACCTGCCACCTGCCTGCACTGAGTGGCAAAACCATGCCGGAATACGACAATGATCACAATACGCTGCAACTGATCAGCCTGCTGGAATACGACCGCGAGCGCCAAACGCTGGAAATCACGACAACGCACTACACCGACAATATACCGGGCATGAGCGTGATGGAGGAATATCCGCTGCCCGAACCGCCTGCCGCCACTTTGGACGGCAAACACAGCCTGTCCGAAATATGCGGGTTGTTTCTGAATACCGTGCCGGATTTGTAGCTAATTCAAACAGTTGAAAGACAAAAAAGCAGCCTGCACTTTGAAATTTGAAGTGCAGGCTGCTTTTGGTTTTAAGCGGCCACGGTAAAGCGTTGGAACAAATGCGCTTTGCTTTCCACATCGTCCGCAATCGCGCAGGCCAAATCCGGCACGGAAATATCCGCAGGCGCGCCGTCCGCATCCAGCATCACATCGTCTTGGCCGATGCGGTACCGGCCGGTTTTTTCAAACGAAACGGGATTCACGGCAAACATGGCGGCAGGCGACAAAAACGCCCAGTTGATGTCGCGGCGCGGGCGCAGTTCGTCCAGCAGCACGCGCACGGCATTTGCCCCCGGATACACGTCTTTCGGGAAATCGGGCGTGTCCACCAGTTGCAGGTTCGGTGCAACGTGCAGGCTGCCTGCACCGCCAATCACCAGCAGGTACGGCACGGCGGCAGTTTTTGCGGCGGCAAGGATATTGGCATAGGCGGTTTGGATGTCCGCCGCCAGATTCGGGTTGTCCCAGCCTGCATTAAACGCGCTGACCACGGCATCAAAACCTGAAATCTTATCGGCAAAATCCGGTGCGTTCACATCGGCGGAAACGGCGGTTACGTTTGGATGCTGCGCCACTTTGGCGGCGTTGCGGGCGATGGCGGTAACCTGATGTCCGCGCGCGGCGAGTTCTGAAACGGCGGCACTGCCGACCAGGCCTGTTGCACCAATCACTGCGATGTTCATTGTTTAGTCCTTATGTGTTGTTGAAAGAATGAACGCATTGTAGGCCGTTGCAGGCTGCCTGATAAGACGGCAAAAGCTGATGTGATTGTTTAGCGAAACTGGATAATGATGTAAAATTTGCGACTTCAGGCAGCCTGAAAGCCAACCGATATGACCGAAACCAAACCCCTACTCGCCTTTGCCGCCGTTATCGAACACGGCACGATGCACGCCGCCGCACGCGCCTTGGGCATGACCCCGTCTGCCGTCAGTCAGCACATTTCGCGGCTGGAAGCGCTGCACGGCGTGAAACTGCTCAAACGCAGCACGCGGCGGATGGCTCCCACCGAAGCGGGTGCGGCACTGGCGGCGCATTGCGTGAAACTGCGGCAGGCGCTGCTGGACGCGCAGGCTGCTTTGGACAACATCAAAACCGAAGCCGCCGGCGAAGTGCGCCTTGCGCTGCCCTCCCCGCTCACGCTCGCGCCCGATTTTCAGGCTGCCCTGCTGCGTGTGGCGGCCGAGTTTCCCAAAATCAGCATCCGCCTGTTTGTGTCGGACGAGCTGGCGGATTTGCAGCGGCACAATATCGACATCGCCCTGCGCGGCGGCGACACGGCCTTGGACGCTCCCGATTTGGTGGCGCGCCACTTGGTGGACTGGCAATGGCAGATATACGCCGCGCCCAGCTATATCGCCCAAACGGGACAGCCTGAAAGCCCTGCGGATTTGCGCGGGCGGCGTTGGCTCTCGTACAACGGCGAAACCGTCGTACGCCATGTGCTGCGGCGCGGCGCAGAACGGTTCGAACTGGAAACGGACAACGCGTGGCCGTGCGGCGATTTGATGAGCGTACGCCAACTGACGGCAGCCGGGCTAGGCGTGTCGGTGCAGTTGGACGGCGAAATGCGCGGCTGGGTGTGCGAAGGCAGGCTGCAAGTGCTGCTGCCCGATTGGACGCTGCCGAAATTGGCGTTATACGCGGTTACGCCGCACCGTGTGCAGTCGGCGAAAGTGGCGGCGGTGCTGGGTTGCTTGACGGAGGCGTTTCAGGCAGGGGCATGAGGCCGCGGACCGTTTTTCAGGCTGTCTGATTCCAATCCGAACGCCCAAAAAAAGCAGCCTGCACTTTCACAAACCGAGTGCAGGCTGCTTTTGCTGTATCTCCATTTCAGGCTACCTGAAACTTGGAAAAAATCCGGATTCTTCAGGGCAGGATAGCGCGGCGGTAATACACGGTTGTCGGATTTAATCCGCTATATCGCCATTTTTGCCGTTACCGTGCGGATAATCCGCAAAAACAGCCTGAAAAGCCGAAAAACATCAAGTTTTGCCAGTCTGACGGACAACTGCTACCGTATCCGCTGTTTTATTTTGGTATAAATCTTTACCGGTATAGCGGCGATAATCATGACGGCGACGATCAAGAAAAAACATAGCACAATCATTATTACAAACGTCAGCAACAGCCACAGTGCCATTCCAAAAACCACGGCAAGTCCCGTAGGTATCTTCCCGTATGCAACGGCTTTTTCCTGCATGTTGGGCGGCGGAAAATGCAGATGGAGCGGTTCGCCTTGCAGGTTCTTTCCATGCAATTCAAGCACGAAGTATTGGTCGTGGAATTTTTCCAGCCGCGCCCAATCAATTTTGAGTGCGACATACTTCCCCAACATCCGGCAAGTCGGAATGCCGAGCCTGTCGCGGACATCGTCTGTCATGCTGTCGGGCAGCAGCAGGTTATTGTCGTCCCTTTTGGTATGGACATATGCGATAGGGTAGACCGGATGCGGGATACCCGTGCATTTCACCTTAAAAATGATGGAAAAATTTTCCAACCTGACCGTTTCGCTGTGTGCCAATGCCGGATTCTGGTAAAACTCGTGTTCACGGTGTTTGTTCCGCAAATGTTCCACGTAGCCGAACGTTAATTGTGCGGCAATGACACTGGCTACTAGGGCGCTGGCCAAACCGGATAAAACGATAAAGATTTGTTCAAACACAGATTCTTTTTTTGTTTCATGGTTATTTGACATATAAGGCTGCCTGCAAGCTGAAAACGATTCACATCAAAATTTTATAGTGGATTCAAATAAAAATGAGACAAGGCGGCGAGCCGCAAGGCGTACAAGTAGTACGTCAAGGCGAGCCAACGCCGTATCATTGCGGTTTTAATCCACTATATTTCAAAAAAGCAGCCTGCACTTTCATTATGCCAAGTGCAGGCTGCCTTCTTCGCTTCTTTGAAATTTCACGCAGGCTTACAACGTCCGCGCCACTTCCACCAAATCAAAGCACTCGAGCACGTCGCCTTCGGCGATGTCGTCGTAGCCTTTAATCATCAGGCCACACTCGAAGCCCATACGGACTTCTTTCACGTCGTCTTTGAAGCGTTTGAGCGATGAAAGTTCACCGGTGTGCACCACCACGTTGTTGCGGATAACGCGCACGTGGCTGTCGCGTTTCACCACGCCGTCGGTCACCATGCAGCCTGCAATGTTGCCGACTTTGGACACGGTGATGACTTGGCGGATTTCCACGCTGCCGGTAACCTGTTCTTTCTCTTCGGGCGAGAGCATACCGCTCATGGCAGCTTTCACGTCGTCAATCGCATCGTAAATGATGTTGTAGTAGCGGATTTCCACGTCTTCGTTTTCGGCCAATTTGCGTGCCGCGCTGTCTGCACGGACGTTAAAGCCGATAATCAGCGCGCCGGAGGCAATGGCCAGGTTCACGTCGCTCTCGGAAATGCCGCCCACGCCGCTGTGCAGCACGTTCACTTTTACTTCGTCGGTGGACAGTTTTTGCAGGCTGCCTGCAAGGGCTTCGTAAGAACCCTGAACGTCTGCCTTGATGATGACCGACAGGTTTTGCGCGGCATTTTCGCCCATGTTGTTGAACATGTTTTCCAGCTTGGCCGCCTGCTGTTTGGCCAGGCGCACGTCGCGGTATTTGCCTTGGCGGAACAGCGCCACTTCGCGGGCTTTTTTCTCGTCTGCCAACACCAGCGCGTCTTCGCCCGCGTTCGGCACGTCCGACAAACCCAAGATTTCCACAGGGATGGACGGGCCGGCTTCGTCAATGGCTTTGCCGTTTTCGTCCAACATGGCGCGCACTTTACCGAACGCCGTGCCGGCCAAGAGCATATCGCCTTTTTTCAGCGTACCGCTTTGCACCAGCAGTGTGGCCACCGCGCCGCGTCCTTTGTCCAGACGGGCTTCCACGATAATGCCTTTGGCAGGCGCATCCACCGGAGCTTTCAGTTCCAACACTTCGGCTTCCAGCAGCACGGCTTCCAGCAGTTTGTCGATATTCAAACCTTGTTTGGCGGACACATCGACAAACTGCACGTCGCCGCCCCATTCGTCGCACACCACTTCGTGCTGGGTCAGTTCTTGGCGGATGCGGTCGGGGTTGGCGGCTTCCTTGTCGATTTTGTTCACGGCCACCACCATCGGCACGCCGGCGGCTTTGGCGTGGGCAATCGCTTCCACGGTTTGCGGCATCACGCCGTCGTCGGCGGCCACCACCAGAATCACGATGTCGGTGGCCTGCGCACCGCGTGCACGCATGGCGGTAAACGCTTCGTGGCCCGGCGTATCTAGGAACGTTACCACGCCTTTGGGCGTTTCCACATGGTATGCGCCGATGTGTTGCGTGATACCGCCCGCTTCACCCGCCACGACTTTACTGCGGCGGATGTAGTCCAACAGCGAGGTTTTACCGTGATCCACGTGGCCCATCACGGTAACCACAGGCGGACGCGGCAGCATTTCGGCATTGACCGGCTGGGCTTCGTCCAAGAAGGCATCCGGGTCGTCAATCGCGGCAGGTTTGCCGATGTGTCCCATTTCTTCCACCACCAGCAAGGCGGTATCTTGGTCGAGCGATTGGTTGATGGTTACCATCATGCCCATCTTCATCAGGGCTTTGACGACTTCCACGCCTTTCACCGCCATCTTGTGTGCCAAATCGGCCACGGTAATGGTTTCGGGCACCAAGACTTCGTGCACCACGGGTTCGGTCGGCGCTTGGAAACCGTGCTGGTTCGGCTCAAGTTTGAGTTTTTTGCCTTTTTTGCCGCCGCGCACGCGTTCGTCGTCGCCACGCCCGCCACGCGCGTCTTTGCCTTTTTTGCCGCTGCGGCTGCGGTTGTCTTCATCATCGCGGCTGTGGCGGCGGTCGTCTTTTTTGCGGCTGCCACTGGAAGGATTGTCGGCACTCTCGCCTGCCGGTTTGCTGGCGGCAGGTTTGTTACCGGCGGTTTTCGCCAGCTTGTTTTCTTGGGCTTTTTGCGCCAATTTTTCTTCGCTTGGTTTGGCGGTGCGCACGCCTTTGCCGTCTTTGCCGTCTTTTTTGGCGGCGGCGGCCAGGCGGGCTTCTTCGGCAGCCTGCGCTTTGGCGGCTTCGCGGCGTGCCTGGCGTTCGGCGCGTTCTTGTTTCTCGCGCGCCAGGGCTTCTTGGGCTTCGCGCATTTTGGCGGCACGGTCGGCTTCTTCGGCGCGGCGTGCGGCTTCTTCGGCATTCACCACTTCAACGGGTGCCGGCGGCGGTTCGTCCGCTTTGGTTTTCGCTTTGGTTTTGGTGTTGCGTTTGCGTTTTCCGCCTTCGGCCGATTCGCCGCTGTCTTGTGCAGGCTGCTTTTCGGCTTCCGCCACCGGTTTCGCCACAGCTTCTGCGGCTTCCGCTTTCACTTCGGCAGGCGCGGCTTTTTCCGCTTTGACGGTTTTGCCGCCAGCTTTCACGCGCTCTGCTTCGGCTTGTGCCGCAGCGCGTTTGGCTTCGCGTTCCGCATCTGCTGCCGACACTTCCGGTGCGGCTTCAACGGCAGGTGCAGGCTGCTTTTCGGGTGCAGGCTGCTTTTGTTCGGCGGTTTGACCGGCTTTGTCGGCCAGCAGTTGCGCCATCATTTCTTCACGGGATAATTTGATTTTTTTGCCGCCTTTTATCGCGACAGCAGGTTTTTTGTTTTGACTCATATCGTCTCCTTATTCTGCGTCTTGGGCAAACCAATGGGCGCGCGCAGCCATAATCACCTGTTCCGCTTCTTCATGGCTCACACCCGTAATTTCAATCAATTCGTCAATCGACAACTCGGCCAAATCTTCGCGGTTGGTGATGTTTGCATCGACCAAGTCGCGCAGCATGTCGTCGTCCACGCCTTCCAATTCGCGTAAATCGTCCGCCACGCTGTTCAGTTTTTCTTCGGCGGCCAATTCCGTCTGCAGCAGCACATCGCGTGCTTTTGCGCGCAGCGTTTCCGCCAATTCGTCATCGATTTCTTCAATATCGGTCAAATCCGACATCGGCACGAACGCCACCTCTTCAATGCTGGTGAATTCCGCATCCACCAAGGCTTGGGCAACGGTTTCGTCCGCATCCAGCTGCGACATGAACAGTTCGCGCAATACCGCGGCTTCTTCCTCGTTGCGCTGCTCGGCTTCCTGCACCGTCATAATGTTCAGCTGCAGGCCGGTCAGTTCCGCCGCCAGGCGCACGTTCTGGCCGCCGCGGCCGATGGCCAATGCCAGCTGGTCTTCGGTCACAATCACATCGACCGCATTTTTTTCTTCGTCAATCACAATGCGGCTCACTTGCGCGGGCGAAAGCGCGTTAATCACAAAATCGGCCGTATCGTCTGACCACAGCACCACATCGATGCGCTCGCCGCTCAATTCGTTGCTCACCGCATTCACGCGCGAACCGCGCACGCCGATGCACGTTCCTTGCGGGTCGATGCGCTGGTCGTTGGATTTCACGGCGATTTTGGCGCGTTGACCCGGGTCGCGCGCCACTTCGCGGATGTCCAGCAGTCCGTCTGCGATTTCGGGCACTTCCTGCTCGAACAGTTTGCGCAAAAATTCGCCGGATGTGCGGCTTAACAGGATTTGCTTGCGGCCGCCGTTAAATTCTTCCACGCGCAAAAACAGGGCGCGGATTTTGTCGCCGCCGCGATAATTTTCGCGTGGCAGCATTTGGTCGCGCGGAATCAGCGCATCCAGTTTCGGTGCCAGTTCCACCACAATGCCGTGCCGCTCGACGCGTTTCACCGTGCCGACCACGATGTCTTCGCGCGTGGCCAAAAACGCATTCAGAATCTGCTCGCGTTCGGCATCGCGGATGCGCTGCAAAATAATTTGTTTCGCGGTTTGCGCGGCTTGGCGGCCGAAGGCTTCGTTCGGAATGTCTTCTTCAAAATAATCGCCCACATTGATGTCGATACCGGGGATTTCTTCCTGAATCTGCTCGATGGTTTTTTCCAGTTCGGGATAGGTATAGTCCAAATCCTCCACAATCAGCCATTTGCGCACGGTGCGGTATTCGCCCGTGTCGCGGTTGATGCGCACTTCCAGGTTCATGTGTTCGCGGTCGGCCTTTTTCTTGGCGGCAATGCCCAGCGCCACTTCCAACGCTTCAAACACCACATCGGGTTCAACGTTTTTCTCGCTCGCCAAAGCCTCTACCAATGCTAAAATTTCACGACTCATTTGCAATGCTCCTTGCTTTTTCTGTTTCTTTCGATAACGGGTGCAGGCTGCTTTTCGGTTTCAAAAACACACCTGCCGTTGATTCGGAATGCGTCCGTGCGGCGCATTAAAATTTAAATTCGGGTTTGATGCGCGCCTTGTCCACGTTGGACAATTCAATCTGCGCCGTTTTGCCGTCAAACGCCAGCACAATGGTTTGCGCCGCTTCGTCAAACGACTCGATGCGCCCGATGAAGTTTTTCTGCCCATCTACCGGCAGGCGCGTTTTCAATTTCACCATGCTGCCGGTAAAACGCACGAAATCGGCGGCTTTTTTCAGCGGCCGGTCCAAACCGGGGCTGGAAATTTCCAAATGTTTGTAGTCCACGTCTTCCACCATGAACACGCGGCTCAAATGGTTGCTGACGGTGGCACAGTCTTCCACGGTGATGCCGCCTTCCTTGTCGATAAACACGCGCAAAATGCCTTGCGCCGTCAGCTCGACATCCACCAACTCATAACCCATGCCGGGCAGCGTGGTTTCTAAAATCTGCTGTAAATCCATGTTCTCGCTTTATTTCCGGTTTTAATAAAAACAAAAAATGACCGCTTGGGTCATTTTTCGTTGGGATTGAAAAATTTTGCGACGATTATACTATTGTATTGATTGGAAAGCAAAGATTTTCCCGATATTTATTGCCTATTTCGCAAATCTGCCATTCGATTGAAATATTTTTTGATTTTAAAACAGTACATAACGCATTTTTGCCAATAAAATGCTTTACAACGCCCGCGATATTCGTATAATTCCATTTTCCGCTTACCGCCCAGGTGGCGAAATTGGTAGACGCAGGGGACTCAAAATCCCCCGCCGCAAGGTGTGTCGGTTCGAGTCCGACCCTGGGCACCAAATTCCAAACCCGAATCTGTTTTCATGGATTCGGGTTTTTTCATGGCTGAACGCTCAAAAATCCGTCATTCACAACACGCCGGCAGGCCTGCTGTGGTACACTTTCACATAATCAAGTCTGCCGTAACGGCAATGTGCAGGCTGCTTTGATTGACCCGTCTAACCAAAGGAAAAGGAAAAACGATGAAACTCAAAACATTAGTATTCACCCTTGCCGCTCTTGCACTCACTGCCTGTGGCACGTCCGCACCCCAACATGCGCAATCGGCACCCAGCAGCGCCGGTTCGTCTATTAAAGCCGAATGTTTGGGCTACGTTATGGACGCTTCCCTGCTCCTAACCTACAACAAACATTGCCCAAGCCCCCAATCCCGCCGCTTTGCCGCCGCTGCTGCCGCTGCCCAAGAAAGATTCGCGCAGCCTGCCTGCCGCAATCAAGTCTCTGATCGCGATATAGAATCCGCCGCCAGAACGATGATGAGCCATGTGAAAGAAGGCGAAAACGTCTGCGTCGCCGTCCGTCAGGATGTACAACGCGCCGCACAGCGATACAGCCGCTAAATAAAACCGTGCAGGCTGCCTGAAACGCCGCAAATCAGCAATGCGTTTTCAAGCAGCCTGCATTTTTTGTAGCCCACCAAAGGATAATCCCATGCCATTCAAAACGCTGACCTTCGCGCTTGCCGCACTCATGCTCGCCGCCTGCGGCACCACTTCCGCACCGCAACAGGCAAACCGCGCACCCCAAACCGGAAAGCAGCAATGCCTTGAAAGCTTGGCACCTGTACTCGAAGTGGCCGTCTATGCCGACTACTGCGTTCGCGGCGAACAACAGCGGCGGCCGTTTTTCGAGTTTGCCCGCCGTGCCCCCACGCAAGAGCCCCTGGCCAGCTGCCGCGGCATGCTGACCGTGCAAGAAGCCAGCGCATTGCGCGCACGGATAACCGCGCCTTATGCGGCCGACCCTGCCCGCCACTGCGCCGCCGTCCAAGGCAATATGCACCAACTCATGCGCCGCTACGGCATTACCCCTGCCGCACGATAAACCGCAAGCTGCCTGAAACGGCTTTCCGCCACACCGAAAGCAGCCTGCACTTTTTTTATTCCGCCCGATTGATTTCGGTTTCCAAGCGGATAAACGCGGCAATCATCGCCTGCCACACGGCTTCGGCCACGTCGGGCGACAGTCCTGCGGCGGCAGCCTGTTCGCGGCGGGCGGCAATCACTTGGGCAACGCGGTCCGGCGCGGCCACGGCTTGGGCATCGCCGCGCGGTTTGAGCCGCCCAGCCTGTTCCACCAACGCCTGCCGTTTGGCGAGCAGCGCAATGAGTTCGGCATCCAAGCCGTCTATGGCTTGGCGGACTTCGGTGAGGGTTTGCGGTAACATGATTAGGTCTCCTAATATAGTCGATTAAAATAAAAATGAGACAAGGCGGCAAGCCGCAAGGCGTACAGGTAGTACGTCAAGGCGAGCCAACGCCGTATCATTGCAATTTTAATCGACTATAAAACAAAAAGCAGCCTGCACGTTCATCCGTCCGAACCGTGCAGGCTGCTTTTTCATGTGAATGCGTTACGCAGATTTCTTCGCCCACCATTTGCCCAGCGGCAGCACAACGGCACAGCAGGCCGCACCGACCGCCAGCCCGACCAACACATCGAAACCGATGGCATACAGCGCGTTACCCCATTCGATTTTATGCAGCATTTCCACTTTGTGCGTGAAAATGCCGCCGCCGACCATGAACATCGCCAACGTGCCGACCACCGCCAAGCCGCGCATAAACCACGGAACAATGGCAATGATTACCCGCCCGATGAAACGTTGCACGGCCGAAGCGCGGCGCATCAGGTAAAAGCCCAAATCATCGGCCTTCACAATGGCGGCCACCAGGCCGTACACCGCAAAAGTGATGCCGATGCCCACGCCGGTAAGCGCGGCAATTTTCACCGGCAGGCTGGCCTGCTCTACCACGCCCAGCGCAATGATGATGATTTCCGCCGACAAAATAAAGTCGGTGCGGATGGCGCCTTTGATTTTGGCGCTCTCATCGGTCAGCGAATCGGCCACCACGTCGTCTGCCGCGTGCCCTTCGTGCCTGTGCAGCCATTTGTGCAGCAATTTCTCCACGCCTTCAAAACACAAATACGCACCGCCCACCATCAGCAGCGGCGTGATGAGCTGCGGCGCGAACACGGCCAGCAGCAGCGCCAGGGGAATCAGTATCAGCTTATTGACCAGCGAGCCTTTCGCCACCGCCACCACAATCGGCAGTTCGCGCTCTGCGGCCGCACCGGTGACTTGGTTGGCATTCAGCGCCAAATCGTCGCCCACCACGCCGGCGGTTTTTTTGGCGGCCATCTTGGTCATCAGAGCGACATCGTCCAGCATGGAAGCCACGTCGTCCAATAAAGTCAGTAGTGTTGCGAATGCCATCAGGCTTCTCCCGTGGGTGAGAAACCGCGTATTATATAGCAGATTCACAGATTTACGATACACGCAGCAAACGAAAAAGCAGCCTGCACTTCCAAAAAATGAAAGTGCAGGCTGCTTTTTAACGTATCCGTATCACACGGCGGAAGGCTTCTGGCCGGTCAGCAGATATTCCACCGTTTCGCGCACCGATTTAATGGCAGAGCCGAACGGCAGCGGGTCTTTGCCGCGGAAAAACAAGCCTTTATCCACTTCACCGCGGAAAGCTTCCGCCAGCTTGATGTCGATGCAGAACTGGCCGATTTTGCTCAAACCGTCGCGCAGGCCGCAGGTGGTCAGGCAGTTGATGCCCTGCGTGCAGCGTTTCGGGTCGGCTTTGGCATTGGCCTGCAATTTGTCCAACCGCTTGGTGTAGCTGCTTAAAAAGCGCGTGTTCACGCCGCGTGCAGGCAGTCCCGCCACCGACATGAATTCCACAATCTGTTCGCGCTCGGCACCCGCCAGCGTGTTTTTGAAATTGATGTGCGCGTCGCCTTCTTGGGTCACGGCAAACGCCGTGCCGATTTGCACCGCACTCGCACCCCATTCTTTCAGCGCCGTGCTGATTTTTTGGAAGTTCGCCATGCCGCCCGCCAAAATCAGCGGGATTTTTTCGCTTTCCAAACCCAGATTTTTAAACACTTCCAGCGTTTCGCTGATCACGCGCGGAAAATCGAATTTGGCATCGTTCACACCGTCCACCGTCATCGCGCCCAAGTGGCCTGCGGCGTGTGCCGGATGCTCAATCACAATCGCATCGGGCAGAATGCCTTTTTTCATCCAGCGTTTCAACACAATGCCGATACCGCGCGATTCCGACAAAATCGGCAGCAGCGCAATGTCTTTTTTATAATCGCCCATCATTTCGGGCAAATCCAGCGGCAGGCCGGCACCCATCACAATCGCGTCCGCGCCGGATTCGCAGGCTTGCCGCACCAGCGCGGCATGGTCTTTCACCGCCTTCATTACGTTCACGGCAATCATGCCGCGCCCTTCGGTTTTGGCTTTGGCCGCCTGAATTTCACGGTCCAAGGCAATATGGTTGAGTTTGCAGTATTTTTCTTCGGTCGGATTGATTTTGGATTCGGCCAGCAAATCTTCGTGCAAATGGCGCAAATCCACGCTGGCAATCGTGCCCAAGCCGTTTTCGCGCGCCACCGCGCTGGACAATCCCGATGCGGAAACGCCGATACCCATGCCGCCCTGCACGATTGGAATCAATTCTTTGCCGCGGATAATCAACGGGTTAAATTCATGTTTCATGGAGTATTCCCCTTTATTTTGAAAGTGTGTGTCATACATTGGAGATTATACTCTATTTTTAGTCTGCCCACTCTATTTTTACAAGGCTTTGCGTAATGCAGACTTACGCCGCCAAGCCGACCGCCTGCATTTTCTGCCACAACGCCTGCAATGCTTGGGCGCGGTGGCTGATGCGGTTTTTCTGCTCAGGCTGCAGTTCGGCGGCGGTGCAGCCGTGTTCGGGCAGATAAAAATGCGGGTCGTAGCCGAAGCCGTGTTCGCCTGCAGGCTGCATTTGCCATTGCCCCGGCCAAATGCCTTCAGCAATGACGGGCTGCGGGTCAGATTCGTGCCGCACCAACACCAGCACGCAAACGTAATAGCAATATCGGTCATCGTGCCGCGCCAAAAGTTCGGACACTTTGGCATTATTGGCCGCATCCGATTTCGGATTATCGCCGGCAAACCGTGCCGACAACACGCCCGGCACGCCGCCCAAAGCGCGCACGCAAATGCCGCTGTCGTCCGCCAGTGCGGGCAGGCCGCTGTGTTTGGCGGCAAACCGCGCCTTGGCCAATGCGTTTTCCACAAACGTGCCGTACGGCTCGGCGCATTCTTCCTGCACAAACTGCGACTGCGGCAGGATGTGGATATGCCGCTCGGCAAACAATGCGTTGAATTCTTTTAATTTGCCGGCGTTGTTGCTGGCCAAAACGATGGTATCGGTCATGATATTTCCTTGTTGTCGTGCAATGCTTTATCCGTCATCGTCAAAGTGCAGGCTGCTTTTTGGGGATTCAAAAGCAGCCTGCACCCGAAATACGGCTAGGGTTTGAACCCGAACAGCCACGTTTTCAAAGCAATGCGCATTTTGCGCGGATTGGGAATGCGGATTTTGTAGCGCAACACGTTACCCAAGCCGTCGCGCTCGATTTCGCGCAGCAGTGCGTAATAAATGCTGCCCATCACCAAGCCTGCCTTTTGGCGTTTTTTATCGCACGGCGGCAGCAGGGCAACGGCTTCGCGGTATGTGTTCAAGTCGCGTTCGTATTGGAACTGCATCAGCCGCGCAAATTCGGGCGTAGCGTTGGCCGACAAAATGTCCTGCTCCGACACGCCGAAGCGCTGCAAGTCTTCCTGCGGCAGGTAAATGCGCCCCATTCGCGCATCTTCGCCCACGTCGCGGATAATGTTGGTGAGCTGCAACGCCAAGCCCAGCATTTCCGCATATTGCAGCGTTTGCGCGCTGTCGAAGCCCAAAATCCGCGCAATCAGCCGCCCCACCACGCCGGCCACGCGGTAGCAGTAGTAACGCAAATCGTCAAACGCGGCATAACGGACGTGGTGCAAATCCATTTCCATACCGTTGATGATTTCGGCCAATTCCTCCTCCGGCAGGGAAAAGGCGGGGCAGACGGTTTGCAGGGCCTGGCAGACGGGATGTTCGGGCATTCCGGCGGCGGCAAACACGCGGCGCAAATCGGCGCGCCACCATTGCAGCGCGGTGCGTGCAGTCTGGCGGTCGCTGCAATCATCGACCACATCGTCCAATTCGCGGCAAAAGGCATATAACGCGGTCATCGCATCTTTTTGCTGCGGCGATAAAAAACGAAAACCGGCCAGAAAGCTCGAACCGCTCTGCCGGGCTTTTTGGCGGCAATATTCCATTGGCTGCATGGCGCGTTCCCAAAATCAAAACGGGCGTATTGTAGCGTTTTTCGCGCGGCGTTGCAGGCTGCTTTTTGCCCGTCAGGTTCTGTATCGGCAAGGTTCGCATGGCGTTGCGCCGCCATACCCGCGCTTTGAGGCGGCCGCCCCCGACCGTCTTCGCGCAAAAAATGCAGGCTGCTTCGGGAACACGTCCAATGCCCCGAAAGCAGCCTGCACTTCATCCTGCCGCCAAATTCAATGACCGCGTTGCAGCACGGCGGCGAAAAAACCGTCCGTTTGGTGCGCGGCACTGTCCAGCTGCAGATATTTGCCCGTGTCCAACGGGATTTTCTGCGCCGCCAGAATCTCGCCCGCGTTCAAGAGCGAAAACTGCGGATTGTCGCGCAAAAATTCCTCAACCTGCCGCTCGTTCTCTTCGGGCAGCACGCTGCATGTCGCATACACCAAACGTCCGCCGGGCGCCACCAGCGCAGAAGCAGCCTGCAAAATACTGCGCTGCTGCCGCACCAGTTGCGCAATGCTTTCGGGCGACTGGCGGTATTTCAAATCGGGATTGCGCCGCAGCGTGCCCAGACCGGAACAAGGCGCGTCCACCAGCACGCGGTCGGCTTTGCCGGCCAGCCGGCTCACACGCGGGTCGTGTTCGCTGCCGATTTTTTCGGGATGGATATTGGTCAGCCCGGCACGGGTCATGCGCGGTTTCAGGTTCGCCAGCCGTTTTTCGGCAATATCGAATGCGTAAATACGGCCTTTGTTCGCCATCTGCGCGCCCACCGCCAACGTTTTGCCGCCCGCGCCCGCGCAAAAATCCACCACGATTTCGCCGCGCTTGGCCTGCACCAGTTGTACCAAAAGCTGGCTGCCTTCGTCCTGCACTTCCAGCGTGCCGTCCAAAAACAGCGGGTGTTTGTTCAACGCGGGCTTGTCGCGGAAACGGATGCCGTGCGGCGCATAAGGCGTGGCGGCGGCGTGCGGAAATTCGGCTTGCAGTTCGGCCAGCACCTTGTCGCGGCGGCCTTTAAGCGTGTTCACGCGCGTGTCCAGCGGTGCAGGCTGCATCACGCTGCGGCCGAATGACAGCACCTGTTCGTCCGTCCAATGCGCCTGCAAACACTCCACCAGCCATTCGGGCAGCTCGGCGGTGGTGTGCAGGCTGCTTTGCCATTCGGTTTTGCGCGCTTTGAGGCGGCTCAGAAATTCCACGGTTTCCTCGTCCGCCAAATGGGTCAGCTGCGACAGGTTCGTGCCGCGTCCCAGCACCAGTGCCGCCAATGCCGCTTTTTCCGGCTGTGCGTACGGGCGGCGCAGCACAGCGGCGATTTTTTGGTAATGGCGCAAGGCGGCAAATGCCGTTTCGGCGATTTCGTGGCGGTCTTGGCGGCCGAGTTTGCGGTGTTGGCGGAAATAGTCGGACAGCACCGCGTCTGCAGGCTGCTTGAACGTCAGCATATCGGCAAGCACTTGCGCGGTATGTTTCAGCTGGGTGGCATTCATCATGGTCGAACCGGATAATTGTTTGTTAAAATGCACGGATATTAAAAGATTTACAGAGCAGTCGCAACATGGATATTCAGGCAGTTTTATTCGATTTGGACGGCACGCTGGCAGACACGGCGGCCGATTTGGGCGGCGCGTTGAACGATTTGCTGCGCGCGCGCGGTTATCCGGAAAAGCCTTTGGCCGACATCCGCCCGCACGCCAGCCACGGCAGCGGCGCGTTGGTGTCGTTCGGCACGGGCATGGCGCAGGACGACCCGGCATTTGCCGAATGGCGGCAGGCCTACCTGCACTGCTACGAACAGCGTTTCACCCAAGACACGCGCCTGTTTGACGGCATTAATCCGCTGCTGGCCGAATTGGCGCGGCGCGGCATGGCGTGGGGCATCATCAGCAACAAGCCCGAACGCTTCACCCTGCCCTTGGCGGCGGCGTTGGAGTGGGCGGCGGCGCCCGCGGTGGTGGTGGGCGGCGACACTTGCGCCGAAGCCAAACCCAGCGTATTGCCCATGCTGCACGCCTGCCGCCAAATCAACGTACTGCCCGAACGCTGCGTGTATGTGGGCGATGCCGAACGCGACATTCAGGCGGGCAACGCGGCGGGCATGCACACCGTTTTGGCGGCTTGGGGCTATATCGGCGCGGACGACCAACCCGAAACATGGGGCGCGGACTTCATTGCCGCCCATCCGGCGGACATTTTGCAGATAATATTGAAATGATTGACTATATTGAATTTATCCGCCATTTGGAACAGAAGGGCTACCCGTTCGGCACCCCGCCCGACACGGCGACGCAATGGCTGGCCAACAGCCGCGAACCGGAGACGCAGCACCTGCTGCAACGCGCCAAAATACTGGACGCAACGCAGGAAATCCAAAGCAGCCTGCAACAATGGCGGCAGCACATCCACCGCTGGCAGAAATGGCTTTCGCTGGCGTTTTTCGGCGCAGGCTGGCTCAGCACCTATCTGCTCATGCAGCAGGCGCATTTGAATTTCTTGCTGGTGCTGCTGGGCGCATTGGGGCTGCACACGCTGATGCTGCTGCTTTGGTGTGCAGGCTGCCTGTTGGGTAAACACCCTTCGCCGCCGCGCCTGCCCGCGCTCAAAAACCAAAGCAGCCTGCACCAATACCTGCTGGATTACTACTGGCAACGCAGCCAAAGCCCGCACGGCCGCTGGTCGATATACGCCGTGCAGCACCAATGGGCGCTCTGCGTGCTGGCCGGCGTGTTCGGCGCGGCATTCATGCTGCTCACCGTGCGCCAATACACATTCAACTGGCAAAGCACGCTGTGGAACGCCGACAACTTTGCCGCCGGACTGGAACTGCTTTCGCGGCTGCCCGCCCGGCTGGGCTTTAGCACGCCCGATGCCACCGCCGTTCTCCACGCGCAAAATGGCCACGACACCGCATCCGCCGCCGCCTGGGGACAATTGTTTTTGGGCAGTATTTTGGTGTACGGCATGATGCCGCGTGCCGCCGCCTGGCTGTTCTGCCTTTGGCGGCAGCGGCAGCACCGCCCCACTTTGGATTTGCGTTTACCGTATTACCAAAACATCATCCAAAAATGGCGGCAAACCGTGACCGACAGCGCGGACGATTACCGACCCGACCTCATTGCCGCAGCACCGAGCGCACCCGCCAGCGCCTTTGCCGCCGACACGCAGCATTGGGCAGTGCTGCTCGACAGCCCGAATGCGCCGCCGCAATGGTTCGCCCAATCGCTGGGACAGGCATGGCAGGATTACGGCTGCATTGCCGAACGCGAAGAACTGGCCAAAGTGCAGGCTGCTTTAGCACAACACAGCGTGCAATTACTGGTGGGCGTGCGGGCCAACAGCCTGCCCGACCGTGGCAACCTGCGCCGCCTCTCCGCCCTGTCGCAACACGCGCGCGCCGGCATCGTCCTGCTGCTCCTGTATCCCGAAAACCAGCAGGATGGCGACCACCAAGCCCTGCAGGAAACTGCCGCCCAATGGCGCACCGCCGCCGAACAACACGGCTGGCTCTGCCTTTCCCACCATCAGGCCGATTCATGAACCCGAAACCCGAAATCGCCGTTATCGGCGCAGGCTGGGCAGGCCTGGCCGCCGCCGCTTATTTGGCACCGCATTGCCGGCTCACGCTGTTTGAAGCGGGCAAAGTGGCGGGCGGGCGGGCACGCAGCGTGGCGCACGGCCAATTTGCCGAACTCGACAACGGCCAGCACCTGCTGATTGGTGCATACCGAGCCGTTTTCCGCCTGCTGCGCCGTGTCGGCGAATCGCCCGATGCGCTGTTCCTGCGCGAACCGCTGCATTGGCATTTGGCGGACGGCTTCCAGTTCCGCAGCCCGCAAAAGCTGCCTGCACCGCTGCATTTGCTGTGGGCGGTGTTGCGCGGCAAAAATGTGGATTGGGCGCAGAAAACCGCCCTGTTGCGCCAAATGGCCGCGCTGCAACGCTGGCACAAACGGCAGCCGCCCGACCAAAGTATTGCCTCGTGGCTGGACGAACAGCGGGTCGGCGAAGACTGGCGCGCGCAGTTTTGGCGGCCGATGGTGCTGGGCGCGCTGAATACGCCGCCGGAAACCGCCAGCCTGCGTGTACTGTGCCATGTGTTGGCCGACGGCGTGTGGGCTTCGCGCAATGCGGGCGATTTTTATATTGCCAAGCGCAATTTGAGCGACGCGCTGGCCGCACCCGTTTTGCGTTATCTGGCGCAACACGGCGCGAAATACCGCCCGAACTGCCGCATTGCCCAAGTGCAGGCTGCTTCGGGCAAAGTGCAGGCGGACGGGCAAACGTTCGATGCCGCCGTCTTCGCCGTCGCGCCTTATCATCTTGCGCCGCTGCTGCCCGAACATTTGGGCAATGCCGTGCGCCAAGCCGTGCAGCAACTCTCGTATCACGCCATCACCACCGTGTATCTGCGCTATCCGCAGCCGCTGCACCTGCCTGCCGCGCTGACCGGCTTTGCCCATCGCCCCACGCAATGGCTGCTCGACCGCAGCCGCCTGCAACACCCAAACGAAGCCGCCGCCATCATCAGCACGTCCGACCTCGTTGCCGAAAGCAGCCTGCACACCGACGGCAAGCCCGACTGGGCAGCCACGGCACACCAAGACCTTCTGCAACTGAATCCGCACCTGCCGCCACCCGAAGCGCAGCAAACCATCACCGAAAAACGCGCCACCGTGGCCAGCACCGTGAACCGCCGCCTGCCCGATATGGCCGATTTGAACGCCGCGCGCATCTGGCTGGCCGGCGACTGGCTGCACGAACGCTATCCCGCCACGCTCGAAGCCGCCGTGCAAACAGGCGAACGTGCCGCGCAGCAATGCTTGGCAGCACTGGCGCACACATCCGGCACGCGCTAAGCCCTTCCGGCAATGTGCAGGCTGCTTTTGTCCGCTGCCCGCCTCTCCGCCAAAGCAGCCTGCACCCACAGCCCGCCGTATTTTGACTATAATCCCATTTTTCGTTTGAACAGGCAGCCTGCACCATGTTACTGGCACTTTCTCTGCAAAACTTTGTCATTGTCGAAAAACTCCATCTCGATTTCCAAACAGGCTTCACCGTATTGACCGGCGAAACCGGTGCAGGCAAATCCATCACCCTCAACGCACTCTCCCTGCTGCTGGGCGACAAAGCCGATTACAGCCAAGTCCGCGAAGGCGCAAAAGAAGCCGTGCTGTCCGCCCTGTTCGACATCAGCAGCCAGCCCGATTTGGCTGATACATTGCGCGAACAAGGCCTGCTGGAAGACGATGGCGACGAATTGTCTATCCGCCGCATTATCGATGCCAAAGGCAAAAGCCGCAGCTTTATCAACAACCAGGCCGCCACGCTGGCGCAGCTCAAAGCCATCAGCTCGCAACTGATTGATATTCATGGCCAGAACGCCCACCATTCGCTCAATCATGAAAGCGCGCAACGCCACCTGCTGGACGCATTTGCAGGCTGCCTGCCGCTGGCGGAACAAACCAAAATACATTACCGCGCATGGCAGTCAGCCCAACAGGCTTTGCAGGCGGCACAGGCGCAAAGCGAACAAACCGATGTGGAGCGCGAGCGCTTGGAATGGCAGTTAAACGAATTAAATCAAATAAATACCGAAGAAGGCGAATGGGAGGCGCTCAGCCGCAGCCACGACAGCCTGGCCAACGCGGCGGAACTGCTGGAAGCCGCGTATGAAGCGCAGGAATACGTGTCCGGCGACGACGGCATGAAATCGCTGGCGCGCCGCTGCCACCGCCTGCTGGATTCGTTGGGCAATATCGAGCCGCGCTTTGCCGAAAGCTTGGAAATGCTGGACAGCATTGACGCAGAATTGAGCGAAATCAGCCACTTGCTGGGCAATGTGATTGACAGCGTGGAAATCAACCCGAATGAATTGGCCGCCAAAGAAAAGCGGATGCAGGAATTGATGTCGGCCGCGCGGAAATATCGGATCGAGCCGGAGCAGCTGCCCGAAAAATATCTGGCGGTGCAGGCTGCTTTGCAGGATTTGGAAGCGGCGGCGGATATTGACGCGCTGGAAAAAGCGGTGGCCGAGGCGGAACGCCAATACCGGCACACGGCGCAGCAATTATCGGCGGCGCGCGCAAAAGCAGCCTGCACCTTGGCGGAAGAGACCACGGCGCATATGCAGCAGCTGGCCATGAAGGGCGCGAAATTCCATATCGAACTGCTGCCGTCGCAGCCGACCGAACACGGCTTGGAACACATCCAATACCAAGTGGCCGCCAACAAGGGCAGCCGTCTCCAACCGCTGAACAAAGTGGCATCGGGCGGCGAACTGGCGCGGATTAGCTTGTCAATTCAAGTTGTTACCAGCCAATACACCCAAGTACCCACGCTGATTTTTGACGAAGTGGACACAGGCATCGGCGGCGGTGTTGCCGAAACGGTGGGCAAGGCGTTGCAACTTTTGGGGCGGAAGCACCAAGTGTTGGCGATTACCCATTTGCCGCAGGTGGCCGCGTGCGGCGAACACCATTGGCAGGTGGCCAAACACAGCGATGGTGAACAAACCGTCAGCGAAATCAAAGTGTTGGATACCGAAGCGCGTATTGAAGAACTGGCGCGTATGCTCGGTGGCGAAAAAATTACCGCCACCACGCGCCAACACGCCGCCGAAATGTTGCAGCTCAATATGCAGGCTGCTTTGGAGCGCGCATGATGGTACACAGCAAAATCTGCGGCATCACCCGCCCCGAAGATGCCGTGCTGGCGGCACAACTGGGCGCCAATGCTATCGGTCTGGTGTTTTTTGCCGGCAGCAAACGCTGCGTATCGGTGGAGCAGGCACAGCGCATTGTCCGCAGCCTGCCGCCGTTTGTGCAGGCGGTGGCGCTGTTTGTGAACGAAACGGAAGCGAATATCCGCCACGTTCTGGCGCACGTCCCCATCCACACGCTCCAATTCCACGGCGACGAGCCGCCCGAATTCTGCCAATCGTTCCAACGCCCGTTTTTGAAGGCCGTCCGCGTGCAAAGCGCGCACGATATTCAGGCAGCCTGCACCCGCTTTGCCGAAGCGCGCGCCCTGCTGTTCGATGCGTTTGTGGACGGCGCATACGGCGGCACGGGGCACACGTTCGATTGGCGGCTGCTGCCCGAACAGCTGTCGCAACACTGGATTTTGTCCGGCGGGCTGAACCCCGATAATGTGGCGCACGCCCTGAAAACCACCGGCGCAATGGCAGTGGATGTATCCAGCGGCGTGGAGCAAAGCGCGGGCATCAAATCGCCGGAAAAACTGCGCGCATTTTTTGCCGCCATACGTTCTGCCGCGTAAAACCACAAAAAAGCAGCCTGCACTTGAAGTTTCAAAGTGCAGGCTGCTTTTTTTCAGCTTTCCGAAAAATTATTCTTCCAATAAATCATCGGCTTGGTTTTCCATAATTGCACGCAGCTTTTGAATGGCTTTGGCTTCGATTTGGCGGATACGTTCTGCCGACACACCAAATTCCGCCGCCAATTCATGCAATGTGGCCGCTTGCCCGTCATGCAGCCAGCGCGTTTCCACAATGCGGCGGCTGCGCTCGTCCAACTGCGCCAACGCAGCCTGCAAACCCTCGGTCTGCAACGCATAATGCGCTTTCTGCGCCAACTGGCGGCTCGGTTCGTGCTGGCTGTCGCTCAACCAATCAATCGGCGCAAACGCATTATTTTCGTCATCGTCCTGATTGTCCGCCAACAGCCCGATATCATGCCCCGTCATGCGCTGTTCCATCTCCATCACTTCGGAGATTTTCACGCCCAAATCATCGGCAATATCCTGCGCTTCTTTGGGCGACAGAGCCTTCAAACTGTTGCGCATGCTGCGCAAATTGAAAAACAGTTTGCGCTGCGGCTTGGTGGTGGCCACGCGCACCAAACGCCAGTTGCGTAAAATAAACTCGTGAATTTCCGCCTTAATCCAATGCACGGCAAACGAGAACAGCCGCGCACCATGATGAGGCTCAAAACGTTTGACGGCTTTCATCAGGCCGATATTGCCTTCCTGAATTAAGTCCGCCTGATTCAGGCCGTAGCCGTCATAGCCGCGCGCAATCGATACCACAACGCGCAAATGCGACAAAATCAACTGTTTTGCCGCTTCCAAATCTCCTTTAATTTGACGCTCTGCCAAGCGGGTTTCTTCTTCCGCCGACAGCATGGGAATATTGTTTACTGTGTGGATGTATTGTTCCAAATTGCCGTGTCCGCTGGGAACAGGCAATGCAAAAGCGTGATTCGTCATTATTTTTCCCCTTTCATATACCATTTTTTTGTTGCGGTAATTATACACAGTCGCGCCAGGAATACCAGCTAATTTAGGTAAATTTTCGCTAATTCTTGCATTCAAGACTTGACAGAACATTCAATTTCAGCGGGTGTCATCATCAGCCGCAATTGCGCCGGCGCAGAACCCAAAGGCTGCGCGCATTCAAACCACCAAACCGCGCCTTTTTTCACCGACCAATACACATTATTCTGCCACGTCTGCGTGAACAGCCATGCGCATAAATCGCCCAGCCACGGCTGATGCCCGACAATCACCACCGTTTCATCGGACTGAATACCGCACAACCAATCGGCTACCTGCTGTGCTGCCGCATCGGGATTCAAAGCAGCCTGCACTTTTGCAGGATGTTGCAAATAAGCTGCCGTTTGCCGGCTTCGCTCCGCCTCCGATATCCAAATGTGATAGCTGCCCGATAATTTCTGTTGCAAAAAACGCGCCATTTTGCGTGCCTGTTTATGGCCTTTCGCCGTCAACGGACGTGCCAAATCGTTGTCGCCCTCTTGCGCCTGTGCATGCCGCCACAAAATCAACTGCATGATTATACTCCTATTTATCCCTTTTCTTTTGAAAAAACTGCTGCAATATTACTTGGGCTTCATCGGCCAATACGCCACCCGACACCGCCGTGTGTGCATTCAGCATCTTGTTGGCAAACAAATTCACCACGCTGCCGGCTGCACCCGTTTTAGGCTCGCTGGCCGCAAAAATCACCCGGGCCACACGCGCCTGCATCAGCGCTCCGGCACACATCGCACACGGCTCAAGCGATACATAAACGTCGCATTCGTTCAGACGATAGCTGCCCAGCACTTGCCCCGCCTGCGCCAATGCCAAAATTTCCGCATGATGGCTGACATTGCAATCCGCCACGCAACGGTTATATGCCTGCGCCACAATTTTCCCACGGTGCACCACCACCGCGCCCACCGGCACTTCGCCCGCCTCCGCCGCCAAAGCAGCCTGCACCAAAGCAGCCTGCATAAAACCCCGCTGTTCTTCCAACGGAGGAAACACGGCAACAGGCGGCATTTCCTGCAATTTCTTCTGCCACGCGGCGCGCTCGCCATCACTCAAATCTGACACATGTTTCTGCAAACTCAACGCCACCAACTGCCAGAATACGGATAGCGTAACGCTTAATCCGCTCTTTTTCAATAATAAAAAGACGCGGTAAGGGCAAGCAGCCTGCACATCTTCCACCGTATATATTTGCAAGTCTGCCAATACCGCAACCACTTTGGGCGCCAATGGCGGTGTCGTTAGTGCCGTCATACCGTTTTCATCCGTTCATAAAAACAAACAAGGAAATCCGCAAAAATACGAATTTCCTTGTTATTGATTCCTAAATTAAGCCAAAGCAGCTTTTGCTTTTTCTACCAATTGTGCAAATGCCGGTTTGTCGAATACAGCCAAATCAGCCAAAACTTTGCGGTCCAGCTCAATAGCGGCACGTTTCAGGCCGTTCATGAATTTGCTGTATGACAAGCCGTTTTGGCGTGCGCCTGCATTGATACGTGCAATCCACAACTGACGGAATTGGCGTTTGCGTTGGCGACGGTCACGATATGCGTATTGACCGGCCTTCATCACCGCCTGTTTGGCGATGCGGTAAACATTTTTACGACGACCGCGATAGCCTGTAGCTAACGCAATCACTTTTTTGTGACGGGCACGAGCGGTTACACCGCGTTTTACGCGTGGCATAATTTATCTCCTTTAAGCATAAGGTAACATTTTAGCAACAGAAGCCAAATCGCGTTCGTGCACCATAGAAGTGCCACGCAATTGACGTTTATTTTTCGTGGTTTTTTTGGTCAGAATATGACGTTTGAACGCGTGAGCGCGTTTCACACCACCGTTACCCAGCACTTTAAAGCGTTTTTTCGCGCTAGATTTGGTTTTCATTTTAGGCATGGAAAACTCCCTGTTTATTGTGATTTAGGTATTGGGGGGCAAGATATGCGCTTAAATGCCCAATACCACCTGAATCGCAACTGTTAAAACAACACCCGTCTGCCGTTGCGACAAAGCAGACAGGAGAATTCGCGATTATATGATTATTTTTTCTTTGGTGCAACCATCATCACCATTTGGCGGCCTTCCATTTTCGGGAAAGACTCCACTGCGGCCAATTCTTCCAAATCGGCTTTAACGCGCTCCAGCAATTGTGCGCCGAACTCTTGGTGCGCCATTTCGCGGCCGCGGAAACGCAGGGTGATTTTGACTTTGTCGCCGTCTTCCAAAAAGCGTTTCACATTGCGCATTTTGATGTTGTAATCACCCTCATCCGTACCCGGACGGAATTTGATTTCTTTAATTTGAACCTGTTTCTGCTTTTTCTTGGCTTCGTCGCGTTTTTTGGATTGTTCGTATTTGTATTTGCCGAAATCCATCAGTTTGCAGACAGGAGGCTTGGCGGTTGGTGAAATTTCGACCAAATCGACATCCTTCTCCGCTGCCATCGACAATGCTTCTTTCAGGCTTACAACGCCGAGTTGTTCGCCATCTCCACTGATTAAGCGCACTTCTTTGGCGGTGATTTCGCCGTTAATTCGTGCTTCGCGTTCTTGCTGTGCGATGATAATGCTCCTAATAAATTGACGATCAATAATTAAAATATAGTAAAAACACACCAGCAGGAATGATGCCTGCTGGCCGCTGTTTGCAAATTTTTGCGATTCTACCTGCTTTTATGCGGCGTGAAAAGATGTTTTGCGAAGAGATAGTGTCTCAGTTTGAAATTTAAGAAGGGGGTTGTACTAGATTAGTAGTTATATTATCCTTAAAATATGAAGATAACACACTGCAAATTAAAGAAAAAAGTACAGAAAGAACTGCTCCGCTTTTTTGTGCTGGAAGTTACAGCCCGTCCCGCTGCCGATATTTTGGGTATCCATCCCAATTCGGCAGCACTGTTCTACCGCAAAATCCGTAGGGTCATCAGCCATTATTTAGCCTTGGCTGCCGATGAGGTTTTTGATGGCTCTGTCGAGTTGGACGAAAGCTATTTCGGCGGACGGCGTAAAGGCAGACGCGGTCGCGGTG
>ERZ773054.200-NODE-200-length-47952-cov-4.872080_pt1 | contig 47952 bp, 37 predicted proteins | sample MGYA00580630_ERZ773054 | MGnify/ENA primary metagenome ERZ773054 (study PRJEB29015, sample SAMEA2737994) | human oral metagenome | biome: human oral; feature: human-associated habitat; material: dental | place: China | collected 2115 ... | reverse complement strand
ACTTAGAGCGAGCCGACAACTCGGGAACCGGAAAATTGTTGTACACCACCGTATTCGAATAGCGGTAGTCAGTCTTCATCCGGCCGCCCACCGTGCGGGTCCACACCATATGCATACGCGAAGTCAGCAGCCCAAAAAGCCACGGTTCGGCATCGTATACCGCGAAGGCACTATCCGAAATTACTGTATCCGGTCCTAGATACCCAATCGGAATATACTCCCTGCGCTCGGAAGATACGCGCGGAACAATTAGCTTATCCACACCATCACCATGTTGTTCACGGAACCTCCACGGAGTTTCTGCTATTTTTCTAGCCCCAGGGTCAGAACTAGAAGTACGCTTTTCTCGAACTTTTTCTGCACGTTTTGCCACGGCAGGAATTTTAAGAGCTTCTCCAGATTGTTCATCAGTGATCCATAGACACCAACGGTCTTTACCATTGATAAATTCTGCGCTGCCCATAATTTTTCGGACGTATTTTTTAGCCGCTGGGGCAGAGAGTATGAGTTCTTCCCTCTCCGAGATGTTGTTAATAAGTAAATTTCCCCCGTCAGTAGGCTGACTACCCCGAACCATTGGCGCTAAAGTTGAAGTTATCGGTTTCCTTCTGGTAGATACCAAAACATTAGACGCGTCCAGAAGGTAGCCATTTATATGGCTAGATTCTGTCTTCACACCTCCAGAAAAAATATACTTAGGTGATTTCATTCCCTCTGGCCGCAGGCTCAGCACAATAACCGTTACGCCAGCATTACCCTTGGCATTATTCGTCCATTTAAAAGAATGATAGGCATAACCTATTTCTACCTTCTGGTCGAATATGTGGGGAAAGAACGATGCAACATGGCTCCCTTGAACTATTGAATTCGTAGAGACAAACGCCAGCTGTGCCTTGGAACCAGAAATATATCCAGCACCTTTGATGAACCAGAGCGATACGTAATCAAGATCTTTGCTGTGCCTCTTCTTCCCAAAAACAAACGGAAAGTCGGCCTTCTGCTCCTTAGTCTGCATACTGGAACCCACATACGGCGGGTTGCCTATCAGGTAGATTTCTTCCTCACCATTATTGGGGCATACCTCCTGCCAGTTGAGGCGGGCGGCGTTGCCGCACCGTATCGCCCCGGCCTCACGCAGCGGGATCAGCGGGATGCTCGTGCCAAACTTCTGCTTGAACTCCACGTTCATCTGGTGCTTAGCAATCCACAAGGACAGCACCGCAATCTCCGCCGGGAAGTCATCAATCTCAATCCCGTAGAAATTCTCAATCCTGATCCGCGACTCCAGCAGCAGCTGCGACTGGTAGTCCCCGCTCAGCTCTTGCAGCTTCTCCAAAATAGTGTGCTCCAGCTTGCGCAGCTCCTTATAGGCAATCACCAAAAAATTGCCGGACCCGCAGGCCGGATCAAACACCTTAATCCTGGCTATCCGCTCCAGCAGTTTCTGCAACCGCCGTGGTGAGCCCTCCGCGGCCGCCAGCTGGTCCTTCAAGTCATCCAGGAACAGCGGCTCAATCGTCTTCAAAATATTCGGCACACTCGTATAGTGCTGCCCCAGGTTAGCCCGCTGCCCCTCATCAATCACCGACTGGAACATGGAACCAAAAATATCCGGGTTAATATCCCCCCACTGAAGAGCCCCCAACTCCAGCAGCAGCGAGCGCGCCCGCGCATTAAACACCGGCACATACTGCCCCGGCTGCACCGCAAACAGCCTGCCGTTCACGTACGGGAAGCCGGCCGCCACCGCCGGCTTATCCTCCCGGGACTCGGCATCAAGAGCAGCAAAAATCTGGGCGATTACCTCGTGAGTATCGCTACCGTCAGTCAGAGTCAGCGAACCCACCGCGTTCGTAAACTGGTTAGAGGAGAAAACCTCCGTATCCTCAGCAAAAAAACAAAACAGCAGGCGAGAGAAAAACGTATTCAAGTTATGGCGGCTCTGAGCCGTCTCCTTCAGCGACGGAGTCACCTTCAGCAGCTCATCAAAAAGCACCGCCATCTTATCGGCAGCCTTCCTATCGGCGTGATGCTCCGAAATGTAGGTGGTCTTCTCCATGCCCGCCCACGGCAAGAAAAACGCCACATGCTGGCCAATCTCCGCAAGCGGGGTGCTCAGCGTCTCCCGGGTGCGCGTATCGTACGCCAGCAGCCGGTGGTAGTCAGTCACCAGCACAAACCGCGGGCTGTAGCGGGTCACATACTCGGCGTCGGTGAGCTCATCCATGAGCTCCAGCAGCTTATCCGTAGAAGCCTGGTGCGGCACCGGCCTGAAATACACCACGTTCTTCTGGGCCACCTCGCCCTTCTCCGGGTGCCGGGCAACATTCAGATCCCCCTTGCGCAGGCGCGTCATACTACTGGCAGAACGGCCGTATGCAGTCAGTAAGTCATACAGCAGCTCCTGGCTAGAATAGTTGCGCCCTGCCAGCGCACCCACGCGCTCCTCAAGCTCACGCACCGAAAGCCGCATTCCTCTTCCCCCACATTCTCTACGGTACAAGCACTACCGGCGGTACCTCGCCCATATTCAAGACTACCAGCAGCCGAAAGGACTGCACGCCCCCAATTCCGGGAGCGCACAGCCTTCCAAGTTCCGTACCAATATCAACAACTATTAATATTGCAAACAGAAATTATTTCAGTGACCAAACATCATATAGGGTATTTAGCATGTGCCTGTGGCGGGCCTCAACCACAGTGAGTGTCCACTCGGTTTCATTAATAACCTGTTCTGTCAGGGTGAAAATAATGGAATCCGACACAATTGAGCCAAAATAAACCTCTTTTTTCTTCTCACACTCAAAACCCTGCGCTTCTGTCCTCCTCTTTTTGCGGTTTAACGGCAGCAGATTACCCAGACGGTTAGTCCAGTACTCTACCGCTGGTTCAGTGAAGTTCTGAGACCAGCCGCTATCCGGGTCAGGGTGTTGTGGAAGGACATGCTCAATTGCAATTTTCTTATTGTTTGAGACTTCGTAGTGTCCGGCGGCAAGAGAGTTAAGGCGCATAAGTATGTACCGGCATATATACTGCGGCTGTAGATAGATCTCGGTATTCAGTTGTTTCATCATCTCCTGTTTTTCTTCAGCAGACAGGTCAAAAGCTTTAGCTTCTAAACCGTCCCCATTGAGGAGCTGACGCAGGAGCTCAGCATATTTCGCCGCGCGGTAATTAGAATGTATCCTGCGGATTAATAGGCCAGCTACAAACCGCTCAAGCTTTTTCAGGAAATAGTTCAGGAAGTCCTTATCGCCTTCATATGCTTTAAAAGCCCATAACACCGCTGGACGCCACTCATTATTCGGCACCAGGTTAAGTTGATGGATCCACGAATTGATAGACTCCCATTCCGCATTGCCCTGTGACTTTTGAGTCATAAGATGCTCGGCGGCATGCGCATAGGGTATTAGTACTTCTTCCATAAAGCCGATGCCATTACCAGCTTTGATATAGGGGTCTAGAACTTTTTCCGGGAACTCCTGAATCAAGTTTTTCGCGGGTTTTTCCTGTGAATAGATAGTTCGAATATAGTGGAATAGTTTTCCAAACCCATCCCGCCCTAAACTTTCCTCGTAGCGTTCCCAAATATCTGTGTAGTGGTCTTTGTCCTTATCAGGTATTGCCCCTATAACCTGAGATTTGAAGATATCGGCAGGAGTTAGCGGCACTCCACGCGAATTAAGAACCGAAAAAATTCTGTAGGCGCTGTCAAAATTTGGTGTGGTAATAACAACCAGCACAGTACGTTTAGACAGCATCTTGAAGAGATCCGTTAGTTCCTCTTGACTCCAGCTCTCTAATTCCTCGTATAAAGCCCGCGCATTATCGCGTAGTGCCCGTTGCGCCTCGGTCTCTACTGCATCGTCGCCTATCTGTAATAACGAATGTGTCCTTCCCGAAGTCTGCACGTGGTCATGGAAGAACTCATTATCACGCGGCCGGATTGTAAGACGCGGATAGGCTGGTTCGTTATTCCATTCCAGGGGCGGCTCTTCAATAAATTTATGGATACTATCGCGTAACGATGTCTTCACCACGAGATCTCGCATTGTTGCCAATAGTAGAGTAAGGCTGGTAAGGCGCTGTTGCCCGTCAATCACCTCGCTATCGGGCTTAACGGGATCTTTAATGAGCACAATAGAACCCAGAAAATATGACTCATCACTGTCGCGTTCCAGCGCCCCTTGGATATCGGAAAGCAGTTGAAGTGACTCTTCCTCACCCCATGCGTAAGGGCGCTGATAGTGTGGAATTTTGAAGTTATATTTATTGGTAAAAAGGTCTTCAAGGCTCATTTCTGTAGCATTTAGCGTCTGCGACATATTATTTATCCAATCAACTAATCGGTGGGACATCTGCACAATGACACCCCACATAGGTAGTAAATATTATTAATAATAAATAATTATGAGTAATTTACCGTATATCTAAGATATGTATCCCCTTCGTAAGAATAGTCCGTATAATCTTCCCTAAATTATTTCAGGTCCCAGGATTTATATAGAAGGTTCAGCACGTCTTGGTGGCGGGCTTCAACCACGGCGGGCGTCCACTCGGTTTCTTTAAGAACCTGAACAGTCATATTAAAGTTAGTGAGGTTAGCGCCGGGCTTGAAATATATGCGCTTTTCTTCTCAAAGTCATAATTCTGTGCTTTTGAATTCCTGTTCCGGTTTAGGATAACGAGGTTACCCAGACGGTGGGTCCAGGACTCCCGCTGTTCTTCACTAAAATTCTGCACCCAATCACTGTTCGATGCCGGATTCTGCGGTAGCACATGCTCGACCGTCACCTTATTGGGGTCATAGGTCAGTAGAAGTTTTCCACCCGCCAAAACCATATCGAGGTGCATAAGCGTATATTTACAGGCGTCATAGTTATCGGTATAAATCTCCCCGTCCAGCCACTCGATCATGTCCTGCTTCTCCTCATCGGTCAGCTCAAAAGCGGCAGCAGCTAGCCCCTCTCCCCGCACTAGCTGACGCAAAAGCCGCATATACCTTGTAGCGCGGTGAGTATAATAAACCTTCCGAATATCCGCATGCTGGCAGCCAGACGCTCTAGCTTCTGGAAAAACTGGTGCAAAAACTCTTTATCACCCTCATGTTCTTTAAGCGCCCAGAGCGCCGCAGGCCGCCACTCCTCATTACCCAACCAGGTAAGATGATTCATCCAGCCATTAACAGATTCCCAGGTCTCATCACCGTAAAAATCCTGATGAATCAAATGGTCCGCGGCGCGCGCATAGGGTATGAGTATTTCCTCCATAAACTCTATTCCGTCGCCTTTTTCGAGATAAGAATTAAGGACCTTTTCGGAAAACTCTTGAAGGAGGTTCTTAGTTGACTTCTCTAGCGTGTAGATAGCGCGAATGTCGCGGAATAATTTTCCAAATTCTGCCCGACCCAGTGCCTGTTCGTAGTCCTCCCAAGTGGTTGTGTAGCTCTTTTGGGAGTTTTGCGGTATTTCCCCAATCACTCGGGACTTAAAAATATCCGCTGGCGCTAGCGGCAGACCGCGCGAGTTGAGAACCGAAAATATCCTATAGGCACTATTGAAATTAGGGGTGGAAATAACCACAAGGGTTGCCAGGTTAACCATCATTTCAGATAGATCTTGTAGCTTTTCCTGAGTCCAGCGCGATAGCTCTTTATAGAATGCCTTTGCATTATCACGGAAAGCAATTTGAGCTTCGGTTTTAAAAATATTGTTATCCAGAGAAATTAGCTTTTCTATTTTTCCTTCAATCTGAACGTAGCGGTAGAAAAAATCATTATCTCTGGCACGAAGCGTAAGTCGTGGGTGACCACGCGGCGGCGGAACAGCTGCCCCGACTTGATGATCTTAATCATCGACTTCTCGATCTTCTTCAGATCTTCGGGGGTGAAGGGCTCAGCCACATCAAAATCAAAATAGAAGCCATCCGTAATATAGGGGCCAATGCCCAGCTTCGCGTCCTTGCGGTATTCCTGCACCGCCTGCGCCATCACGTGCGCCGCAGAATGGCGCAGCACATTCAAGCCATCGGGTTCGTCAATGAAAACGGGCTCAACGGTATCGCCCTCAGATAGCTTGTGTGAAAGGTTAACCAGCGTGCCATTCACGCGGGCAACCACAATCTTCGCGTTATCCGCAAAGAGTTCAGCGGCGGTAGCGGCAGTAACCTCGCGCTCCTCACCGGATACGCTGATCATGATGGGTGCTGACATTTCAGCGGCAGACATGTGTCTCCTTTAGGTTAGGCACGGGGCCTACTCCCCCAGCGTACGGGGCCAGGGTAGGCGCAGCCGCGCAGGCTAATCCGCACTGTACAGGTGCACGGACATCGCCATTCTACGGCGTTCACAGCAGATTTTCAGGTAGCGGTGCGGTGAGCGTGTCTCAGCAGCCCCGCCATCTCACTAGTTAAGCATGTTTTCCGGGGCATAAGCCTAGCCAAAGCTAAGCAGACATAACGTGTGCAAAAGCACATACTGGAAGGATAGGAAGTACTGTGCCTTCATCGGTAAGGAGATAAGACCCATGACAGTTGTATCGAACACGTCCGAAGCTCTAGACTCCCCCTACACTAATGCCCTTGAGCATATGCTCGCCGAAACCCGCGCGCACGCCCTCGATTCCAGTGTTAAAGAAATTGACAGGCTCGCTATCGCGCACGACGCCTCGCACTACCTGCTGGTGCCCGCCGGAATCGTACGCCCCGATTCAGCGGAAGCGGTCGCCGATATTTTCCGTGCCGCCAGCGCCTTCAACCTGCCGCTCACCTTCAGGTCGGGCGGCACCTCTCTATCAGGGCAGGCAAGCGGCGACGGGCTGATGGTCGATACCCGCCGTAACTTCAAGAAAATTGAGGTGCTTGACGGCGGCAAAAGGGTGCGCGTTCAGCCCGGCGCCACGGTGATGGCGGTCAATAATATGCTGGCCCCCTACGGGTACAAGCTCGGGCCTGACCCGGCCTCATGGTCGGCATGCACTATTGGCGGGGTGGTCGCCAATAACTCCTCGGGCATGTCTTCCGGTACCGAGTTCAACACGTACAACACGCTGGAATCTATGGTGTTCGTGCTCCCCAGCGGAACCGTTATTGATACTTCTGCGCCCGATGCGGATGCCCGCCTGCAAGCCCTCGAACCCGAGATTCACGAAGGGCTGCTGCGCCTGCGCAAGCGCGTGGTTGAAAACCCGGAATCGGTTGCGCGCATCCGCCAGCAGTACTCTATGAAGAACACCATGGGCTACGGCGTGAACTCCCTGCTGGATTACAGCACCCCGGTTGATATTCTGCAGCACCTTCTGATCGGTTCTGAAGGAACTCTCGGGTTCGTAGCGTCCGCAACCTACCGTACTCTGCCCATTCTTAAATTCGTCTCAACCGGCCTGCTCGTGTTCGACAACCTGCTGGATGCCACCCGCTCCGTGCCGGAGCTTGTGGCCAACCACCTGGCCACGGTTGAGCTTTTGGACGCCACCAGCATTCGCGTGGCGCAGCGTACCGGGCAGGCGGCGGAGGCTCTTGCCGCCATTGATGTGCGCGAGCATGCGGCTCTGCTTGTGGAATTTCAGGGTAATTCTGAGCAGGAGCTCACCGACCTCGCCCTATCTGCCGCGCCCATGTTTGATGCTCTCCCGGTGGTTTCGCCAGTCACCATGACCAGCAAACTTTCCGAACGTAACGCGCTCTGGGCTGCGCGGCGCGGGCTGTACACCACGGTTGCGGGCAACCGCCCCACCGGCACGAACGCGCTGCTTGAGGACGTGGTGGTCCCGGTGGACGTGCTCGGTACCACCTGCCGCGATCTGACCGCTCTCTTTGACGCCCACGGCTACCAGGATTCGGTGATTTTCGGGCACGCAAAAGACGGCAATATTCACTTCATGCTCAACGAGCAGTTCCGCGATGCCAAACAGCTTGTGCGGTACCGCGAATTCACCGAAGAAATGGTGCAGCTCATTCTGGATGCTGACGGCTCACTCAAGGCAGAGCACGGAACCGGGCGTATTATGGCCCCGTTCGTGCGCCGCCAATTCGGTGACGAGCTCTTTGAGGTCATGCGTGAAATTAAGCGCCTGATCGACCCGAAGGGTTTTTTGAACCCGGGTGTGGTTCTCGCCGAGGAAGACACCGATTACGCCACCGACCTGAAAGTCGCCGAAACCGTTGAGGAAGAAGTCGACCGGTGCGTGGAATGCGGGTACTGCGAGCCGGTGTGCCCGTCTAAGGATTTGACGCTGACCCCGCGCCAGCGCATTGTGCTGCGCCGCGAAATCGCCGCGGCAGAAGCTAATGGTGACACTAAACTTGCCGAGCGTCTGCGCCAAGAATACGAATACTACGGTGTGGATACCTGCGCGGTAGACGGCATGTGCGTTACGCGCTGCCCGGTGTTGATTAACACGGGTGATTTGGTGCGCCGTCTGCGTGCCGAGAACCAGGATGCGCTCGGTGCCGCCGGGTGGAAATTCGCCTCAAAGCACTGGGGCACAATCGATAAAGTGGCGGGTAAAGCGCTCACGGCCGCAAAAATGCTGCCGTTCCCGGTGGTACGCGGAGCCACCGATATTGGCCGTAAACTCTTCGGCGAAGACTTGGTGCCCGCCTATAAGAAGGGGCTTTCTGCCGGCGGCGCGCCGCGTGTGCCGCATGCGGAAGCGAACCCCGATATTGTGTTCTTCCCCGCCTGCGTGAACGCCATGTTCGGCGGTGTTGATGGTGAAGGTAAGCACGACCCGGTGAACGCGACCCAGGCGTTTATTCGCCTCTGCGAGCGGGCGGGTGTGAAATACCGGGTTCCCGAAGGTATCGACCAAATGTGCTGTGGCACGCCGTGGAAGTCCAAGGGGTACACAGACGGCTACTCGATTATGAGTGACCGCGTGCTCAAAGCGCTGTGGGAGGCGACCGACGGTGGGCGCATCCCGATCGTGTGTGATGCTTCTTCATGCACCGAGGGCCTTGAGGTGATGCGCGCGAAAGTTGCCGCCGCCCTAGAGCATAAAATCACGCACGGCTTGGGCGCGGGCGAAGCAGATTACGCTCAGTTGAAGCTGATTGATTCGGTGCAGTTCGCCGCCGATACGCTGCTGCCTAAGCTCACGGTGTCAGCTCCCCTGCCGTCGCTGGCGCTGCACCCCACCTGCTCAATGACTCACTTGGGTGTGCAGCCAGCGTTCGAGAAGATTGCAAACGCCATGAGTGAGCAGGTGTACGTTCCCAAGAACTGGGGATGCTGCGGTTACGCTGGTGACCGCGGCATGCTGCACCCCGAGCTCACGCAGAGTGCTACCCGCGCCGAGACCGCTGAGCTGAACGAGCACGAGTTCGCCGCATATATATCCTCAAACCGAACCTGTGAGCAGGGTATGACCGAAGCAACCGGCCACACCTTCCAGAACGTGCTGCAGCTTCTAGAGCGGGCCACACGGTAAACCCCTGTTGCGCACGTGATGCGCGTACACAAAAAGACGGTGCCCTCACATCGGTAGGATGCGGGGGCACCGTCTATAAGTGTGTGAAACTTACGCTGCGTGCTGGCAGGTTGAGCAGGCGCAGTCCTCGCATGCGCAGTTAGCGCAGGAGTCGCTGCAGTGAGCGCACTCGCACACGGCGTGGTTGCAGGTGGGGCAAGCGCAATCGGCGCAGGTGCAGTTAGCGCACAGGTCGTTGCAGTTGCCGCAGGAACAGGTGTTGCACTCGTCGTAGTGGCCATCGTGCTCACGGTGTGCGTGGCCATCGTGCAGGTAGTCCACGTGATCCAGGTGAATCACTGCCTGGTGCCCGCAGTTGGGGCCGTGGGTGTGAGCATGTGCCTCGGAGTGACGGTGCGGTGCTACGGTGGTCATGATTGCTCCTTAGTGTGGGCATGCACATCAGTAACGATGTGACTAATATGATGATCCTTCAAGCTGTATATGGTGGCCCTGCCCTGCTGCTGCCCCTCAACAACATGCGCTTCACGCAGAATACGCAGGTGGTGCGAGGCAAGCGGCTGGGAGATACCCAAGCACGAATGCAGTTCGCTAACGCTGTGTGGGCGCTCCACAAGATGATGGGCAATAGCTAGGCGTAACGGGTGGGCCAATGCTGAAAAAATAGCCACCGATGCGCCAAACTCATGTTCCCAATCTTTATGGGCTGAACCATTTTCCATAAAGACAACTTTATATAAAAGCAGGTTTATATGTCAACCGTTGTCTGCTCCGCACAAAAATATTAACAACCCACCAACGAAAACACCCCGCAGGTCAGCCCGCAGGGTGTTTTCGATATAAAGCTCTGCACGGAGCCTACAGGGCCACGCCCAAACGAGCCGCTAAAATATTACGGATTAGCTCCGCCCCGCCCACCGGTTCCGCCGCACCGGTGCTCGTTGTTTGGGCACGTGTGAGGGCATCAATAGCCCACGCATCCAGCGCTTTGAGCGCCTCGGGTGCGTTCAGATCATCCGCCAGATACTCGCGTACCTTATCTAGAGTCTTGACGGCGCCCTCAGTATCATCCCCGGTGGCTGCCGCAATGGCATGGCGGTACGTCTCAAGGCGCGCATCCGCCTTATGCAGCAAATCATCGGTCCAGAACCAGTCGGAACGGTAATGGTTATCAAGAATCGCCAGGCGGATCGCGTTCGGGTCAACACCGGCTGCACGCAGCTTAGAAACCAGCACCAAATTCCCGCGCGACTTACTCATCTTATGCCCGTCAAGACCCACCATGCCTGTATGCGCGTAGTGGCGGGCGTGCGGGCGGTGATCCACCGCCCACGAATGCCCCGCCCCCAAATCATGGTGCGGGAACGTCAAATCTGAGCCGCCCGCCTGCACTGTCAGCGGCCCATTCACAAAACGGCGGGCAATCATAGTGCACTCAATATGCCAGCCGGGCCGGCCTGCCCCCAGCACACCGGCCTCCCACGACGGTTCACCTTCGCGGGCGGCACGCCACAACAGCGGGTCCAAGGCATCACGTTTGCCCGGGCGGTCGGGGTCACCGCCGCGCTCCGCGAAAATGCTCAGCATCTCCTCACGGCTCATATGGCTCACCTGCCCCGGCGCCCACGAGTACCCTTCCTCATCCGCCGGTAGTGCCTGGGTCGCTTTCACATCCAGGTAAATATCCCCGTCAGGATGCTGCACACCCTTCTCGTCCGTAAACCCCGGCACACGGTACGCCAAGCCACGCTCCAGCAAACCCTCAACCACGGGGAACAGCCAATCAATCGACTCGACCACCCCCACATAATGATCCGGCGGCAGCACATTCAAAGCCGTCATATCGGTGCGGAACAGCTCCGTCTGGTCTTCCGCAAGTTCTTGCCAGTTCACGTTCGTGGCGGTTGCGCGCTCCAGCAGCGGGTCGTCCACATCGGTAACGTTCTGCACGTAGGTCACCTCAACCCCGGCGTCCCGCCAGGCGCGGTTAAGCAGGTCAAAAGCCACATAGGTGGATGCGTGCCCCATATGCGTGGCATCGTACGGGGTGATACCGCACACGTACAGTCCCGCTTTCTTTGGTTCTTCAAGCTGAACCACGGTATTTGCGGCGGTATCAAAGATACGCGGTAGCGGCGCCGAACCGGGCAGAGAAACAGGGGCGGGCGCATCCCAAGCACGCATGAGCATCCTTTCAAAGGCATAAAAATATCACCTACAAGAATACCCGCTTGCGGTAAACCGCAAACGGGTATTTCTGTGCGCCAAGCGGCAAGCGAAATTCTAGGAGGAAATAACCCCGAACCCCAGGCCCAAGAAAATAAGCGCCGCAAGCAGAATACGGTACCACACGAACAAGCCGTACGAGTTCGACGAAACATACTTCAGGAACCAAGCAATCATTAGGTACCCCACGCCGAAAGCAATCACAGTTGCCAGCAGGGTGGAAGGAATACCGTAGTAGCCGCCCGCCTCATGCCCGGTAAACACTTTAAACGCCTTATACAGGCCCGAAGTGAACACCGCAGGCAGCGCCAGCAGGAACGAGTAACGTGCCGCCGCCTCACGGGTGTAGCCCATGAACAAGCCCGCCATGATCGTACCGCCAGAGCGGGAAACACCCGGGATCAGGGCGAGCGCCTGCGCGCACCCATACACCAGGCCGTGGCCCAAGGTAAGATCTTTAATCTTCCGCTGCTCCTTGCCGAACCGGTCAGCCAGCCCCAGGAACACTGCGAACACGATCAGCATGGTGCCAACAATCCACAGGGACCGGAAGGTGGAGTCAATGTAGTCTTCTAGAACCAGACCGAGAATGCCAATGGGGATGGAACCGATAATGATGAGCCAGCCCATCCGCGCGTCCGGGTTGCTGCGCTTAACCCGGCCGGTGAGTGAGCCGAACCAGGCCGAAATAATGCGCACAATATCACGCCAGAAGTAGAGGAGCACAGCGGTTTCGGTGCCCAGCTGGGTGATCGCGGTGAACGCAGCGCCCGGGTCGGCTTTCTCAGGCAGCAGCTGCCCCACAATACGCAGGTGCGCCGAGGACGAAATTGGCAGAAACTCGGTGAGGCCTTGCACCAGGCCCAGAATAATAGCTTGAATCCATTCCACGCCTTCCAGCATACCCCACAGTGCCTATGAACTTTGAGAGCAGAAAATAGGGGTGTAAAGATTCTAGGGTCTTTAGTGGTTGGGAAAACCGCTGAGGGCCGCCCGCCCACGTGCTTTCCTGGTGAGGGGTATCCCACACACTAAACGGTGGCCCCGGATGATCAGCAGGGGTGCTTCTCAACCGTAGGCCACCGCTTAGTTGCAGGTGGTTTCTGCCTTTCCAGGCTACACGCTCAGCTATACGTCACGCAGGGCGCGGTTTACCGCCGAGATCATGGCTTTCAATGCGGCGCGGGTGGTGGAGCTGTCGATGCCAATACCCCACAGCACACGCGTATCGACGGCTGCCTCAATGTAGCAGGCGGCGTTCGCTGCTGAGCTGGAGGAGAGGGTGTGCTCCGAATAGTCCATGACCCGAATGTCTACGCCCTCAGCGCTGAGCACGTTCTGCAGCGCATCCACGGGGCCGGTACCGGTGCCGGTGCGGTTGTAGGTGCGGCCTTCAACGTTCAGGCTCACGCGCAGAGTGGTTGCCCCCGTATCCGCCGAGTCAATGTTAATCGACTCGATACGGTACTTACCCCAACGTTCCTGATCCTCAGGGGCGGGCAGGTACTCGTCCGTGAAAATGTTCCACAGCTTCTGCGGGGTCATCTCCCCGCCCTCAGTGTCGGTGCGTTCCTGCACGATCTGGGAGAACTCAACCTGGGCGCGGCGCGGCAAATCCAGCCCGTACTCGCTCTTCAGCAGGTACGCCACCCCGCCCTTACCGGACTGTGAGTTCACGCGGATCACGGCCTCATAGCTGCGGCCCACATCGCGCGGATCGATCGGCAGGTAGGGGACCTCCCACGTCACCTCGTCAATCGTTTTGCCCTGCTGGGCGGCTGATGCCTCAAGAGCCTCAAACCCCTTCTTAATAGCGTCTTGGTGCGACCCCGAGAAGGCCGTGAACACCAAGTCACCGCCGTAGGGGGAACGTTCGTGCACGGGCAGCTGGTTGCAGAACTCAACGGTTTTACGGATCGAATCGATATCGGAGAAATCGATCTGCGGGTCAATGCCCTGCGTGTACAGGTTCAGCCCCAGCGTCACCAGGTCTACGTTGCCGGTGCGCTCACCGTTACCGAACAGGCACCCCTCAATGCGGTCGGCCCCCGCCAGGTACCCCAGTTCGGCTGCCGCCACGCCCGTGCCGCGGTCATTGTGCGGGTGCAGGGACAGCACAATGTGTTCACGGTTCTTCAGGTTGCGGTGCATCCACTCAACGGCGTCCGCGTAAACGTTCGGGGTGGCCATCTCAACGGTGGCGGGCAGGTTCACGATCAGCTCTTTACCGTCTACACCCACACCTAATTCGTCAGCGACAGCGTTGCATACGCGCGCCGCGAATTCCAGTTCAGTGCCGGTGAATGACTCTGGCGAGTACTCGTAGAGCACATTCGTGTTAGAGATCATCTGCTCTTCAAACTTCTTGCACAGGCGCGCGCCCTGTAACGCAATATCCAGAACGCCGTCCTCATCACGCTGGAACACCACGCGGCGCTGCAATACGGAAGTTGAGTTGTAGAAGTGCACAATGGCGTTTGGGGCACCCTCAATGGCCTCAAACGTGCGGGCAATCAGGTGTTCACGGCATTGCACCAGCACCTGGATCGTCACATCATTGGGGATATGCCCGTCTTCGATGAGGGTCCGTACGAAGTCGAAATCGGTTTGTGAGGCTGAGGGGAAGCCCACCTCAATTTCTTTGTACCCCATGCGCACCAGCAAATCGAACATGGCGAGCTTACGCTCAGTGTTCATGGGGTCAACCAGGGCTTGGTTGCCGTCACGTAAATCAACGGCGCACCAGCGTGGGGCCTGTGTAGCGACCTTGTTCGGCCATGTACGGTCGGGCAAATCAACGGCGATCTGCTCGTGGAACGGACGGTACTTGTGCACCGGCATGGGTGAGGGAGTCTGACGGTTCTGCATATTCATTCCTGTGAGGTCTTGTGCCTAAGGCACGTGGTGGGTGCCGCAATATATCGCTGGAACGGGTGCGGCTCTTAGGATAAGCGAACCCCGCCCCAGCAACTAAGGGTTAGAATCCTCACGCCGGTGTTTTTCATACCTTTTACGCTACCACGCCGAAGAGTTGCCTACCTGCCGCACACACCCCGCTTTCACTATGCGATACAAAAAGCTGGGTGACGCATATTGAGTGCGTCACCCAGCTTTTCTACACGCTCGGGGTTATTGGCCCCGGTCTGCTAGTTGAAGGCGAAGGCGTGCTGGCAGGTTTCCTGATCAGCGGTCTGCCCGTTTGCGTTGCCCGCGATCTGCGCCTCCTGCTTCTCCATGGTCTCGCCCTTGGGGAAGTCGGTGCCAACGGTCACAGTCACACCGGTTGCCTCCGCGCTTTCAGAGACTCGGCCAATGTTGAGCTTAGCGGCAATCTCACGTGCCTCAGCCTCATGCCCGGCCGCGTAGGTGACGGCGGAGAACTGTGCCGCCTCAGCGGCGGAGGTGGGGGCCACGTTCGTGTACCCCAGCCCGCTCACTACCTGGCTAATAGCCGCGCCGCGTCCCTCCAGGTTGGTTGCGTTCACCACAGTAACATTCGTGGAATGGTCAGCCGGTGCGCTCTGCTCCTTGGGCTGCTCCTGCGCTGCGGGGGCGGCCTTCTCCACCTTCAGCGACTGGTCATCCTGCAGGCGTTTGAAGACGGAGTCTGCTTCGGAGGTGACCTGCAGACGGTTATTGTCTTGGCTCCACGGCTCGGTGGGCACGGTAGCGAACACCACCTGCGAGAGATCCACGCCGCCTAGGGTGCCGCCGATACCGACCAGCTCGTTAATATTGCCCAGGCCCTTATCCACGGTCACGTTCTGGGTGATAGCCTCGGCAATATTCACCATCCGCGAGGGATTGGACAGAGTACCTTCGGCTTTCACCTTACGCAGCAGGGCCGCCATGAACCCCTGCTGCGCCTGAATACGACCAATATCGGAGCCGTCACCAAAGCCGTGGCGTGAACGCAAGAATGCGAGCGCCTGTTCGTCCTCAACAGTTGACCGGCCGGCGGGAAGTTTCAGGTTGGTGTACTCGTCATCAATCGGCTTATCGACGCACACCTCAACGCCGCCTACAACCTTCGACAGCTCTTTCACGGCGTTGAAGTCGACCAGCATGAAGTGGTCAATTTGCACACCGGTGAGTTTACTGATGGTCGCCACAGTGCAGCCCGGTCCGCCCCGCCCCAAAGACTCGTTAATCTGTACGCCGTCCTCAGCGGGGTACACTTTGCCGTCAGGGTCGGTGCATTTGGGAATGGACACCATCAAGTCACGCGGGAATGAGAGCACGTTCACGTTCTTACGGTCTTTGCTGATGTGCAGGAGCATCATCACGTCAGCGCGGGCGGCTTTGCCGTCGTCTTCACCGTATGAACCGTCGGTACCGGCACGCGTGTCTGAGCCAATCACCAGGATGTCGAGTGCGCCGTTCTCCAGCGCCCCCTGGTAGTCACCAATGTTTAGCTCATTGGTGTGCAGGTTAGCGCGTAGGCGTAACGCGATGGCGCCGCCGAAGCCTAACACGACAAGTAGCATACAGGCGCTGAACAGGGCGATCCACTTATTGCGTGCAGACTTCATGATGCTGCTGCGCATATGGCGGCCGCTGCTGATCATAGGAGGTTTTTCTGTCATACCTTCTTGCTTTCTGCGGTGGGTTCAGGCGAGTACTAGAAACCGAGGCGGTTTAGTGCCCGCGGGTCAGACTGCCATTCTTTGGCGACTTTCACGTGGATGCCCAGATACACGCGGGTGCCGAGCATCGTTTCGATTTGTTCGCGTGCTTTCGCACCAATTTTACGCAGGTTTGACCCGCCTTTGCCGATAATGATGGCTTTTTGCGAGTCGCGCTCGACGTAAAGATTAACGTGAACATCAAGGAGAGGGTTGTGTTCAGGGCGCCCCTGGCGAAATTCCATTTCTTCAACAGTAACAGCTATCGAATGGGGCAGTTCTTCGCGGGCGCCTTCAAGAGCTGCCTCACGCACAAGCTCTGCAATGAGCGTGGCTTCTGGCTCGTCGGTGAGCTCCCCTGCGGGGTAAAGAGGCGGGGATGTGGGAGTGTAACTGGCCAGCAGGTTAGCGACCGCATCCACCTGAAAATCTTGTACCGCTGAGACCGGGATAATATCTGCCCAGCCGCCTTTACCGTCCACGGGCAGAGGTTCTTCCTGCACGGTTCCTGCCGCGCGGCGTGCTGCCGGGCCGCTGCCTTTGGCGAAGGGAACGGCGTCGTTTTTACGCGCCTTTTTGGAGCCGCTCCCCTGCTTGGTGCGGTGTGTTGCTCGTTGAGCGCGGCTGGCGCGCTCTGCACTCATGACTTCTTCGCCTAGCGCCTGAACCGCTAGAAGCTGTTCGGTGAGCTGCTCATTTCCCACCGTGTCGGCTTTGGTAACGATCGCCACCACAGGCTTATTGCTGGCGGCCACAAGCTGCGAGGCGATGTACCGGTCGCCGGGGCCGATTTTCTCGTTTGCGGGGATGCAGAACCCGAGCACATCCACCTGTGAGAGGGTTCCAGCCACCAGGTCGTTCAGCCGCTCCCCCAATAGCGTGCGGGGCCGGTGAATACCGGGGGTGTCAATAAGGATCAGCTGGTAGTCGTCCTTGTGCACAATACCGCGGATGGTGTGACGTGTGGTTTGCGGACGGTTGGAGGTGATCGCCACTTTCTGCCCCACCAGAGCGTTGGTGAGAGTGGACTTCCCCGCGTTGGGGCGTCCCACCAGTGACGCAAACCCGGATCGGAAACCCTCCGGGTAGCTAGGTAAGGGCGCTGTAAGGTCGATGTCCATTAATTCCTCCATGATGTAAGTGAAAATTCTATAGAGTGAGTCTGAAAATTATCTGTGAACCAGCTGCGCGGGTGTTTATTTACCTCAGGTTTATTGCGCACCTGTTCCGCATCATGCGCGGGGTGCGGGGCTATTCGTCGGTCTCTTCATGTGAGTGGTTCTGTTCGGGCTCATGTGGGGGCTGTGCCCACACGAGCAGCGTGTCGATCTGGTGGCGGCGCCCGCCAGCGCTTATCGCCCGAATGTGGATACCGTTAACTGTCACTTCAGCACCGACAATGGGTACTTTCCCCAGGTTTTTGGCGAGCAGACCGCCGACGGTGTCTACTTCTTCGTCCTCTAGGTTAATACCGAAAATCTCCCCTAACTGTTCAACCCCCAGCCGGGCGGACACTTTGAAACTGCCGTCTTCTTGCAGGGCGTAGTCGGGCTTCTCGTTATCGTACTCGTCGGAGATGTCCCCCACCAGCTCTTCAATAATGTCTTCTAAGGTGATCATTCCGGCGGTGCCGCCGTACTCATCCACCACAATGGCAACGTGGGTAGATTCACGTTGCATACGGCGCAATAGGTCTAGTGCTGGCTTCGACTCGGGTTCAAAATGTGCCGGGCGCATGAGTGAGATGATGGTGGGCTCCTCGCCGCCGTGGGCGCTATCGGCGGTCGCCAGGCGGGCCCGCACCGCATCTTTAAGGTACAGAATACCCAGAATGTCGTCGGTTGATTCACCGATCACAGGCATCCGGGAGTAGCCGGAGCGAAGAAACAGCGTGGTGGCATTTTTGAGGGTTTCGTTTGCCTCAATGGTGAGCATGTCGGTGCGGGGCACCATGATGGAGCGGATACGCGTATCGTCCATCTCAAAGACAGACTGCACGATCTGCGCCTCATCGCCCTCAATGGTTTCAGCCTCTGAGGCGCGGTCCAGAAACTCACGCAGCTCCTCCTGAGCGAAAACTCCTTCGGGTGCGGCCGGGGTGCGCCGGGGCGAGAATACACGCACCAGCACATCTAAGGCACGGGTGATAGGCCCCAGCAGCAGCGCCGTGTAATAGGTGGGTGCTGCGAGCATTTTCAGCACGGCCACAGACCGGTTACGCCCCGTAGCACGCGCCCCCACACTCAGCAGCGGGTACCCCACCAGGGACACCACCCCGAGAGTGAGCACCGCCGCAACACTGTGCTGGTCAATCAGCTCAAGGATCGCAAGCATCGTCGTCAAACTAGCGATGGCGGTGCTGAGGATACGCGCTAACCGTAGCGGGTGCGTGTACCTCTCAGATTCTCCCCCGGTGGCGTGCTCAAGCACCCGCGCCAGCCGCGTGTGCGGGCGTTTGAGCGCCAGCTCTTGGGCTTCCTGGTGCGGTAAATAGGTGAAAGCGGTCTCGGCTGCGGTAATGGTGTACGCGCAGGTGGCCGCAAGTACCGCTGCGGAAAGCAGAAGGAAGAAAGTCACGGAAAGGTCCTCAGTGGCGGGTCTCGACGGGGGCGGGACGGCCCAGGAACTCTTCAAGGATGCTGCGCTGAATACCGAACATTTCGGCCTCTTCCGCAGCGGTACCGTGGTCATACCCTAAACAGTGCAGGATCCCGTGCACGGTGAGCAGGCACAGTTCATCAAGGGTTGAGTGCCCGGCCTCGGCGCCTTGGCGTGCGGCCACCGGGGGGCAGAGCACAATATCGCCCAGCATCCCCGTAGCTGGTTCGGTGTCCGTGCCGGGGGTCAGCTCATCCATGGGGAAGCTCATGACGTCGGTAGGTCCGGGAAGGTCCATCCATTCAAGATGTATCCGCTCCATCTCACGCTCATTCACAATAGCAATGGAGAGGTACGTACTCTGGCTGACCCGCATCCGGTTAAAGGCGTGCTCAACCAGCCGGGTCAGTACCGCAGTGTCAACAGCTGCGAAAGACTCCCGAACCAGCGCATCGGCTTCTGGCCCGGTACCGGTGTCTGGCTCCTCAATCTCAAATTCTAGCTCCGCCACTGGTTAAGCCTCCTTACCGGTTCCGGGGGTCTCGCGCCCGGCCCCAGCTGGGGCATCCCCGTTAATACCGGCACGATCCAGCAGCTTCTCAGCCGCCGCCTCAATCGTGGCACGCTTGACCTTCCGGTTACGTTTGCGTTCCATCGCCTTCTGGTCTTCACCCCACCGGTCGTAAGCTGAGACAATATTCGACACTAAAGCGTGACGCACCACATCTGAGGATTCAAGGACACAGAATTGAATGTCCTCAACGCCCTCAAGAATATTACGCACCTGCTTTAAGCCGGAGGCCTGCCCGCCCGGCAGATCAACCTGGGTCACGTCCCCGGTAATGACCATCTTCGACCCAAACCCCAGGCGCGTGAGGAACATTTTCATCTGCTCCGCGGTGGTGTTCTGGGCTTCGTCCAGAATAATGAACGCATCATTGAGGGTACGCCCGCGCATATACGCCAGCGGGGCCACCTCAATTGTGCCCGCCTCCATGAGCTTAGGGATCGTCTCAGGCTCCAGCATATCGTGCAGCGCATCGTACAGGGGCCGTAAGTACGGGTCGATCTTATCGTTCAGGGTGCCCGGCAGAAACCCCAGGCGCTCCCCCGCCTCCACAGCGGGGCGGGTCAGAATAATACGGTTCACCTCGCGGGACTGCAGCGCCTGCACCGCCTTAGCCATCGCTAAATATGTTTTACCCGTACCGGCTGGGCCAATACCAAAAATGACGGTGTTCGCATCGATCGCATCCACATACTTCTTCTGGTTTATGGTTTTGGGGCGGATCGTGGTTCCCCGCGTTGACAGGATGCTCGCCGATAGGGAACGGGCGGGATCTTTTAGCTCATCGGTGAGCATACCCATGAGGCGGTGAATGACCTGCACCGTAATTTGCGTATCGTGGCTGGCTAATACCCGCAGCTCATTGAGCAGTTTAGCGGCGGTGTTCACTGACTCAGACGGGCCGGTAATCAGCAGGTCAAGCCCTTTAGGGTGCACGCTGATGCTCTCAAAATAGTCCTCAATCAGTGACAGGTAGGCATCCTGCGGCCCGAGCACCGCCACCATCTCTGCGGCGCTCTTAAAAGAGACTGTGCGGGCCGTTGAAAGAGGCCGGGAGGTAGTTGTCATATCAGCTCCTTGGCTAGTGTATAAACCTTAAGTATAGCCGTGCCTACCATCTGCCCAGGGCAATATTAACGGCGCATAACCCTGCGGATCCTGCGGTTGAGGAACGCAGCACCTCGGTGCCCAAAAGGGCTAGGGACGCACCCGCCTGCGTGAACATCTCAACTTCACGTTCGCTGATGCCCCCTTCGGGCCCGACCACCAGGTAAATCTCACCCAACCGTTCCCCGGCGCTTTGCCCCAGTAGAGTGGTGAGGCGTTCACTCGCCTGCTCATGCAGTATAAAAACCGCCGCCCCCTGTGCCCTCACCTCGGCAATAAGCTCCGCAAGCTCGGGGGTCGAGTGCAAATCGTATACGGTGGGGATACGGGAACGGCGCGACTGTTTCGCCGCAGCCACAACGGTATTCCGCCATTTCGTGTGAGCCTTAGCGGCCCGTTCCCCTTTCCACCGCACAATTGAGCGGTCTGCGCCCCACGGCACAACCCCTGTGGCGCCCAGTTCGGTGGCTGTCTCAATGGCCTGCACATCGCGCCCATCTTTAGCGAGCGCCTGCACCACATACACCTCCAGGGGGTTCTTATCATGTTGAATCTCAATGATACGCACCCTGATGCCGCTGGTGGTTGTTGCTTCAACGGTGCCTAACGCCCGCCGCCCCTGCCCGTCAGCGAGGTCGATGCGTTCACCGTTCTCAACACGTTTCACCTTCGCGTGGTGCCCTTCGGGGCCGGTAAGTTCGAAGTCCGTCCCCGGGGTGAGCGGGTCAAACTCCTGCGGTGCTATGTAGAAAACGGGTGCGCTCATCGTGCCTTCCTGGGTTAAACAGGCGGGTGGCCGCCTTCGGCAGGGGCCACCCACATCTGTGCGTTATTTGAATTGCTCTTTGAGCTTGGAGAACAGCCCGTGTTTCTGTTTCACGTGGCTGCCTTCCTGCAGGTTCTCCCCCCGCAGTTCGGCGAATTGCCGCAGCATGGTGCGCTGCTCCTCATTCAGGTTGGTGGGGGTGGTGACCTGGATACGTACCCGCAGGTCACCGCGGCGGTCCTCATGCAGGCGGGCTGCACCCAGCCCGGGTAGGGTGACGGTGTCTCCGCTTTGGGACCCGGCGGGGATGTTGACCTGCTGCTGTCCGTCGAAAGTTTCCAGCGGGATGACGGTGCCAAGGGCGGCAGCCACCATGGGCACGTTCACGGTGGTGAGCAGGTCGTCACCTTCACGGTTAAAGTACTTATCGGATTTGATCCTCAAATCAATGTAAAGGTCGCCGTTCGGTCCGCCGTTGAGGCCAGCCTCACCCTTGCCGCGCAGACGGATGCGGGCGCCGTCGTTCACCCCGGCAGGCACGGTGAAGGTGACCGGTTCATTGGCCCTGACCCGGCCTTTACCGCTGCATTCGGCGCAGGGGTGCTTAATGACGGTGCCGTACCCGTGGCAAGTGGGACATTCAACCTGCTGCATGACGGTTCCAAGGATGGACTGCACCCGGCGCTGCATGTACCCCGCACCGTGGCAGGTGTCGCATGTTTCAGGGTGCGTGTCGGGGGCGGTGCCTTCACCCTGGCATGACTGACAGGTGACAGCGGTTTTAAGGTCAATAGTTTTTTCTACCCCGAACACGGCATCGCGCAGGCTGATGGAGACGTTAATAAGAGAATCTTGGCCCTGGCGCACGCGGGAGGCAGGACCGCTCTGCTGACCGCCGGTGAACATGTCAAAGAGGTCTTGGAAACCGAACCCGGCACCGCCAAACCCTCCGAATCCGGCGCCCCCGAACCCTCCAGCGCGTCCTTGCTCGTCGCCAGTTGCATCGTAGATACGGCGTTTCTCGGTGTCTGAGAGCACCTCATAGGCGAGGGTTACTCGTTTAAATTCTTCGGCGGCATCAGCCGAAGGGTTCACATCGGGGTGTAGCTGGCGTGCCTTCTTACGGTACGCCTTTTTAATCTCTTCGGGGCTGGCGTCTTTGGAAACGCCCAGGGTTGCGTAGTGATCGCTCACGTGCTTGTTTATCCTTGTTATCTTTCAGAGGCCGGTTACGCGGCGGTTGGTGTGTTGCACAGTGCCCGCGGTTGAACATTGTAGCGGATACATCCCATGCGCACTCAATGTGGAGGTTATGCGCAGCATGAGTCACTTACATCGGTGGTTCCCCTTAGCTGTGGGGCGCACCGGTTGCCGGTCATAGCGTGGGGCGCCGTAGGGCAGGCACTCATACCGTAGTTTATGCTACCAGCTACCGCCCAGTGCGCAGACAGCCTTTCGCCCACGGCGAGTTATCGGTTCCCTTAGAATGGGAGGGTTCACCACACGAGCATGGGAGGCACTATGAGCGAGCGTTACGGCTGGGGCGCGCAAGATATTACCAGTGATGCGATGAACCGTCGCCCACCGGCCCCGCGTCAGATACCGCTGCAGCGCGGCCTGCTTCTTGAGGACACCCAGAGCGGTTGGGTGGGTGAGGTGGTACGTGCCGAACGTATCGGGGGTGAGCTGGTGTTCGGCCTTGAAGACGCGCACGGACGTGTACGCAATTTCCCCCTCGGGCACGGTTACCTGCTGGAGGGCGAGCCTATTGAGGTCATCGCCCCGGCTGCCCGCAAAGCGCCCGCGAAGAAAATTTCGCGGTCCGGTTCTGTCGCGGTGCAGAACGCCCCCGCTCGGGTTGCCCGCGCCTCCCGCATCTGGGTTGAAGGAACGCATGACGCGGAGCTGGTTGAGAAAGTGTGGGGCCACGATTTGCGGGTGGAAGGCATTGTGGTGGAGCCGCTGCACGGCGTGGACGACTTAGCTGCCGCCATCCGGAGCTTTAGTCCCGCACCGGGGCGCCGTCTGGGCATTCTGGTGGACCACCTGATTGAGGGCACCAAGGAGCAGCGGATTGTTGCTGAGGCGTTGGCTGTTCCAGGCGCGGCTGGGAACGTCAAAATCGTGGGGCACCCTTTTATTGATATTTGGCAGGCTGTGAAACCCGCAAAACTCGGGTTAAAAACGTGGCCCGCAGTGCCGCACGGGGAAGACTGGAAGAAAGGTACGCTCCGTCGGTTAGGTCAGCCGCACGCCACGCAAGAAGATGTGGCGAACGCCTGGAAGCGCATCCTATCTCGGGTGGATTCATACACGGATCTCGATCCGGCACTGCTGGGTCCAGTGGAATCACTCATTGATTTTCTAACCGAGCCGGGATCCTAGAAAGCAGCTTCAAGTTGCCGCAAATAGCCTCCCACAAGGGAAGAAAATCAAAAAATTTTCTCAAAAACCCGCTGTCAATGTCTCGCAACGGTTATTTAGGGCTCCCAAACCCGGTACAATAAAGCTTGCTACCACCCACGATTCTGCGCGATGGTAGCCACTATACAAAACGCTCAAACAATACACAGGATACTCGTGACTCACAATACTCAGTCGGCAAGTTCTGAGCTTTCCGAAGCTAAAGAACGTACCATTGCTTCTTTTGCGCACTTCGGCGGCATCCTCGGGTTTCTCCCCTCCGCCGCGATCTATCTCAAGTACCGCGGGCGTGGCACAGGGTTCGCTGAGCAAGAGGCGCGCGAAGCGATGGACTTTACTCTCGTTCCCAGTATCGTCATTCTTGTTTTTATGGTGGCCAGCCTGATCCCGAACATCGGGAATGTTGCTTTACCCGCTGCTGCGCTCGCCTGGATTTTCATGGCGATTGGGGCAATGCTTGGTGGGTCGAAAGCGTCTAAAGGGTACGCGTACACGTACCGTTTCACCCCGCGCCTGCTGGAGAAATCGTACTTCGATAAAAACTAGAATCCCGATACTTTTACCATTGATGCCTTGATACCCGGGCGGCTCTGCTCGAGGTACAGTTATGCCATTGCTTGGTAGCATGTCAAAAGCATAGGTACAACGTGCCAACAGGCACCGCATATTGGGTGTAGATGCAGCTGTGGGCCTCCGACACCGGAGACCCACAGCCGTATTCACTCAACTTCAGCAAGGAAGTTATGTTTTTGAAATCTTAAACATAACTCACCCCGCCGGGTACAGTTTATCTAACATTCAATCTGATGTCTAACAGATTCGATGAACTTCCATAAGGTTAAACCTTAAATATAATCATTAGGTGCTGTGATCAATCTCTGGGAGTAGTTCACGGGTCACGGCGTCTCCCAGAAGCCTGCCGCGTAGCGTAAGACGCACCCGTGCGTGAGGATCCGGTTCTGCGTTTGCGGTCAGAGCCTCTGGATCAATCAGCTCCTGAGCTATCAGCCATCGCAGCGAAGCCGCGAGTTCTTGAGGGTCGTGCACCGCCAGCAGCTCACGTACCGGCAGCCCCTCCCGCACCCGAATCATGAGCATAATCGTCTCAAACGCCCGGGTGGGGGCATCCAGAATCTCACGCGCAGCTGCCGGGGACTGCCCGGCCCGTACACGGTGCGCATAAGGAACAGGGTGTTTAAGGTTCCACCACCGGGTACCGTTAAGGTGCGAATGGGCCCCCGGGCCAATTCCCCACCAGTCCTGGTTACGCCAGTACGCCAAATTATGGTCGCTGCGGGTCTGCGGCGATGAGGAATAATTCGACACCTCATACCAGCTGTACCCGGCGTCGGTGAGATACTCCTCCGCGAGCAGGTACATATCGGCCATCAGGTCGTTATCTGGCATGGTGTAGTCGCCGCGCCGGATCTGTGCGGCAAGTTTGGTACCATCCTCGACAATGAGCGAGTACGCCGAGATGTGGTCGGGCCGGTACGAAATTGCAGCTTTCACGCTGCGCCGCCACTGTTCCAGTGTCTCACCGGGTGAACCATAGATCAGATCAACCGAGACCTGCAGGCCAGCTTCTTGTGCCCACGCAATAACTTTGGGAACATTCGCGGGGGTGTGGGTACGGTCAAGCACCTGCAGCACCTCAGGAACTACGGACTGCATGCCGAAGGAAACACGCGTGAATCCCCCTTCCTTGAGGGCGAACAGATCGTCACGGGTCACCGAATCCGGGTTAGCTTCGGTGGTGATTTCAGCGCACGTTCTGATTCCAAAAACATCCGCTGCGGCCTGCAGAATACGCACCAGATCTCGCACGGGAAGTTTCGTGGGCGTGCCGCCGCCGAAGAACACCGTGTGCAGCGGGCGCCTTGCCACCCCGGATGCTTCAAGTGTTCGGGCGGCAAAGAGAATCTCGGCAATGGCATCGTCTGCGTAAGTGCCCAGCCCTATCCCGTCACCGAAATCTTCGGTGGCGTACGTGTTGAAGTCGCAGTACCCGCACCGCACCGAACAGAACGGAATATGCACATAGAGGCTGAAATCACGGCTCTCACAGCCCCGGGCGGAGGACGCGGGTATACGCCCATCATGAGGCGCGGGCGCGCCAGAGGGCTGTGCGGGTGCCAAGCGGGGTGCCTCCTCACCAAGTATCGTATGAGTCTTTTTGCGGGATATGTGCGTTTAAGTCATACGGGTAGAGCTTTACCGCGCGGGAATTCTCACGCAGCAACAGCCCTACCCGTTTTCCACACTGTATCGGCTACTTTTTCTTGTCTTTCTTCTCTTTCTCTTCACCCGAAGAAAGAGCGGCAATAAACGCCTCTTGCGGCACCTCAACACGGCCGACCATCTTCATGCGTTTCTTGCCTTCCTTCTGCTTTTCCAGCAGCTTGCGTTTACGCGAAATATCGCCGCCGTAGCACTTTGAAAGCACGTCTTTGCGCATCGCACGGATATTCTCACGGGCAATAATGCGGGAGCCAATGGCAGCCTGGATAGGCACCTCAAACTGCTGGCGGGGTATGAGTTCACGCAGCTTACCGGTCATCATCACACCGTATGAGTACGCCTTATCGCGGTGGGTGATGGCCGAGAACGCGTCCACTTTCTCGCCCTGAAGAAGGATATCGACCTTCACCAGGTCAGCCTCTTCCTCGCCGTCAAACTTCCAATCCAGCGATGCGTACCCGCGAGTACGGGACTTGAGCTGATCGAAGAAGTCAAAAACGATCTCGGCCAGCGGCAGGCGGTACCGCATCTCAACACGGTCTTCAGACAGGTAGTCCATGCCACCCATCTGCCCGCGGCGTGACTGGCACAGCTCCATAATTGCACCAATGTAATCGCTGGGGGCAATAATCGTACACGCCACCATCGGTTCACGAATGGTAGCGACCTTACCCTCAGGGAATTCGCTCGGGTTCGTCACACGCTTTGCATTACCCGCTTCGTCTACCACATCGTAAATAACGTTAGGGGCGGTCGAAATCAGGTCGAGATTGAACTCGCGTTCCAGGCGCTCCCGCACGATCTCAAGGTGCAGCAGCCCCAAGAACCCGCAGCGGAACCCGAACCCCAGTGCCGCGGAGGTTTCCGGCTCATAGATGAGCGCAGCATCGTTAAGTTTGAGCTTATCGAGGGCATCACGCAGCGCCGGGTAGTCTGAACCGTCGATGGGGAACAGGCCCGAGAACACCATCGGTTTAGGATCCTCATAGCCGCCCAGCGACTCCTCCGCCGGTTTATGGGCACTTGTGACGGTATCACCCACGCGGGACTGGCGCACGTCCTTCACACCCGTGATAAGGTACCCCACCTCCCCCACGCTCAGGCCCTTCGAGGGGATGGGCTCAGGGGAAATGACGCCGATCTCCAATAGGTCATGTTCAGCACCAGTAGACATCATCTTGATTTTCTGGCGCGGCTCCAGTCTGCCGTCTACCACACGCACATAGGTGACCACACCGCGGTATGAATCGTACACGGAGTCAAAAATCATGGCGCGGGCAGGCGCGTCTGCCGTACCCTCGGGAGCGGGAATACCCTCAACGATACGGTCCAGCAGGGCCTCCACACCCTCACCGGTCTTACCGGAGACCCGCAAAACTTCATCGGGCTCACAACCAATAAGGTGCGCCAGTTCTTCGGCATACTTATCGGGCATCGCGGCGGGCAGATCAATTTTATTCAGGACAGGGATGATGGTGAGATCATTTTCCATCGCCAGGTACAGGTTAGCGAGGGTCTGCGCCTCAATACCCTGCGCCGCATCCACCAGAAGCAGCGCACCCTCGCACGCGGCAAGCGAGCGAGAGACCTCATAGGTGAAGTCCACGTGGCCGGGCGTGTCAATCATATTCAGCGCATAGGAGGTGCCCTCCACCTCCCACGGCATACGCACCGCCTGAGATTTAATGGTGATGCCGCGCTCGCGCTCAATGTCCATGCGGTCAAGGTACTGCGCCTTCATATCGCGCGGGGCAACCACACCGGTTGCCTGGAGCATACGGTCAGCGAGAGTGGACTTGCCGTGATCAATATGCGCAATAATGCAGAAGTTGCGAATAATCGCGGGGTCGGTGGCCGCCGGGACGGGCGGGTTCTTCGACAGAGGAGCCACTCGCTTCAATCCTTTCAAGGGTGTTCGCCACAGATAATAGGCATAGCCATCTAACATTTTCCCATGTTTAGAGCGGATGCGCGAACCAGCGCCGGGTGGGAGGCATCCCACCACCCACGCAGCAGTTCCGCGCAGCTGCCCGCTGGCCGGTGGCTGTGCTACTGCGGCTGCGAGCAGGTATTAACCAGCTCCCCAATCCCCTCAATACGGGTTACCAAAGTTTGCCCCGGCTTCAGCCACCGACGCGGGTGATACGACAGCCCCACACCCGCCGGAGTTCCGGTGAGAATCACATCGCCCGGCTCAAGCGTCATAAACGTTGACAGGTAAGAGAGCAGCTGCGCCGGGGTGAACACCATATCGGCGGTGGTGCCACTCTGGCGGATTTCCCCATCCACCTCACAGCTCATGGCCAGACCAGCCGCAGGATCCACCTCATCCGGGGTGACGATGACCGGGCCGAAAGGGGTCATCCTATCCCAGTTCTTCCCCTGAAACCACTGGCTGGTGCGGCCCTGCCAGTCCCGTACCGAGACGTCATTCGTGACCGTATACCCCAGAAGCCCCTCCAGCGCTTGCTCTTCACTCACACCGCTCATACTCTGACCCACCACCAGCCCAAGCTCAACCTCCCAGTCGATTTTAGTGCTCTGGGCGGGCATACGAATCTCATCACGCGGGCCGATTAAAGCGTTAGCGTATTTAGCGAAAATCGCGGGATACTCAGGGAGCTCAAACCCCATCTCAGCGGCGTGGTCCCGGTAGTTCAGCCCCGCGCAGATCACTTTACCGGGGCGGTCAATCGGTTGCACAAAATTCAGCGATTCCCACAGCTGCATCCCGTGCCCGAGCGTAGTCGCCCCATTTTCACGCATAATAGCGAGCGCATTCTTGGGGTCCCCGAAATTCAGCCGGTAGCGCCCATAAAACTGCAGCAGCGGTCCGAGCTTGGCGGGGAACTCATACACAGTCTGCTCGTGCAGGCAGACGGCGCGGGTGCCTTTCTGGTCTTTAATCTGTGCCCAGCGCATGGGTTCCTTCCGGGTTGGCGGTATGTTCAGCGTATGTATCGGAGTCTAGCAGGGTGAGCAGGTTCGTATCAGGTTCCAGTACGCTCTTATCGTTATTTTTAATGTTCCCGATACGGCTGCTAACCTGCCGCACACGCCATTGGGCTGCCTGAGGGTAGGCGGCGTGCTGAAGCTGTTCCAGAGCAGTACGAGCATCGTGCAGGTCGCTCACGCCCATTGTAGGCATGCGACTATCTTCTGGGGTGCCGGCTACACGCCCCGACCCCAACCACACGTCAAGGGTGCTCGGTTGTCCGTTGACGGCAGCAGGGTTGAGCGGCAGCGGCATTCGCTCGTGAATGTGCCCAAGTTCCCGTAAAAGCGGTGAACCGTCTTGCCCGGTGTAAGAGCGCGGTGAAGCCATCGTGAGGATTGTGAACGTCAAAAGCCACTGGCCGGTTTGCGGCTCATACCCTCCACCGGTTAGTGCTTTTGCTGATACCGGGTTTATCTTATGCCAGGCGTACAGCCCCGCCAGGTACAGGTACTGACCGGGCGGACCGATACGCTGCGGTATTTTATGTTCTTTAACGGTGCCTCGGGCCGTGACGGTGCTGCCTTGTACACCCCATTCGTAGTAGCCACTGGTGGGTATTGCACAGTGCCCGGTGACGGCAGGACGGGCATAGCTTGCTTTCTCAAAAAGGGTTTCACTGCGGGCGTTGAAGGTAAGGGAGGGAGGTTTAGGGTCTTCGTCCCAGGGGTGCCAGTCGGGAATCAGGCCCCACCGGGCACGGTATATTTCCCGGTAGGTTCCGCCTGTGTCTAGGGTGGATGCCCCCAGCCGGTGCACGCCGGGGCGGCGCGGAGCATCTGGCAGCTGCCCCTGAGCGGTACGGGTTACGCGGCGGTTCAGCAGGATTGGGACCTGCTGGGTGGGCGCAATATTCCACGAGGTAAAAGACTCCGTGAGCGGCACCCCACCCAGGGAGGTGCCGTAGTGCGCCTCAAGCCCGTACCGGCCGCACATTAGCGGAACCCGTTCTGCGCGTATACGTCAAGGATGGCGTCTTCCAAATCCTCCATGAGCAGTGCTGGGTTGGCCTCTCGTGCGGCGCCGATGGTTGCCGGATCAAGCGGTAGCCCCAGTGCTGCATAGACACGCTCGGTGACAGACCGCAGTGGAGCCGAGTCGGCGACCACGATGCCTGTGCTAAACCACCAGGCGCCAGAGACAACGCGCTGGGCGGTACCGACCAGTTTTATGCGTTCTCCGGCACGTTCGCCTCCTAACCGGGCGTGCACCGAAAATTCGCCGGGGCAGTATTCTCCGGGTATCTCCCCCACGGCTGCGTCCACACCAACATCTTGTAGTGCCCGGGCGAAAAGCTCGCCGAAAAGTTTGTAGCGTAGGTTGCTGCCGGTTTTCGCATCGTCAGCTGGCTGAAAATGGTCGATAACCAGGCACCCCGGGTGGTAGGCTGCCGCATGCCCACCAACTTTGCGGACGAGCACGTTAAAACCCATGTTTTTGCAGGCGGTAACGGCTTGGGCAAAGCCGGGGTTGAGTTCGTCACGGCGTCCAAAGGCAACGGTGGCTTCGGGCTGGTAGATGCGCAAAGTGGCGTTTCGGCGCCGGTGCGCAACCTCGCGCAGAATTGTGAGTGTCTCGTCGTAACGGGCAATGATTCCACCGGCTGTTTCACCGGTTTCGCGTAGGATATCCACGGGTTCAAGTGTACCCGTATTCGCTACAGGTAACGGTTCTGTTCAAAGAACCAGTGGGTTTATTGTGTCTCTTTAAGGTCAGCTATAAGGCTCGTGGCGGGTGAACCTTGCCCGCCGGGTAACTCTGTGTGGGTTTTAGTGACATAATGTCAGACACACTAGTGGTTTAGCCACCCCTTTCTCCCTTGACCTGCCAGGGGTATGCTTATAGAGAACAGGAAAAACAGTATCGCAAATTCCCACATAAAACCACCTAAACACACGCATCGAACCGCGTAAACATATAGACCATACTGGTCCGAAGGAGAACGCCATGAGCCAGAAACCGGAGGATTCGCCCAAAGAATCCACAGCTGCACCAGATACAGCAACGGGAGCCTCCGCACCCCCGCCGCCTCACACGACGGGTGCGCCACAAGAACGCACCATTCTTGCACTAAAAGTTGCGGCCATCGTCATCGTCACCTTAGCTATTTGGTTTATTCCCGTCCCGCCCGGGGTAGACCCGCGCGGTATGCACATGGCAGCTATTTTTGTTGGCACCATCCTGGGGCTCATCCTCCAACCGCTGCCTACCCCATCCATAGCGCTCACTGGTTTAGCCATAGCCATGATTACCGGCACGATGACAGCTAAAAAAGAGGCGCTCGCCGGGTTTGGCAACTCCGCCATATGGATTATTGTTGCGGCATTTTTTATCGCCGACGGGTTCCTTATCACCGGTTTAGGCAAACGCATCGCTCTTCTTTTTGTGTCTCTTCTGGGTAAGTCTTCTTTGGGGCTCTCCTACGGTATGGCTATTACCGATTTGGTGCTCGCCCCAGCCACCCCATCCAATACGGCCCGCGCAGGCGGGGTCATCTACCCCATCATTAAATCCCTTGCTGAGGTGAATGGCTCCACCAATGAGAGCACGGAATCGCGCCGAAAACTTGGTTCTTTCCTGCTCATGACAGAGGCCCAGGTTAACACGATCACTTCAGCAATGTTTCTTACCGCCATGGCTGGCAACCCGCTCGCCGTGAAATTCGCGCAAGATAAAGGCGTGCACCTGGACTGGGGAACATGGGCGTTGGCTGCTATCGTCCCCGGTCTAGCCGCCCTCATCGTGCTGCCGTGGGTGATGTCGAAGATATACCCTCCCACCATTAAGAAAACCCCCGATGCCCCCGCACACGCCAGGGAAGAGCTTAAAAGCATTGGGCCGATGACCCGACCCGAGTGGATTATGCTTGGCACCTTTATAGTGCTGCTTATCCTGTGGATCGGAGGCTCCAGCCTGGGGGTGGATGCTACGGCGGCCGCATTTTTGGGTATCGCTATTCTGCTCGTTACCAAGGTACTTACCTGGAAAGATATGGCGGCTAACTCAAGCGCCTGGTCCACGCTTATCTTCTTCGCCGTGCTGGTAGGCATGGCCGATCATCTCAAAACCCTTAAAGTGGTTGAATGGATCGGCGCATCCGTCGCCAGCAGTGTGGGTGGAATGGCGTGGCCTTTAGCGTTTGGTGTCCTGGCGCTCGTATACTTCTACATCCACTATTTCTTCGCGTCTAATACCGCGCAGATTGTGGCGCTTTATGCGGTCTTCCTCGGTGCAGCTATTGCAGCAGGTACCCCGCCCATGTTTGCGGCACTATTCTTAGGTTTCGCCGGTAACCTGATTGGCGGCATCACCCACTACGCTTCCGGGCCTGCCGGGGTGTACTTCGGATCCGGGTACGTTAAGACCGGCGAATGGTTCAAGCTGGGCTTTATTGCCTCGGTCGTGAATATTATTATCTGGGGTCTCATCGGTACTGTCTGGATGTTCTCCCTCGGGTACGGGCGGTAACAGCCAACCCCACCTTTATGCAACTGTGGCGGGCACCTTCAAAGGTGCCCGCCACAGCAGTCTTTGAAGCCCAGACCCTACTTACCAGCAGCCGTTTTCTGAGCTTCCTCAGCCTCAGCGTAGTTCTCAAAAACATAGTCAATATACGCCGTGTCAACGGGCTTAGCACCCAGGGCATCAAGCCCCTGCGTCAAAGCCTGTTCGTATTCCCGCTCATAGCGTGCCTCGCACCGTTCAACCGCCTGTTCTTTCTCAATAGTTAGCCGTACCGCATTAATGCTGTACCCGTTACGGCTCAGATAGTCTACAAGCTGCTGCGCCACAAACCCCGGGGTGAACGTTGCCTCCAGGATCAGGTTCATCCCCTCATCCGCGAACGTGCTCAGAAGAATACTCCCCAGTTTCGCTGAATCTTCACGGGCGATCGTCGCAATATCCATGGGGAACAGCTTATTCCCCTGCTTCTCAAATTCACGTGCGGGCTCAGGTTTTAGAGCCTCATACCAGCCTTCGGCAAGGTACTGCCGCAAGAACGCCCGGTCAAGAAGCTCGGGGTCAATCACTATATAGTCTTCGTTCCACCCCTCAATGGTGTTCGCAATGTACTCGCTTTTACCCGACCCCGGGGCGCCCACCACCACATGCGCTTGCCGCTGCGCACCGGCGGTGGAGAACATCTTGCGGTAAATCGCCGTGACGTGCCCGAAAAGCTCTCGTTCCTGTTCCCACTCTTCAATCAAATCAGCAGGCAGCGGTAGACCTCGCGCGGCGAGCGCCTGCAGATCGGTGGGGTCAATGAGGTTCTTATAGAACGCCATCACCAGCTCGTCGTAGCTGCCAGGCATAAAGAACCGGAACTCATGGTAGGGGTTCCACTGGGCGTGCACGTTGTACTCCCAGCGGGTCAGCTCGTCGGCCAGCTGCTCGTTGGTCAGGGCGCCAATAGCGTAACGGGTGCAGATCTCCTCGGGGCCAGCACCTGAAAAACCAGGTTTCACAGGTCGCACACCCGGCAGCGCCTGCATATTGGTGTTCAGTTCTTCTTCGCTAAACCCGGCGCTCTCATTCGCCTCCTGCGGAGACATACCCGACTCTATCTTGTTTTTGAGGACGCGGCGGGAGTCCAGCTGTTGCAGATTTTGCCGGTACATGGCAATTTTTTGGGGGTCGAGAGCCACCGTCGGCGCTCCTTTCAGGGTCAAAAAATATCGGCGAAGGTGCGTTTGCCGTGGCCGGTGCCGCACCCGTTGTTAAAGCATAACCGAGGCTCCGAAGTATTACCTACACGCCCGGTGTAGGTGGTCACGAAATCACACCTGGGGTAGGCTTTAAATCAAGGCTATTGTCACACGCATCCGCGGGTTCTGCCGCGCTACGATGGTGTTCTTATCGGGTGCGTCTACCGCTGCAGAAGGGCTCCTCTCATGCATCAAGAGCAGAACATTACTCACACCCTTAATACGCAACCTATCCCCATGGTAAAACCTCATGCTGAGTTCCCGCCGGGATTTCTGTGGGGTGGGGCGACCGCCGCTAACCAGTGTGAAGGCGCCTGGGATAAAGACGGGAAAGGCCCCAGCATTCAGGATGTGCTTCCCCGCGGCGGGTTCAACCCGCGTACAGCAACTCCCACACCCGACAATCTAAAGCTTGAGGGTATTGACTTTTACCACCGCTATCCGGAAGACATTGCACTTCTTGCCGAGATGGGGTTTAAAGTATTCAGGTTCTCCATCGCCTGGTCACGGATTTTTCCGCACGGTGATGAAACGGAACCGAATGAGGCTGGTCTAGCGTTCTACGACGGTCTGCTCGATGAGCTCGAAAAATACGGTATTGAGCCTTTAGTGACCATTAGCCACTACGAGACCCCTCTGCACCTTGCCGAGAAATATAACGGGTGGGTGAGCCGTAAGCTGATTAGCTTCTACGAGCGGTACTGCCGGGTGCTGTTTGAACGGTACGGGCACCGGGTAAAGTATTGGCTGACTTTCAACGAGATTAACTCAGTCCTTCATGTGCCGTTTATGTCAGGGGGTATTAACACCCCTAAGGAGCAGCTGACAGAGCAGCAGCTATACCAGGCGATTCACCATGAGCTAGTCGCTTCAGCACGGGCAACCCGGTTAGCACGCGAACTTGCCCCGGATGCGCGTATTGGGTGCATGATTCTGGCAATGCCTACCTATCCGCTCACCCCGAGCCCCGATGATGCGCTCGCAGCCTTACACGCTGAGCAAGCCAACTATATGTTTGGTGATGTGCATGTGCGCGGTGCCTACCCCGGCTATTTTATGCGTCAATTGGCGGATAAGGGCGTGCAGCTTGAGATCACGGAGCAGGACCGGCAGGATCTGAAGAACACAGTTGATTTCGTATCGTTCAGCTACTACATGTCTACCTGCGCCAGCGGCAGCCCGGCACGCGGGGAGCGTGAGCCAGGCAATGTGCTCGGCGGGGTCAGTAACCCGCACCTGTCGGCTTCGGAGTGGGGCTGGCAGATTGACCCGGTGGGGTTGCGCATCGTGCTGAACCAGTACTGGGACCGCTGGCAGAAGCCGCTCTTTATCGTGGAGAACGGTTTAGGGGCTCGCGATGAGCTGGTGGAGGCCAACGGCGAGCTGACGGTGCTGGACGACTACCGTATTGAGTATTTGCGTGCACATCTGCTGCAGGTTCGGGAGGCTATTGCAGACGGTGTGCAGCTGCTCGGCTATACGACGTGGGGCTGTATCGACATGATTTCAGCTTCGACGGCACAGATGTCAAAACGCTACGGTTTTGTGTATGTGGACCGCAGTGACGACGGCTCAGGCACCTTGGCCCGGTACCGCAAGAAGTCCTTCGACTGGTACCGCCGTGTGATCGCCTCCAACGGGACCGAGCTGTAGGGCACCCAACAATACACAGAAAATCCCGCATATTTACTCATTAGTCAGGGCTCTTATATTGCCTTCACATTGATTAAGTATGCGGGATTGTGCGCTTATGGGGTGGTTATGCCTCGAGGGAGGCAACGATAATGAACGCACCGGCAATCACGGCACCGGGATGCAGGTTTTGCGCCGTCTCCGCAGGAAGAGCAATAGCCATCGGCACTACTGATTCTCCCAGAACATACCAGAATTCCCGCCCGGTCAGCTCATTGGTGCGCAGCTGCGCACTTTGAACAACCGCCGCGAACATTGCTACCGAGCTTGCCTCATCCCCCGTGGCATCCCCGCTGTGCAGCGCCAGAAGCCACGGTGATTTCAGATGTTTCGCGTCTAGGGTAAGGCCATCATGCTCGGACTGGGCCTGCTTATACTCATCCTCCGAAACATAGACCACAACCTCAGCGCCAAGAGCGGCGGGTCGTACCGTCACCTTATTCGGCTCGGTCAGGGTAAGGGCAGTGGGGTTATCCACATACGCGAGGAAGCGGCCTTCACGGTCTCCGCCCTCCAGAAGGTCAAAGTGCGCCAGGTTATGCGAGACACGGTACCCCTGCGCCGGGTAAGCGTGTGGGCTCTCTAGGTTCGCATCAGTGTATTCCGTGCCGTCTTCCGCCCTGCCAAAAGCCACCTTCGCGCCGGACGGGTCGGTGTACACGCCCCAGGATGCGCCAGCGGGGTCATCAATCACAGGAACATTTCGTCCCGCTAGGCGTTCACGGGTCTCAGTGACGCTCTCATCAATGCCGATCGCGTGCAAATCTGGTTCTGTGCTCATCTGTTTTCCCCTTCTAGTAGCGGGTTTTTGTGAAAAGTTCCTTGGGCAGCCTCAGCCCATCCGCACCATATAACGCGTGCGCCTAACAAGTATTTCCGTCTCGTTTAGTCTACCTGCATATCGTGCAGGCTGGTTGAGACAAATTCCCACCAGGTGGGGGTTAGGCCAGCTGCCGCTGCGGTGCGTTGCGACAGTATGTGTGATGGGCTTGTCCCGTAAAACGGCAGGTACCCTTCTGCGAGTACAATACGAGCCACCTCGCGGATCATTCGTGAAGCCAGCCCGTAGTGCCGAAATTCTGGAAGCACGTCCACACCTATTTGACGCATGAGCGGCGAGTCATCGCTTGCACCTACCAGAGCAATCGGATCGGTTGCCTCCGTCTCCACCCCGTATGCGGCTAGTACTGTTACGTCGGGGCGGCGGCAACTGAACCCCAGGGCGTTTGCGTACCGGGTATCCCCGCGAAAACGCTCGCACTGTTGCGGGGTTAAAAACTCAAACCGCACCGGCAGTTTGGTGCCTGCCGTATCTTCCGGGCTGGTTTCGATAGCTGCCGCTGAAGCATTGGGGGCGGTTACAATAGTGTGCTCCCCCGCGACCTGATCGTATAGTGCATGGCGAAGAGATGCGCTATCAACACGGCGCATCATGCCGATCCCTGGAACAGCACATTTCACTTCCTGCGCGGGAAGATTTTCAGGTACTACTGACTCCAGCAGCGCACGCGTGGGCGTGTAGTAGATGCTGGTTCCGCTCACCTGCTGGCTGTAGGGGGTCAGAAGCTCGTTAAGCTGGCGTAGCTGGGCGTAATCACCCAGCCAGTTTGGGTTATCCCCCGCCATATACTCGCGGGCTTTTTCAAGCACCCGCGGGTGCTTTGCGCACAATAGCCCCACCCCGGCATAGTTAGCGACTCGTAGTTCCCAAATATCGTCGTTGCGGCGGCGGGATGAGCCCATCTTATCCGCTGGCAGCTGCAGCTGCGCGAGTAGCTCTGCCCCCTGTCCGTGAGCCTTAGCGACTGAACCGTGCGGCAAACAAAAATCGGCTTCTAACTGGGCGGCGATCATATGCCGGGCACGGTCACGTGTGGTGACGGCACCACGTGCATGTGCGGCGTTCACAGAACCTCCTGGATAAAACGGCCGGTGTGTGAGGAAGCGACCCCAGCCACAGACTCGGGGGTTCCTTCGGCAATTACGGTACCCCCGCCATCGCCGCCTTCCGGCCCCATATCAATAATCCAGTCAGCGCATTTAATCACATCAAGGTTATGTTCAATAGTGATAACAGTGTTGCCCTTATTGACAAGCGACTGCAGAACCGCCAGCAGCTTCCGGATATCCTCAAAATGCAGCCCGGTAGTCGGCTCATCCAACACATAGATAGAACGACCATTAGAACGTTTCTGCAGCTCGGCCGCCAGTTTCACACGCTGCGCTTCACCGCCCGACAGCGTAGTGGCGGGCTGCCCCAACCGGATATACCCTAGACCAACATCCACCAGGGTATTTAAATGCCGGGCGATAGGGGTAAAAGCCGCAAAAAACTCGGCGGCCTCCTCTACCGGCATTTCAAGCACATCGGCGATGGTTTTACCCTTGTAGTGCACCTCAAGAGTCTCACGGTTGTAACGTTTGCCATGGCAGGTCTCGCACGGTACATACACATCCGGCAGGAAGTTCATCTCAATCTTGAGCGTGCCGTCACCTGAACAAGCCTCGCACCTGCCGCCTTTGACGTTAAACGAAAAACGCCCAGGGGTATACCCCCGTATTTTTGCCTCGTTTGTTTCGGCAAAAAGCTTACGAATATTATCAAATACGCCCGTGTAGGTTGCGGGGTTTGACCGCGGGGTGCGCCCAATCGGGGACTGATCCACATGAATCACTTTATCAAGGTGTTCAAGTCCCTCAATTTTCCTGTGGCGCCCCGGCACTTGTTTCGCGCCATTGAGTTTATTGGCCAGTGAGGTGTACAGGATGTCGTTCACCAGAGTGGATTTCCCCGACCCAGACACCCCAGTGACGGCGGTAAAAACGCCCAACGGGAAAACCACATCCACATTTTTGAGGTTATTTTCGCGCGCACCGAACACCTTCACCCGTCGTTTCTTATCCACCGGCCGGCGTGTTGCAGGTACCTCAATCTCACGGCGGCCCGCCATATAGTCACCCGTGATTGAGCTCTTATTCTTGAGAAGCTCATCGTATGTGCCCGAGTGCACCACCTGTCCCCCGTGCTCACCTGCGCCGGGGCCAACGTCCACTATCCAGTCTGCCTCACGCATGGTGTCTTCATCGTGCTCCACCACGATAAGGGTATTGCCCATATCACGAAGCTTCGTCAGGGTGTCAATCAGGCGCCGGTTATCCCGCTGGTGCAGGCCGATGGACGGCTCATCCAACACGTAGAGCACACCAACCAGTCCGGAACCGATCTGGGTGGCTAAACGGATGCGTTGTGCCTCGCCGCCGGAGAGCGTGCCAGCGGCGCGTGAAAGGGTCAGGTAATCAAGGCCCACGTCCAGCAGGAATTGCAGACGCGCGTCGATCTCTTTAAGCACCTGCTCAGCGATTTTCATTTCACGTTCGCTAAGGGTCAGTCCGCGCATGAACTCTAGGGCTGTGTGCAGAGGCAATTCGGTTACTTCCGCAATGGATTTCTGCCCAACTTTTACCCCTAGGATAGTGGGATTCAGACGCGCCCCGCGGCAGCTGGGGCACGCCACCTGACGCATGTACTGTTCGTAGCGGTCACGCGCGAAGTCTGACTCAGTCTCTGCATGTTTGCGTTTAATGTAGGCTTTGACCCCTTCAAATCCGCTGGTGTAGCGGCGTTCGCGCCCGAATCGGTTACGGTATGAGACTTCGACTTTAAAATCTTTTCCGCTCAGGATCGCTTTCTGCACTTTGGCGGATAGCTTATTCCATGGGGTGTTAAGGTCAAACCCAAGTTCTTCACCCAGACCGGCGAGCAGACGTAACCAGTATTCGGTGGTTGCTTTGCCCTGTGACCAGGGCGCAATAGCGCCTTCGCCGAGGCTCAGCTCGGGGTTGGGGATCAGCAGCTCTTCATCCACTTCGAGACGGGAGCCGATACCATCGCACGCTTGGCAGGCACCGAACGGGGAGTTAAACGAGAAGGCGCGCGGCTCAATTGTGTCGATTTGCAGGGGGTGGTTATTGGGGCAAGCTAGGTTTTCGCTGAAACTGCGGGTACGCTTGGGGCTGTCTTCCGCCTCATCTACAAAATCGATAAGTAAACGCCCGTCGGCAAGCCGTAGTGCGGTTTCCACCGAGTCAGTCAGGCGCTGGTTAATGCCGTCTTTAATGACGATGCGGTCAACGACCACCTCGATCGTGTGTTTGTACTGTTTAGCCAGTTTCGGGGGGTCGGAAAGCTGCACTGTTTGCCCGTCTACTCGGGCGCGTGAGTACCCTTGGGTTAGCAGGTCTTTGAAAAGATCGACGAACTCCCCTTTGCGTGCAGATACGACGGGGGCAAGCACCTGCACGCGGGTACGCTCAGGGTACCCCATGAGGGTATCAACGATCTGTTGCGGGGTTTGTTTAGTTATTTCTTCACCGCATTCTGGGCAGTGGGCATGCCCTACACGCGCCCACAGCAGACGCATATAGTCGTAGATTTCAGTGATGGTTCCTACAGTAGAACGCGGGTTTTTTGAGGTAGATTTCTGGTCGATAGACACAGCGGGTGAGAGCCCTTCGATGAAGTCTACATCCGGTTTGTCCACCTGCCCTAGGAACATGCGGGCGTATGAAGAGAGCGATTCGACGTATCGGCGTTGTCCCTCTGCGAAGATCGTGTCGAAGGCCAGCGAGGATTTTCCGGACCCTGATAGCCCGGTAAAGACGACCATCGCATCGCGTGGAATGGTAAGGTCTACATTTTTAAGGTTGTTCTCGCGTGCTCCCTGCACACGAATACTACTTAGATCGTTAGCGCGCGGTGCAGCAGGCACGCTGGTGCCGGGGCGAGGGGACATCGGCCATCCTTCCATTACTATCGAAATAATATTCTATCAGCCTTTGTCCTGGTCACGGGGTATTTCGATACGGGCGGAAGAGCCTGTGAGAAACTCATACGTTCGTAGGTGTGTACAGTGATGCGTGGTTCTGCCCCAAGCTCAAGAGCCCTCAGTACCTTATACACACCTCCCCTACACTTAAAAGTATGAGTACTTATCCCGAATCCACACTGCTGTTTGAGAATCCTGAATTCACGGTCCGCGCATTGAGTGTTTCTGAGATGGATAATAGCGTCTACCTACTGACGATGCGCCACTCCGGTGAACAACTGCTCATAGACCCCGCAGATGACTCCGAAGCTCTCTATGCGTTTACCCTAGACGCACTACTGCACGACTGTCCTCATCTTGAGCTGACTGATGCGCAGGATCATCGCGTGCGCGTCATAGAGTCTGAGGCCGATTTTGAGGCGGTGCGGCAACGTGCGATTGGCGTAACGAGCATTGTAGTAACCCACGGGCATTGGGACCATATTCGAGCGATTAACGGTCTTGAGAAGTTCACTGGAGCCATCACCTCAGCTGGCGTGGAGGACATTGAAGCGATTCACGAGCTGGAAGGCTTTAAGGTGGAAGAGTCGCTAATGGGTGGTGAGACATTCGATTTTTACGGCAGTGATACTGTGGTTCGGACTATCTCAGTTCCTGGGCACACCCCTGGGTCGATCGTGTATGTTCTTGAAAGTGTGTGGGAAGATGGTTCGCCCGCCACGCTCTTATTTACCGGGGACGCACTTTTTCCAGGTGGTGTTGGCAAGACGGATTCTCGGCAGCAGTTTGGCGAGCTTTTCGCAAACGTCCTGGAGAAACTTTTCGGCGCTTTTGATGACGATACGATTGTACTTCCTGGTCATGGACGTTCCACGACTCTTGGGGAGGAACGCCCCCATCTGGAGGAATGGGGCGAACGGGGCTGGTAGGAAGTCGGCAGATAATCTGTTACGCAGTGCGTGATTAGAGTCTAATGCCTAAGTTCTTCTCTATTGTGCATCATTGCGCTCCTACCGAACACAAAAAGAAACGACCACGCTACCTTAGCGTGGTCGTTTCTCGATGCGTAGAACACATCTATCACTCAGCTCAAACACAAGCAATCCAAAGATCTATTCAAAACCTACGATTACCTGATGACATAAGTGTATATGAATTTTGGGCGCTTTTTTTGGAGTGTTTCGCCCCGATTGGCAGGCTCATGACCCATAGACAGAGTTTGTAACCGTTTCGTTATATTCACCCTGTCCATAACAAGGTTTTTTAAGTACCAATTTGATTATTGGCAATTTTTTAGTGACCTAAATCATGTAAATTTTTTTGGCGTGTATTCGCCTTGTTCGACGGCCTATTGTGATTCCTTCAAGATTTGGAACCGCCTCCTTCCAGGTCACCATCCCCCGGAAACGCCCGGTATATCGCGGTTTTTGAACTAGCAGTCTAAAATGCCAGTATTTTTATCAAGCTAAACACAACCTTTAAAAATTCCGATCCAACAACCTGAAAATCAGCAAATTTAAGGTGCCGCACGGTTACAATTGGTCTGTTTTTAGGGGTCTGCCAGAGCATCTGAATCTGCGCCCCAAATCCCCTAGTCAATACATGCCTCAGCCAATCAATACACATTCTCTATTGACACCCATTTATTCCTCCGAAAACAGCTATTTTTCCCGTGGGGAACATTTCAAAAAACCTCATCTGAAAACTACACGTATGTAGTTTTATAGACTGAGCCCCGCATCTGGGGTCATATTCTGACCCAGATGCGGGGCTCACCAGCACGTACGCTGCTGCTACTGTCTCTTAGGAGAGACCAACCATCGTACCGTTTTCATCGAATCCAATACGCTCAGCTGCGGGGCTCTTGCTCAACCCAGGCATGGTGCGCATCGTACCGCAAATTGCGTACACGTAACCGGCACCAGCTGCCAAACGAACCTCACGCACCGGCAAAGTCCAGCCGGTAGGTGCGCCCTTCAGAGAAGCATCTGAAGAGATAGACAGGTGGGTCTTGGCAATCACCACGGGCAGGTTACCGTATCCCAAATCAGCGAAACGCTTAAGCTGCTTAGCGGCGGCGGGAGCAATCGAAATACCGTCAGCACCGTACACCTTGGTAGCGACCTTCTCCAACTTCGTTTCCAACGAGTCCTCAAGGTCATAGGTGAACTTCAGCTCCGAAACATCATCACATGCCTCAGCAACCACATTCGCCAAATCGACAGTGCCCTTACCGCCTTCGGCAACGCCACGGTGAATAGCCACACGGGCACCTGCTTCTTCAGCGATACGGCGAATAGCCTCATGCTCGGAGTCGAAGTCGGTGGGGAACGCGTTAATAGCGACCACAGGCTGCACACCAAAGTTACGCACAATCTCAATGTGCTTCTTCAGGTTTGCAGCCCCTGCCTCAACATCTGAGGGGCTTTCCTGCAGCATGCCGTCGGGAAGAGGCTTACCGGGAACAATCTTGTACAGCCCGGAGTGCGACTTCAAGGCACGCACCGTTACAACCAGAACCGCTGCATCAGGCTTCAGCCCGGAGATACGGCATTTAACGTTAAAGAGACGCTCTGCGCCCATATCAGCGCCGAAGCCTGCCTCAGTAATCACGTAATCCGAATATTCGAGACCAACATAGTCCGCCACGATTGATGAGTTACCGGTAGCGATATTACCAAAGGGGCCCGCATGGATAAGCGCCGGAGTGTGCTCGAGAGTCTGCAGCAGGTTCGGGTTAATGGCATCAGCCAGAATGACTGCCAGGGCGCCGTCAGCCTTCAAATCGGCGGCGGTAACAGCCTCACCGTCATAGTTCAGGCCCACAACGATCTTCGCCAGGCGCTCACGCAGATCCTTGAATGAGGTTGCCAGAGAGAGAATCACCATGATTTCGGAGGCGCTGGTAATATCGAACCCGGTCTGGCGGGGTACGCCGTCAATACGTTCACCCAACCCGACTACAACGTTCCGCAGGGAGCGGTCATTAATGTCAATGACCCGGCGCCATTCGATAGCGCGCGGGTCAATGCGTAGGTCGTTTCCCTGGTGCAGGTGGTTGTCGATCATTGCGGCAAGCAAGTTGTGGGCTGCGGTAACAGCGTGGAAGTCGCCGGTCAGGTGCAGGTTCAGCTTCTCCATGGGCACGATCTGAGAGTAGCCACCGCCAGCTGCACCACCCTTAATACCGAAGGTGGGGCCCATGGCGGGCTGACGCAGGGTGAGCATCGCCTTACGTCCGGTCTGTGCGAAGCCCTGAGCCAGTGATACGGAAGTAGCGGTTTTACCTTCACCGAGCGGGGTGGGGGTCACAGCGGTTACAACAATGTATTTGGAGCCGCGCTTACGTGCGGTCTCCGCGTTAGTGGTTTCGTCCAGAAGAACCTTCGCAACATACTTGCCGTAGGGTTCCAGACGATCCGCACTAATCCCGTTTTCGGCGGCGATTTCGGTGATCGGCTCAAGGGTAGCTGCCTGAGCAATTTCAAGGTCGGAAGGGAAAGGCTTGGTCATCATCGTCCTTTGCAGTTGTAGCCAACAGTTCCTTTCCCATTTTATGCTTTAGCTCACGGATTGTCACCCATTATGACTCTTATCTGTGAAGCTACAACACATTACTCTGGTCAAAAACCGCATCAATCCCAGGAGGATTCCAAGAGGTACACAAACTGTTCCCCAGAAACTGAGCTAAAGTCAGCTCACCTTCTGGGGAACAACATATTGCATTGAGTGCCTGCCCGAACACACTGTAAAGGATTATATGCAGGGGCTACATCGTCAGCAGCACCTTGGTCGCGGTACGCTGATCCATTGCCTCATAGCCCTTGGGAGCTTCGTCGATGGGCAATACTAGATCGAAGACCTTACCGGGTTCAATCTCACCCTTGTAAATCAGGTCAATCAGGGTCGGCAGGTATTTACGAACCGGCGCGGGGCCTCCTTCAAGATGAACCTGTTTGTCGAAGAGCACATCGGTACCGATCGAGCTGTCGTGGGGCACGCCTACGAAACCGATGTAGCCGCCGTGGCGTACGCATCCGAGGGCTTGGTCAAAGGCCTGCTGAGTACCCACAGCCTCTACAACACCGTGCGCTCCCACCCCGTCAGTAAGCTCTAGAACCTTGGCGATACCTTCTTCACCGCGTTCTTCCACCACATGGGTTGCACCGAACTGCTTAGCCAGCTCTTGGCGCTTGGGGTTGCGAGACATCATGATGATCTTCTCAGCGCCCAGCTGCTTAGCACCAATAACTGCGCCCAGACCAACGGCACCATCACCCACCACAACAATGGTCTTACCCGGACCAGCCTTGGCGGCATCAGCTGCATACCAACCAGTCCCCAGCACATCGGATGCCGCCATCAGATGAGGAATCTGCTCTGCGGTAGGGTATGCGGGAGTCTTAATCAAAGTGCCGTCTGCGAAAGGAATACGGGCGTATTCCGCCTGGGTACCGTTCGAGCGCATACCAATGAAACCATCGCCTGCAGCAATGGCCTTAAGGCACCGTGAAGGGTAACCATCCCGGCAGGTTGCACACTCACCGCATGAGATGCAGAAAGAACCAACGACAAAGTCACCAGGCTTGACGGTCTTAACATCGTCGCCAACTTCGATAACCTCACCGATATATTCATGACCCATCTGCTGATGGTCTACAGGCTCAGGCTGCGCGCCACGATAGGGCCACAGGTCAGAACCGCAAATGCAGGATGCGGCAAGTTTAATAACGGCATCCGTGGACTCTAGGAGGGTGGGCATGGGGCGGTCTTCTACGACGACCTTACCGGGTTCTTCCATAATGACTGAACGCATTAGTGTACTACTCACTCTCGGCTAGTTTTAGCGGTTTATTATTGATTGCTGTACAAGACTACGTCCTTCGAGCTGCTCTAGGGCAAGCTTAAACCTTCAAACCCGATATAAAACACATTCTAAATGCGAACCATACCTGTATCATGCAAAGGCATGGGATGCTGCAGGCCCTTATATTCAGCAGGTCCGTGAAATAATGAAGGAATGAGCTACACGGTCAAAGAGGTTTCTGAACGAGTAAATCTAAGCCCCCACACGGTACGCTATTACACCGACCAGGGCCTCATTCCCACCTTGCAGAGGGATGAGAAAGGAAACCGTGTTTTTACCGATGAATGCATCGGTTGGTTCGAAACTATCCATTGCCTACGTAAATGCGGTATGAGCATTGCAGATGTAAAGACGTATGTAGATTTAGGGCGTCAAGGAAGTAAGACAGCTCCCGAACGGTTGCGCATTGTGGAGCAGTATGCGCGTATTGCCCAGCAGCAGCTTATTGAAGCACAGCAACGGGTTGATTTTGTGCACCGGAAAATTATGTTCTATCAGGAGCTGATCGAAAGTAACGATGAGTCCCGCATCTGTCCCCAATAGCCTGTGCAGCATTAGCTTCCGCAAAGATATCGGGGCTCACCATTGAAGGAGAGCCCCGATATTTCTCTACTGTGCATCAAGCAGCCACGCTATACGGAGCATATGGGTATCGCCCCTAACTGTTCACCGTACGTACTGGGCACAGGTATATCGATAAACTAGTGGGGTGTATTACCACCTCCCCCACCGTTGTTTACAGCCAAGACGTGAAGAGGCTGAACCCGCAGTGTGTTGGCGTTTGCCGTGGTCTTAACTTTCACATGTTCCTGACGCATAACTGCGATGCATGCAGTATGCCTGGTAGGGTTACTGCCAATGAGGGCAACTTTTAGCACACCATTTTCTTCAATAGTTTTAGCGTGCAGGCTCGTGCAAGAGTTAACTTGAGCATCGAAAGTAATTTCGTGGTCACCGGTTATATGATAGCCGCTCCATTTAACGATATGCCCGTTATACAACCGCGTGGAGTCATCGTCGCTATCGCCTGTATGCGGCAGAGGGACAACGGGGATAGGGGTAAAGGATTGTATCGCCGGTGAAGAAGTGGCGGTGGAAGCATCGGTACTTGCAGAAGCACTAGGCTGCGCCGTTACCGTTGCTGTGTCCCCTGAAGTTGCGGAGGCGGCGGGAGCGGTCAATGCAGCGGACCCTAATGCTAAAGTCAGGGCACCGATCCCGATTCGACTAGCGTAGCGGATGGAGGAAGTACGAGATTGTGGCATGGGCATCAGCTCCTTCAGGATGGAAAATTTTCAGTTTTAGATTATTATTTCCCTAACCTTAAAGTGAAGAGTTAAATACTGGGAATGTGCCGCATGTTCCCTGAGAACGTTTAACGCTCATAAGAACCTGCCATATTGCTGCTTCCGAAGCACTATTATTTTTTCGTTTTATCCGCAGGCATCAAGAAGACCGTGGCACCCCGCCTCTCAACGATTGGATGCCACGGCCTGCGCATAAAAGGCAGAGAGGAGCCAGCCCTACGACTTACTCCCCCTACCTTAATGAGCTTTGCAGCTCAGGCCCTTACGCAGGAGTAATCTTCTTGTTAAGATGTACTTGCGACTTGGGCAGCTGCTGCACCTTGAGCGTAGATGCCTTAGCCTTAGTCTTGACCTTTACATCCTTGTAGAGCGCTTCCTCAGTACACCCATCAGGGGCACCAAGGATAGTCCCTTCCACCAGTGCGACCTTCAACGTACCGTTCTTTTCTACGACCTCCGCGCGGACGTCGTAGCAGCTAGGGGTTCCGGTAATAACAGTGAACGTAATTTCATGTTCACCAGTCACCCGATACTCGATCCAGTTAGCAATACGCTCATCCTGCATAAACTTAAAATTCTCGTCATGCTTAGCTTCGCCACTCACAACCGGTGAGTTATTTGAAGTTGACGAGGTCGCATCCTGCGAAGGCACCTGAGACAACGGACTGGCCGAAGGAGTCGCTGCCGATACCCCGGGAACTGCAAGAGCAGATGATCCCAGCGCAAGCACTACCGCACTCACACCAAGAAGAGCAGTGCGGCGGGCAGATGAGGGGCGGGTCTTCAACATGAGTATCAGCTCCTTCAGGGTATAAAACTCTTCCTCTAAGACTAATATTTTCTCAACCTTAAAGTGAAGGGATAAAGATTAGAAATGTTCAGTAAGTTGCTGAGCCTCCTGCCCCCTACCCTGCTGCTGCGATATTATTTTCATCCACAGCTATTAAAGGAAGACCGTGGCGTCCCACCAGCCAAAGATGGAATCACCACGGTCTGCTGTTTAGAGACAGCGAGAAAACCGACTCTACAGTTGAGGGCAGTTTCCTCATAATCCCCTAAGCACCTTGGATAGCTCCTTTATTGAGGCGCACCAGGGATTCAGGCAGCTGCTGCACCTTAAGCGTGGAAGCCTTAGCCTTCGTCTTTACCTTAACCTTCGCAATGCGCGCCTCTGCGGTGCAGGCATCGGGTGCGCCAGGAATGGTGCCCTCTACTAGAGCAACGTTCATCACACCATCCTTCTCAACAACCTCCGCACGGACGTCGTAGCACCTAGGGGTACCCGTGAGGGTGGTAAAAGTGATCTCGTGTTCGCCGGTCACCTTGTAATCAGTCCAGTCGATGATGTTCTCGTACTCCAAGAACTTAAAATTCTCGTCATGCTTAGCTTCGGCACCCTCATTCGGAGAGCCATTATCTTTCGAAGGCCCCGAAGACGAAGCAGATGAAGAGGCATCCGCTGAAGCAGAAGCACTTGCTGAGGATGACGAACTTGCCGAAGAGTCTACTGCCGATGCTCCAGGAACTGCAAGAGCAGATGATCCCAGCGCAAGCACTACCGCACTCACACCAAGAA
>ERZ773054.199-NODE-199-length-47972-cov-13.298683_pt1 | contig 47972 bp, 58 predicted proteins | sample MGYA00580630_ERZ773054 | MGnify/ENA primary metagenome ERZ773054 (study PRJEB29015, sample SAMEA2737994) | human oral metagenome | biome: human oral; feature: human-associated habitat; material: dental | place: China | collected 2115 ... | reverse complement strand
AGGAGGAAGACACCAAGGTTGTTTTTGTTGTGCCTTGTAAGGGGTCTTTTTTTGTTATCGGATACAATCATGCTTTTATCTTCAGGCTCAGTTGAGTAGGAGAAGAAAGGGGAACATGTTCAGAGAACCAGCTAGGCTCAGTTGAGTAAGCCAGGCTCTGGATTGCACTATTGTTTATTAAAATGCCAATAAGTGGCAAGGAGGAAAATATTATGTATAATCGAGTTATCTTGATTGGTAGAACAGTATCAGATTTTGAACTGCAATATACGCAGAGCAATAAACCTTACTTACATGCAACAATCGCCGTCAACCGTCGATTTAAAAATCAGAACGGTGAATATGAGGCAGATTTTATCAATCTTGTTGCATGGGGTAAAACTGCTGAGCTGCTAAGAGAGTATACCCGAAAAGGTATGCTCATCAGTGTAGAGGGTGAACTACGTTCTAGCTCGTATGAGAAAGATGGCCAACGACTGTATCGAACAGACGTGCTAGTGTCTAATTTCACACGACTGGAAAAGCCAAAGAATGTAACAGACAATGATTCTGTCTTTGGCCATAGTGAACCTATGGACATTGCAGATGATGATCTACCATTCTAATAGCTAGTAACCGGAGGAAGCACCATCTCATTTAGATGTGTGCTTTTCTTTTAATTTGGAGGAGGAAAAATGAAAAAATATGAACTTATAAAAACTGATTCTATTCAGCATTGTGGCGTAACGTTGTATCGTATTAAAGCATTGATTGACTTTAGTGATGTAAAAGCTGGTCAAATCGGTGGTTATGTAGAAAACGAGGAAAACTTAAGTCAAGAAGGTAAAGCTTGGGTCTATGGTGAAGCTTTTGTCTATGGAAAAGCTCGTATTCTTGACGACGCTCGTGTCTCTAGGAACGCTCGTGTCTATGGAAAAGCTCGTGTCTATGGCGAAGCTCGTGTCTATGACAGCGCTCATGTCTATGGCGAAGCTCGTGTCTCTGGGAACGCTTGTGTCTATGGCGAAGCTCGTGTCTATGACAGTGCTCAGGTGTACTGGAACGCTTGGGTCTATGGTAGCGCTCAGGTGTACTGGAACGCTTGTGTCTATGGCGATGCTGAAGTGTACGGGAACGCTCGTGTCTATGGCAAGGCTCAGGTGTACTATGACGCTCATGTCTATGGCGAAGCTCGTGTCTATGGCAAAGCTTGGGTCTGTGACGAAGCACAGGTGTATGACGACGCTTGTGTCTATGATGACGCTCGTGTTTATGACGATGCTCAAGTCTGTGACGAAGCACAGGTGTATAACGACGCTTGTGTCTATGGGAACGCTTGTGTCTATGGCAAGGCTCAAGTCTATGACAAAGCTCGTGTCTATGGGAACGCTTGTGTCTATGATGACGCTCGTGTTTATGGCGAAGCTCGTATCTCTGGTAATGCTGATATAAAAAATGAAACGGACTATATTTTGTTTAAAAACAATTGGTCTAGTGGGCGTTTCTTCACCTACACAAAATCGAATAGAATGTGGCGGGTTGGATGTTTTCACGGCACTGGCGATGAATTGGTGAAGAAAGCCTATAAGGATAGCCAATTGTCAGGCGACCACTATAAATTATATGTTGAATTAGTTGAAAAAATGGAGGAAATTGAAAATGGATAAGTATCTTCGTGTTTATGATGCAAAACCAGGTCATGATTTTAGTCTAGTAGAAGAAGCGGAAATAGAAGCCTTAACGCCAGAACAGTTTGAAGAATTGATTTTGAAATACGTCAATAAAGCTTTTCTGCGTATCTATATTTGCTTTGAGTTAGATCCGCCTATTGGAACAATGCCAGAAAAAACACCTTACAAATCTCGGAATTTCGACATTTCTTTTCATGAGATTGCTGATAGAGTATTAGGTGAGGGTGAATCTGGTAAAGTTCTTCATCGGATTAAGTTAGCCCGGACAAAAGCTGGGCTTGAAAAAATCATGGCAGATTATATATAGGAGATAAGTATGTACGCTTTAGAAACTCAGACGGTTGAATCAACTTTCAGCGACCAAATGGAGCAGTTCTTTTTTGATAAGGTGCTAAATACACCTTTGCGTCATTTTACTTTTCGCATTCTGCCGTTATCCAAGACGGGCAACTCCTTTTGTCAGTAGAAGGCCATCTTTGTTATGAGAAAGAAGAAGCCAAAGAGCTTGTCTCTGAATTCTTCTATCAGCCAGGGGAGCTAACTCTAAATGAAGCTCGACTGGAAGTATTGAAATCTATGTTCTTACTAACAGTAGGGCAAGGGTCTAACGAACCCGATACTGACAAAGAGCCAAAACCTGAACCAGAAGAAGAGCAAGAAGTAGAGGACTCGTCTTATGAAGACTCATCTTTGAATGAAGAAGAAAAAGGCGTATCTGAAGCTGAAGCACTTTCTAGTGAGGGAACCTCATCTTCTCTCTTTGACGATGAAGCGCCTTCTGAAACAATTGCAGAAGCGACAGATAGTGAAGTTCAAGAACCAGAACCAGGATCAACTGAAGACGCTCCGGAAGCTTCGCATGAAGAAGAAGCGGTAGCCGTTGAAGATGAAACTAAACCTGAAGCTAATGCTGATGTAGAACCAGAGCCTAAAGCTGAGTCTGAACAGTCTCAAGCATCAGTAGAAAATACTGCTGCTACTGTTTCTGAAGACGAAGCGTATGAGCCAGTTCGTATTCGTGGACTGACGGCTGCGAAAGAAAAAGGAGCAAGCGACTCCTTGCTCTTTAAATGGGAGACTATGCCAGCTAAAGCTGCTGTTGATGAAATCAAAGACTGGATTATCAGTCAAAGTCAACAAGATGTAGCTAGTGCTTAATTTGTAATTTACTTGATAGAAAGGTAGAAGCTACCTTTCTATCTATATTTTGGAGGAAATATGACAATAGTATCAAAAAAATTGATGACAGCAACTGAAAAAGTAGAGCTTTGTAGCTCCTTAGAACATTTAGATATCCTAGAACTCTTTCAAGTTTTTCTGGATGTTGACAACAATCCAGAACTGGAGCTTGTTGCGCAGGCCTTGGCTGAGCGTATCAATCTCAAGTATCTTGAGAAAGTGACTGTAACAGACTTGGTTGACTACGGTGTACCTTATGACAAGGCACTCTCACTGAGAGCCATGTTAGAGGTTTCTTATCGCTCTTTCATCGCAAAGAGCAACTTAGGAAGAGCTTTTGGAAGTTATCTCTTAAGTAAAGATTTACAAGTACGATACGGAAAAAAGTCACAGGAGCACCTGGTCGTTATCTGCCTTGATGCAAGGTTGCAGGTGATAGAGGAGAAAGTTGTGCACATTGGTAGCACATCTAAGTCTTTGGCTGTGCCAAAAGACCTTTTGTATCCTGCAATCAAGAATCAGGCAGAATGTATTGTCTTGTGTCATAATCATCCATCAGGCGACGTATACCCGTCTAAGAAGGATGATGAAATGACTGAGAGATTGAGAGATGTATGTAAGATGTTGGAAATCCAATTACTTGACCACATCATCGTCTCAAATCATGACAGTTATAGCTACCGGGCTAACCAACGGATATTAGATGAACTAGGAGAAAGATAATGAATTACTTAGAACAACAAGAAGCGTTTTATCGTTTCATGGATCAGCAGTTGCCACACTATTTGCTAATGTTTACTTTGGGAATTGTTGCTCTTTTGATGATCCGCAAGATTATTCAAAAGAAGCTCATTCAGAAGACATTCGCAATTGTGCTGCTGTTTATAACCTTTGGCTTACTAGAGGTTGTGAACGCTCTACGTCATTGATAAATATATTGAACTTTAAAACACAGATAGTCTCTGTGTTTTCTTTTTTACAATTTGGAGGAAAAATATTATGACTAAAAAATCAAAATCTTTGTCTTTTGTTAGCGAAGAACAAGTTGCAACGCTGTTTTCTAACACTCTAACTTCCCTTTTAGTAGATGGGTACGAGTTTCATTTTCATAGGAAATTTGATGAACCATTGATTAAGTCTGGGGCGTTTCTACTCAAGGACGGCCAGCTTTATCTTTTGGTCTTACACGATGTCTTAGTGAAGGTGAATGAAAAAGAGTCTATCATTGAGTACTCTGCTTATTCTCGACGTATTTCTCTTTTAAAACTAGGAGAGGAAGCGCAACATAGAATTCTTAATAAAGGGTGGTTTCCGACGCACGTGTTGCTGAAGGGATATGAAGAAGGAGCGAAATATGCTTCAACAGTCTCTTACAACACTGTAGGTTATGCTATCTCTACTCACAGTAGTAGTCATAGAATCGTGCTGAAAGATAAAACAGAGGTGCTGGAAGCTCTTAAAAAATTAGCAGCTAGGTCTTTTCGTGATCTGGAAGAAAAGGTTCTATTATCAGAGAAAAATTCTTGGACTATGAATCGGAAGTCTATTCGCTACTCTATGGTAGTAAATAGTAATATTCCTGGTTTTAAGAAAAAGGCCATGCTCTATCATACAGACAAAGGGATTTTCCTTGTATCAGCTACTGGGAAAATTGAGAAGATAACTAGCGATATCGTTAGGCGCTTTTATGTCACTTGTGGCTTTAAACACAAGGATTTATTGAGAACTATCACTCGCGCGTGATAGAAAAGGAGGAAAATATTATGTTGAAAATTATCTATAACAATAAGGCATGTCCAGGGAGCTTTAAATATAGAGCTAGTCGGACAGCTAATCGTATTCAAAACTATTTCCAAAGCAGAGGAAGGGACGCAGATATTTCTTCTTATAAAGAAGGAATGGAAGTTGAGTTGATGGAGAAGCATGGAGTTGATCTCTGCTCTCCAGAAAATGGAGAACTTTGTTGGCTGGTTGTATTTGACGACCAAAACAAAGGAAAATTTATCTCCTATGACTCAACTGAAACAGAGGCTGTCAGCATGCAGGATATTGCCGGTATGTTCAAGAGTCGCACTGAACGACGATTGGAATTGCAGTATCTTCTTGCACGTATGGAGAGTCAAGAACTTTCTGTCGCAGAAGAAAGATTGTTTTAGTACCTGGAATTAGATATAGGAGGGGTATTGATGTCAGACCAAGAAAAAGCCAAATGGCTAAAAAAGTATTACCGTGATTATAATCTTTCATGGTATCTTGCCAATCCTAAACGGTTGGACGCTATTTTTAATAGAGAATACAGTAAATCTCTGAAGTCAAGAATGACAGAGATTAAAAATGAAGAAAACCAAAGAATGGAATCTCAAATTCATTCTTTGGAGTCTGCCTATCTTGCTCATTATCATGTAGCTTATCAACAGGATTTACGTGATAATCGCCGCAAAGCTTTTGAGCAAGCTCAGGCAATTCGTCATCTGTGGTCTGGAGTAGCGTGTTAGATATTTAACGTTCATAATATATTTTATATTATATTATGTAATAGGAGGTAAAATGTATGGTTCATATATTTACACTAACAGTAAATAATTTAACCTTTGCAGCCGCAGTTGAAGACTGTGAGGCAGAGGTGGTGCTTGGACAAGTGATGAAGTCTAATCTGGGCTTTAAAACACCAACCAAGCAATTTAAAACCTGGATGAATCGTCTTGAAAGTCTAAGTTATGTAGATTATCAGACGGTAGTTGAAAAGCTAATTCGTTCTGGTTATGGTTTGTAAGACAAACGAAAAGCATCCCTATCTAAATTTAGATAAGGATGCTTTTTTATTCTGCTTAGAAATCATTATTAACGATAAAAATAGTAAGGATGGCCATAAAACTCTAAACTTGTGAGTAGAAAGACCTTTTCTGTTTTGCTGCCTATTCAAATAGGAGGGTTCTAAAACCAATAATAGGTTCAGTGCTTACAGAATCAAGTTTTGCTACCTGTACAAACAGGCTGGTTCTAAAACCTCATGACCCTAGCCGTCCTGCTTGGCATTGTTGCCTTTCGGTGAGCCAGAGCCGTTTTTGCCTCTTAGGGCAAGGGCCCGCAAATCGACCTAAAATTAGTATAGCTAAATAATAGTGAGATTGCAAATTTGGTAGTCTATTTATTTCTAAAAAGTTTATTTTGTGATAAAAACGATTTAGATTGTGTTGGTGTAAAATAAGATAAAAATAACATGTATTACTGAAAGGGTGGTTAAAATGGATGTATTAGATAAATATTTAGATGGTTTTAAAGAAAGATTTGCGAATTTTCCTTTTATCAAGGCATTAAGCCGAAAGGTAATTTTAAGGAAAGTCATTATTTTCCTAACTTTATTTTCTATGTGGCTTAGTTTACTAGCAGGAGCCTTATTCTCTCCTAAACGTATCACTTATACCAAACAGCAATTAGAAACCTCTAAATCATTTGAAAATCAATCAGGGAAGATTGAGTTGACGAAACAGGTCTATTCAGCTGATAACCAGATTTTGCTTTTGCAAATGGAAACTCAAGATTATACTGGAGTGATCGCAAAAGGTATCAATGCGAAAAATTTAAAATGGAAGCTATATGCTAAAAATTATAGTGAAAAGACTAGAATGGAAATTATTCCATTGACGAATAACAAGATAACACTGGTTATTCAAAATCTTCCAGATGATTTTGAGGCTATTGCTTTAGAAGTCGAAAATACAACACCAACTGGCAGTGATGTTGATATTAGCATTAAGTCGTATGATGAAGAAAGCAAGAAAAAGACGAAAGTTAAAGAACTCAGTAATAAGATGCTTTTTATTGTAACGGCTCAGAACGAAAAAATGGAAGAGAAGAAGCTGAAATATGTTTCCCGTGAGTCTTTCGCTTTGGACATCTTTAAAGAAGAACGTGCTTTTCAAGTGAAGCAGATTGAGCAGATGAAGAAGTCCATTGAAAAATTAGAGCAATCTATCAACGAGGATCAATCAACCTTAGAAAATCTTACAAGAGAAGCGGAATATAAGGTTGGTTCTGACCTAGAAGTAATCAATAATAATATGACGCAGATAAAAACATCGATGAATACGAAAGGCTTGAATATTAAGCAAGCTGAAAATAATATCGCTACGTTAGAAGAAGTAGTAGCCTCCATTGATAAAGCGATAGAAGCCGTGAAAGATGGAAGTTATCAATTCAATGCTCCAGTTACATCGTTTAATATTAAAGAAATTCAATAGTCGATTTAGAATCTACTAAAATAATGTGTTTAATTAGTCTATAAAACTAGCGAGAGAGAGCATATTAGGGTATAATAATTCTATAAAAGTAATAAAGGAGACCATAAATGGCTAACAAACAAGATTTGATTGCAAAAGTAGCAGAAGCTACAGATTTAACCAAGAAAGATTCGGCAGCAGCAGTTGACGCTGTGTTTGCAGCAGTTTCTGAATTCCTTTCAAATGGCGAAAAGGTTCAATTGATTGGTTTTGGTAATTTTGAAGTTCGTGAGCGTGCAGCACGTAAGGGTCGCAACCCACAAACAGGTAAAGAAATCACAATCGCAGCTTCTAAAGTTCCTGTTTTCAAGGCAGGAAAAGCTTTAAAGGATGCCGTGAAATAGAACATATAAAAACTCTGGGATACCAGGGTTTTTTATTTTCTATTATGTCACAAAATTATCCCGAACTTTTATGAGATATAATGGGGTATATGAAAGAAAGAAGGTATTCTTATGGATAACGAACAAAGAAAGCAAATAAATACCTATGGTCTTCCACGTGACTTATTTGCTGCATTTAAACTGTATGGAATTAGAGCTGTTACTATTGGTTTTGTATTAGGAAGTACGTTAGGTGCAATACAGTTGACTGGAAATGGTAGAGTCTTCCCTTATGACCAAATGCCCCAATACTTACTTTTTATTTTTCTGACCTTTATCATGACGACCTATCTCATGTTACCTTTTAATGGTGGAAAAAATAATTTAAGTGCGATCATCATCTTTTTTTCAAGAAGATTGAAACGATACCAATCCATTGATAAAAGAAAGTAGTATGAGAATAAGTCCATACCGCTATAAATAAAAAACTATTTAAGATTTAGGAGGTAAGAATGACTGAATTATTTAGAGAAAACAACTATTCATCTAATAATAGAACGGGATTAGAGTCTCACGAGAGCAGACACCATAAATCAAGAAAAGAAAAGAAGTCTCGTGGAGAGCTTCTTTTTGAGGAATCCAAAACAGAAACTCCATATCTTGACCTCTATACTGAAAATCTGACGGAAAAGATTAGGAAAAACATAGAGAATTTTGAAGTTTATGGCCGTGATTCAGAAGTGGTAAATGTTATCATTTCTTTGCTTCGCAAAAACAAAAATTCTCCGCTTTTAGTTGGCGATCCAGGAGTAGGGAAAACAGCCATAGTTGAAGGGCTGGCAGCTAGAATATTAAGAGGAGAAGTTCCAGACGAGTTCAAAGGAGTCTCTATTCGTTCACTGGAGCTTTCTAGTATTCTCAATGATTCTAATGGGGAGAATATGATCTATAAGTTCAAAAAAATCATTGAGGAACTAAAAGCCACGGTTGGAAAAAATATCCTATTTATGGATGAGATACACACTATAGTCGGTGCGGGTGGCAATGGCTCTATGCTTGATGCAGGGAATGTTATCAAGCCAGCTCTATCTCGTGGAGAAATTCAAATTATTTCTGCGACAACTATCGAAGAGTATCATCTTTCAATAGAAACGGATAAGGCTTTAGAGAGACGGGTTCAGATGATCCCAGTAGATGAACCAACGAGGGATGATTCCATTCACATTCTTTCTAAAATCAGCAAGCGCTATGAAAAAGGAAGAAATATCACGGTCACTCCTGAAGCAATTAAGCAGGCAGTTGATTTGTCTATCCGTTTCATTCCAGAGCGTTACCTGCCAGATAAAGCTATTGACTTGGTAGATGAAGCGGTGGCTGCCGCTTACTACAACAAACAATCTTTGGTCACAGAAAAAGAGATTGCCCTAGTAGTGGAAAAATTGAAAGATATCCCTATGACTACGATTTTAAGCGATAGAGAAGAGCCGTTAGTGAATGTTTTTGAGGCTTTAAAAAAGCGTGTGAAAGGGCAGGATAAGGTTCTGAGAGCTGTTTCTAGGAATATCTATATTGCTAGAGAAGGGCTGCAAAATCCGACACGTCCAACTGGAACTTTTCTCTTTCTAGGGCCAACTGGGGTTGGTAAGACAGAATTAGCTAAAGCGCTTGCTGAGGTTATGTTTGGCGATGAAAATGCCATGATTCGTTTAGACTGTTCTGAATATTCAACTGCTGATTCCTTAGAAAGATTGATCGGGGGGAATTTTATCGGGTCTAAAGGGGTTCTAACGGAGAAGGTCAAAGTAAAACCTTACAGCGTTGTCCTCTTCGATGAGTTGGAAAAAGCTCATAAATTAGTTTGGGATGTTTTGCTTCAGGTTTTGGATGATGGTCGCCTAACAACTGGACTTGGAAGACAGATTGATTTTAAAAATACGATTATTATTGCGACCTCCAATGCCGGGTTAGCCGAAATCATGAAGACCTATCATACAAAAGGGAATATCAGTTCTCTGAATGAGTATGATTATCAGGATTTCATGAAAGGAATGGAAACAGAACTAGAAATTTTCTTCCGCCCTGAATTCTTAGCTCGTTTTCGGCATAAACTCGTATTTGATTTATTGACTCCTGATGTAATTGACGAAATAACCTTACGTGTGTTAGAGAAAGAAAAAGAAATTTTTTCAAATCAAGGAATTGAGTTGGTTTATGATGAACCTACCTTTTTAGATTATCTTAGAGTTAAAGGTACAGACGTTGATAGAGGAGCCAGACCTCTTGAGGGCTATGTTGAAAATAATGTTCGAGGGCCGATTGCGGAATATCTACATTTAAAGGGAAGAAAAGGTAGACCTTACCGCCTTTCAATCAAAGTAGTAGGGGAGAAGCCAGATGGCATTACTACAACTATTGATAGGCGACAATTGGAATTTGAAGCCGAACCTTTGTGAATATAACAAAAAAGATGTGTGGAGGCACATCTTTTTTTGGGAGATTGTTTTATAGGAGGGGTAGGGGAGGGCCTACCACAAATATTATGAACTTTATAGTCAATCAAGTGATTAACTATGTTTTTATTATATAGAAGTTGCTCTAGCTTTTCAACTTTTGTGTACAATATTTTCATTTTTTTTATTTTTATTTTTGTCATAAAATTGAGAGTTCATTTGATGGTGTATGATGAAGGGTAAATAAAAAAGAAAAGGAGAAATATTTTGAAAAATATTTTCGACAAAAAATCACTCAAGCCAACTCTGGAAGCTGTTGCTACGGCTGCCGTTCTTCTATCTGTAAAAGTTGTTTCAGCTGACGCTTTCGAAACTATTACGAAAGCGACTACTGAATCAAATTCGAAATTTTTCGCATTGGGACTTGTCATCGCGGGATTTATGTTGGTTCTATGTGGAATTGGCTTCACGTTGTCTAAAAAGTTTCGTGAATTTGCTAAAGAGCACATGTTTTACGTATTAGCAGGGGTTGCCGTTATGGTTATTTCTGGTCAATTGATTGCTTGGGTATCAACAGTATTTGGAGGGGGTAATTGATGGTAAAAGCGAAATCTGGAAAGGGAGTGATCGACGATCCCTCCTTTCTTTATATCGAGTGGACAAAGGTAGATAGTCCAAAGAAAAATAAGCAATTAAAAGATTTGATTGAAGATTTGGACGAGGAATACTTTTATGATAGTCCTACAATCGATTCATCTCTGCCGTGGCTCACTTTCTATCAAGGTGAAACGCTCTTTAGAGGTATTCAAGATACCTTTGACGAATTCACTCTTGCTAAAGTGTCTTTGGCCAATAATGACGAAGGGAAGCCTTCAATTAAAGATGAGCCTTTTGTCACTGATTTTGTAATTGATGGTTCTTACGATAACATTCTAGAACCTTTGATGATCGCAAGTCTTCAGGATAAACGCTTTAAAAATTATAGCTATGATGATTTAGCGATGTACTTTAACGATAGTAATAATGGCATCCTAAAAACGTATGCTGAAAGTATGAATATTTCCTCTGCCAAACTACCATTCTTTCCATCAGAAGAAGAAGTGGAACGGACTCCTTCTCGGAAGCCGAAATCTTCTTCAAGCTCTAAATCCTCCTCACCTTTGGATGAAAGTAATCTCATGACGAAGATTGCTTTAGGAGTTGGTACTGTTGGTTTAATTGCTGGTTTGAGTGGGCTTGGTGTCGGATTTACGAATGGGAATCGTTCAGCAGATAATCGTAATAAGGTTGTCTATGTGTACAAGGAACAAAAAAAGGTGAAAGCTATTCTTGACCATGAACATAAGGCGGATGTATTTGGTCGTTTCTTTATTTCTAACTATTACTCAGGTAATAAAGAATCATTATCTGCCTTCTTATCGAGTGGTGATGCTAAATATACGCAGCCTGAGCAGTTGAAAGTCAATAGCAATCTTCTTGAATCTATTGAGTTGAACGAAAATGGAACTTTCAAGCTTACCTATGTCTTGTCTGTAACCAATCAGGAAGGTAATACTGATACAACTCGTCTGACTTTCAGTATTAAAGAAGATAAGAAGGCTAAATATGGTTATATTGTAGTGACAGAGCCTATCTCGTCTCCGTTTTTCAATGACAAAAATGGAGGTTGATTATGGCGGTCACTTACGAATCATTCACTGAGATGGTCTCGAAGGCCAACTCACCAGAACCATTAAACAATAAAATAGGCCCAGGTTGGGTATATAATTCGCACAATTCGCAGGTCGCAGCTGGATTTTATGAGCAATGGGCCGTCTATCTCAGCCCTATTTCTCAGGTATTTGCTTGGTTTTTCATGATACCAGGGTGGTTCACAAAAACCTTTTACTCCATGACAGTAGCGCTTGAACACGTCTACAATAACATGTTTAAGCTATTTGGATTTTTTGACTACCTATCCAACCAAAATACCTTTATCGGTACGATTTATAATTCACTGCAAATAGCAGGACTGGCCATCTTCGCACTTCTTTTAGTTTTGTCCATTATCGCTAGTTTCTTTACAGGAATGCTGAAATACAAAGATGTTATCAATCATTTGTTGTTGGTGACTACTGTAACAGCCTTTCTTCCGCAAGCCATTAAGGCAGCTGGAGGTATCCTAGCTAAAGATGCTCAAAATGTTCGGACTGTACAAGTTGGGAGTGAAACAAGGGCAGATGGGGTTAAAAATCAAACTTTGGCCATCCAACCCTATCGGGATAATGTGGTGGATTTACTCGTTCTTATTCAAAATGACTTTAATCGGACAACACTGGGGCAAGGAACTGATGGGTATCTCACGCGCGCCAAGGCTACCGTTGAGCTGAATAACATTTCAGATGATAATATCAATGCTATCGACTTTACGAGTTGGTACGGCGTTCCTGAAGAAGAACCATTGAAAGAATTTATCAAGAAATCCTCAACCCAGCCTCAATACTATGGTATTGCAACGATGTTGACCTCACAGCTGAAAACAAATGAACCTGGCGATGTCCGTATTGCAAATTTGAAAAAGTGGTATACTGGAGCGTTTAGTGTCTTCACTCCTGTATATATGCGCTATAAGGTCAATTGGATGGGCTTGTTTGCCCAACAGTTAATCTTGATTTCATTGCTGATTAGTATGGCCGTCAAATTTGTGATGTCTGTCTTTAATATCATTATTAGTGGTATGATCGCTCCAATCGTCGGCTATACAAGTGTATCTAACTCCTCTAAATTCAAAGAACTGCTTTATACGATATCAGGAACCTTTGTAGGAGCAATTTTTGAAATTGTGATTTTACGTGTCGCAATGTCCTTCCTAAGAGATTTCCCAACTATCGCAGCGAACGGAGCTTCAAGCATTAGCGGTAACTTCTTTGATGGCTTAGGCTATTGGGAAGGAGTAGTGGCTTCTATCATGGTCTATTCAGGGGTTTACTTTGCTGCAACCTCTGGCAATCATTCTATTGAGCGCTGGTTAGGCGTAAGCACTGGCCAAAACATGGGTAAACGGATGCTTGCTACGGCTGGTGGTGCTTACTTTGGAACAAGGGCTGCTCTCCACACCACTAAATCTCTAGCAAGAGGAACGGCTAAAGGTATCCGACTAGGAGCTGATGGCATTCATGGCGGAGCACAGATGGCTCGTAAGGGGGTTCATGCAGCTGCTCACCCAGTCGAAACTTATAACGGTATTAAAGATAAGGTTACAGATAAGGTTCAAGGAATTAGGGATAAAGTGACTGATCTTCACGAGAATTCTATGAATAACTTCATAAAACAAACAGGTGGTGTCGGCGCAGATGGTGGAGGAATTTCACCACAAGCACCTAATACCCCTACATCATCTTCTCCAATCTTCCAAGAGCCTCAACAGCCTGAACGACCTGAAAATAACATTCCAGGCAATCCACCTGTAGACCCACCAATCCAAGGGCAACCGACAACAAGTCCCGCTCCTCAATCAGTTACTCCGACCAATTCTCCTAGTGGCCCTGGTGGGATTAGAGAACCACAACCAAGTCCTAATCCTACACCAACACCTAGTCCTTTGCCTAATTCTCAACCGGACTCACCATCCGCTCCATCACCTCAGATGCCTCAGCCAGAAAGTGGAAACCGAGGTATTGAGAGTACGCCTATCCCTACGACAAAGCCTACTTCAGAAGCTAATCCTGGAAAAGATAAAGTTTTGTCTAATATGGAGGGCCTACCAGTAAAAGGCAAGTTCACGATTGATGACTTTAAATTTTAAGCAATAATATAAAATAGGAAGGAGGTTAGAGAATCTATGACAGAACTCACATCAAAAGAATTAGAAGAGCTTTCTCGTATCACGCGCATCACAGGTGATATTCCTGAAGGCTACGGCATTCTCCTGATTAAATATGATGCCTGGTTCGAGTATGAAAATGCGATTGAAATGGCCATTAGAGTCTTTGCTAAGAACTCCAAAGAAATCAAATTTCATTCGCTTTTGGCCGACTCCAGAAATGCGGAGGCTACCGAATGGGGAGTACCAGTAGAACCATCTATCAAATCGGTTGTGAAGCGCCCTTATCCTAATAAGAAATACGTTTCCTTAGTTGGAAAGAATGGACGACGGCATGCTGATGCTGGCGTGCCTCTTCTTGCTAAGATAGAAGACCTCAACTGTATTGAAGAGATTGAATTCCGTCTTTGGGAAGCTCCTAAAGACAGTATCTACAGTATCTATCGAAAATTTACTGTTCCGGTCTCTGTCTCTATGACAAGTGAGGAAAATCTAGCTTGTCTTCGTTTTATGGATATGACTTATTACAATGTTCATGTAGCTGAAGCTGGGAAAGAAAAACTTCGTCGGCCAGAAGAATTGGTTCCAAATTTACGATTTTTGACCTTTAACAATGTCGAAAATTGGGGTGCTTCGAGTGCTAATTGGAGCTGGACTTATTATTCTTCTGTAGAAGAAAAAAGGAAAAAAACAGGTGATGACACCTCTTGGCTCAAAGAGCCAGAAGAAGAGTTCGCTTTGGGATATGAGGGAAGCGAAGAAATCCTTCCTGACAGCCTCTTCTTAGGATTGAGCTTTCTTGACAATCCTGACAATCTTATTAGAATTGTCGGCAGCAAACATCCCTTTGTCTTGATGGTGTAAATAAAAAAAGTGTGTACCAGTTTGCTGGTACGCACTTTTTTGAGAGGGTACGGAAACAGTAGTTATTTTGTCATGCGTCCAAGGAAGAACCAGAAGAAAGCATCTTCATCAGTAGAAGCAAGCGCATTTAAGAGAATGAGAATAAATCCGAAGACAATAACCATAAAGAGAAGTCCGATCAGATTGTTTAGAGCTGAAGCGAGTGTCGGTAGCAAGAGCACTCCAAGAAGTAGGAGGAGGACAAAAGTATTCAGGAATGCTCCGATGATAGAGGCAATCTTGTAGTGAGCAAGAGCGTATTCTTGTCGAGTAGGGTTAGGGTTTACGAGTGGGATAATGAACGAGCCAAACAAGCTTGTTGCTGCTAAGTGCAGTAGACGTGTCCACTTTGTACCAACTTTATCATGAAGCGATTTTGTGGCCAGCGGTGCCAGGTTTAAAAGAAACACCGCCAGAAGACACATGAACGGGTGTTGTAATACGATTTTTGTAAGCATATTAACAATTTTCCTTTCCTATTTTTTCTATCTATGAATTTCTACCCATATTGTACTAAAAGATGAAGTATTTCTCAAATTATATAGACATTAAATTTATTTTTTTTACGAATAGTTTAAATGGAGGTAGAAGAAATGAATATTTTATTATGTGAGTTGGTCATGATTGTTGAAACTACAAAAGGAGTGGAACATTGGATCGATGTAACCTATCAAACGCCAATTTTGCCTGAGCCAGTAACGGTAAAACAGTTGCTGATCCTGAGCAACCCCATTTCAAAAATAGAGGTGTTGACATCCCTTGTTAAGCAATATCGCTATCGCGACCTATTAGAACACCCCCTCTTTTTATGCCAACTGGAAAAGGAACGTTTGGGGAGCTAAGCAAATCTTTTTTCTATTCTTGGTAAATGAGGGGGAATTTTGCTATACTGGGAGTGATATAGAAATAGGAACATCATTTAATGAGGGTGAAATGAGTCAGAATAAAGAGTTAAGAAGTGAGTTTGAATATAAAAATGATTTATACCGTATTTACGGATTAGCTGAAGATGATAGTGGTTATGGCAGAATTGTTAGAGATTCACAGAAGGGGGTGTATAAAGAGAGCACTGAATCTGTTAAAAAGATTTTAGATTTAGATTATGAGGGGTAATTTTGTTATACTGGGAGCATATATAGAGATAGAACTTGAACTTATTTTAGAAAGACCAGGCTATGAAAAAGGTTGATTTAACTGGCAAGCGATATGGACGACTGATTGTGCTGGGTGACGTGAAAAAGAGAGGGGCAGATGGACGGATTTTGTGGCATTGCCTTTGTGATTGTGGCACTGTTTCATTTGTTAGAGGAGACCATTTAAAGGATGGTTCTGTCCTATCCTGTGGCTGCCTTAATGACGAAAATAGACAATCCAGGTTCAAGGATTTGTCTGGAGTTGAAAATGACCACTTTAAAGTCATAGAACGTGGCCAGTCTCAAAATAAACGTGTTCTTTGGCTCTGTATCTGTAAGCATTGTGGCAAGAAGATAACACTCAATAGCAATCAAATTACCCGTTATACCTCATGTGGTTGCAAACGTGGCGCATCAAAGACCTACATGGACTCTATCCGTGATCCAGAAAGTCTAAAATCAACACGGGCAACCGCTAAGAGCAGTACAGGAGTGAGAGGTGTCTATTATAATAAGAAAAAAGATAGCTACCAGTCCTTTATCAATGTCAACAAAAAAACGGTGTATTTAGGCACTAGCAAAAGCTTTGAAGAAGCTGTTGCTTTAAGAAAAGATGCTGAGAAAGAATATTGGGGAAAATAAGTAAGCCGACTCTATTGTCGGTTTTTTTACATAGAATAACCCTTAGCTTCAGCAGCTAAGGGTGTAAGTGCTATAGTGAAATAATTGAGCAGAGTTTTATTAGAGTGTTTTGCTTTCGCCGAAATTAAGATGATTCTAAAATTTTATGCCTAGACTGCGCTAATCAGGACAGGTTTTGCTACTTGTTCAAATAGGAGGGTTCTAAAACTTCAAAGGCGAGGTATTTTCGTCCATGAATGTTTTGCTATCTGTGACAATTTAAAAAGGATGGTTCTAAAACTATGCGATAGCTTGTCATCAAGAGTTTTCTGTTTTGCTATCTGTACAAACAGGGTGGTTCTAAAACCTCATGACTCTAGCCGTCCTGCTTGGCAATGTTGCCTTTCGGTGAGCCAGAGCCGTTTTTGCCTCTTAGGGCAAGGGCCCGCAAATCGACCTAAAGATAGTATAGCAGAAATACTTTCAAAATACTACTGTGATGTGCTAATCACAATATTTTTTAAATATTTCTATCTAACACTAAAATTATTTTTCAAAATGACACATCAAAATTGCATACTACACCACAGTATAGTATAATAAACTCATAAAGATAAAACAAAGGAGAGAATAAGTTGAAATATAGCCTTGTAAAAAACCAAAAAGAATTTGCTATTGTTGAGGACTATTTGTTAAAAGGTGTGAAACTCTATGAGTCAACTGTTACGCCACTTGAAGATGACGACATTTGGGATGACATCATCGACCATTACAATAATAAAGGACTACGTTATACGGGAATTGACGACCATAAAGAACTAACAGAAGTTTTTTATTAACAATATATCAAACTAGAAAAGAGGGGAAAGAACCTTGGAACAACAAGCAAATATGGAAGCTGTCCGAAAAGTTCTTTCTGACTATTCTGCTTATGAGTTAAGCAAGAGGCTAGGTATTAGTCAAAGCGGAATTGGCAAATGGAAGAATGGTCTAGTAGCACTTGAAAGTATGAGCTTTGGTAATGCTATCAAGCTCACCGAATTTTATAACAACCAACAAAGAAAAGAGGAAAAATAAATGTTTGAAGGATTTAAAAAAGTACGCTTAACAGATGAAAATGGATTAAATGGGGAAACTGCTTGGGCTTATGGTCGTAGAGACGATAGGACTAATCTTTATCCTTATAACCTCTATCTCATTTTAAACAATGATACAGCTTATTTTCCAAATGGAACGGAATTGATTTTGCAAGAAGACGGCTACAACGTTGATATGGTTGAAACCAAACGCTTAGCAGAAGCGAAAGCCCTGATTGAGCGTTACCACAGTTGTGAGCGTGAAAAAGATGTAACATCAACCGTAGCCCACGAGCTGATCCGTGATAGAAACCTAGCGCATTTCTTAAATGAAGAAATTGAGACTGCCCATGGCAAAGTCAAATTCTTACGATTAGAGCATGATGAGCACGATAGATGGCTAGTCGGGAAAAACTTAGAAACAGGCGAAGAAAAGCGTTACAGCGATTACAATTGGATTGCTACGAAATTAGGCTTAGACTCAGACGAAATGGATTTGTTGTTCTTTTAAAGGGGGTTTGAAGAAATCCTTGACTACTCAAGTAGAAAAAAACAACGCGGGAAATCCGTGACCAAAAACTGTAAGAGGTAAAACAAATTGAAATAAGAAAGGTTGGTGCTGATATGAAACTACTTACGACCATTAAAAAAGAGCATTTTAAGAAATTAAAAGAATTCTTAGTAGAGTCTGGATTTTATGAAGAAGGAGAAAAGAGTTATCCAATTCTTATATCTGAGGATAGAACCTTTTCTTTTATAAAAGATTCTTTAAAGAAAGCAGGTCTTTATAATAAAGATTTGCTAGACTTTAATACTGAAATAGAGTCTAGGGTTTTGAAAGTTGGTCTTGAGGATGATGGTTACGTTGTAAATGAAGAAATCTTCCAATCTTTATATGAGGAAGCTAAGAAAAGGGACTCTGCTTTAGACTCTTTGCGTTTGCCAGGGGCATTCTTAGACTATTACTTCATTAGAGATTATCTACAGTTCTCTTTTGCTTGGAGGTTACGTCATGATGATGTAAACACTTATGAAGACAGTGGTTTCTTCTTGAAAGAGTTAATCGACTCCTTTGGTTTAAGAGCCGAGCATACAAGAAATCCTAGAATCAGTAAGGTAGATATGGGCTGTTATTCCGTTTACTATAGCGAGTCTGAGGGTGAGAGTTTCATACATGCTACTTTTGTAAACGTAGAGACTAATAGCAATGCTTATGTAATAGCTAACAGTGGATTGTTGGCTAAATTCGCTGAGGCTCTTTGTAACAGTCAAAAGAATATCAACCCTTGGATTGCTAAAGAATCCTTAGTAAGAGTACCTGAAGGCGATTTAGTAAAATTCTTATTAAAATTTGACAGGGTAAGGAAAGGAGATGGCGAACGTTTTAGGGTTGACGCATATGAAAAAATTAGCTACTATGAGTTACTACCTTACTTGATTTTCTGTAGCAAAGTGCTTTATAATGAAAATCTCTTTTCTGACATTTTACCTTTTAAATTCACAAATGGGTTTAGGTATGATATTAAGGAGCATTACATACAAACAAATAGTTTTTATCTTACAGTAGATTCTGTATATGTTCTTATTGAAAGTATTAACTTCTTGTATAATGCCCAAATGAGGGGTATGAGATTTAATGCGGTGTATGACAAGGCTTGGTGTCATGCTCGAGGCAGTGGTTTGAAGAACAAAATCAGGAATTTTGAAACTAAGGAAAATGCTGTAGAGGTATTAAGTAATAAATATCATCTTGAGGTTAAGGATGGTGATTACAATAGTTTAGTTCTTTATTGTAAAGATCCTGATTCTGGTAAGTTGTACTATACTTCTGCTATAGATAGACTTATAAAAGATTCTCTTTACTCTACACCTAGATATCAAGCTTTTCCTGAATTTGTGAACCCTCAAATTTTGTGGGGGTTAGATGTGAATGACAAAAACAAAGTTTTCCCTCGCGTTATTTACACCTCTTACTTTAGGTTGCCGAGTCTAAATAAAAATCAGAAAATTGTAAATAGTGAAAAAGAGGAGAACCAAGAAGGCTATGTTTATCGTACTTATGAAGAACAGTGGGGTTGGATGCATTCAAGAAGGTAGTAGTGTTAAATGAAATTACAAGATAAGGGAGCTATATACCAGTTTACACCAACCAAAACATGTAGTATCTCGATAATATAAAAAAAGGGACTTCCGAGGTTTTGAGTTACATAAAAAATAAAAAGTTGTTGAGTAGTCAACAACTTTTTTTGAGTATATGTGTTATACAGTCCAATTTTAGATTTTATGATATTGCAAAAATGTTTTCTTTTGATAACCCACGCGCAGCCAGATGAAAGTCTGGCTGTATTTTATGACAAAAATGAGAGGACTAGTGCGCGTGTATACTTAAGAAAAGTAAGAATAATGAAGTAAAGGAGCGTTTTCTTTAATGGCGATCAGGAAACAAGCAAAAACACAACCCAAGAAAAAACTAAGAGAGAAGCCTGCTAGGATAGAAAGACCCAAACGTGGGCATAGTGGAATTGGCAATCAAAAAGCCTCCGGACGAAATGCTGCCGGAGAAAATACACGCCTCCAGAAAATCGCAAAAATGCAATCTTCCTTTGAATTTGATGAAACAAGGGATGTCAACAAGGATTTTCTCTCAACCGTTGACCTACTTGATTATAAGGCAATCCTATACAATGTACGCCACCAACCAATTGCTTTGAAGAATGGCTACGCTGGCTATATTCAAATCATGGAGATTAGAGGGAAAGACTTAGGTACACTATCTAATAAAGAGGTAGATCGTACCATTACCAACTTTGCAATTTGGAATAGCTCCTTGACCTTTGGTTATACTTTCCAGACAACCAAGCTTCCAACAGATACGACAGAACAGATTATTGAGTCACGACGTATCCTGGAGGACGTAAAAAAAGAAATGGGAGAGCAGAACCTAAGTGAGCGTCGTTTGGCTCAACTCAGAGAGCGGGAACGTGGACTAATGGCCAATATTTACTATGAGGAAGAAGTATCTCGCGAGCTTTATAATGCAGAGTTTCTGTTGTGGCTTTATGCTGACAGTATAGAGGAGCTGAACCAGCAAGTGAAAGCCGTCCAAACAAGTGGGAATAATGACTTTGTGCCATTTGTTGTCTCTGCAGAGAAGAAGAAGCAAATCCTCAAGCAGTTCAATAATCAGAATGAGAAGGTGTAATCATGGTGTATTTAAGAAAGCGAAAAGCAAAGAAATTAAAGAAAAAAGGCTATGATTTAGCCCTCCTTGCTGAAACACAGCCACAAGGCAATATCACATTTAAGGAAAATGACAACTACTGGAAATCAGGTGACGGCTATCACAGTTCATTATTTGTCACAGAGTGGCCCTCTAGCGGTCTAACAAATTTCTGGGGCGCTGAGTTAATGCTGGTCAATGACGCTATCTCCTTCATGCACGTTGACCACCTAGACAATAAAAAAGTCCAGAAGAAAGCAGAGCGCTCAGTAGAAGAAAAGACAAGTCGTGTCGATACAAACCAGACAGCTGCTAAAAACCGAACTGAAGCAGAAGAAGCAGCTCACCTCCTAGAACTCGTTGAAAATATCCGTAGGAACAACATGGGGGTCAAGGGCCTTTGGGTTCGTATTTATCCATCAGGAGATACGGAGCAGGAACTAGCTAAGCGAAAGCGTAAGATTAAAGACGGCGCTCCTCACTTTCATCTTGAAACCTTTATTGGGGAGCAAGACTTAGAATACCACGCGCCTTTTGTGCCTCCTCGACGCCAAAGGTCTTTACCGAACCACAGGGATTTTCAACCAGCCCCCATCTGGGATTTTGCGGCTGCCTACTGGTTTAACCACACTAAGCTCTCAGATAAGCACGGTACTTACTTTGGCTTTACTCCAACCAACGGAGCTGTCAACTTTGACTTCTTGCAAAATGATGATGTCCGGACACGGCCATTCATGATTATTTCAGGAGCGCCTAAGATGTGGCAGAAACGCTTCTTCTTAAAACATAGTGACGCTCTCTTCTTTAGGGGGCATAAGCAGGTCAATATTGATTTGGACGATACCTTCCTAGATTTGACGAAGAAACAGTACGGCAAGTTGATTGATATTTCAAATGGCCAAAACCGTATCAATATCTTCCAAGTCTTTGCGACTGTAACCAAAGAGGTCGAAGGAGAAAATGGAGAGCTTATTCAGGTCGTGGATGAGGTCAACTCTTTCCGTGTCCACGTGGCAAAACTCCTCAGTATCGCCCAGGTACTCAATAAAGATATCTCACTAGAAGACTTTGAAACGATTGTGATTGATTTTTATGTGTCACGTGACCTTTGGAAGAAAAATGCGGATGCTGATCCGGACTCTATTCATATCACGACCTTAATTGCAACAGAGCATCCTAGATTATCGGACTTTGTACGCTTTGTTCATCGCGTCTATCGTCAAGCAGAAGCACGCGGAAACGATGTTGAAATTGAAATCATTCGTAAAATTAAGAATGCCTTTGAGTCTCTTTATAACAACTTCGCCTCTATCTTTGACGTATATACCGAATTTGAAGATTTATCAGAAGAGCAGGTTGTGACTATTCGGGCGGCCAGCTTAAAGAGCACTCCTAATATTATGAATATTCAGCTCATTCAGGTACTCTCTCTGGTATCATCTTACGTTGTCCAAAACAGTGAAAAGCAACGTGCAAGACGAAAAGAACACCCAGAATTCACGACAGACCAGTTTGAGCACTACATCATCAACATTTCAGCTGCTCAAAACATGTTTGACCCTCGCTATTATCAATCCCTCGGCTTTTTAGCTCGGATTGCGGAGACAATGGGTACAAACTATGGAGGCATGGTTCTTGAAATGAGCAACCTTCAAAATCTCCTGAAGGCAAATGTCAATCAGGATTTGGACTCTTATACGGTTGCTGTCAGAGAAATCTTTGCCTTGATCCAGTACCGTGTCTTTGCGGCGACTGATGAAAGCTCGGTTCATTTACTAGCTGAGACCTTGAGTGGTTCTTTGACAGAATCAGAACTCGAAACGCTCCCTCGCTTGGTAAAAGGTCAACTCTTCATGAATATTGCTGGATATGGCAACATCGTCTTTAATCAGCAATTCTTGGGTGAAGAAAATGAGCGCTACCTAACCGTTGAATAACAGAAAGGAAACAAACTTCTATATGAATACTGATCCTAAAACCCTTCCTCCACTAAGAGAATATTTCACTTGGAATAAGGCCTATGCCTATATCGTATCTGTCCGAGGGCTGAAACTCTTACACTCTATCTTGTCTGCTGTCTTACTCTATTTCATCATCAAAGCGATTAGCTTTCTAGGGAGTGCTTCTCTCTTGGGATTGAATGGAGAGCTGGACTATATGGCGCGTGATGCCTTTCTCAACTTCATCACCTTTATTCTGGCTATTTGCTGGGCCGTTCAAATCTATAAGATGTTTAAATATCAAAATACTGCTGGCGCTTCTCATTTCTTCAAGTCTTTATGCTGTATCGCTTTCATGAAAGGGGTAGGAAGCACGCGCGATTTTTCGGTAGATATCCTAAAGAACTACTCACCTTTTATGTTGATTATCCTCATTATATGTCTGGTCGCTTTTTTTGCTCATCGTGCCTCTTCTAAAAAGATACTGTCAGAAGCAGAAAGTAAACTCTTTAACCTTGATGAGCTTTCAGAAAGTGACCTAGAACAATTCCACTCGTTGATTAAACAATTGAGAAATCAGGAGCGACCAGTTCCAGGTTATGAATTTATTCCTTATCTAATCAAAGAGGAATACGCGCCTTATGTAGCAGTTCAGGCTTTACTACTCATTCAGGAAAAAGGAGGAGTAGCCATGAGGGCTGTGGTTAAGGTGTCACCTATCAAAGATAGCTACAACCTCACTGACCGTCTCTTCTTCTTAACCGCAAGGCAAACTTATTTCTACAGCACCGATGAAAGCATCGAAAGTCTCTTAGAATTAGAAAGTGAGGAGTAGGATTTGTTAGCAGTACGATTTCAACATTGGCTTTATTCCACTAAAACACTCAAACTTTTTTACGGATTACGTCTTCTATTGACCATAGGCTTTTTCGGGGCATTCCTTTTCGGATTTGCCCTCAATCTAGCCTATGTCTTTGTTATCTATGGAAGAGATTTTGTCACCCTCTCTTTTTCCCCTCTCTTATTTCTAGGGGTGGTCATGATCTTGTGGGCGCTTCTGACCAAGCGCTATTCCTTGGTTAAAGCAATCGCCATCATTGTCTTTTTGCCGATCACATTCTTTGGCCCGTATGGCATTACATCAGACCTCTATCTACTTGCTCTTTTTCTCATCAGCAAGATAGAAAAATCCCACCGGACGTATGCAGTGAAGGTGCTGTCTTCCTTTAGTAAGACCTATAGCCCTCTTTATAAAGAACGTTTGGCCAATAAAAAGGACTACCGATCCTATACCTATGCTTATCGAGTCCTAGATTGCTTACAGGAAGAAGATTACAGCTTGGTACGTGAAAAGACCGTAACCATCAGTAATAAGAAGACGGGTATTTATGAGAAAACCCTGGAGCGAACCTTCAAAATCAAAGGGATTTTGGGAACGACGACCATTAAAGATGAGCTTTACTCTCGGCCGTACAAGAAAGCCTTCTTTTTGCGACCTAGTATCTAACTAACTTAGTCAGTAGTAGAAATAAAATAGAATAGAAAGGAACTATTAGATATGGCTAGATACCGTATACGAAAAAACGGCTACCATGAAGAAATGGAGCCTGTGAGACGAAGGCGTGGCCCAATCACTCTAACGAGGGAACTCATTCGCTACGTTAAAAGAAAGAAGAAGGAGTTTGAGGACGACTTTCATTCGCAAGTAGAAGAGCATAAATCTTATTATGAAGATGAAACGGATCATGAGCAGTTAGACCTACAAATGAGGCGCAATCAAATCTTTGTCAGAAAGCTCTATAGTGGACTGATTATGATGGCTATTCTCGCTCTCTTTTATTGGCTCTTTAAAGTCATAGGAGGGTAGTTTGTCAGGCATGAAGAATTCATCGAAAAAGAAATTATCAGCGACTAAGATTATTTTTGCTGCTATCCTTTCTATTGGCCTTGGCTTTTTCGTCACATCGATGCTACTGATTTCGATTATTGTCGGTTCAGTAGCTGCCAACAATGGAAACAATTGTGGCCCTAACAAGTCTGACACAGAAACCGTCGTCACAGAAGACAGCGGGATTAACTCAGCGGCCAGCTCACTTGAAAAGTTTGTTAAGGAGCATGAAAAGGCTTATATTGAAGCATGGAAAGTAGGAGGCTTTTTGCCTTCTGCCTCTATTGCTCAAACTCAGGTAGAAGTCGGCTTTAATATGAGCGTGCCTTCCTTTGGCCAAGCACACAACATGGGTGGGGTTAAATGGAGTAAGAAGTCGGACTTTAAAAAGACCATTGAGCTTTACGGAGACGATGCCGTTTCAAATGGTGGTGCTGGTACAGACGTTGGCGATGCGACTGGAGGGAGCTACGTCTACTTTAAAGACTTTGACGCTGGGATTGTTGGGAAGGCTGAGTTCATGGCCAACCAGACTCTTTATGTCAAAGCCATTAACAACACAGACGGGATTGCTGCCTTAGAAGCAATAGCAGACGGTGGTTGGGCAACCGACCCTTCTTACAAAGAGACCTTACGTCGTGTCTACCAAGATGTCGGAAGTAAGTTTAAATGGTTAGATGAAAAGGCAATAGCAGAGTATGGAGAAAAGCCTGTCGCAAACCCTGGTCAAGCTTCTTCTGAATCTAGCGAGGACGGAGACAGTGATAGTAGTAGCCATCCATCTTTAAACGGTAACTGTTGGGATGGAGAAGGAGCTGAAGACGGAGAGGGTGAAGTTCCTGCTGAAGCCAATAATGGCGCGTGGGGATACTTACCAGACCAAATACCTGATAGTCTAAAACCGTATGTCATTGATCCTAAGTCACTAGGAATGGAATACGGTGGAGGCGGTGAAGGCTGGTATCACACAGGCAGCTCGGCCTTAGATGGCCAGTGTGTAAACTTGACCGTTAGTCTTGGTAACAAGCTCTGGGGGCATTCTGGTAGTGTATTGGGAAATGGGATTGACCAGGCAGGCGCATGGGCTTCTATTTTTGGAAACAGCGTGAAGAAGAACCCTCGCAAGGGTGCTATCTTCTCAAATGCTACCGTGCCTGTCTATGGACACACTGGGATTGTTAGCCACGTCTTCAAAGACGGTTCAATCTTGGTTGTCGAACAAAACACTCCTCTTTCTGGTTGGGATATGTTTGGCAAGCCATTCACTTGGAACTACCGCATTGTAAGAAAAGACCAACTAGAAGCTGAAGGATGGACGTTTGCTTATCCGGACGACAAGAAACCAAATCTTGGCAAAAGCAGTGACTAAGGTTCATTGGTCATCGGTAAAGGAGTATTCAAAAAGGGTTATCGTTATTTATAGTATGTTATAGCAGTTGATAGGTTTAGCCCATTAGGTCTAGCTCCTTCTCATAACGGGTAGGGGGCTAGTTTGTAGGGGTTGCTGTCTTTGCTATTGCTATGGACAGATAAAAAGATAACCCTTTTATTTAAAAAAGATAGAAAAAATAGTTTATCTATGTCTATGAAAGTTGTACGGTCATAGAAGATAGGGTATACTTATTATAATAGTAAAAAGTTAGAAGGTTAGAAAAAATGAAGAAAGAATTTTGGTATATTATTGCCTCTTGTTTGGTCATTGTTGTCATTGGGGGAACTTTTTATATGATTAAGACGGCAGGGAAGAAAGAAGCGCCTAAAGTGGAGCAGACAACGGAAACTACAACTGAAGAAAGTAGTAGCAGTAGTTTTTCTTCTATTGATCCGAATAATCAGTATTTTGAGGAGGCGAAGCGCGTGCTTGAACGGCCTTATCGGCCATACCCAAGCACTGACCATGCTCAAGAGGTGGCTCAAGAACTTGCAACAGCTTTGAAAAAAATTGAAGACCTACCATACTCAGAAGCAATCGCTTTGACAGGTAATAACGACAATGGGTTTTCTTTGACTGGAGCACCTATGATGCAAACAATGGTCATGGCTATCCACGTCAATGAGCTACGATTTAACCCGAAAAAGATATATGTCACTTACTCTGATAGCGATGACGTATATCAATTCATCTTCCCGTTGCAAAAAGGGGAGTTTACCGATGAGGGCTACAAAGTTGCTTATTTTGCTGGTAATTACAATCGCATTACTAAGCAATTTGGAGTGATTAAGTATTTTGCAGCTCCTGGAACTGTAGGAGCGGTTTATCGCTAAATAAAAGAAAGGATTGGAAAATGGAAAAGGTAAAATTAGGAATTGATGAAACCTCTTATTCTCCAGAAGCAAAAGAAAAAAGCAAGGAATATGAAAAATTTTTCAAGAGTTTTATTCGGATTTTAAAAAACACTTTGATCGCCTTTTTCATTATCTTTCTTTTTGATTTTGATAATTTGGACAAGACCTTCTTAGATTTTCTAGCAGTGGCTTTTTCGGCAATTGGAACTATTCTGATCCTGAATCTAGTTGCTATAAAACCTAGTGAAGATATCTAAATGCTTTCACCTCGCTAACCATTAAGGTTAGTGAGGTTTTTTTCATGGCCTCTTTTTTATAAATTTTTCACTTATAGTTGGTATTTATTTTTATGACAAAATTCATTCTGAGATTTTGTTGTTATGATTATTGATGGTAGAGGAAAATTATGTTTTCGTTCTTCTACCTACCTCACATGTTTCCTTTCTTATTTACCTGTAAGGAAGCGAAGCCTTTATCTTATCAGGGCGCTGCAAGCGCAGCGCCTGTCTTTGTTTTTAGAAAAGAGGAATACTAAATGATGATGATTATTTGTGGTGTTTTATTTTTTGTCGCTTTTTGTACATTTTCCCTTGTCCGTCTTTCTGGTCAAATCTCACAAGAGGAATATCGACATAACCTTTTAAAATAAATAAGGGGGAAAACATATGACAGCTATTCAATGGATAATAGGCCAATTATCGCCTCAAAAGAATAATCGGCCAATCGTCTTAAATAAAACTGGGATATTATTACATAAACGTAAATAGGAAGTTGCTTTTAGGGAGATAAGTATAGTTCTGCTCAGGAACTGCAAGGAGGGAATATGCGCAATAATATTGAAAAGATTAAAAGGTATTTGGCAGAAAAGGGCCTTATCTTCGATTATATATTAGGAGAAACCGTTGTTTGCCACAACTCATTGACTCATGAATCTGAAATGATTTGGTTGAGTGAAATTTCTGAATCAATAAATGATTAGGTTCATAAACAGGAGGGGAGTTTATGGAATTTCCGGACTATAGATTACATATTATCTTTGATGAAAGCAGTAGAAAGTATCTGACTGACTGGATCGAAGATAACCCAGAGGATTTGACAAAAAAATTTGCAGGGCACTTACGACCTATATTAAGAAATTCTGGCCAGATTATTTCGGATGAAATTTCTGACAAGGAGTTATTAAATCAATTAGGATATAAAATAAGACAACTAAGACCGACAAAAAAATAAAATTTTTTTATTTTTTTTGCGGTTTTATTTTTATGACAAAAATGAGAGGTTATCTCTTAGGATAAAATGGGTTTTAGAAAAATAGAAAGGAATGTCTAAAATGAAAAAGAAAGACATTGTTGCTCTGTCAGCGCTTGTTTTAGCAAGTGTGGCAACTGTAACAACTGCCTCAGCAAATGCGGACGAAAAAAAGCCTGCGCTTGACGACTCAGCGGTTGTTCAGGTAGATAAACCTACTACGCCACCTGCTGCTGAAACAAAACCTGCTCCGGCAGAGCCAGCTAAGGATATTTCTGGTGATAAACAACCAGAAAAACCTGTTACGCCTCCTTCTGATGATAAAGGTGTGGTTCCTGCAGAACCGGCCAAACCATCAGAAGACGGGAAAAAGGATGATGGAGACAAAGATTCCTCAGAAAATCCGAAACCTGCAGAGCCTTCACAGCCAAGCTCTGACGACAAGGGTACTGCCCCAGTTTCGGATGACAACAACAAACCTGCTCCCAACCCAACACCAAATCCTAGCACAAAGCCAAGTGAGCCAGCGACTCCAGTTACTCCTACGGTTGAAAAACCAGTAGTGACTGATAAGGGCACTGAAATCGTTGGTACAGACAATGGTAAAGTCATTGTTAAGGACAACACTACTGGCACAACTCAGGTTGTTGCTGCTGAAAAAGTAGGCGGTAAAGTTGACAAAGACGGTACCATCGTTGTCAAAGACAAAGAAGGAAAAAATGTTCGTCTTCCTAAAGCCGGAGAAGGTGAAACATTCCTTACTACTTTGATCTTGATTTTGCTTGCTTTTGTCGGATTCCGACAAATTAAACCTTTTGAAAAGAACAATTGGACGGTTAGCTAGGAAGGAAAAATATGGAAAATAATTTGAAATATGGTTTTAGGAAATCAAAAGTCGTACGCAGCCTATGTGGTGCTGTTCTAGGAGCAACTGCTATCGCTGCCATCGGAACTTTCTCTGCTAGCGCAGATGAAGTATCGGAAAGCTCTGCGCCTGTAACAACTCTCACAACAGATAGTAAAACAGACTCAGAAACGGTTAATAAAGCCTCTGAGAAGTTTGATACTCAGGCAAACGACCAGCAGGGTCTCGACAAGAAGTATGATGAATTGCAAGCTGTCGCAAAAGACCAGAATATTGAAGTTACTGAAGGTGAAACTGTCAATCACAAGGATGCTAAAGATGCTTCTGAAGATTTGAATAAGCAGGGTAAAGAACTTGCTGAATTAGCTCAAGGTCGAGATCAAGTGAATGCTAAACTTGAAAAAAGTGTAGATGAAGCGAAGAAAGTAGGAGTAACTGCTGACTTTGCTCCAACTGTAACTTATAAAAACTTGAAAGAAGCTGAAGCAGATGTTGACCAGCAGGTTCAAAATATCGATGCTTTAGCTAAACAAGTTGACGAAGCAAAAGCTAGACTAGCTTCTGCTAACAATGAAGCAAAAGCAGCTGGTGTACGTTTTGAAGGGCAAACAGTCATTTCTCTTGCAAAAGGTGAAGAAAAAGAGCTTGAAACTAAGATTGCGGCAGCAGAAACAGCGCTAAAAGAACTGACAGCTAAACAAAAAGCTATAAATACAGCTTTTAGAAATATGGTTTCAGCTGGCGAAAAAGCAGGCTTGACAGTTAAGACCTCAGGTGAAAATGTTGTCGAAGAAAAAGATTCTCAAGCAGCTTTGAAAACTATTCAGGATAAATTAGAAGCTGCTAAAGCTGAATTGGCTAAAGTAAAGGCTGATAATGCTAGTCTTACTAAGGCTAACGGAAATGCAAAATCAGTTTTGTCGAAAGATTCAACGGCTAAAGTAGAAGGTGATGCTTACAAGCAAAGCTTGAAAGTGACTACCAATGCGGAAAATTCGACAGGGAAAATCTCTATTGAGTCTACTTCAAATGTTGATGTGTTTTCTGTTGATGTGATTTCACCAAGCGGAAAAAAAGTTGATTCTGTAAAAACAGTTGCAGATTTAGCCAAGCTAACTTCATTCACTGAAAAAGGAACTTATACTGTGAATTACCTTTTTAGAACAAAAGATAATAAAGTTGGTTCAGTAAAAGGTGAAATTAGCATTCAGGATAAGGCTGCAAAAAATGGTGCTACTAAAGCTGAAATGAAATTCACTCTTAAAGCTGGTACTGAAGCAAAATCAGAAACTAAACAACGGGATATTTTGATGCCGATTGATGGTTCTGGATCTACAAGTGGCGGAACTTCAGAAGAAGTATTGCAAGACCTTGAATCTACTATCAATACAATGGTAGATGGGGAACGGATTATGTTAGCCTTTTATGAAGTTAATAATTCAGGTTCCTATTATACTACGGGAGCTGATGACCATGATCGACCAGTTTCTCGCTTGATGACAAAAGCTGAAGCACTAAGTGTCTTACAAAAGGTAAGACCAAATAAAGATAACAACTTTATGGGTGGGCGTTGGTATCAAGAACTATATAACGCTAAGCTACTCTATGATTTCCAAGGTAAAAAAGGAAGCCAAGAAATTGAGGAGCTGTTTGATAAAGTTCGTGACAAAAACAAGACTGCTGTTGTTATCCAATTGACAGATTCATGGATTCCTGGTGAAGATATTGATGGTTCAATTGTGAGTTGGGCGAAGAAAAACGCTCATACATTTATGTCCGTTATCTATGGTGGAGCTGATTCGTTAGCTAACCAAAGCATGGTCAAAGCAGGTCATCCAAACATTTACCTAGCGAAACCAAATGGTGTACTAGTTCCTAATGATGTCCGAAGCAAAAAAATTCAGGAACAAATCAAAGCGACTACGATTGAAACTGTTACGAAGAAGCAAAATCTGGTTGCTAAAGTAACTATCGACGGTTCAGGTATAACTGTTACTAAAGCTACTTTGAAGGGAGCAGTTAATAAAGAGCTTCCTGTTAAAGATGGTAAGGTAGAATTTAGCGAGCAGCTTCCAGACGGTGATTATACTGTAGAAGTTGAATTGTCTGGAAACGGTACAGCGAATTTGAAGGCTGTTGTAGATGGAAAAGAAGTCTTTAATCGTAATGTAGATTTGAAGGCTGAAGCAGGTGTGAAAGGTTCTACTGTATCAGTAGTTGATAAGTTTGAGCCAGTTACTCCACAAAAATTGCAAGATGAAACTAAGGAAGTAACCATTCCGAAGCTTCTTTTGAAATCTAAGGAGTATGCTTTAGGGAAAGTGAAGACAGAAGTTCATAAAATTTCTGTTTCTAAAGAAATTCATAAAGTGAATTTGGAAAGTAAGCCTAAAGAAAACAAACCAAAAGAGAGCAAGCCTGATGTCAAGGTGCTCCCAAAAACAGGAGAAAGCAATTCTGCTAATCTGTCTCTTTTGGGTATCGGTAGTGCTCTTGCAATTCTAGGATTAGCACGTAAAAATAAAAAATACAATTGGTAATAAAATACAAGGAGGAATTCTAATGAAATCAAAAGAAATCAAAGGACACGGTTATTTCCGTAAAAGTAAGAAATTTGGACTGGTAAGTGGTATTGTCTTGGGTATGGCCTTTTTTGCAGGAGCTAATAGCGCTTCAGCTAGTGAAGTTACTGCTACTCCAGCCCCAGCAACGGCAACTGAAACTCCAGCACCTAAAGCTCAAAATCAAGCTCAAGACTCAACTGTTACAGTTGATGAAGGGTTGACAGATGCTGCTAACAAAGCGAAAGCAGCTGGCTTGACAGTGGAACAGGAAGCAGCTAAAGATTTGGGAACTGCCACAACTGAAGATCAGGTAAAACAGTTTGATGATGCAGCTAAAAAAGAGGTGGCTGCTCAAAAAACTGAAATTGAAAAGAAAACTTCTGACTATGCTGCTGCGGTAAAAGAAAGCGAAGGCAATCGTAAAAAGTTGATTGACAATCTTTCAGAAAACCCTGGTCTGTATAACATGGCTGGAGACCAGCTTCGTGCTTTAGCAGACAAGGACTATGATGCTGGAAAAGCATCTTTCGGCGAATTTAAGTCAAGTAATGGAACGGTACGCTTTTTGGATGCACCTAATCGTGTAGATACTGGCAAAATTGACCCATCACTTGAACTTTTGAACTCTAAGGTGGTTGGTTCGCCAAAAGAAATCACCACTTATTATGCAGGTGCTTCAATGCTTGGAGCTAAATCTTTTGTATCAGACAAGCAAAATGTAAAAGTAGTTCCTATGCTCGTTAATGATGGTGAAACAATCACATATAAGGTGAATTATGCTGCTGATTCTAAGCTTGGACAGCTGGGGGTTGGGTATGTAGAAAAATCATACACTCTGAAAGGTTCACCTGTTCAATCAGGAAAGATTGCTTTATTGGCTGACCGTTATGGTACTATTTTAGAAAATTATGTGTATGGTGGACTAGGCAAGGCAAATGATGTAATTAAACCAGGACAATGGGGCTTCACATCTTCGTGGACATATTACGACAAAGACGGTAAAAAGATTGACTCGAAAGAATTGGCTGCTAAATTTGTCAATAAATATTGGTATCCAGGTCTTGGTCTAAAAGCGACTGACATCAAATTAGCTCCGACAACCGAAATCCCACCGATAAGTAAGAATTACGGTGATGGAAGTGGAACTAAAGATATTTCTCTTAGCTTTGTGAACGGTGGGGACAGTTTCTTCACAAGCACAAGAATGTATGAAGAACTCGCACGTGCAAAAAATGAAATTGATCCTACTGCTCAACGAATGTCAATGTCTGGAGCTGAAGTTGAACCAGTCCTTGATACAATCGTCAAAATTCCAACTAAACCATCCGTGAAATACCATTTGGTTTCTTATAAGAAGAATGTCGATAATACGTTGAATCCAAAAGAATTGGGTTCTGTTGAAGTGCATTATGTTAAGGATGACGCTGCTAAGACGGTTCTTAAAGAACCAGTCACAGACACTGCCAACGCTAAGGTCGGAAGCAAGTATGACACAACCGACAATAAGCCTAAGACCATCACCAAAGATGGTAAAACGTACGAACTTGTTCGTACTGAAGGCAAGGAAACAGGCGAAGTGGTTGAAGGGAAGATTGTAGTAACCTACATCTACCGTGAGACTGTTAAGCCAACAACAATCCACGTTGATGGTGATGGAAAAGGACTCACTCCTCCAGAAGACGGAACTAAGCCATTCGCTAAAATTCCTGGATACGAACCTGATCCATCAAATCCACGCAACAATGAAGACCCTAACGGTCAGACTGTTCGGGTTTACAAGAAGGTGACTCCAAAACCTACTCCAGCCCCAGTGAACAACACTCCTGAAAAACCGCAACCTAAACCAGCAGAGCAAGGACAAAATGTTTCTGACACTCACGCGCAACGCCTTCCAGAAACAGGTGAATCAAGTAACCCGTTGGGAAGCGTCGGAACGATTGCTTTTGCTGCTACAATTGGTCTGTTTGGTCTAAAAAAGAAAGATGAATCTTTAGATATCTAATCTTAGTCTTAATCTTTTTAAAGTATAAAAGAGAGAGCAATCTCTCTTTTATATGATTTTTATTTTAGCTATGTTTTTAATATAGCTATGCTTTTAGAACCTCATGGAGAAGAAGAAATTGAGCAAGGCGATTACATTAGTAATACCAGATAATCTTTTTAATCATTCCATGCTGATTTTGAAAAAATACTTTGATTATGAAGCACTCGACCCTTCGACTTTTGAAGTAGCAAATGTTAGGAATATTCGGAAGGTCGGTTATACGACGGAGCAAGAGAAAGCTATTGTAAAGGATTATAAGCTATTCCTACAATTATCAGCCGTGGGGAAGAAGATAACCTGGTATCATGTCAGAAAAGGCAAGGAATATGGTTTATCTAAGACGCAAGTGTTGTCTATATTAAAAAAACATGGAATTTTGAATCCAGAACTACATAGAAAGAATAGGAATTATGAAAAATAAACTATCAAGATTATTGCTATCAAAATGGATAGCTGAAACTGTTTACTTTGTTGGGCTTGTTTTTATAGCTGGCACAGCTTTACTTTTTCTACTCAATCATTATTTAAGAATTGGGTATGACATCATTCACGTTATCGCTTTAGTCCTCTTATTTGCTTATGTCATCATCGGACTATTTGTCAGCAATAAGAGCGAAAAGATTGGTGTTTCCAAAACGTTCTTTAAAATCGTGATATCTTTTGGCTATCTAGCTATTGTCAGCTATTTTAAAGGGGTGTTTTTTGATTATATTACGCATCCTTACATAGCAGCCATCTTCGCATTATTTTTCGCTATCTCTATTTTTTTCTTGTCTAGGTATAATAAGTTGATCTTTAAAGAAGTCTTTAGAGTACAAACAGGAATCAATTTCCAAATTGATGATAATGACACTGAAAATATTAAAGCTGGAGCCATAGCGGCTATTAAGGAACGGATTAAAAAGAAGTGGGAAGATAAAGTAGTGGTAGAGGGAGTATCTTTATATGAAGATAGAGGAACCGTTACCGCACTTTTCAACCTTAATCTAAATAACCGCTTATTGGGTGTTCCAAAACCTCGACTCATGCGTATTACTTTAAAATTCAGAATTCCAGAAGAAGGATAAAGGAGAAAAAATGAATCAGCCTAACTTAAACTACGAACAAGACAAATTTCTTTTAGAAAAAGGGAAATTTGAAACCTATCAGGAAAAATGGGAAACATTGAAATCAGCTATGGAAGCCAATGACTCTTCACTATCTGATTTTTCTTTGAGTTCCGAGGAGGACTACGAAAATTTCCTAGTAGCCGTTATGTCTGGCAAATGGACAACAGAAACAGGGAAATTCTTTGTGAATATCACTCAGCCTATTGGTATCTCTAGCTTCCTTTCTGCCGAAAAGAATTCTGAGGGCTATGTGTATAACGAGCAAGGAGGAATTGTTTTCAATATAGTAGATATCGACGAGGCTCAATTGTTTACTTTGACCGAAATTGAAGAGTTGATCCCTATCGAGTATCGAAACGAAAAATTTATTATCCCTGAAGTTGAAGCAAAAAAAGAGTGGAATAGGAGCACCTATATACCTGAAGAGGTTGATTTAGAGGAAACTATTGTGACTAGTTCCCTCCCCATTCCTGAAGCCATTTCAGGACTAGAAGAACCAGAAAAGGTTGACCATACGCAGAATGCGATAAGTATTATCAATGCAACGATGGAAGCATTCCGCTAATAAGGAGTAGCTAATGAAAATCAAAAACCCTTTAATACTAACTATTTCTTTCCTTCTCATTCTCTATGTTCTGTTTAGCAAGCAGATATCTTACCACCTTATCAGACATGAAACAAAGGGATATTCCATTGAAAAAGTGACTAGAGAGGAAGTTGTTAAAAATCAAGAAGAAGAGGCTGGAGATTTCAACTTTGATAATGTTAGTTCAATTTCTGCCGAGCAAGTGCTTTTTAGTCAACGGGATAAGGCAAAATTGCCTGTTATTGGGTACATATCCATTCCTGATGTAGAGATGAAATTGCCAATATTTAAAGGAGTAGGTGGCAATAACATGGTTTATGGAGCAGGGACGCTTTCCCCTAATCAAAAGATGGGGGAAGGAAATTATTCCTTAGCAAGTCATCATGTTTTTGGTATTGAGGAATCTGAAAAAATGTTATTCTCTCCTTTAGATAAAGCCAAAGCTGGCCAGTCTTTATTTCTCACGGATAAGAAATCTGTTTTTGTTTATAAAATCACCGAAGTGTTTGTAGTTGAACCTGATCAGGTAGAGGTTTTGGATGAAATCCCTGGAAAGAAGGTAGTCACATTGGTTACATGTACCGATCCAGAAGCTAGTCAACGCTTGATAGTTAGAGGGGAATTGGAGAGTGTAAGGAATTGGAAGAAAACCGACTCTCAAATATTTAACAGTTAAAAACAGCTTAATAGCTGTTTTTTTGATTTATTTTATAAAAAAACTAGAAAATTTATATTTTTGAACTATGAAAGATGAAATGGTCATATTTTTTTGTTATTATCTTATCATGAACAAAGAAAAGGAGGTTTCTTATGGGGAAAGTTGTCCAAATAGGGATGAAAGTAAACCCTGTCACTAAAGAACAAATTGAGCTGATTGCAGCTCATTACACTATTCAAACCGGCAAGAGGCACGGTCAAAAAGATGTGATTGAGTCTCTTGTGGCTCAAGAATATAAAAAGATAAAGGGATAATATTAAAAAAATAAATTGAGGTAAATATCATGAAAACAAACACAGGTAAAAAAGCAACATTGGTTGCAATGGCGACACTGGCGGTGGCTGGCTCTGCTTTTGCAGCACAAGCGGAAGAGAAAGAATCTACTCTTGTGAATAAGAGTGAGTTTCAACCTACTAAGATTGATGTAACAGCCACTGACGTGGAATCTGCTAAAAAAGAAGTTGAAAAGGTAGAGCAACAAACAGCTCAGCAAGCTTCCGTAGTGGACTCTAAGACTACTGAATTACAGAACGCAGAAGGGGATTTGAAAGTCGCGGAAAAGGCTAAAGGTGAGGCTCAGTTGGCTTTGCAGAAAGCTACACCTGAAGCTATTGCTGAGGCTAAAGAAAATATCGTAGGCTTTGAAAAAGACCTGGAGCGTAACGACAATGATGCACAAGGCAAACACGCTTTACTAGAGGCTCACAATAAGGAAGTCAAGAAACAGGAATCTGTAGTTTCAAAAGCAGAAGAAAAAGCTAAGGAAGCAGGTGAAACTCGTGATAAAGCAAAAGAAGCGGTTGAACTTGTCAAGGAAGACCTTAGCAGTCAGTCTGTTGAAAAAGCTAAGGAAGAAGCGGACGCCGCAACTCAGAACGTAGCTACAGCTAAAAAGGCTAAAGATGAAGCTGAAAAAGAATATAAGGCTGCCCTTGAAACTGATAAAAAACGAGAACAAGCTATTCAAGACAAAAAAGCTGAACTGGTGAGTAAAGAAGGTGTTGCAGACGACGCTCAAGATCTTATTAAAAAACTGAAGCAGGAAAAATCTTCTACTTTATCTGAACAGGAACAAGCTAAATCGGCACTAACAAAAGCTAAAAACAAGCTTGATTCCATTAACAGTTTCACTATTTCTCCTGAATATAAGACTTATTTGAAGCAATTTGCTACTAGCCCATCAGGTAGTCAGGCTTATAAAGAGGCTTTGCAGCAATTGGCCAACATGAATGCTTCTTTATATGCTGCAAATGTCTTTAAAGGGAATCCAGATGAAGACACTAAAATGCTTGATTTGAACAATCTTTCAAAAGACGAGCAGGAAACTCTTTCTCTATTTGCAGCTGATTTAATCAATCAGGTACGTGAGCAAATGGGGGTAAAAAAATTAACGGTCTCTCCAGGGGCGATTAAACTTGCTGGTAAAGTAGCTGATAACTACGTGGCTGATAATTGGGGTTGGAAAGAACTTACTGATCCAGATAAAGGTCACAATAATACAGCTATCAACAAAGCTGCTAAGGAAGAGGGCTTGGAATACGCTCCAGGAAATGATTTTCAAATTTACGAAAACCTTTATAATCGTAAAGGAGAGTCAAATCGTATGAGCATGAGTAGTGCCAAGCGATTCATTTTTGAATCGGTGCGTAAATTCCTGTTTAACGGGAAAGAGTGGGAGCATGCAAAGAGTGTGTCTGGGGTGAAAGACCGAATTGAATACCTCGGTATTGATTTTTCCGTGACACCTGAATCAACCAACGTACATGCCTTGTTTGTGCCATCTGTATACATTAAGTCAAATTCATCATTTGACCGCACTGTAATCGACAACCCTAACACCAAAGAAGCTGTCGAAAAAGTTTACAAGAAGGCTGAAGAAACTCTGGATGCTGCCGACTTAAAAGTGGCCGCAGCATCTTCTAAACTCGTTACCGCCGAGAAAGAGCTGAAAAAGGCTCAAGAGGCAGTCACACAAGCCCAAAATGAACTACAAAATGCTCTTGGGGTGGAGTTGCAGGGCGAAGTGAAAAAAGCGAATTTAGAGGCTGCTAAACAGGCCTATAAAGATGCTGAAAAAGCCAAAGAAGCTGCTGAATTGAAAGTAGCGAACTTTAAGGCTTATGTCGAGAAGAAAGAGGCTGAATTAGCCAAATTAGAACAGGAGCTTGCATCTCTTTCAAAAGAGGCAGAGTTGGCCAATACTTATGTAGACAATGAAAAGGCGAAATTAAAAGAACTACAAGAAAAAGCTAACAAAGTAGCTGAGGAGTTGAAAGACCTTACTACTGAAAAGGCGACTGTTGCAGAAAAGTTGGCAGCTGCAAAAGAAACTCTCAAAAAATATGAGAGCGCCCCTGAAGATTACCGTAAAGCTAATGAGAAGTTAGCTGAGAACCACGGTAAAGTTGCTCAGTTGAAAAATGAACTGGAAAAAGAAGTAGAGGCTTTAAATACATTGAATACCCTTTTGGGTGAAAAGAAAGCCTTGTATGCTGAATTGAAAGCTCAGTTTGATATCCAAAATATCACTAATCAATTGAACCAAGCTCAGACTAGTCATTATCCGGACATCAACACATTTAACACTTTTAACACTAAGAATGAGGCACCAAAAACAGAAGCGCCTAAAGCTGTTGAAAAAGGTACTGTTAAACTTTCAGTCAACTATGCCGACCATCAATCTGCTGAACCTATTGAAAAGGTATCTAAGTCTAATACCTATTTACCATCTACAGGACAAGAAGATAATGCTTATTTGTTGTTTGCTGGATTGATGATTTTGGGAGCGTATGTCTACAGACTCAAACCTGCTAAAAAAGGTGAACAATAAATTATTCAAAAAAAGTATGTCGGATTGACATACTTTTTTGGTTAGTTACTGTTCATCGATGGAGCAAGTATGATATTATAGGTAAAAGTAGCTAACTACATATATATAGAGGGAGGCACTAACATCTTTCCGAAAAATTAGGACTTTCTTGAAAGATGTTTTTTAGCGCTCTAGTCCTCCTTTCAGGTGTTTTTGCTGATATATATAGTATTTTCTTCAGACAAAATTTCTCTAATTTCTGGTGGTATCTGTCCTTCATCAAGAGGAATATCTACTAGGCCAATCACTATCTCCTCATTTAATCTTTTTACATCTACCGTATAATATTTTGAAAAAAGAGAAATCATGTCCTCACTATTCAATATTATGCTTCTGGTCTTACTCATACCCTATTCCCCTCTAAAATGTCGTAAAGGATCATCGTCTTCTATTTCCATCAGCATTTTTTCTATATTATCCAATCGAGTATTTACAGCTTTTATTTCTGTCAGATACTCTTCTGGTTTCGCTATAGCAACATTATTCTCGAACGCATTCTCTATAACAAACTCCTCTATTGTATTCGTTTCCGCATCGAGAACCTTGATTGTCTTTGCTTCTGAGATGAGAAGAAAATTATTGCCCCCGTAATAGTTTGCTGGCCGCAAAGACAAGTTTTTAATTTGTTCTAAATACTCTGGATAGATGCTCACGATGGCCAGACAAAAATGCGAATCTAAAAAGCAGCTTTCTTTAGCTATTAGCATATCATTTTTTGCAACGTGATTTAATATCCTTGAGCCTCCCGTTGCTCTTAAAGTTAGATAATGCACGTTGAACTTTTCTCGTAATTTCATTAAAGAAATAGAGGTGATTTCCGCTTTCTCATCAATAATGAAAATATCTCTAGAATCCTTTTCCTTAATATCCGTTAGCTTATTCGTAAAAAATATAGAATCATTTGCTGAATATTCACTACTAAATTTTATACCATTATCCTTAAAAAAGTCAACAAAATTTGTAGGAATACCGCTTGAAACCAACAAGACTGTCTTTTTCTCCTTATTACTATAACTTCTCTTGACTTTATTTATAAAGGGCGAGGTAGCTGCTCTATTGAAGACCATGTCTTCTATATAATAAGTAATCATTACTTTTCTTCCTTTTCTAAAAGAGACTCTTTTAACTTAAATTTCATGATCGCCATTTCTCCTTGATCTCTATCATATTGATAAAGACAGCTCAACATATCTTCATTTTGGACTTGTTCTAAATCTAGAAATACAAGATTTCCTTCGTAGTCAGCCAAATTATAATGTTCGTTAATTTTCTCAATCATTGACCATGAATCTACAATTATCAGTAGATAACGCTGTTCTTCTATCATAGTAGCCCAGTGTTGCAGGCCATAAAAAAGATTTGCTATATCCAGATCGTTGCATACAGGATACAAATCAAAATAATACTCAAATTGGGAATTTTCAAACACTAATTCTCCATCAACCTTAAATTTTCTTAGATATATCTTCTTTCTCGACTTTTTATTCCCTTTTGATACAGTATAGGGTTTTGGCAAAAAGTATTTCTGGGCGTTGTATGATTTAAAAAATGATGACATTTTCATTACCTGGTAAGCATCTACAATTTTCCAACACCTAATAGGTTGAAGGTTGTCATTGGCTTCAAATTCATCTCCCCAATGAAAAGCGTCCTCTTTTGATAATAGGCTGAAGTAAGTTAGAAAATATGTCCCATTTCTATTTATAGAGTAACATTCTGCTTCTCCTCCCTCGCTTCTTTCAAAGCGTCTTACATCGATTAGGAATAGATTGTGAAGATTGTTGAGTGCTTCTTTTAATAATTTTCCAGGTATGTCTAAGCCAAACTCTTTGATAATTTGATACTTCTGTACGTACCTGAATAAACCGATAAAGGTTAATATATTCTTCTCGAACTCTGATAGTTTTTGATTTACTACTAAAAAATCTGTATTTGATTTATAGTCCAGTAAATAAAACTCTTGTTTCCCGTTTGGAATTTCTGAATCGTTAAAATCAATTTGTATTGGCAGTTTAAATGAACTCGGTAAAACCAATGTTGTCTTGAATGTTTTGTAGTATTCTTCGTTAAATCTTGATGGAACAAAGGTAGTAAGAGCACCTTCTTTTTCTTTGATACCATGATTTTCTAGTTTATTTTTTATACCCATGTCACACCTCTCATTCTATATTATTAGTATATAACAATTCTTTAGTCCTGATTTTTGTTACAAAAAAAGCAAAAGAAAGGTTTTATTTGCATCCTTCTTCTGCTTTTTTGATATTTTTAGTAAGAGAACTCTAAGATTTCTTTCGTATCGAAGTCAATATAATTCCCCTTATAATATGCTACGTTGGCGTAGCGTAGCCAATTTGAAATCTTGTGTCTAATTTCAAATTGAATTTTCAACGTCTCTTCAATCCTGAATATACTATATTTATTGAGATCCAGATTATACATTTCTCTAAGTATCTCAGTATCATCTAAGAAATGCGAAAAGATGTTTCCAGGGTTGGGAAGAAAATTTAGAAAATCAGCGTAGGTCTGATTTTTGATGTAGGTCTCGCAGTTATTGATAAAATCAGTAATTACCATCCCCTTTTCAAAGCGCAATAATGGGAAGTATAAAATACGGAAGTAAGATTGAAAGATATCCTCAATCTGCTTCCTATTAAAATCTTCTGCCAGTTCTTTTTTGATTTTATTCTCTGCCTGATATGTATCTAATCCGCATAACCTACATATTTTATAAGGGCCTACTCCTGATACCATCAAGCGAAGGATTTCTTCTGACTCTTGAGTGATAGACATTTTCAGGTATTCATTCAAATGTTTTTCTAATTCTTTTAATCTAACAATCATTTTTATCCTCTTTGATTATTTTTTTGGGGATTTAGAATCCTCTTTTGCTAATAATTCATCGATGGTTATGTTGAAGAGGTTGGAAATTTGGCTCAGTCGTTCTCCAGTCAAGCTTCCCATTCCATTCCTTTCCCAATTGGAAATTGTAGCCTGCGAAACCCCTAGAAATGCCGCTAATTCCCTTTGTTTCATTCCGTTATTTCTGGCTCTTAGTTCTATTAAACTCGGCATAATTTCTTCCTCTATTTTTATTGTTATTTACATTGATTATATTTTATAACATTCATTTATTTTTTTCAAATTTTAGCTACTTTTTTACTACTTTTATTTTATATTATGTGAGATTTTGCCTATTATCATATTTATTGGTATAATGTCTTTAAATTGAACAGCGTAAAGGAAATGTGGAAGATGGTAACAACGGGAATGCGGCTAAAAACTCTGAGACAAGACAGAGGATGGAGCCAGGAGGAATTGGCGGACATTTTAAAACTAAGTAAATCTGCTATATCAAAATGGGAAAGGGATGTAAACTATCCTCAAGGCAGAGATATACGCGCTCTCGCGAGATTATTCAATGTTTCAGCAGATTTTATACTTGGTTTGAATAACAATGTAGGCTGTGAATACCCTAGTGACTCTGAAGAAGTGTTGAATATATTCCATTCACTCAACAAGGAAAACAAGGAGAAATGCCTGCTTTTCCTTAAACAATGTAAGGATAGTGAAAATTAAACGAGTGTCTATCACTCTATTAGCAATCAAAGAATAAGAGAGGATCAATCTGATCCTCTCTTATTCTTTATTTAAAGTACTCTTTCTATTTTCTTACTAATGCAATAACAAGAAAATAAAGGGTTGCTTTATCGAACAGACATAACAGCATAAATTCTTTATGCTGTTATGTCTGGCCAATAGGCCAGTTTAAAATAATTTTCCTCCTTCTATCACGCGCAATCTCACTTTCTTAAGCAACTTTTTGAGTCCATTCTACGAACTGTTTGGCTGCCTCTTTTGCTTCCTTTGATGGTGAAGCGTTGTATTTGCCTCGTATCTGTACCAATTTCCCTTTATTAACCTCTAAGGTATATAAAGGTTTATCTGGAACATCTACTGCTCTTACAAAAATAATCGTCGTTTTCCCGGTGAAATGACGATCAATATAAGTTGCTACGCAGTGATGTAGTTCTGCTCCTTCTTTCACGATTTCAGACAAGCTATGAGGGACAACAAAAAGGAAATCTCCGATTTGCGTCTCCAGATCTAAGAGTTCTTTCAATCTCTTTTCATACTGGAGATTTTTCTTCTTCTCCTCTTCAGCCTTTTTAGCCTGTTTCCATTGGTTGTATACCAGAACCAAGTCATCGTGAGCTTTCTTGAAATTAGTTGGCATTATCCGATTCTTTCCAACAATCGGAATATCCATTTCAGATAGCATAGATAAGTAGTCCTCATAATCAGAGAACCGAGCAATTTTATTTTTTAGATACCAATTTTGGAAGGAAATCAATCCCACACCTGATGGGATATTGCGAATATCTCTGTGAGTTAGGCGATACTCAATTCCTTCCACTAATTTTCCTCCTCTTTTTTTAATCTCTTCTTTCAATTTAAAGTATCCGAAAGAACGAGTGCTGTTTTTCAATATGGCTTTATTCTTTTTGAGCCAATTCATATTTAAGCACCTCATATCTGCATACCGATAAATAATATCTGTTCCCAGATTTATTGCATTTATCTTTTGACAGTATTCTATTTCCTTTCGGAACTTATAAATTCTATGAATCCATCTAAAATCCATAGACGGGGATAAATGTACGTAACGTAGCTCCGAGCGCTTTTGAAGCGCTCCAATCCAGTTGTTAGGGTAGAACTTTGTATTTTGATAGGCTCCCCCTAACATTGAATAATTCGGCGTCAACCCCTCTACTACACGTCCATCATTGAATTGATAAATTTTATAGTGGTGGTTGTTCGTCAGAATCTCCATATTAGTAAGTCGGTATTTTAACTCCTCTTGTCCATCCTTTATGTCTTGCCAGTAACTCCACGATTGAATTTCAATTCGTTTCGAAGAGCATAGAATAATGGCAAAGGGGAAAAAGCCTCCATTGAAAGAAAGGCGGGTTTTTTTAGTCAATCTCTTTTTGACCAATGCCCCTGCCTCTCTATTACTAGAAATAATCTTTTTCTCCTTGTTTTCCCAATGATAAACTGGAATCTGACGCTCACACCATTCGAAAAATGCTTTGGGTGCTTTTAAGCGGTTGTCTACTAATTTTTTCAAATTTACCATGATTAGAGTTCGAAGAGACTGAGTTGTGCCTCTTCTCCTCCTTTCTTGATAGATTTTTTAGGTTTAGTAGCTTTAGCTTTTGTTTTTGCAACAGCTTTCGCAACCGGGGGAAGATTCTTTATGTCGTCTCTCATAAAATACTCCTTCGTCCAGCTGTACACTGTATCATCATCTATCATTGCTGCTTGACAGCCGTTTGCTACTTCTTTCGCCTTTTGCGTACAGTAGGCAAAAGCACCCTTAATGCTCTTGTCTTCTTTTAAAATAGCTTTCATTAGCTCTGTGTCTTCAGTTTGTTCACAAAGCCAATTGTGAAGCGCATCTTCTGCTGAAGAGTGTGCTTTGCTCATCTCGGCCATCATTTTTTCCAATGCCATAAATTCATCCATAATATTTTCCTCCAAAATATATTATATATTATATTATCTATTTATTTTTCTGTACTCATATTGCGCTCCTGGTTCTTTTTCTCCTATCCAAGACTCTAGAACAACCTCCAGCTTACAAGATTGTTTATTTAGATTTACCAATCTTGTATAAAGCATAGATTTATTCGTTATCTTGTAGAGATAAACATTTACTGATGAGAAGCCAAAATAGTCCTCTATGCTCAGTACCAAGGCGAAATATTCACCGTTCTTTCTCAGCGGAATAGCGCATCCTCCCAATTCAGGTGTAATAGCAAAGGAATCAAATTCCGTATATAGATAGCCGTCTAATACTAATTCCTTTGCTTTTCTTGCGAATGCGGTAGAAATGGTTTTTGTAGACACTTCCGTTTGCATGAGATTCCACCTTCCTTCTAAGCAATATCATCAAATAAAGATAGCTGGACATAAACATTCTCAGCCTGATATGCTGGATGTTGTGTAGCAGCAGCAACTGATTGACTTTCTTTTTCAAAGATACTATTGAAGAAAGAAAGTGTCTGACTCATGATATTATTAAAGGCTAGATACTCTGGGAGACGCTTGTAATCCTCTACTTTTTTAAGCAAAGGGCTATCTGACGTGATCGTTTTAGAAACCCACAATTCGAAGCCTCTTGCAAAGATTTCAGTGGGTGTGCAGTAGTAATCCCTATTATACTTTCCTGAACTTCCCACATCGTCTGGTAAATCTTTTTTATAACCCTCTACAATAGAGTAAAAACGCTCATCCAGACTCCATTGGTTGCCATCGTTTCTAGTCTTATAATCTAGGTAATGGCCATACTCATGAATGAAGGACGTGGTAGTGCGTACATCGACACAAACAATATTCAAATCGGGTACGTATAGACCAGCAGCCTTATGCTTCCCTAACTTTCGGAATTTTAACTTCGGTGAAGCAGATGCTTTAGGCATCAGATGGTAAATATCCTCCCAAGCGCTCTCTACCTCTTTGAATAAGTCGTAGTCGAATGTTTGCCCCAGGTATTTTTGGGTGTCCACTTCAACTTTGTAAAAGCCAAGTTGGTTAAACTTTGTCTTTTTGTTTAACTCTTGATCTTGATATTTTTTGTCGTCGTAGACCGTTGCTATCGTTCTACTGCTATTTCGCCTGAAAGATTGGTTCAACTGCCAATTTTCTTCTACAATAGCAAACTTATCAATTGCTTTCGAAATACCAGCATACACTTCCTTTTCTAAAACAAAATAATAATTTTTCTTATAGCAACGACCTGAGATAAGAGGTTCTAGAACTTTATCTCTGACATATTCAAGACCTTTTCTTACTCTAGTTGATAAAGTTTCTTCGTTTTTCTGATAGCCACTTTTGGAAACAATGTGCCCTAATAAAGCTAGTAGTCCTGTCGGCATAAGCTTAATCATGTCTCTTGTTTCTGAGAATGGAGCGATATTCCTACGAATGTAGGTGTCTCCAGCCTCTCCAATCGGCAATTTATTCAAACAACAGACAATTAAATTCTTATCATTGCTTGAATAAATGTATTTTGTTGGTACCTTTTTCTTATCATCATGATAGGTTTTATGATACCAAGCTACAGCCTCTTTCTCGCTCTGATCCAATTCATCAAAGGTTTTTACAGATATTTCTCCATCTAGTAATAGATGGAACAACTTAGCTGCGTCAACTAAGTCGCTATCTGTAATATCAATTACTTTTTCAAAGTAGCGTGCTACTTTTTTGATTTTATTGGCCAGAAACTCGTTTTTGTCATACCGAGGTACTTTGGGAGCTCTTGCAGTTTCTAGTTCTAATCTGAGTAAGTTTGTCATAATATTTTTCCTCCTTGCCACATATTGGCATTTTAATTTCCATCCCATCTTTCTAGGATGGTCTCTAATTTATTATTTTCATCAGACAGCAAAGATAGTTGTATATTTGTATACACCTTGCCTTCCGATATAAAAATAACTGAACACAAGAAAACTCCTTCATAAAAGAATGAGAGGTCTTTTCTTGTTATCGTTCGTCCTACCACTTCTGCTTTCATTTTAAGCAGTTCTGGAACCGGACAAAGAAAAGATAATTCTTTCTTGATTGTCTCTTTGTTCATATTTCCTCCAAAATAAAAGAAAGCATACTCTCATATATGCTTTCTCTTTTAATATTGATAGAGATTATAACCTCTATCTGAATCTGGTACATCTGATAAAAGGCAATCATCTAAGCCTTTACCAATTTCCCAAGTTATAGCAAATGTGGGAATTGAGTGCTTTTTAAAGTCAGCAATCATATCACGCATATTGTAAAGAACTGCATCGTTCTCTACAAAGTCCTGATCAAGTGCAGAAAAGAGTGTTTTCACATTTGATTTGACAAGGTTATATCTTGCTTTTGACCAAACGTTGACACCAGCAATCGCTACGACCACTTGTGTTTTCAATTTGGAAAGTGAACCTTCATTCATTTTTGAAATGATGATATCACTCTTAAGCAAGCCCTCTGTCAAAAGGACATTTTTGGTTGAAACTAGATTGAAAAGATTGATTTTTCCAAATCCATTTTCATCAAAACAAGCTTTTGCCAGAATGTCGTCTGAAAATGCGTAATGCAATTCAGACGTCGCAGCTGTTCCTTTAGGATTTTTCACAGAGCTGACAAATAGATATTTGGGGCTTGTTTTGATTTTAAACGATACCCCTAAGTTGTCCAGTTGGACTTCCTTTTTGTCCGTCTGTCCTTCTGCAACAGTTTCCATTTCCTTAATATCCGTTACTTTATAGCTCCATTGAGAGCCAGATTTTGTAACGGTTACTCTGAATTGGCTCTTGTTTGCTTCGGCCCAGACTTTGATGTAGGACTCATCCACTCTCAATTGTAGACGGATGATCTGTCCGAATTGATTTCGGCATGGAATAGCAATGCCAGGTTTAGTCTCAAATACTGGACATTCGTGTTTGATATCCAGATAGAAACCAGGAACGCCTTTCCAAGCATCTTTAGGTAGTCCGTTCTTTTCAAACAGTTCTTCCCAAATTGTAGATTTGCCTACTACTTGTTTTTTGAGGCTATCTAAATCAGTTGAAAAATAACCCCGCAAAGCGATTTGTTCTTCAGTAAGGCCACGTACAGTCATTAAATGCTGTTTGTCAGCATCTGTGATACCGATTGTGTCTTTCACCAAAGAATAGACTTTATGAAGGACATTATTTGTTTGGATTTTTTCTCCAACATATTCTACTGCTTCTTTCACAGATAGATTTGCGGATTTATCCAAAAAATAGAGCCATCCATTCATGACCCGTTCACCTTCATTTCGTTTTCTCATGCAGATCACTTTGCTTTGGTGTTCGTTAATTAAACACCAGCCTTGCGAGCCGCAGATAGGGCAGCTTTCGCCGACTATCTCGAACCATTTTTCATCAGTCCGAGAATTTATTTTTCTCAATTTCCCCATAATATTTTCCTCCTTGCCACTTATTGGCATTTAATAATAAAACAATAGTGCAATCCAGATCCTGACTTACTCAACTGAGCCTAGCTGGTTTTCTGAACATGGTTCTCCTTCTCCTTCTACTCAACTGAGCCTGAAGAAAAAAGCATGATTATATCCGACCACAAAAAAAGACCCCTTACAAGGCACAACAAAAACAACCTTGGTGTCTTCCTCCT
>ERZ773054.195-NODE-195-length-48542-cov-6.694702_pt1 | contig 48542 bp, 44 predicted proteins | sample MGYA00580630_ERZ773054 | MGnify/ENA primary metagenome ERZ773054 (study PRJEB29015, sample SAMEA2737994) | human oral metagenome | biome: human oral; feature: human-associated habitat; material: dental | place: China | collected 2115 ... | reverse complement strand
TAAAAGCTGGTGGAGATAGACAAAAACTTCATGAAAGAATCAAGTGGTTCTATAGTACTTGATGTATTAAAATCTTTACCACCTACTAGATATTTATCTGTTGATGATAGATATGATATACTAGATATGGCAGTTAGTACTAAAGAAGGAAAAGCACTGCCAAGTACATTAAATAGCTATTTATATCATCGTGATGATTATATAAAAGCTAATGTATTAGAACTTATAAATAATGCTAGATTTACTATTATTAAAGTGTCAGGAAATGAAGGAGCTGATGAATAATGAGAACTAAATGTAAGAATTTCGCATTCTATGGTGGTTTTGATATAGGTCCCTATAATTATAATGTAGCTGACTTACCTGTTGCTGGAACATATCTTGAAGTTATAAGATCAAAAGAAATAAAATATCCAAGTATAGGAATATCTTTTAACTTATATAGTCACAAGACTGCACAAGGTCTAGGACATTTTATAAAACGTTTAATATGGGACATACTTGCGGATACAGATAAGTATCAAGAATGTAAGCACCTTGATATATCGTCTGCTTATGCAATTGAGGTTGATGACGATATAAGACATGTAAACTTTAAGTTTAACACTATGCAATATATGCCAGATAAAGAATACAGTAGAGATACAATTCTTAAAGAAATGATACAAAAGAGAAAGATGCTATTCAGAGATGTTATTGAGTGGAGTTTATCTAGAATTAAAAAATGTAAAGACTATAAAATAACACAAGAAATACTTGATATAAGAAGAAATAGCTTTAAAGAGTATAATGATTTAGAGAAGAAAAATGTAAACATAACACACCCTCTTATATCAGTTACTGCAAATGATGAAGTTCCTTTATCTAACTGTATGTTAAATGCTGAACTTGATAAATTAACAGTTGATGATGTAAATGATATACTTTATAATGTATTTTCTTTCTTTAATCTTAACTCTATAAATCTTGAAATACCAGCTAGTGTTACATTGTATGAAGTTGATTTACTTGCATCCACTCTTATAACAGATGTTTTAAATCAAAGTTTAAAAAAATCTGAGTATGCTAAAGAGATAGCAAAAGTTGAACCTAAACATGAAGATGTGGTTGAAATTAAAAAGTTAGCAGAAACTCCATTATATTCTATTGGTGAAGAAGACAAAATTGCTATAGATGATAATCTAAAGATAACTAAATATCCGTTTAACTACTATGGAGACAACAAGCCATCAAAACACATATTAGTTCGTACATATCCTGTTATTATAGATGGAAAGTATCTAAATGACACAAATGTATCTAATGGAATATATGCATACCTTGGCTCTATAATAGCTGAAAGAGTATTCAATAACTATATTCATGCTAAACGTTCTAATAGTGTCATAGGAATATTTTCAAATGAAAGAACATCTGAAAGTGTTGTGAGAGTTTCTGAAAAAGGTATTGCTATTACAAGAAACACACTACTTAATATCAATAAAGATACAAATATAGAAAACATACTTTCTGAATTCAAAGAGTATGCAAAAGAAAGATATGAAGATAGTGCTAATTTCTATATAGATACTTTGAAAAAAGAATTATTACTTCTATTTACAGGTGGAGTTTCTTATAGATATCCAGCATTCTTTAAACATAACGATTTAATGATGATATGGAACTTTAATAGAACTATGAATGCAGAAGAAAGAGCAGAAGATATAGATTCAGCGTTTGGTAATAGAGAAGAATACTTATTTAGTCCATTTGTGAATGCTTTATTCTCAGAACATTCAGTTAAGATAATAAAACGTTTTGGTATACTTGCTATTAATAACTTAGAGTTTATAGAAATAAATAATAACATATAGGGATAATCCCGATACTGGAGAAATCTGGTATCGGGAACTATTTCTTTTTTCTTCGCAATTTCTTCGGTTTTAAATACAAAAAAAAAAGAACTCGTGTGAGTTCAACTTTTCTTTTATTTGATTATAAGATATGCTAGTGAAGAAATGAATCCCACTGCAAATCCTACACACCATGCATTTTGAATTAATATTTTTTTCTTTAAATCTTTAATTTCCTTATTTAATTTTTCTACCTTGTCTCTCATTATAGTTTCTTTAGTTACGATCATTTTATTTCCTCCTATTTTTTTAAATTATTTTTTTTTTTTGATTTTTTAAACTAAATTTCAGATTTGTACATGCTTATGAAAGCAGCTGAACGCATTTTACCATGTGCATGATCATAAATACATTGGTATTGGATGTTATCCAATAGATAACCATCCTTCTTACCTTTTTCCACCGCATCGTGGACCATTTGGCTGAAATTGTTGTCTTCTTCACTAACACATGAAACTTCAAAGAATTTGTATAACATTTTAAATACCTCCATAAATAATTTATTATAATAATCTACATATAAAAGATTATTACACTTTATTATATATATCCATTAAAACAGTTAGGAATACCCCTTTTCCAGACAATTCTCCAGTTTTAAAACATACTATAAAGGAGGTTTAAACTCAATATGGCTTATAATAGTAAAGGAATAGATTCTAATGATATCCTAAGACAGAAAGCAAGTTCGATGGAAGCACTGTCTTCAGCTAAGAAATCATCTGAGTCTACACGTAAGATGTTTGGTGGGTTCTCTACTAAAATAGCAGGAGATAGTAAAGCACGTACTAACAAACTTGCCTTAATGAAAGAGCAAGAAGTTCAATATCAAATCCTTGCACGTTCTGATAGATCTTCTGATAATCTTGATCCTTATTCGTTTCCACCACAAGCTAAGCTTCGTGCTACGGAAAAACTTGCATTAAGAGAACAAGGTTATACAAACTCACTTCTTACACAAATTATAAAGAATCAAACTAATACTGCTAACCTACAAGCAGAAATTCAGTATAGAGACTCTGTGTTAAATCTATTAAAAGAGATAAGAGATAATACTAAAAAAGAAGAAAAGAAAGCAACTAACCTTGGACCTAATAAAGGATATGAAACTAAGGTTCGTAAGAGTTCAGATCTTGCAGAAGCAATACTAGGTGGTAATCCTAAAGAGATGCTAAAACAGCTTCTTAAAGGAACAGAGTTAGGTTCATTAGGATTTGAAGGTCTTGATATGCTTAAAGACTCTTTAGATATGATGAAAGAACCTGGAATGCTTAAGCAAATGATGAAGGGTAAAATCATGGAGTCTATAATAGGTAAGCTTCCAAAAGACATAGCTTCCCATCTAACTAGAATGAGAGAAGATATGGGAACATATGTACAAGACATGATTAACCAGTTTGCTTATTCTAAAAACTCTACTCTTCGTGCAATGACAAAGGGACACTATAAATCAGTAAAGCAAGATAGTTCTTCTGTTGGTAAAACAGATATGACTAAAGAGGCTTTATTTGATAATAAGTTCTATACTGCGGTTACTATGGAAATACCATCTATATTATATTCAATACGTGATGGTATTAATAAGTTCGTAGGAGAACGTTATGACTACGATAAGCAAGAATGGACTACGTTACAAGCTCAAATAAGAGATATGGCAGAATCGTCTCAGTCTATGACTACAGGAGTAGATCAACTTGTAAGACATTTGTCAAACGTATCAGAAAAAGCAATGTCTAATACTGGAGGTATTACTAACTCTTATATGGGACAGCTTTTCCAAACTGATAAATATGGAGCATACTCTAAAGACAAAGGTGGAAAACTACAGTTCCAAAATGAAACACTTGTAAGACAGATACTTACCGCTATGATTAAAAAGGGTATAGATACAAATGCATTACAAGATGTTAACCCAAATGCACTTATAAACGATTTCGGTATAAGAAACTTCGTTGCAAAAGAGTATCATAGTATACTTCCAAACATAATACTAGGAATGTCTGATGTATTTAAAAACCTTTCATATGAAGAACGTAAGGAATTTGATGAAAGAAGAGAGGGAGTAGTTAACTCAGTTGATAGAAACTATCTTAATAACCTTAATAAAATAACAGGTTATTCACCTCAGTACATAGATGCAATCTATAGATTCCAAAAAGGTATGATAAGTGCACAAGACTTTGAACAGATGACTGGTATGGGTATATCTAGAGGAACTAGGCTTTCTGGAGCATCTAAAGCATCGTTTGGTCACAAAGTATCTATGGGTGCAAGTAGAGCAATGAATAAGGTTAAGAAGATATCAAGTGTACAAGATGTAAATAATATTTTATCGTCTCCAATACCTTCAATAGAAGCTTTATCTAATATACCAGCAAATGTATGGAAAGACTTGTCTGATGATACTCGTGCAACAGTAAACTCACTTATAGGAAAGTCTACATTTGGTATGACTTCATCACGTATGGTAGATTCACTACTTACAAACGACATATCTTCTAATATGAAGACTATGACTGCTGAGCAACGTGAAGCTACTCTTAAACAGCAAAGACTTGATAATATCAAGATTATGATAAATAATGGAGGTATTACAGATAAAGGTTTACGTGATAGATACTATAATGATAAACTTACAGCAGAAGATAATGCAAAACTTGATAAAGAGCTTACTAAATACTTTAAAGCAAATGAAATATTTACAAAGATGCATAATGCTAATATGACGGCTGCATCTATGGCACACTATGTAGGAATGGGTGCAAAAGCATCTGACTATGAAAGACTTGGATTTGTATCTGATCCTGCTCAACTTGTGCCTTTTATAAACGATAAAGGAGAGCTTCAAATAAATCAACTTAAAGCTAAGTATTCTAAATACAACGAAGCTATGATGCTTGGTATAGAAAAGGAAGACAGACGTGTAAGAATGGGTGATGATTTTGAAATATCTACTCCTATTACAAGTATCAATAGAATGCTTACAAACGTATTTCAAGATGCTAAGGTTACACGTAATATGGGTATACTTGGTGGAGCTGGAGCTGGGTATGCTATAGGTAAACTACTTGAGCAAAAAGGTATTATTCAATCTCCTTGGCTTGGTAAGATGATGGCAACAGTTGGAGCTGTTGCAATGAGTTTTGCTAAGAACAGAGAAAAGATAGAAAACATACTTGGTCCAGCTGGAGAGTTTAAAAACGAACATGGTGTCACAAACAGACAGATATTTATGGCTAAGTTTATAAATAAATGGCTTCCTTCAATAGGACTTGGAGGTAAAGTAGGTTCTATGACTATGAAAGCATTTCAGGCTATGGGACCACTAGGAACACTTATATCTCCGTTTGCTGGACTTATGACTGGACTTATTGCAGGATCTGTTGCTCCATCTCTTCTTAGATTTGCTCAAAGAAGACTTTTTGATGATAACGATGAAAGTAAGAAAGGTATATTTAAAAGAGTTGGAAGATTTCTTATGAAGTTTGACTTTGTTAAGAAGTATTTCAATATAAGAGATAAACGTACAAATCGTCAAATAGAGAATGAAATCGTAGGAGATATGATTCGTAATCTAGAAAGACATAGTGAGCAATTAATAGAGAAGATGAATAACCCTGATACTCCAGAAGATGAAAGAGTTGAAATAGGTAAGCAAATTGCAGAAAATACAAAAAGAATAGAAGAGCTTAGGGAACTTGGAAGAGACCTAGCAGATATAGAAGAAAATGCAAGAGCAACTGAAGCTGAAAAAGAAGCTGAAAGAAAGAAAAGAAAGGCAATGCTATCTGAAAAGAATAGGGATGCCTATAAGCTTAGAGAAGAAACAGAAAGAAATAAGCGTGATTTGTCTCAATCTGGTATTGCTATGCATGATATGAAGTTTATGACTAAAGAAGATATGTATAAGCAAACTAGAGATAAAACATTAGGTAAAATGAGAGTAGATGCTTATTCTGAACAGGTTGAAAGAAACAAGACATTTAAAGAAGGTGTAGCTAGTTACTTAAAAGGAGATCCAACTGGGGTTAAAGATCCTGAACTTCTTGAATTACTTAATAGATTTAGCTCTCGTGGATACAACCTATCTGATGAAAAGATACAAGAACTTATTAGAAGATATTATGCAGATCGTAAGTTCTCACAAGAAAGTAAAGCTATAAATGATATGGATATGTTTATACAAAATGAGATAATAAATCCAAAAACTGGTAAACCTTTGACTGGTAGAGATGTTATCTTTAAGTTCGGTAAACCGTATCTTGAAGCTGCACTTGCAAAACATAACTACGAACGTGCTATAAAGAATGGTAAAGTACTTCTACCTTCTGAAATAGTAAGATCTTCTGATATGGCAGAGTTTAATAAGATTATGCAAAATAGTGAACTTACACCAGAAGAAAAAGAAAAAGCTATTAAAGCTTGGTTTGAAAACCTTGATGAAGATAAACGTAAGGGACTTAATGATGCAATAAAGTTACGTAAAGATATATCTGGAGGACTTGATGAATTATCAAAGACTTATATTAGATATCTAACATTTATGAATCCTGAGATGAAAATAGATGCTCTTATGCGTAAAGCTATGTACGACATACAAGCAACTGTAGTTCTTAATGACTTTAAGAATGACCTTGGAAACATAAAAGGAATAACTGGAGATGCATGGGATAGACTTATATACGAAAAGTTCCAATCTGGATACATAGTAAATGACAGTAGATCTCGTGGAGAATCAGAACAACTTATATCTACACTTATGAATATGCACAAATCTGAAGTAAAAGGTGGTGCTGGAGTAGATAAAGAAACTACACAAGACACACAAGCATCTTGGCGTATGAGTGACTTTAAAGATCTTACATTTAAAAATGGAAGAAAGGTTTCGGCTGCTGGTTGTGCACTTGGAGCATTTAATGCTGCAATTACAAGATTTGGATATCCACCTATATCTGCACAAGCAATGCTTGATGTAGCAAACGAATATGTTACAGATGATGGAATTAACATGGAATTCTTTAAAGCTATGGCTGTAAAGATAGGATGGGAAGTTACTCAATATAAAGGAAGTGAGAATAAATTTACTCCTCAAAACTTCAAAAGCTTAACAAGCGGTCCTAAGTCTTCTGTAATACTACAACTTCAAAACCTTGATAATAATGGTTCACACTATGTAACATTACTTCAATATGGAGCTAAAAAGTGTCAAATATGTGATCCACAAGCACAAGTATACAAAACAGAAATACTAACTGGAGACATACTTACAAGACTTGTATCTATTACAGTACTTACACATCCAGGTGAAGCTACACTTAAAGCTGATACAGATATGAGTAGAGTTGATAAGTTTAAAAAGAAGATAAAAGATAGAGCAAAAGACGCCGTTAAAAATACACTTAAATCTAATGGTATAGGAATGGCTGTATATGGACTTTACAAGCTTAATCAGTATGTTAAAAATAGAAATTCAGATGGAGGATTAGTTCCTACAAACGGAAATACAGATGACGGAACTTCTCAAGACGGAACAGATACTACAAAAACAGAAGATCCAGTAGTTTCTAAACTACAAGCAATTCTTGATAAATTACATGATTATGTAAATGTTCGTATCATAGGTGACGATACTATAGCTCTTACAAATACAGACTTGGAATCATCTAAAACTGCATTACAAATGAGTTTACAAGATGCTAAAACACCTAAAGATAAGAACAGACTTCATCATATACGTCAAATGTTTAATAAACCATCTTTCCAAAGAGACCAAATTAAAAAGGAAAAGGTTGAAGATGCGATACTTCAAAATGCGGCTATTACTTCAAGCCTTCTAGCAACATCTGGTAAAAATGGTGCTAATGGAACAGCAGGAACAGGTGAGAATACAGCACAAGGACCAGATGCCCCTAAGCTACCAGGTGGTAAGACAGCACTAGGTGCATTAGCATCAATGGTTACAGGAGCTGCTCCTTATTTATTAGGTGCGGCTACATCTGCATACATATGGAAAGATGAGATTAAGGAAAGCTACTTAGATATAACTGGTGTAAATCAATCAACAGATCCCATATATGACGAAAATGGTAACTTAGTACAAGAAGGGTATATAGCAGACGATGCATCAAAATGGGGAACATTAGGTAAGGATTTCCTAAGGACAGCTAAATATGCAAGTAAAGTATGGAAGTGGATTATAACATTTATGGGTAAAATAGCAACTAAACTTTTATCCTTAGGTGGAGGAAGTCCTCTTATTAAAAAGATATGTTCTTTTTTAACTGGTGGTCTTCTAAAATCTATTAAAGCTACACCTATTAGTAGTGTAGCAAGTAACATATCTAAGTTTACAAAAATGGCAGGAAAGCTATTACCAGTTTTAGGACTTATATCAGAGATGTTCCTATCATGGTTAAGTTTTAAAGAAGGTAAAAGACTTGCAAGAGAGTTCCTACAACTTCCTTCAGATATAGAAGTTCCAGAAGAACTTGCAAAAGAAGTAGCATTTGCAAACTTCTTATATAATAACTTATTTGGACTTATAGCTGGAGTAGTAGGACTTATACCAGGTCCTGGAACTGCAGCTGCTGCAGTTATACTTGCAATAGGTGAAATGGTTATGCATAAATTCTATCCTAAATCTAACTTCTTTAAGTTTTTTGCAGAACTTAATGGTATTCCTTATGGAGTTAAAATAGGTGGATTTATAAAGGATAAAACTAAAGGTGAAATAATTGCAGTTGACATGCATGGTGCACCTATTCCAAATATGAGATACAAGATTAAAAAGGACTATAATGAAGACGGACAGTTGGTTAATAGACTAGGTAAAACTAAAGAAGAGTACATTAAAGATAAAATGTATAACATGAATAAAGACTATCGTTACTCAGATGAATGGATTAAATTTGCATCTGATAATGCAAATCTTTCAGATCAAGAATTCTCCAAAAAAGCTGCTAGTATTAAAATGAAACTCTATGATGATGGCTATGACACAACTGGGGATAGAAAATATGAAAGAAATTCAATATACCTACAAAGAATGAAAGATAACGCATATAGCAAGTATTCAAGTGAATGGGAAGATGGAGTCGGTGATGGACCATCTGGACCATCTGGAATTCAAATAAAAAGAATTACAGATAAGTTTAAATATGGTACATACGACGAGGCTAATAAACGTCTTGGAATAGTTGATAGTTCTACAGGTAATCTAAGTGCCGGTACATTTGGACTTGTGATGGGTCAAGGAAGTGGACTACAAGGAGATTTCGCTAACATAACAGGCGGAGACTCAAATCCTATAGCAATCATATCTAAGGTTGCCAAAATAACAGGTGTTGACGAAAATCTTATGATGGCAATAGCTGGTAAAGAATCTGGATTCCAAGCAGATGCTGGAGCAAGAGGATCTTCTGCAAAAGGTTTATTCCAATTTACATCAGATACATGGAAAGACGTTACTAAAAAACATGCAAGTAAGATAGGTCTAACACCTGCAGAGATGCAACGTGGTATGGGAACAGCAAACGATCCTAGATTTAATCCATATATGAACACATTTATGGCTGCATTCCACTTGGTTGATGAATACAACACTGCCAAGAAGTATGCTGGTCGTGATCCATTACCTGAAGAAGTATATATGGTTCATGCATTCGGTGTAAGTGGATCAAGAAAGTTTATCCAAGCTTCTAAAGATGCAATAGGAATACAACTAGAAACTTCACAAAATGTTATAAACTCAAACCCTTATTTCTTCTATGAGGGTGGACAGAAACGTATAAGACCATTTACAGTAGGAGAAATGTACAGTTGGTTTAGACAAGGACTAGAATCTGGACTTGCAGTTAAAAATAAGAAATCTGGTTCTAATACAACTTATGCAGGTGCCTTTGGGGTAAAAACAGCAGCTGATAAAATATTTGAACCTAGTAAAATAGCACCTGATATTAAAATGGGTGAATCTATTGGTAAAACATATGCTGGTATTATGAATAATATGCCTATTAAAGGAACTAAAAAAGACGTAGTAGTTACATCAGCATTCGGTCCTCGTAATGTTAAAGGTGGATCTAAGAACCATAAAGGTATAGATATACGTGCATATAAAGGAACTCCTATATATGCAACACACAGTGGTAAGATAACATCAAATACATCTAACTTTGGTATAGTACAAATAACCGATGATAAAGGTATGTCTACAAGATACTTGCACTTATCTAGAAGAACCCCTCTTAAAATAGGAGACTTTGTAAAAGCTGGTCAACAAATAGGGGAAGCTGGTGGAGTAGGTCCAAATGGTAGAGCTGATGCATACGGTTCTCACTTACACTACGAAGTAATAGATTCCTCAGGAAATAAACTAGATCCATTCAAAGTACTAGAACTTAGCTATAGTAACTTAAAGAGTAGTGAACGTGAAAATGTTAACTACGCTATCAGAAATGGACTTGTAGGTAAGGGTATTAAAACTGCAATGTCTAATATTGATATGACACCTGTATCTAAACTAGAGAAAGGTGATGGACCAGTAAATCAAGACTCAAGTTCAAAACCAATACCTAGTGCAGGATTTGAAGAAAAGATGATAAGTGCTATAGTAAAAGCTATGGGACAAATGTTTTCTGGTGTAATGCAACAACAAGCTAAGACTACAGAGGTTCTGACTAATATTCTATCATTCTTACAGTCAGAAACTAGGGACAATTTCCTGATAAATAATGCAAGAATGATAGCAAAATCTAAATATTAAGGAGGTTAATTGTGGGACTTTTTACAAATATAATAGAAGCAGTTGATAGAAGAATAAGAGGTTCTGCAAGATCTACTGTTGGGGATATTAAAAACAGAATATTCCGTGGTGTTCCTGGTGCTGGAGGATTTTATAATGCAGGTGGTAAACTAGGTGGAATAGTTCAAAGTGATTTTGACGCAAGAGCTATGTCTGCACCATTTGCAAAGAATGACTTTAAGCAATTAGGAACTTATAAACTAGGCGGTAGATCTAAAGTAGAACAGAATCCATCAGCCAAGTATTATGTAAGACTTGACTACAAGAACCACATAGAGGGTATGCCCCCTATGGCGGACAATATAGTAGACCCGCCTCCCTTCATGCAAGAAATAATGTTCAGATCTCAAGCTACATCTTTTGATAGTGGACTAGTAGGTAAAAAGTATGCTAAACTAGTAATGGAGAGAGGAAACTACCTCTCTCTTACTCCACTTAAGCTAGATCCGTCTCCATTTAAAACTATGATACTTGGAGGTAGTTCTGGTAATCTTTTAAATAAGATTAAAGGTAACTTATGGGGTTCTATTAATATACCTAGTTATGGATTTGATGCAGATATTGAAACAGAAGGTTATTGGAGAGACGTATGTGTACATGCAAGAGCGTCACTGATGTTACTTGGTCTTGGAAGTTATACTACTTCTGAGATGGAAAGTTTCTTACCTAAGCACATTTGTGATAAACTTGGAGATAGGTTCTCTGCGATGAAAGGTGAGATAGTAGGAACTGAGTATCAAGAAGGATGGGCTGCTAAAGCTGTTAAAGCACCATTTAGAGGTGCAAAGGCTCTGGCTAATATGATAGGAAATGCAGCTGGAATGGCAGTACATGATGATATGGATGAAGCAGCTGGTAAACAAGTATATCAACAGAATAAACTTAAAGGTGCAACTGGTGGACTATGGGGAGCAGCTGCAGGTAAAGGAGCAAATCCTAAATCTAACCTTGCAAAAGCAAATGAAATACTTCAAGGTACATACACTGTTAAGAGTGGAGAGCTTAAAGCAGTAAATGATTCAATACTTGGAGATAATAAGTTCTGGGATCAAAATCCTAAAGCTACGGCTAAAAAAGGTAATCCATATCCGTTATCTAAGTTTGGTAAGAAAGCAAATGAACTTGCAAAGAAGGCAGGAGGACTACAGAAGAAGTTTGATAATCTTAAAAAGGGATATGATAATGTAGTTAAGACTGCAACTGAAAAAGCAAAAGCAATGGATGCTTGGGTCGATAAGTCATTAAAGAACGCAAAAGAAGGACTACGTGCTTTTATGGGTACACATGGAGGAGATATAGGACTTGCTCTTTATGATAGAGTAGTAGGAGCAGCAGTTGATCAAGGTATAGATGGAATAAAACAGCTTGGATCAAATGTACTTAAAGGAGCTTTAAATGGTTCGTTTACTAAAGTACCAGGACTTCAAGATTTATATGATGCTGGATTTGATAATAATAACCTAAATGACCAATCTGTTATAAACTTTATGAAATATGTACTAAATGCAGATCCAGAAGCTGTTACAAAAGGTCTTCCATTTGTAACTTTCTACTGTGATGGACCTATTGAAAAGAACTATTCTTCTTCTCTTGATTTACAAGAATCTGAATTATCTGCTGCAACTGTTCAATACTGGAAAGATCAACTAGGAAATCTAGCAACCGCAGCACTTCAAAAGGTAAAAGGATTTGAAATGTTAGGTGGAGATGCTGAAACGTTTAAAGATGCATGGAAGGAACTTAGATTCCACAACTATAAAGATGGAAGCTGGGTTGGATTTAACCTATCTTCACAAATAGTAATTCCAAAGATAATAAAAGGATCTACACTAGGAGAAACATATACTGCTAATATAAGACTTATAGCAGTTGGAACAGATAGATGGAGTTTATTTAGACTTCACTTTGCTATATGTAAGCTTATACCTTTCTTTATAGTAAAGAACGAACAAGATAGTCAGGAAAAGTATATAATACCTCAACAACCGTACTACTGTGCTGCGTTTAGTAAAGGGGTATTAAACTTACCTCGTGCTGCTATAGAAAGTATAAACATTAAAACAGATGCAACTTATAATACAACAGAAGGTATAGCATCTGACATTACAATTAGTATCAATTTAGTTCCTCTAATCAATGTTGCTACAGCACCTAAACTTAGAAGGTTTACAGCAAGTGACACACCAGAGGCTATAATAACTTCAATGTTTAACCCTACGTCAAGTTTTAACTTACTTGCGACACTTGCGGGACACAATACCGTATTTACAAAGATACCTATAAGCTTATACGAATATTTCGTAGAAGGACAAATAGGTGGATATTTAAATAGCATGTCTAATGTTATGCGTATTGCAGCTAATGCTTACCAAGATTATTCAATTAATGCAAACTTCAATTTCTTAAGAAGATTACTAACTAGATAAAGGAGAATATAATGAAAAAGAATGATGTTAGAGACACAAGTAAAGACTATGCTATTCTAACTGAAATACCTAAAGAAGATAGAGAAGTATGCAGAAGATATGGTCTTAATACTTGTCTTAAGATAGTTTTATACGGAGAACCATTCTCAGATAGTCGTCCTAAACCGAATATGAGAACTGGAGGAATTGCTCTTGTAAATCAAAATCTTATGAAAAAAGCTTTTAAACCATTCTTTGAAAGAACAGAACTCTTAAAGAAACTCACTATACTTTCTCCTTATCTTCTTAAGTGTAATTTCTACTTAGAAGCAACTGAAAAAGATAAGAAACGTATAAAGAAACTAAAGAAATACATAGGTGATCTTTATTATAAAGAGAAACTTGCACATATGGGTGAAAAAGACGTGGATAATATGATTAAAATACATAACGATATTATGCTACAGAATGAGTTTAGAATAATACTTACTGACGGATACAATGTTGGAACACTTTTTTCACCTAAACTTATAACACCAGATAACCCAAGAACAGAAATGTATGTGTATTTCAATAATAGTAAAGAAAAGAACGACTATTATAGAGAGAAGATAACTGAAAGTTTGCATTATGAATACTGGCAACTTAGCTATAAGAATTTTAAATATCAAAGCAATAGAAGTATCAAAGAACAGATTAAACATATGAAGAAGATTATAGAAAATGGTTGTAGTTCTATCAAAACTGTTTCTAGTATGAAACGTAAGCTTGGTAGAATACTAGAGGAATTTAAATATTATCCAGCTGATGTTATAAAAGAATTAGCTGGAGTTACTGAACTTAAGTCAAAGGAATTTAATCGTATAGATGCAGAATATAAACTATCTTGTATACTATTTGAGAAAGTTCCGTTGGCGTTAGATCTTATTAAACAAGGAGGTAAATTACTACATGAAGACACAGAAGGAGATTTTGAGTCATTCGTTTAATGCTCTTAGACTTATTCTAAATAGTTATAGAGAGCCAGGAGAAGACAACGATGACTTAATAGAAAGATCTATAGAAACACCAGGTATCATGAGAGAACTCATGAATGCTGTAAATCCTTGTATGGGAAGATCTCATTTAATAAGTATTTTAAGAAATAGTGAATTTAAAGAATCATTATAAGGAGTGATGACATGTATATAAATGATATGAACCAAGTAAAAGATGCTGTACTTAAAGAGATACTAGCTAAAGTTATAATAAAAGGATGTGAAAATATATCTGAATCAGATGCATCAAAAGCTATAGCTTGTAATGTACTTGACGGATTAGGAATAAATATAAGAAGACTTGAATCTTTAGTTGGAAATGAAGCTTCTGAAGAACACAATATAGTAATTAAATCTATAGTAAACACAGTTGATCACTTATCTTCTAAAGTATTAAGAACTCTAAATGGTGAGAATATACCAGATGATTCAGTTCATCAAACTATAATATCTGCTATGGAAACAGAAGATACACCAAACGTACTTGCTGATACTATAAATGAAATACTAAATAACGCTGTTTCTTCAATGCAAACAGATATTAAAACAGCAAGTAAAATGGTATTACAACTTATAAAAGAAAATCAAGATGCTGAAAAGAAAGATAAAGAAACAGAACTTGAAGACTTCGATAATCCAGATATGGAAAAGCAAAACGAAGAAGACGGAGATAATAAAGAAGAAAATACTGAAGATGATACAGAAGATAAAGGAGACGGAGACGGTAATCCGTTTGATAACCCTGGTTCAGACGATGGTGATAACAAGGACGACGAATCTAAAGACGGTAATGAAGAAGATAAAGACGCTCAAAAAGATGAACCAAAAGAAGAAGAAAAGAAAGAGGAGTCTGGTAATGAGGACGGTGGCGGAGATGAGAATCCGTTCGAATCTATATCAAATAGAAAACTAGATGTTATTATAAAGAACTGGAATAACGGATATGATATTAGAGCATTTGAAGGATTGACATATGGAGATATTGCTAACTTCTCTAACTTCTGTGCAAACGGACATGTTGGTGGAGCACTTAAAGATGCGTATAATAAAATGGATGGAATGGAAAGTGATGAATTTAAACACAATGTTGAGAAATTCAAAACTGTTTCTAGAGCATATGGAGAAGTAACTGTATCTACATTATTAACATTAGGAAAACTTGGTATAAAAGGTAATAATAACTGTATCAAGTATCCTAAATCATATTTAGACTAATAATATAACCTAGGGGTAACACCCTAGGTTTATTTTGTCCCGTAATTTTTATACTATTATACATAATAGGTTGTGTTAAACACGATATTATATTAAACAGGAGGTATATAAGTTGAAAAAGAATGTATTTAAGTTAAGGAAAAGAAAGAAGATTGATAGGGATAAGTTATATAAGGATCTATTTTACTACATAAGAGAATCAGCACCTAGATATACTTTATCATTAGGAGGTAAAATTTGGGAAGTAGTATCTAGAACTAAGGTTAGAAGGGTAAGAATAGAAGATATCCCACCTACATCTAAGATACTAAAGTTTATGGGTGTAAGTATTGTAAGAGTAGATCTAGATGAAGTACTTGATAGTATGAAGATATTTTTAATAAAGTACAATCATGGAAAAGTTTATCTTACAGAAAGAGAACATCCTAGAAGAATAAAAATGAGATATACAATAGAAGAACTTAAGGAGGAATTAGGTTTATGAAAGAAAGAAGCAACGTTACAATAACAGAGGATATGCTTGAGACTACACAAACACAAGCACTTATTTATGCAGCAAATGGGAATAACTCATCTCAACGTAAAGACATGGCACTAGATCAGTTTATGAAACTTGTTGTTCCACTTGAAGCTGAGTATCCGTATTATCAAAGTAGTCTTATGCAAGATATTATATGTAGAAGCACAGTAATAAGAAAACGTAGAGGAAAGATAACTCTACTTCATCATATTAAGTATCAATTTATGAATTTCTATATCTATAAGCTAAATGGTTTAATCTACTACTTAGAAACAGATAAGTTTCATCCAAATAACTCATTTGCTTCTATACTAAATACAGATCTTGATTTACTTGAGTTAGGTAAAGAATACGATATAAGAGATGAACAGGATAATTTCTGTATTACTTATCCAGATAGCTATAGTCCAGTTACAGATACACTTGGACTTGGTAAGAATATAAGATCAATTATAACTACAAATGTACATAATTCATCAGATAGTGCAAACGTATCAGAGACTTTCTGTCGTAAATTTACTTGTCTTAGACATACAGAAATAAAGATAGAACTTAATGAAAAGACTATAATAAGTAGATATCCAAATCTATTTCCTGAAATAGGTAAAGTAATACAAGATGATATTCTATTTAAAGTAATTGCAAATACAGATGATCCTATAATACTTGGACAAAATCCTGAGATTGCAAGTGGATTTGAAGATGAGCAAATACGTGTTGATAGTAATTCATTCCTTGCAAGAGTAGAAGTGTATTGCAATCAAAAGTGTAAAGATGATAACCTTGAAAGATTTAGACTAGAATACTTAGAATACAGACATGCTATATATGATGCACTATCTGAGTATCCAGTTGATATGCTATCTGAACAGGCAAATATTATAAAAGAGAACTACAAACATGATAACTTCAGAATAAACTCACAAGCAGTAGACTATCCTTATATAAAGATGACTTTCTACACAATAGATATTCCAGATGTAGGATACAAATTCTCTACTCAATCTGGAGGAAAGTTTACTATACAAAATGTATATAGAGATGGATCGTTTGTAGATGAGTATGGACGTAATATAGACTGTGAATACATATCTCAATCTTTAATTGCAAGATCAACAGCTGCACCTTTATTTGAAGTATTTCATACAGGTGTAATGGAGAAACTAAAGCTTTGTGTAATGGATGGAAATATAACTCCTAAGAAGACATACGAATTCTTACATAAATATTACACTATTCTTGATTTAGAAGAGGAGTTTCTTAATATAGGAATGACAGAAGATGATTTATTTGATTTTATAAAGGAAGGATTTCCACCAGTAATATATCTTCCATATACAAATCAAAATAATCTTCCAAGACATGCACAACTTGCCTTACTTGCAAAGAAGTATGTTAACTACAAAAGACTTACTATATATCATATAGAAGATAGTGGAGTTAAAATTCCTTTAACTTCTGAACATGAAGTAGGATTTATCTGGTACAACAGACAAAGAAACGATCCTAGAGAAACTAATAGTTCAACTTCTATATCAGAAACTAACTCAAAAGGATATCCAGTTGAGAAAGATGCTTCAAAGAAAACTGGTAGAAGTAGCTATTCTAAGACAGCACAGAAGCTTGATATACTTACAAAGGAACATATGCTAATACAAATATGTAACTCTGTTAATAATGCTATATTTAACTATAAGGTAGGAGGAAAACACGTAGTACCTGAGCTTCTAATAGGAATAGGAGTTAAACTAGGTATGGATCAAGATAATTCTTATAAAAATGAGCAATTAGACGACTAAGTTAAATTATAGATAATTACATATAATTTGGTGAATAAACCTCTAATAAAGACCCAGTTAGTGGTTTATTCTACCACGTTTATTTCCTAAAACATGGAGGTGATTAGATTATGAAAGTAATACAAATGGAAAGAAACGAATTATTAAGAGAAAGAAAACGTATAGAAGCAAGAGTTACAAGAAACTTAATGCGTACTAATGCGATTATCTTTACTCTACCAAAAACGGCAAACGGTATGATATTATCATTCTCTCCGTTTAACATCAACTCTTCGACTAATAGTTTCGTTAAGAGTGAAAGTAGATGGAAATACAGTCATATTTCTAATCGCCTTCACACCTTTAAAGATGAGAGAAATAAATTAGAAGAAGAAATTAGAAAGTATATAAACTTTAAAGAAAAAGATTATATACATACGATATTATCGAAGTTCATTTATTATGAGTTTAGTGTTCGTTATTGTATCAAAAATAAATTACCAATAATAAGTAAACACAATCATAATAAAATGAAGAAACTTATTAACAAATGGAAAGAGCTTAGTAAAAATATGCACTACAAGCCTACTAAGCAAGAAAAACGTAAGCTTAAGAAACTTGTACGTGCAGAACGCAAAGACGTTATTAACAGAATTAAGAGATAGCCGGTCTTTTAGTTCTATTAATATATAAAGGTAAAGTGAATTTGATGTATATATTCCTAGAAGAATAAAAAGTGATGTATAGTCTATTTCCGCACAATAGATAAATCGTCATGCATGCCATATTCTTTAACATGCTTCGTTCTAGGTAGAAAAGTATACACTCATTGGATGCCTGAAAGAAGGAACGCAAAACCTTGTATGTGATCGTAAAGCATACTAAAGAAGTGTTGAAGATCTCAAATAATTTAATATTTAGAATGTGCGGATTATTCTCTAAAAGGAACTCTATCAGTTAAAAACCTCTACTTTGGTAGAGTTTCTTTTTTTTTTATTATTTAAATTAGTTATATATCATCAATTGACCTAAAGTCACTTTAGATACAAACACAAAAGAAAGGAGAGATCATTATGAAGAAGTATTGGGTAGTAAACAAGGACAGAAAACTTGAGTTATCAGATGAGAAGAAATTTCCAACAGAAGATCTATTTCTGTATGATGAGAAGACTAATATGATTACACTTCTTAAGTATACGGAACTGACTGACTATGATGGCAAGATTAAACCATTTGGTAAAGCAATGGATCCAAAAGATGCAGTTATTCTTGACCTTGAAGAACTACGTAAGAAACCATTATTTGAGGACTTTGATGAAGAAAAAGACATACTTTGGTTTGCATCAGGATTTGAAGACGTATTACCTGATCCATATTCAATGGAGTTACCACCAATAGTAAAAGTCACATGTGCTCAAATAATTAAGTATCCAAATGGGTATATGCTTCCAAAAGAAGAGCATCAAAAGAAACGAAACATAATAAGAGAAATATGGGCAATGGTTAATAAGAAAAGTACTACGGTAGATTTAACTGTTAATCGTGCAAATGAACTACTTTCATATTTCAATTATAGTTTTGAAGATCTTTTAATTGCAGATTATATCCATAGTGATAACTGGTCGTTTGACGTGAACCAAAATAAGGTTCCGATATTTACAAGAGCTGTACTTAATCTCTTTGCACAAACAGAAACAGACTACAAAAAGTATAATAAAGAAGTAAATGTAAAAGTTATACTAAGAGAAGTCTTATCAAATGTGGCAAAGAACAGAGAAATAACATCTGCAAAAGCAGAGCAGTTATTATCTGTAGTTGGGAAGTCTGTATTTGATGTATTCAAGTCATCACTCAATGTATAAATATGGTTATATATGATATTATGGAAAGAAATAGCTAATCTTTCCATATCTATACAGGAGGTGGAAGACTTTGTTTAGTCCTGTACTGAATTACATGTATTCTCCGCCACAGATGCAATCAATGGTGGAGGCAAATAAGATAGGAGGTAGTAAAATGAGAAGTATGAAAGTGATGAGAGAAGAGGCAGTTAAAACTCTAGCAAGATTAATTGCCAGTAACGAAAGATCCATAGCAGACGATGATATGGATATCTTATGTCTTGCAGCTGAGCAAAAAGTGAATGTCAGAACTCTTGAAAGAGTTATTGATAAGATCACTGATAATGCAAGAGAAGACATGGTTGATATCTTAGCTGAGTCTCCAGATAGTAGATTACTATTTAGAGATGTTGTAAATGAGGCTTTAGATATTATGGCAGATGAAGGACTTATTAAAAGAAGAAGAGGTTATGAAAGAAGTTACGACTATGGAAGAGGGTTCGAAAGAAGAAGACATAGAAGTGACAGATACGAAGATGAGAAAAGTACTGATCTAGGAAGTATTATAGATGTACTTGATAGATATATGGCAAATAACAACATTCCATTTCCATCAACAGAAAGTGCATTCGTAGCCTTAATTGAAAGACTTAAAGGTAAATCAAATGAACCTGATATAATAGCTTATACTGGTTCAGCTAAAAAGCTTTATAAAGAAATGTTAAATGCAAGAAAAAGATAGTGGTTTAGACTCTACTGATGAAAGTCAGTAGAGTTTTATATTTATTTTAAAAATAACAGGAGGTCTAAAAATGACAAATGAAAGAGAATTTATTATTGCAATATTAAAGGTATTAAGATTGAAAGTGTCAGAAACATCAAGCAAACATAGAGATAATGAAGGTAGACCAGTTGGTTCTATAGTATTCTATACACAACCAGCTCCACTTGCAACAGGTGAATACGTATCGTTATTCGCATATAGATTCGCTCATGAAGGATCAGGGAATGGTGGAATAATTAAGATGAGTTCACCAAATGAAATAGAAACTTATCTTAAAGGTGATAGACAAAGTTTAACAGATCTGTATCTTGTAGAACCTAAGATGCTTGAGTCTTTAATAGAAGACTACTACAGTGTTGGTGCAAGAGGAGCAGGACTTGACTATAATAGACTTGGAAGAGGAGGAGAAAACATACTTCCTCAAGTAGCGGTTGTAGTTGATGATTTAATAGACACTCTTCTTAAATTTGAAAAAGACTTTGAAGAAGAAGTTGATGATATAGACTTCGTTGAGTATATGAATAGTTCAGCAGTACTTTCAGAAGACTATTCTATTATGCTTGGAGGATGTGTAAAAGTGGGTAATACATTACAAGGAGAAGCTGGAATAGGTGCAAAGGTAGTAGGTCGTAGTCCAGATGGAGATCTATTATTTAGTCTTACTCTAAGTAATGATTTGCTTAGAGCAACTAAAAATGACCTTGTATAGGAGGTAGTTATGAGAAAAGTTGTAAATGGGAATAGGTTAAGGGACTGTAGAATTACAAGACTGTATGAATCTCAAGATGCAAAGACACTAAAGGATATCTTGTCTTGTAAGTATGAGAAACCTATTCCTAAAGTAAAACCAAGACCAGAAGTAAAGCCAAATGTAAGAAGAGAAAGAGTAATTAAATTGACTAGGGTAGTAAAATATCCTAGTCTTTTAAAGATGTACTCTGACTTTATATTAAACATATTTAAATAAAGGAGTGCCTCAATGATAAAATTTAGAAGAGAATTAACTAATCAGCAAATAAGAGAGGATAAGTTCATAAATTCGTTTATAAAGACAGGATTTGTAAATGAGGACTTATTCTCTACTGAAGATAGGGATATGTGGCATGCACTTGTGAGAACCCTTAGTAGTACAAATAACCTTGGTATCTATAAAGGGATTCTTGTAGGATATAAATATCTTCCTTATTCTGAAGAGTTGTCTCAATCTATAATAATCAAAGAAGGCAAAAGAGATAAACTAGGAGATAAAGATAGAGTAACCTATGCAACTACCGAACCTCAAATGGTTCGGCATGTTGAAGGGTTGTTTATTTACTCTCCTAGTTTTTTTGCCGAAAATCGTAAAGGGATTGAGATAGCAAACACACTTGCAAAGCTAAAAGAATACAAAGAGAAAGGATTTAAGGTATTTCCACATGTAATTAAGTTCTTAGAAAATCAACAGCAAATACATTTTATAGATAAAACACTTGCTGGAACAGAAGAGGACTTATTTATAAGAGGAGGAAATCCTATACTTCAAGTTCCTATGTTACAAGATAATGCATACTATAAGATACATGGAATGGTAAGATTTCCGTATTTAGGTGAATATCATTACAAGAATAAAACTATATTTGGACATATAGAAATACAGTTTTTACGCAAGAATAAACCAAAGAGTTCTAAAGTAGCAGTTACAAAAGCATATTTTGATACATGTTTTGTGTACAACGACAAAGAGCAAGAGGAGGAAGTTTTCTATATGAGAATAGGTTCACGTAGATTCTTCTTACCTTTCCTATTCTTTGATAAGAATGAGATAGATGATTTGATGAAAGATTTTATGAAGATGGACATAGTTTCTGATAGAGTAAAGAAGATACTTCAAAATACATATAGTATATACTTACAGTATTTAGAAATGGACAAAGATAAACTTGGATATAATACAGTTCCTACTCTTAATATGTGGAAGTATAATGACTCATATTACGATAAACCATCAGAAGATAAGTCTACATTTACTAAAGATACAGAAGCAGAAGAGAAAAAAGACTATATAGATTACGGAGCTAATAAAAATACTATATCTCTTGAAATGCTTAGATCTTTAATACTTGGTTATAACGACTACATAGTAATGAGTTTCTATCCACATATGGCATTTCATCTTATAAATATTCAAAGAAATAACTCATCTTATAGAGCAAAGAATAACGAAAGTAAAAACGATACTCAATATGTATCACAAGTAGATGCACCAAGAGAACTTACAATTAGTAAAACCATTAAGTCAAATGCAGATCTATTTAAAACTTTTGATAATACAAACTTTGTAGATGTATTCCACTGTCTTGCATATAAAATGAGCTTACTTGAAACTACAGAAGAAAAGGATGCAAAGAAGTCTACTATATCTACTAATAATGATAGATATGCAGATAGACGTTATAGAAATGAATTTGATTACGGTCTTATAGATCCTTATACAATAAAATCTCCTGAAAATACAGGACTTCAAGGTAATATAAGTATACTTGATTTCTATAGAAAACACTTCTATTTCCACGATATTAAGTATAAACCATAATTCATACACAAAAAGTAAAAGATTGGAAAATAAGGGTATTATACGCTCTTCTGGAGGCTATTTATACTACTTATATATAAGAATACAAAACAGTGTATAGCAACTTATATGCTGTTTTGTATTTAATTTTATTTTTTCCGAAGAGGTGATTAGATTGAAAATAGTAGAATACGAATGTAGGAACATGATTGAACTCGGTGACCTACATATAGAAGACATAGATAGAGATATAATACAAATAGTGGGACTTAATGGTTCAGGTAAGTCACTACTTATGAGTACACTTCATCCTTATGCTAAATCAGGTAGATTTGATAGAGCCTATCCTATAAAGCAAGGTATGAGTGGATATAAGAAAGTTGTGTATAGAGAAGGAGATAAATACATAATAACTGAACATGAATATACTCCTAAGAATGATACACACAGTGCAAAATCATACATATCTATAATGGAAAACGGAATTATAACTAATCTAAATCCAACTGGACATAGAGATATGTATGTGGATCTTGTAAATATGCACTTACATTATAATAGTAAAGTAGAAGATATAGCTCATTTATCTGAGTCTTTCAATGGAATAACTAACTCATCTCCACTTGATAGAAAGAAGATAATTGAATCTACTATTGATAGTGAAAGAATAGCTTTTCTTAAAAAGAATATAATAGAAACATTAAGAGATAAAAAAGGTGCAACTAAGGGATTAACTCAGTATAGGATTCAACTTCTTTCATCAAGAGATGAAAAAGAAGAAAGAGTATACTTATCTAATATAGAAAATAACATAGAAGAGATAGAAAATGTCTCTATTCCTACTCTTATGACAGAGAAAACTGAGCTTGAAAATAGGCTTAATGATATAAAGAAAGACTATACAGATGTAGATAATGACGATCTTGATAACCTTATTTATCTTTTAGAGGAAGGTAATTATGAACTTCTTAGTATGGCAAAGGAAGAATACGCATCACTATCGTCTCAAATAGAGCTTAAAACTAAAGAACTTTCTCATATAATAGAGAAAATAGATACTCAAGAAGTATATAAAAAGACTTATATGAACGAACTTCAATTACAAGAAAAGATTAAAACTGAGGAAGCTGAGCTTAATCTAGAGAAAGATAAGTATCTTGCAATAGCAAAAAGAATACTTGAACCAGCAGAATATAGTGAACTTAAATCAAATATATTAAAACTTAGAGATTTAGGAAGAGATATAAGAGATTATAATATCCAAAGAGAAGATGTTGAAAAGATAGTTACAAATGTAAACTCTTATATAGATGAGTTATCTACAAAGATTAAATTCTATGAAGATAACATTGCTAAATTTGATAAAATATCAGCATCTGTTATAAAAGGAGACGACTACTCTGATATTCCTTATGCAAATAACTGTGATAGTTGCTCTTTATATAAAGCATATGTTGTAGATAAGAAGTGGATTGAGGATAATAAATCTCTTTATAATTCTTGGAATGATGGTTTAAATCATATAAATTCAGTAAAGAGAAGTATTATGAACTACTATAATGTAGATTTTAACGACTGTCTTAACTATATTAAAGGACTAATAAGAGAAGACGTACTTAAAAGAACTAACACTTTTGATTTAGTTAGTGGACTTATGATGGGAGCATATGATCAATTTGTAGATATTTATACTGTACTTTATGAAACTATTGCAGTTATAGGTGCACAAGAAGCAATAGTAAATGACTACAAAGATAGTCTTAAATCTATACATCATGAATATAATGAGGATTCTTATAATGAACTTATTAAAGCTAAGGAAGAACTTGTACCAAAGATAAATGATATGAATATTAAATATATGTTTTTAAAGAAGTATAAATCAGTACTTGGTATAAATAGTAGCCTGTCTATAAAGACTTTAGATGAGCTTGTCTACATAAGAGAAACTAAAATAAGTTATGATAAGGTCTATAATGAAGTTACATCTAGGTTAGATGTTGTAAATAATAGAATTACAGCACTACAAAAAGACTTAAATAAGCTATCAGAAGAGAAAGCAAGAGTTAAAGAAGTTATCCGTAACCTTGATAATACTAATAAAACTCTGCTTACATATAATAGTGAGATAAAAGAGCTTGACATACTTAAAGGAATACTTGAAAAAGATATACCTTTCTATCTACTTAAAGAACATTTAGAATACATTGAAGAGAAAGTAAATCAAATACTTGATGGACTTTTTCCTTATTCTATTAGTATAATAGCAGAAGATGAAGAAATAGTTATATCTGTTTTAAGACATAGAACTAATAGAGTTACAAACGATGTTAGAAACTGTAGTTCAGGTGAGAAAACTATAATAGGACTTTTACTTAATAGTGCGGTTCTATCTATACTTGGTTATAATATACTTTGCCTTGATGAAGTTGATGCACAACTAGACGAAGTATTTAAAAATAAGTTCTCAGATGTAATACATGAGCTTATGTCTGTGTTTAATATTAATCAAGTATTTTGTATATCACATAACTTAGGTTCTCATATACAAAACTCTATTACACTTACACTTGGAGATGTTAAGAACTTAACTATAATAGGAGAAAGAAAAGAGGTTTATTAAAAATTAAAGGAGGTATTAGAATGGACAAGTTTAGATCTTATTTTACATGGAGTGGTAAAACTATAACCTATATCTACTTAGGTGTAGATTACCCAATTGCAAGATTACAAACTGGACTAAGGGTAGATACAGTTACTAAGATGTGTGAAGGTCTTAATCACTTCTTATATTACTATTATTTAAAACATAATGGAGAATATGAAGAACTTGCTGCAAACTTATTTGAATACTACTTAAATACAAAGAACAGATTTCAAAAAGCAAGAGAAGTAATAGATAATAACTCATCTTATACAATGATGAAAGCAATAGAAGAAGTAGGAAAACTTAATCATTTTATGATTGAAAAGGCTGCGGAATACACATATAACATACAAGTACCTAATATAAACGAAGCAAAGGCTACAACAGATGTAACTCTTACAAATCATACAGCTTTACTTCTTGCTGGTATATCTGTTCTTATGAAATTATGTTTCTTATATGTTAATAATGCATATATAAAGATAAAGTGGATAGATACTATCTCACTTTATGATGATTATTTGGTAAATGAGCTAACTGATGAGCTTTGTAAGTATGATGATGAAATACCTAAGAACGTACAAGACGAAGTTCTTGCGTTCTTATATGATAGAGTTGCAAATCTTTGGAGTGTGTCACCTGAGTCTTATAGAGAAAAGTTTACATCTATAGGACTTGATGTTGCAAGTTATGGTTCTAAGAATAAAGTAGACATCTATAATGCACTTAAGAAATATGTTCCTCAAATAATAACATATGAAATAGGACGTGAAGTTTATGAGTGTAGAACAGATAAAGAATTAAGAGAGCTGTATTGGACTGAAGGTAAGAACTTTGATGATTTCAAATTCGTAGCTCAAAACATGGCTGCTTATATACAAAAGACACTTGGAGATATAAATGCAATGCAAGATCAAAACAAAGGTATCACTGATGTAAACGTTGCAGAAGTTCTTATAGAAACAGCAGGAGAAGACACAAGTCGTAGAGAAGAATCTTTATACGAAGATAAACATAAACATCTTTATAACTTAAGAAAAGAAACTTGTATAGATGTGTTTGATATATTTGTAAAAGAGATTAATACATACTTTCCTAATAACTATAATGTTATAAAAGATATAGTGATAGATGAATCAAACTCATTTAATCAATATATCCTAGGAATATGTTTGCTTTCTATGACAGGAGAATGCTTTGTATATAGAGATGTTCTTGGTGTATATGCAAAAGTTATACTTGCTCTATTCTATCTAAGAGCAAAGTCAGACCCTACACTTGAACCAATATATGATAAGCTTGAGATAATGAAATCAGAAAAGCAATCAAGAAATACTCACTATCCAGAAGATAAGATAATAGAACACTTAACTAAGATAAAAAGAACTGATCTTATATCTAAGGTTGGAACTATTGCTGAAATATGTACTACTTATCATGGTAAATCTGGAATGATTGATTTATCTCCAGGTTTATTTATAGAAATACTTGACTTATTTAAAAATCCGTCTAGAGTAAGACATCTGTTATTCCCTAACAGATATGATATACTTGAAACAGAAGCTAATGTCTCAGATAATAAACATAACGACTATGTGTATGAGACATTAGATAGAGTTAAAACTAAGGTAGGTTTCGATGACTAGGGAAGAAGCTTTTAATATCTTCTATAAGTTCTTATACTCAAACATGAGAGCAAAGCAATATCATAATTCATACTTTAGTATAGACGGAACTAGAATATGTAGTGAGTGCAAGAATCATAAGATAAACCCAGTGTATATAAGGTGCTCTCCAGATGCACCTTTATACCTTAAGTGTTTCCGTGCTAGTTGTACAAATAGTAGAAAACTAACAGAGAAGGACTTACTTGATATGGGATTTACAGATAAAGAAGCTATAATACAACTACTTAAAGATACAAAGAAAAAGAACTTTGAGTTTAAAAAAGGTTATAATCAGGAACTATTTGTAGATTACTCAAAACTAACAGGTGAGCAACTTGCGTATATGGTAGATAGGTGTAAGATTGTACTTACAGATGAGACTATGTTTGAATACAAAATTATACCAGATCTTAAATCTACACTTCAGTATTCACCTCACATACAGATAAATGCCGATAAGTTTAGTTTAAATCCTAAAAACACTATATGTTTTCACTCAGATAACGAAAATAAGTTTATATGTAGAGGAATAGGAAGAGATCTCAAGTTATCATTAACAGCAGATCAAGATATGGTAGGAAACTATTATACACTTAATATAGGAAAAAAGAATAAGACTATTATGTTTATATGTGAAGGTGTATTTGATTGTATAAATGTTTATAATATGAATAAGAATATAGGCAAGGATGCAATATTTGTAGCAACATTTGGGTTTGCATCTTATGTAAAAGCAATTGAATACTACTATCAGAAATATATAAATAGTATGAATCATATTGTACTTGTAATGGATAGTGATATAATAGGTAACTCTGGCTTTACATACAATATAACAGATGTAAGGGATATAGTTACTAAACTAGAGCAAAGTTTAGGAAAGAAATTTGTAAATAAAATAGACGTTATCTATAACAGTGCATCTAAAGATTTTGGAGACTTTAGAGAACCAATAGATACACAAATTGATAAGATTTACGAAGGAGGGAAATATTGGGTATAGTTAAACTTTTCATGTATTTTAAAGGTATGAATGCACATCTATTTAATATAGCTTGTGCGTTTATACTTCTTGGTGTACTACTAATACTAGGACATGGACAGGTAAATGAGATATGTAAAAAACGTCTTGCAAGAGACGGACACTATGATAGTCCTAGTTATAAAACCAGAAAGATGGCTCAAGTGGTTGCAAGGGGTGCATCATTTATATCATGTGTATATTTGATTTTATGTTGCTATGGAATAGTAACTGATAAGTATACAACTACGATAAACTTCACTATGTTTTATAGAATGAGTATAGAAACTATGATACTTATGATAGAGTATCTTACTATAGTAAGAATACATAAAAACATAGTAGACAGAACTAAAAAGCCTAGAGTAAGTGCTAACTACGACATACTAATAGCAATAATTTACTCATCACTTGCTGTCTATATTATAAATGCAGTAAGAGAAATACTAAATAGATATGTTTAAAATTAACAGGAGGTAGAAATTATGGAAAAAAGAGAATTAAGAACATTGGTTAAAAGTTTGGTTATTGAAAATCTAATTAGAGTTGATGGCATACGTCATGAAATGAGCTCCATAGTTCCTAAGGAAGTAATGTTTTCTGATGTATATACTAAGTTTAAACACATGTCAACTAATATGCATAAAATAATAGAAGAGGCATTTGATACATTTGATAAAGCTTTAGAAGAAAGTGAAGTAGTTGATGTTAATACTATTGGATATGAAGCTATACAAGGTATGTTCTCTGCTAGATTCTCACATATCTTCTCATTCTTACTTAATCTACATCTAGGAATACTTGCAATTGGTAAATGTATAGAAAAAGAATACATTTATGATTCTAACTATACTAAATGGTGTGAGAACTTGTCTAAAGGTACTAATATTATGGAAACTAAGGTTGCAACAGAGTTTAAAGATAAATATTTTGGTTCTACTCGTACAGTTGAAAGAAACTTAGATGAGATAATAGACATAGTATTTAAATCAAACGATATAAAAGATAATATATTCAGAGAATGTCTTATAGATATGATTGATAAAATCTTTCAATTAGGAGAATCAGAAGGAGATAATATGATTGGTAGATTTATACTAGAATATCTAGAAGTTGCTCCTACTATGCATTTACGTATGAAGACAGCTGATGTTGAAGTTATAAGAAATCTTATGTGTAGTGGAGATAGAGAAACATTTGAAAAAGTGTTTACTACTTATTCTATGGCTTTCCTTAGCGATAAGACTTATAGAAAGTATGGTCCTGCTATAGATGAAATACTAACAGACCTATCATATGATCAAGATATGTTCTGTAAGGTATTTGAACTACTTGCAGGAGATCAACTAGATCATCTAAGAGACGGGAACCTTACTTACACAACAGATAAACTACCTGATGCATTTAAAGAAGGAATATTAAACATCATATTTAATATGGTATATCTAAAAGTGGATAATATGTTAGTAGAAAAAGGATTTGAAGCATTACCACTTGATAAGATAGACACTAAGATTCGTACTACTAAAAGAAACACACTTACTTATTTAGTAGGTCAATCACAAATGTATGTAAAATCTATAATAGATTATGTATGTAGCTCATCTCATAACCAATATATAAACATTACTGATAATCTTCAAGGTGTCGTGACTTCACTTAATAATATGGCACTTGAAATGGATAGAAAAGCAAATGGACCAGTTGCTAAAAAGACTGTACTTAAAAACTAAATGCGAAATAAAAAGAATTAAACCCGAATACTAAACTAATAGTATTCGGGATATTTCTTTTTTTGTCCGTTACCAACCCATTTCTTCAGCCATTTTTCTGTAGTCTACTTCATTTTTTCTACCGTATTCGTATTCTTCCCAAGTTCTGTAGTATGGAGGTTTAATTGAATACTCCTTACCTTCTCCACTTTGGTGTTTAGATAAGAACTCTACGAATTGCTTAGCTGTAAGACCCATAGGTATCCAGTAATAACTTATAATACCAACTGATTCATTTGGATATTTATCAAAGAATTCTTTAAGTCTTAAGCAGTCAGTATTTATAACGTTTTCTTGAGGTCTATATACAGATCTATGTTGCCAACTAGGCATATTAAACTTATTAAGAGTTTCTGGTTTTCCTGTTACTCTTACTCTTCTAGATAAAGATCTATAGCAGAACCATTTATCTCTTTCTTCAGCTGTACTTCCATATATAGTCCATTCAGCTATTTCATCTGGAGTCATACCGTCAGTAGGACTAGGTCTTCCAGTTATTTTAACAGGTTGTCTTACATCTGTAACAGCTCCATTCTTTCCTTTTATAGTCCACACAATAGTAAATTCACCAGGGAATTTAGATCTAACTTGTACAAATCCTATAAATCTTTTAGCTCTGTTAGGTGCTTCATATGGATAGCAACTTACATATCTTATAACAGCTGGGTTTCTAAATGGTATTAAGAAATTATATCCTTCAGCTGTCCATTTTACAAGTTCAAAGTAATCATCATTCTTTTCTAAGAATATATTCATTATAGTATCAGTAAAGTTATTACTTACAGGAACTTCAAATACAGGACCTGCTTGCTTTTTATTATTCTTAGGTACAGGTGGTACAAGAGCATGATTAACAGGAGAGAATTCTATTGTAAAATCATCTATTCTAGTTAAATCATTATGTCTGTAGAACCCAAGTTCTAATTTAAAAGGTTTAGTTACTGCATCTGGATGTTCTTTTTTAACTCTAAATGTATAAGTCATATGGTATTCAAGTCCTTTTTGAACATAGAAATACTCTTCGAATTCACGTCTTGTCATATTTCTACATACCATAAATATATTTCCATGAGGAGCTCCTTCACCTGTATACATAATGAACTCATTTCCTTCTCTCATTATAAAGTCACCTTGTTCAAAATGTCTAAGTAAAAGATAAGCTTCTTCTGCAGTAGCTACATTAGTAGTATCATATTCATCTTTAAAGTATATTTCATAAGGAACAGGTTTAAATTCCTTTTTAACAGGTTCAGGATTATAGAATCTGTTTACAGGTGGATATGCAGGTTCTTCTATTGTAGGTTCTGGAGTTGCTACTCTTCCCATTTCTACTGTATCTTCTGCTCTAGTTTCTTCATGTACCTCTGTAGGTGGTACAACTGGTGTTTCACCTGCTGGTTGAGGTGTTACTTCACCTGTTTGTGCAGAAGCTTCTGTAGGTGCAGGAGTAGACGCTGTTTCTTCAGTTCTTGTTTCCTCTGCTGGTAGCTTTTCTCTTGTATCAAGAGAGTATTCTTCTTCATTTTCTTTAAATTTAATCATGATTTCTGCACTAATTGGATCTTTTTCTGTTTTAATAGTAATAGATCCTCCATTCTTATTAGTATAACTATAGTCAATTACTTCATAGTCTTCTTTATTTCCATCAGAAACCGATACTATAGTAATATCTTCTTTAGTCATAGATCCAAGTCTTTTTCCTGGTACAGGCTTAAACTTTATTGTGTATTCTGTTCTATCTTTTGTATATTTCGCCTCTAGTATTTCAAATACTGTCATGTTTATCACTCCTTTTTATATTTCAAGTTCTTTATTTTCTTCTTCTTTGAAGTTTAATTCGTCTAGTATTACAAATCTTGCAAGAGATGTAAATAGATCAAATAGTCTACTATCATCTTTTATAATGTCTTCATTCATATTATCCTCCTATGTTTCCTTGAATGTTTGTCTACCTGTCTTGATACCATCAAGTGTAAGCTCAAGTATTAGTTTAATAATAGGTATACCTATATAGTCATCTATATTTTCTCTGTCGAATATATAGTAATCAAGTAAATAAAGATTATCTATTATACCCTTTGTATCTCCATTCATATGTAAATCCATAAACTTAGTAACTATATTATGAGTAATAGTATACTTTACATTAGCTGTTTTCTCATAAGTATCACCAAGATAAGTATGGTGTAGCATGTAGTTTATAGCAATACCTGTATTCCAGAAGTTTGTAAGAGCCGTATGTTTTTCATATAGCTTAAACCTAAAGAAACACGAATAGTCATACTCAGGTTCATAATCAGCAAGTTCATACTCATAATTAAGCTTATCTCTTATACTACAGAAGAACTTAAATGCATAAGCACTTGGATTTCCTATAAGTTCAACCGTATCTTCGGTTCTATTCTTAAACGGATTCTTCTTTACTTCTGGATCTTTTAGTTTAGGAAAGTCCTTTCTTATTATCCTATCATATAAACTTCCTTTATAAGACGCTTTTGCACCAAATAATGGATATGGTGGTTCTAAGAAAAGAATATTCTTATCCATAGAATAAGTAAGAGTAGGTATATTTGCTTGAAGATCCATAAGAGCATAGTATATAAATCCCATTCTACGTCTGCGATACAGATTTAACCAATCCTCTTCAAGATTTACACCCTCTATAACTTTAGGAACCAGATCAGATATCTTTCCTTCTGGGTTAAACATAAGAGCATCAAGTTTATCATTATAGAAAGTATCAATATACTTCTTATTTATATCATCTATTTTAGCTTGTAACTCATCTCTTGCTCCTTTATCAGTTTTAGCAACTATTTGAGGAGCCTCAAAGCCATTACCTCCATTACCAAGGCCTTTATCTTCTTCGTATTCATAAGTATTAATTACTTGCTTCATTATATCAGAATACTTAAAGTATGGTGATGGTGAAAATGTAACTAAATGGAAATCTCTGTCTATAAGGAACTGTTTTTCTACCTTAGTAATTACAAATAAATGATCGTCTATATCTGCAAATGAATAAGAGTAGAAATGATCCATAGGAACAGGATTTACATCAGAGTAAGGAATAAGCATTTGTCCTTCTTGTTCTATTCTGATCTGAAGCTTTCTGTCGTCTTTTGATCCATCTTGAACTTCACGTCTTGTAGGAACTCCATATGTAGGAATTCCTTCTATAAGATCGAACTTATTTGATCTTACATCTGAACTAGCTTTGGTTCCTTCTGCATAAGTGGTTTCTTTTTTATTGATATGAAATAAATCTATTGCCGATGCAGGTAAATTTAACATATCAGGTATACGACCACTTATCATCTTTTTCATATTTTCAGCAAGAGTAAGGTCTGCTTTTGCTCTAGAAGTAGACCCAGCCTCAAGCTTTTTAAGTGGTTCAAAATTTGCCATTTATCATCACCTTATTTCGTAGAAGTAGTTTGCTCTTTAATAGCAGCAATAACGCCTTCTGTTTCTTTTACTAGAATAAATGTAGTAGATAAACATGCAGTTATTATTTGTGCATAATCCTTACAAGCTCTTGCAAGTATAGATCCCATAAGTCTTACATAAAGTTCAGCAAGTTTATCAGGAGAATCAAAGTTTGATTCAACTTGTTCCTGTTGATTATCTTTTTTATCTTCCTGCTTATTCTTATCATCAGTATTATCGTTTTTATTAGTAGCATCACTAGCTTTATTTTCCTTTTCAGACTTTTCAGATGCATCAGTACCGTTTTTAATGATTTCTTGTATTTCTTTTAATCTTGCGTCTGTTTCTTTCTTTATAGATAATGCTCCAGACTTAAGAACTTTAAAGATAATTTGACTTCCAAGTATAGATTGCATAAGTATCAAAAACCCATGTCCACTATTTAGCATATCATCTTTAAATTCATCAGCATTAGCAGTACTGTACGTCTTACGTATTTCCTGACCAAGTATAGCTTCTTTAAGAAAACTTCCAGCTCCAGTTAAAGCTGACCCATTTTTACTAATATTTTCCTTAGTTTCTTTAGACACGTTAGATAACGTAGATTTATCGTTAACTAACTTACGTGCCTCTTTCCAATCTTTAAACTTCCCTAATGTAAAGACGTTTGCAATAGCTGTACCAAATCTCTTGGCAAGTCTTGCAACAAGTCCCGATTTCTGAACATCGCTTAAAGAACCACCAGATAAACCTATAATTATAGCAAGCTCCTTGTTACTGTTGAAGTAACCTATTACATTACTACATATACCGCAGTAGTTAGTAATAGCCTGCTTGTCGTTTCTATTCAAAGCGTCCCTTACTTTCTCAGGAGTTGGTATGTCCTTAGAACCTCCTTCTGATTTAAATGTCCCTTCTATTACTCTTTTGTAATAGGCTTCATAGTCTTCGATACCATCAAACATAAGTTTTAATAAGACAGCATCGAACTTATGCCACGATAAATTTATCTCAGGCATATCTTTAACTGCAGTACCTAGGAAGTTTACTATTTCGTGTACTTCCGATCCTAGTTTATTATATCTGTCAGCTACTTTCATAAGTCTTGCAAATCTTGCAGACAGTTGTGTACCTAGTTCCTTAATTATCTTTTGTAATTTAAGAAACATCGTTTTTAGGTATGCCTTTAAGTCTTTAGCATTACGCTTTATAAACTTAGCTGTATTACGTCCAGCTTTTGCTGAACCTTTGATAACGTCTTTAGTAGTTCTAACAGTAGACCAGAATAACCCTTCCATTCCAGAATCTATATATGTAAGCTCTCCAGTTATGAATTCTTCTTCAAGACTTTCAAATCCGCTATCAAATTTAGATAGTTCAAAAGCAAATACTTCACTTTCGTGTCCATAAGACATATTTTCTATATCCGAAAGTAGAACACCATTTAACTTGATATTCATAAAAACTTTATCCTCCTTTACCTTTAATATATTATAAAATACTAATCTTTGTTTTTAAAGGGTGGGTATAATAGAAACAAGTTTTGGTACTTATTTATAAAATTTGAGGAGGTAATTATGGCTAATTTAACAGAAGCTTTACTAGAGTTAGGAAGACTTGTACAAGCTGGAAGAGTAGGATTTAGTTTACTTGTAATGGATGAAAATGAAGACAGAACTAAAGCTATTGCTAGTGCAAACGAACTTGTAGTAAAATACACAAATAAGGGACCTGTTATATATATAAAGCAACCAGACAGTATGGGAGGTGACCTTGTTCCTATTACAAGTATAGACCAAGCAACACTTCATAAAATACTTAATAAGCTTGTAATAATAGGAAAAGACGAACCTAAAGCTGAAGATATGACAGATAATACAATATGGGTTAGAACTATAGAAGATAGTAGTGGTTCTAATAAGAGTACTTCTAAAGAAGTAATAAGAAGTTTTTACGAATATATAGATAATAATAAAAACACTATAACACCATATATTCAAAAGATATACAGAAACGGTACAGAAGTTCAAGTAGTTCCGTTTATACATGAAAAGCAAGTGTATGTTAGACTTAAATCAGATGGAGATATAGAAGACCTTTATACTGTACTTAGACGTATACTTAAAAATATGGATGCTAATAAGCAAGTATTTAATACATTAAGACTTAATATAGATAGAGACATTGCTATAATAAAGGATAAGATTGCTGATTGGCTTGATAAGATAGGAGAGGCAACACTTGAAGTTCCTAAAATGAAGCTAAGTTTAGAACAAAGTCTTAAAAACGTAATAGATAGTTTAAATATAGATGACATTATTCCTTTCCTAGAAAGAAAGATAAGACCACTTACATTTACTACAACTGGTACTACAGAAGAAGTGCATCTTGTTAAGCTAAAACTTAAAGCTGATTGGGATATAGGAAGTTTAAAGAATAGAACTATAGAAGATATAAATAAGTTAAGTGGGTACTATGATTTCTTTAATTCACCTCTTATAGTAGAACATGGCGGATATAATAAAAATAATAAATGGCTACAAGCAGATTTTACTAAACCTGGTGAAGTTAGAACGGCAATAGACACAATCATGAATGAAATGCTTGTAATTGGAAGTTATGGTTCTAATATGCCTAAACAGTACTTCTATAATAAACATGTTCCTGATACTACAACAAATGCTCCTACATCTATACATACAGGATACGGAACTAACCATAGACAAACTAACTTTACATTCATTAAAAGAGGTGATACACCTCAAATGATATTTGATGTTAGAAGATTTCATACAGGAGAAGTTGCAACTACTGATAATGAGGCTGAGTTTTCTTATATAGTTGCTTTAAGAGGAGGAACTACATTTACTTTATGGAGTAGATATATAGAAAATATTGAAATAGTTCATGATCCAGATAAACAGAATGTACGTCCTGGTATGGATATACCTCCAACTACTCAAGTTTCTAACTACGAACAAGGATCAATAACTTTATTTACACCTATTGGAAGAAAGGCTTACTTACATAAAGCAAACTTCTTATCCTTTGTAGAACAGCTTTATATAGCAAAAGAAATCATGCTAGGAAACTCTTATATAATAAGTGTAGAGGAGTAGTGATATCATGAAAAAAGAAAGAAGAATACTTTATAAACTAGTTCATAGAGATATGAATAAGACTGGACTTGCAGAAAGTATAAGTTATGGAGACTTTATACCAGAACTTGAGAATAGAAGACATCTCTATATAAAGACTAAATACGGAGAAGATCTAGTTATAAAAGACGAACAAGTTTTAACTCTTGAAAAACTTAGTGAAAACTTCGTGCAACTTGGTAAATCCGGAGATAAAAACGTAGAGCTTAGTTTAATGTTTCTGACTAAGTGGAAGAATCACTCTGATCATTATACTCTTGATGGTGAGATAAGCTTTGATAAACTTTGGGAAGGAGTAAGACCAGCAGATTTTATCCCATATCTTTATAGTACAAAGGTAAATAAGAACATGACTGAGTTTGCATCTGATTTATCTGTATTTACATATGATGAAGAAGAAACAGATAGTGCAAATCTTATAACATTACATGAAAAGTTAAGACTTCTTGCACAACATTATAAGAATGCATACAAACATGTATCTGAATCTGTTATAGAAGTGTATAAGAAGTTTTTCGGTATAAGATACTATACTCATATTAGAGGACCTAAGGAGTTATTTGTATATGGAAAAGAACTTCTTGGATTAAGTGGCGTTCTTATAGAAGCAAGTAAAGTTATAAGACAGGGAGAAAGAAGAGACTTCTCTGGTTTACTTGATAAGTTAGATCAAATTGAGTTATTTCCTAAGTCTCAAATAGTTGACCTAACTACAGAAAGTCCTAATAATAAAATAAAGATAAAACTTCTTACAGATAATAAGTCTCCTGTTGTATCTACAAGTAATATCTACACTATGGATACAAGGTCTGATTCAATAGATGTATGCACTGTATACCATAATAGATACGGCGATATAATAAATGGTTATAAGCCATCTACACCAGAAGTAAAAGCTAATGGAACAGGAAATAATAATATCACATTTGAAGAAGATGGATGTATTTATCTTAAGGGAGGTTATAAATATCTTGTAAGATCAAATGGATCAGATTTACGTGTGTTTAAATATGATCCAGTTCCTATAACACATTATCCTCTTTACAGAAATACAGAGTTTACTGGAGCCAAATCATATCAAGCAGGAACTGTACTTATAGGAAGTAAAGGGACACCATTTTTTATAAATACTCCTGTACTTAACTACGATACTATGGCAGATCCTCTTGTTATGTACGGACCTTATGCTATTAAAACTGTATTTAAAGATACTAACTTAAGAGACTTATTCCAATATTATGTAGATGATCCAAATCCACATCGTTCAGTAGAAGACGGAAGAGCTGATTATCAACCTATGTATTTTCCACTATTTGAGTTATCAAAGGGTGCTGATACACCAACTAATGTTAAATATCCAGCAAGAGCAGATGAACATGAATATGAAGGCAATGATACGTATGTTGAGCTTGGAAATAAGACAGGTGGAGACTTTATATCTAGATGGTATCATGGTTTAGTTACTAAAGATTCTATGATTGAAGAAAATGGAGCTTATAGCAACTTTTTTCGTGATGCAGGAGACTTTGATTATATGACTCATGACACGCAGTTTTTCTTCCCTCAACCAAATAAGGCGTCAGATATAAAGGTAACATCTATCTCAACCGATGCTGAATTTGAGTATCAAAATAACACAAGTAAAAAAGAAGAAAAACGTGCTAAGTTTCTTAAGTTCGGACTAAATAAAGATCCAATATTTCATGAATATCTTACAGATTATAACTATGGACAGGGTGCAAGACTAAGACTTTTATATACAGTTCATTTTCATGCTCAGGTTAGAAGAGATACATCTTGGTTTAAAATGTATAACTTGTCTATTCCTTTTAAAAATTCAGTTGTAAGTGGTGAGTTTGGTAAAAATAACGATGAACCAAAGGTATTTAATAACGAATATGCTGATCCTTACTCATATAGAACATATGATAAATATTATCTTGAGTTCAGAACTAAAAAACCAGTATATCCAACACTTAAGTTTACAAGTCTTAAAGATGGATCTGTTAAGTATTTAGCTAAAAAGTGGGTAGCACCTCGTGTATATACACATAAAAATGATCCAAATAAAATAACTATTGAACGTAGTATCACAAACTACATCTTAACAAGTAAGGAAATATGTTATCTTGAAGTAAGAGTTTATAATAGAGAGTTTACTGGAAACATTCCAGATGATACTTATTATTCAGGTGGAATATTTGGAAGTTTTGAATATGATCATGTTTACTATGAAGGTGATAACCCAAGTCAGAGAGGTATACAAAATCTTAGAATAGATATTACATCTATGAATAATGCAGTTGCTATTAGATCTAATGCTAGTATAACTAGATGTGCCAAACCTTTAAAGAACATAGAGTTAAATACTGCTATACAGGATTATATTGGGAACTATAAATCTGGTGTATTTCAAAATGCAAGAAAAGGTGATAAATACACAATGTTTATGCGTATAACAGAAAGTAACGAAGGTACAAATCCATCTAACTGGATTAAAATACCTATACATTTTACAAAAGACAGTCCAAACTAGATATATTTGTAGATTAACGTTGATTACATATTATTATGTGATTAATGTTAGTCTACATTAATCCTTTTTATTCCACAAAATTATAGGAGGTAGATATTATGAAAAGAGAAAGTTTTATCACAATTTCAAATTTAAAGTTGCATTAGGTACTAGAAATCATGATGTAACAGATGTATGGAAAGGAGAATGATATGGAAGAGATAGTAATTAAGAAAGTAAGAAACAAAGAAAAGAAACTTGAGTTTGAGGTGTATTATCACTACTATATACCTAAACTTAATGATTCAAAACTTCATATGTTTAGTATAGTTGAAGAAAGTGAGCACAATTTTAGGTTATCTGTAAAGCTAAAAAGATCAAATATAGGTCACATACCTGTATTTAATACTATGTATAGTGTGCTTAGAAGTTTTGAATTTGTTAAATCTATGAAGTATTTATTAGTCAATAAAAGAGTTAGAAAGTACTCTTATAACTTAGACACAGAGATTAAAGATGTATTTGATAGTTTTGAAGCTGAATTATTATATGGAGGTAAATAAGATGAAAATAGGAAAAATGGTATCTATTAAGAGAATTAGAGCAAAAAGAGGTTTTAAGCATGATTTATTTATTGTGAGTTCAGGAATAGCATACTCACCATCAGAAGGAAAAGAACCTAAAATGAGGGAACTATGCACTCTTACATACAATCACTCTACTATGGAATTTAAACTTGCTGATAAACTGTCTTCTATAACAGAATATAGAAGAGATAAAATAAATTCAGTGATTTCGACTAGAGAATTTATAAACGCACTTCTTAAATTTAAGTATAGTAAGCAAATAGAAGTTGCAACAGTTTATTTATCTAATATGCCAGTTACTTTAGTAAGTGATATAGAGGATGCTTGGAGAGAATATTAAAGAGGGGAGTATAAGAATGAAGACAAATAAGGAACTATATTTTAACCTTATGTTATTTGAAGGAAATGCAGGAGATATCCTTAGAGAGGACAAGGGATCTATATTTACTATACTTGCATCATATGTATGTGCAAAAGATGAGTATAATATAGACATAAATAAGCTTATAAAAAATAATAGAGAAACTTCACCTAATGATGTAGCTGTTATTACAAAGCTTATTACAAATAGTAATATAGATTATATTATAAACTCTGATATAAATAGAAAAGATGTAGATGAGTTTCTAAAGAATAATCTTGACTATGAAGATCCTTGGGAAGATGCATATGAGTTTATGGTTGCATACAAAGGCACTGAAGATGAAATAACATACAAGGAAGTAGTAAATACCATACTTAACGACAGTCTTCTTAAGAACTATAATCCAGATACCTATCTTGATGAGATTTCTAAGAACTTAAGAAAGTACAAATCTGAAAGCAATCTAGAAGAGATGATATGTAAGGATCTTGCAGATGTATTGACTACTTATGATCCAATAAGTATTGCAACAGACAGACATGATTTTAAGAAGATATGTATGTTTTTAACTGAACTATATTTAAAAACACTTCTTACACTTAATACATGTCTTACATCTATTGAAGATGATACAAGAGAATCTAAAGCAAAAAATACTTCAATAGTTAGTGTAGTAGTAGGATATGAAGAAGGAGAGTTCGATTCTGAGACTATTCAAAGACTGTTCGGAGGAGGACTTATAACAGACGAATATGACAAAGAAATCAAAATGATGGCTGTATTTAGAGCAGTTGAGTACTTCTATACAAGAGTGCTTGATGTACTTATGAATGGAGGTCGTATTATACACGACGTAACATATCATGCAAATACGGTAGTTCTATCTAAAGAGAATCAAAAAGCTGCTATTAAGTTACTTGATTATATGAAAGAAACTTATCCTGTTACTATGATGAATAATAATTTAAGAGATAATAAAACTAAAAAGAAAGTGGAAAGAAAGAAGAAACCAAAGACTAACCATAAAAAGAAGTAGGAGGAATGATCATGGGAAGATATGATGTAATAAATGAATCACTAAGAGTAGAGTTAAAGCTTAAGTCAATTATAATAGGACTAATAATTCTACTTGCTACAGTATATTTTATACCTAGTGTTAGACTGTTTAGTACAGTTAGTGTTATATATCTTGCTATATGTTTGGCTGATGTATACGGAACTATAACACGTCGTAAGATTATGAAACTCTATGACGAATCAGATGCTGTAAAGATATCAATGAATTTAATACATTTAACAAACGAAACTTACACTGATATAATAAGTTTCAATACACTAATATACATGGGACTTAACTATGGTATACTACAACTTCTTATATATTTATTTAACTAGGAGGAAGTATGAATAAATTGACAAAAACAACAAGAGCAAAATTAAGAAATTTAAAGAAAAAGTATAATGACATGTTGCAATTAGCTTCTGTTATGTTTGGAATGGTAGGAGCAATGTTTGGTATGTTTATATTTGGAGTAAACCCTTATAGTGGACGTAGAGAAGTTATAATATTAGGTATTATACTTGCAATTACACTACTGATGGATATACCAGGATTTCTTTATATAGAACTCAAAGCTGTACCTGATAAGGATGATTACACTGAAGAGTTAGTTGATTGCATGACTGATGAATTAAAAGAAAATGGTATGAAGTTAATTCCTATACAGATATACTTGGTGTATATTCTTATTGGAATGACTACTTATTATCTTATTGGACTTATGACAGGAGTGGTGGTATAATGAATGATAATATGTCTATATATGAAAGAGAAGCTATTCTTAGAGAAGTGATCTCTGAGAATCTTAGATGGGAACTTAGAGGTAAGTCCTTTATAATAGGACTTCTAATACTTATAATATACAGTGCACTTAGTGAAAAGCTTAACTTCTTAAGTCTTGTATCACTTGTATACATAGGTTTATGTATGCTTGATGTAATTGGAATCTATACAAGAAGAAGACTTATGAAGCTTTATGATGAAGACTTTAAGATTAATATTCAACTTAGAAATGCACAAAAGTTTGGATATTACTTTACTTCATCTATGGGACTAAATACATTTATGTATATAGTATTGAATACAGTAATACTTATGTTACTTGTAAAATATATGATTTAAATTAAAACAGGAGGTAAATAATATGGAAAAAGATGTTAAAGAGGTTAATAATAGAAAAGAGATTAGAGATAAAGAAAAGATAGAAACAGAGGAAATGGAATTTGCAGCAAAAATGATTGAGCTTAGAGAGATATTACAGGAGAGTCTAGCAAATGCACCAGTTGAATACACAGTATACGATATGATACCAACTATGAAGAAATGGGTTGCTACTGAAAAAGGTTATATAAGCTTCATTAAATCACTTATATATATGGATGTATTTGAAGAAGTTGAAGACATGGATGTAAATGATATTGACTTAGTTCTTGAAGAGACAGCTGAACATGTACTTGATACAGATGCAAAAGAGTTACCACTTGTAAATCCAGACATAATTGATTACTTCTTTAAATGTAAATATGACTTTGAGCAAGAAAAGAAAATTAATACGCACAAAGAAGAAGAGTCTAAAGCTAAAGAAGAAGTTAAAAAAGAAAAGGAGGAAAAGAAAGATGAAAGTAGATAGCAACTATTATCATAAAGATGACTTGATGTGGAAGTGGGAAACTAAGAATAGAAGAATAATCCACTATATATCACTACTTGCAAGTTTTATAGCATCTGCATTTACGAGTAGATGTTCTATTCAGCCTTCAGGTATAGTGTATAAGGTTGGAACAGAAAAACCAGCCTATTTTTACATAGTTCTTCTAGTACTTGGTGTTATAGCTATTGGATGTGATGCTATACTTAATGGAAGAATTGAGTATATACATGCAATGAGTATTAATAATGAAGACTATGGAAGATTTGTTAAAGCACTTAAAACTACATATGTTGATAAAGTGGTGTTATTCTTTATATATTTAATAGCTTATGCTATCATAGGATTTACTATGATGTACTTGCATTTCATAGTGGAAAGAGCAGTGATGTAAAGTGAGAGAAACAAGAATTAACTACACTGAGATATTTGTGACGTATATAAATAACAAGAAAATTAAAATCATAATTCCTATATTTGATAATGATGGGCTTGTATACAACATTAATTATGACATAAACTACTGTCTTGAAGTTGCAAATGACTATAAATTTGAACTAGTTGATAGTTGCTACAATGATAAATATGTTGTGCTTGGCTTTAAAAAGGTTAAACCTTCTAGTGATCAACCTAAAGAGAAGCAAAACCCAATTAGGAGGAAACAGTAAATGAAATATGATGATATATTTGATAAAGGAAATGAAACTGTAACAGCATTCATAACACTTACATCCAGAAACGACACTCGTATAAATGAGATGATAAATGAGTGTATGGAGTTAGCTACAGAATACGATTACTATCTAGATGAAATAAAGACAATGCCTGATTATATTCTTCTTGTATATCAAAAGTATGACGAAGAAGAGGATGATAATGATAATAGTAAACATGGTAGTCTTTTAGAAGAGTCAAGAGGTATCTCTGGACTTAAGATAGGTAAACTTGTAAAAAGTAAGCTAGGATAATATTATTAAAAGAGTAGCTCAGAGCAATCTGGGTTACTCTTTTTTTCCGCATTTATTAAATAATAATTACATATAATACAGTGATATTTAGATGTGTCAATAATTATTTAGGAGGTATATGAAATGAAAGTTAGTAAAAGAACACAAGTCTATGTAAGAGGTATTGGATTTGTGAAAGCTGAGGAACTAGTTAAGTTAATTCAAGGTGGTAACGTAGTTGAACTAAGAGGTATGTTTGGAAACTGGATTAAGGTAAATGAAGGTTATCTTAGTGTTAAATCTGATTCCATCAAGTTAGAATTAAGAAATGGTTCACATGTGGTTGCATCAAGTGACACAAATATTCTACATATATTACCTAATAGCTATTCTATTGCAAGTAAAAGAATAGATGAACTTAAGAAGAGTAATATTTTGGTATACGGAAATCAACTTATGGATGAAGAAAACGGTATTCGTTTAACTGATAGTGAGTTAGAGGACATTATCGGTGTGTTAAATTACTGTATCACATATGTAGATCACGGATATGATGTATTTATGTTTACTACAAATACTAAAGAGCATGTAGAAAAACTATTTAAAAGATTTGTACCACAAGATAAGCAAGATAAGATAGTTATAACTTATAAAAATCTTGGAAAGTCTAAAGGAGAATTATACAGATTCAGACTACCATATAAAGATGCTGATGCTGTTTTTAAAGTTATTGAGAAGTATAAAATAGATATTGAAAATAGAAGCATTCCAGACTGTCTATTCATAGCAGACAGAGACACAAGAATAAGGTTCTATAAGCTTCTAAACCCAATTAGTTATTTTGAAATTACTAGCTCTGGTGGAAGCACAAGAACAGCTGGTGTATTTGCAAAGAAAAACCATAGTACAATGCTTAACTACACAAACTTCATGCACAGTATAGGTATAAGTGGAATAGTAAGAATAAATAATACATACTTAGATGATAATACTATTCCAAAGAGTGTTTATCAAATAAATGCAGATGATTGCATGTACTCTATGGATGTTGACAGTGGTTACAAGTATACTGGTGCAAGGAACTTAGTGTACATGAATCCTAGCTGGAACAGTTCACGTAACGATTATCCAGCAAGTTGTAGATCTATATTTAATGCATGCTGTGATGATAATGGTTCTGAAAATTATAAGTTTTTAAAGAAATTCTACGAACATCAGCAACCAATTAAGATTAAAGCAATATCTGAAACAGAAGATGATATGGTGGAACTTATAAGTAATGATTATGTGGATATAGGTGGAGTATTTTTAAAATAGATTTGAGATATTTATGTTTGTAATAAGGTTCTGGTTCATTAGTTCCAGAGCCTTTCTTTTATAAAATTTTAATTAAAAAAAGGAGAAGTGATTTAGTATGAAGTATTTTAAAGGATTTGTAACATTGGATGCATTTGGATTAAAAAATAATTTGAACTCTGCTATAGGTGATGAATTTGTACATATACAAAGAAAGTTCTTAAGACCAAAAGCAGAAGATATTATTAGCAAGTTAGAAGGTTTAAAAGATATTGGAGTTACTCTTAAAAAAGTTAAGTACTTTAAAGATACAAAAGAAATTAAAAACATTGAAATTGAAGTTGATGATGACTTCTATGCTTGGGGAGATAATTTAAACATGGATTGCAGACCAAAAGATACACAAATTGTAGAAGTGTTTAGATATATCTACAACCATGGATTTGATATTCAATTTGACTACTATGAACCTGATTGGCAACATCAAGTTGGTGGAGGTTGGAGCAGAAGAATTAAATTCATTAGAATAGGAAAAGAAAGCTATATGAACTCTAAAATTGAATATAATAACCAATATAATTATACGTATAACTTGATAGTTAAGTATAAGACATTATATACTGAAGATTTCCCACTTGAAGATCCAGAAGGAAAACTAAGTAACCAAGAAAAGCTTATAATGTGGCTAAGATATCAACGTGGTAAAATGGTTCAAGTTGCGTGTGTGAAACCTGGTTGGGGACAACATCCAGATCAAAGAGGTACATTATACTGCGACTACCTTGGATATTATGAACATCCTTTCTTTGATTATAACAGAATGTACATTAAGGACGAAGAAACTATGAAGATAAAGGATGTTGACAGAAAAGTGATAGAATTTATATGGGAAACACTAAGTTTTATAAGAGAAAAGAATTACCCATTTGTTAACAGTAGATATTGTGGGGATAGAAACTACTTTTATAAATACTCTATATATCAATTTTAATTTAAATTAATAGGAGGTAAATAATATGGAAAACAAAAAAGAATTATGGGTTGTGTTAGAAGAAATAGCAAGGTTAGAAAGTAGGCTTATTGTATTTAGTGAAAAGGTGAGACCTGAGGATTATGAGGATATGGGTACATTTGTAGCAAACGTATGTGCTGAATACAAAGATGACATAAATGAGGATGCTGCAAACTCAAATGTACTTATTGCCGTAAACTATATGCATAATAAAAATGACATAAGAGATTATGTCAAAGAAAACTACCCTGGAGCTAAGATTTATGAAATAAAGTACATTTACAACTTAAATGAAAGAGGTAAGTACGCTGACGAAGCAAAAGAAATACCTATGAATACTCCTAGTGCATATGACGACGAGGAATAAAAAAGAAGAATAACCCTAGACTAATCATCTAGGGTTTCTTTTTTTTTCTTATTTCTTTTTATCTTTTAACCAATCCTCATCTGGATCAGCACCATTCTTTTTCTCCCATTCTATTTGTGCTTCTCTTGCATGTCTTACTGCATCACAACCATTATTACGTGTTGCACTTGCTCCTTCTGTCACAAAGAAAAACGACAACCCATATTTATCCGCAAGATTTACAACCTCTAAACAGAATTCTCTTGCCTTATCAAGTTTATCATCTTTTTTATTACCTGGTTTAAATATCATACTATTTTCTCCCTTCGTATTCAACTAATACAAGTGGTAATCTCTTACAATCTATTTCAGCATAACTAAAGTTATCAGGAATTCCTACCCATATTTCTTTTTTCTCATTTTCTTTTATTCCTATTTGGTATTTAAGAGCACTTCTTAAATATTCTATTCCAAGAGTAAACTTCTTTTCTAAGAAAGCCATTTCTCTTTTACTTGTAACATCAGACTCTATTCTATTTGCAAGATCCATAGCTTTTCTATCTACAAATAGAATATTTCTTCCATCTTCACTCTTAAGTAGTTCATATGTATGTTCTCTACCAATAACTCTTTCTCTATCAAGCCAACTATATACAAGTTCCTTATACATATTGCTTAGGAATGCTAAATTCATTATTCCATTACGTTTAATATCACCGTAAATATCAACATACATAATAAATAAACCTATTCCGTGTCTGTTAAATCCTACTTTACTGATAGTAGACTTTATTATTCTAGTTTTACTATCGTCTGCTATATCAAAACCTACAGCACCCTTATCAAGACAGTATCTAACTCCTAATGATGTTTGTAAGCTTGGAACCCAATCTTCACTAAAATAGTAGTTACTTCCATTCGTATTATAAAATGCGTTCATATGATATTTGTGAAATAGATAACTTGTATAACACATGTAATATATCATATTACTTATGTATTTAATATGGTTTAGAGGTATATTTGCTTGATATTTATCTTCTTTTGCAGCTTTAGAGAATTTAAGCTTGAAAAAAGAAAATACTTTAAGATATCCACATTCTAAGTTATTATCAGCAAAGCTTATTCTTAGTCTTGTGATTATAAATTCTATAGTTTTAGCTTTGTCTTCTATAGGATGTACATCCATATAATAACCACCAAACATGTATTCCCACATTTCATTTACTATATAGCTTCTATCTGGTACGTCTATAAGGTATCTGTTTATCATCTTAGAAAACATAGGTTTATCTATTACGTAGTCTCCCTTATGAACACCTATACCAAGTCCATTAAATGTAGCAAGTTTTATATTTATACTGTGTTTAGGTATACATCCATATACAAATTGTGCAAGTGCTCCTCCTAGGCTATGTCCTGCAAGTATAAGTGTATCTCCTTCTTTTAAGAAGTACTTCTCGGTATATTTAAACAGCATAAATGCAGCAGATAATTGATCGTTAAAGTTATCATTATATGCAAGATCTATATCATCCAGCATATCATCAATGTCGTTAGTACCAGTAAATGCAAGTATAGTTGTGTTATCTTTACGCCATATAGTTGCACGGAATCCATTTGGTACTTCTTTATCTATAAGTAGGTATTCTTTACAAACACGATTAAAATCGGAAGTATACATAAGTCTCCAATCAGCAAGGTGTTTCCTAAATACATATTCTCCATCTATCTTGTAGTTCCAATAGATAGTCCTATCAGATGGTGTTACATAGTCTTTATCATAAAGAAGTTCTTTAACTTTTTTACCATGCTCGGATTTACCAAACTCCTCTAAATATCCAAGTGATACACAGTTTAGAATTTCTACATCTTTAATACTCATAATATCATTCTCCTTCGTAAAGTCTTTTTATAATGTACAGGAATGATTGTATCCAAGAATAAAAACGAAAAAAAGAACATCTATATTTCAAGATGTTCTTTTTGAAACTGAAACTAGATTGAGATAGTTTCAGTTTCAGGAGTTGTTGTTGCAACTCCCTTTGCAGCTTCAATTCTTTTAAGGGATTCGTCGATCCCTTTTAAATGTTGCAATCCTTTGTACGCCATATAACCTGCAGTACCTACAAGTACTGCAACTCCTATGTACTTAGCGTACATAATCATTTTAGCTTTTTTCATTTCTTTTTCAAAATCTTCTCCTAATGCCTTTCCTAATAATTCGTCCATGTTTATACCTCCTAAAGT
>ERZ773054.192-NODE-192-length-49412-cov-18.909334_pt1 | contig 49412 bp, 43 predicted proteins | sample MGYA00580630_ERZ773054 | MGnify/ENA primary metagenome ERZ773054 (study PRJEB29015, sample SAMEA2737994) | human oral metagenome | biome: human oral; feature: human-associated habitat; material: dental | place: China | collected 2115 ... | reverse complement strand
GTGCCGGGCGAGGGACACCGCCTTGCCGCCGTTGCCCGCGACGGCGGCGTCGGCGATGTCGAAGCCGCCGGCCTGGATGCGCCCCGCATAGTAGGTGCGCACGGCCGCCTCGTCTATCGTCCCCTCGACGTCGGACAGGAGCTGGGCCGTCGCCGCAACGAGCTCTCCGACGTCGTTGCCGTGGGCGTCGACAAGCGCCTCCACGGCGTCGGCGGTCATGCGCCTGCGGGCCCGAGCCACTTCGTCTCGGACGAGGGCGGCCTTCTCGTTCGGATACTTGACGGCAGGAATCTCGCAGCACTGGAAGCCGCCGGCGCGCACGGCGTCGAGGAGGCGCTTTCCCCTCGTTCCGCCGTCGTGGCGCAAGATGAGCACGACGTCCGGGTCCGGGGCGGCGACGTAGGCGAGGGCGTCGGCGAGGAAGGCGTCGCTCATCTTCTGGAGGTTGCTCGCGGCGACGACGTTCGGCTCGGCAAAAAGCGAGGGGCCGACGGCTGCGGCAAGCTGGCCCGCGGCGTACTGTTCGGCGTCGATCTTCGTCACGGCGGTGGCCGGGTCGCGTTCGAGGGCCCGTTCGATGAGCCGCGAAACGGCCCTGTCGCCGAGGACGGGCTCGCCGACGAGAAACAGGACGACCGGAGCGAGCTCGATCCGGTCGTGTCTGAGCGCGCCTGTCTTAGCCATGGCACAAGCATCTCACGCGGAATGTTATTGCTCAGTTATGTCTTCAACCTCGACAATAGACAGTTCGCAATCTCTTTCTTGACCGTTACTGTCCCCTAAAAAGTTACCACTTAGTTTAAAGCGAAGATGACGAGCTTGCTGAACTATCATCATGTGAGCACTCCAATCATTGTCATATATGTCTACATCTTCTTCATGGTACATATAATAATCACTCTTTTCCATAAATCCTTCTATCACACATTCAACCTCAACGCTAGCTTCTATTACGAACTCATCCTTATATACAGGTGAAGTTTCATCACAATTATGTTTTATTGAATTACTAATAATTTCAAAATCAATAAATTCGCCTTCTATGCCAGAAAATGAAATCGGATTGCTTGGAAGATCGCCTGGACAAGTCTCATCGAATGCAGATACAGGCTTTTCTAAAAGTCCGTTTATAGTGTTACGAATACATAGTTTTATCTTAAAATCTATAAAATTATTAAAATTACTAATTCGACTATTAATAAAATCATGATTAAGAAAATCAGATATAGATTTAACTAAATTAATCTTATAGTTTTCAGGAACATCTTTGAGGAAATCTTCATGAAGGGAAGACCCTTTAGCGTCGGCAAAATCTTTTGAATTATCAGTAATAAAGAAAACATCGCAACAAAACTCATCAGTTTTTTCGAGATTCTCACAAAGAGCTTTCCATATCAAGAAGTCTCTAAATCCTCTTCCATCCCTTTTGAATGGCTTATGGTTTTTAATGTCTCTTTCATAAACCTCCTCTAAAGAAGTGTTTGGAAACGGAAGTATTCTCACATTTGATTTGCGAAAGTTATCTTCGATAACGGAATGTTGCGGAAGGTAAGTTGAGCTGATAATACTTTCCAAAGAACTAAGCAGAGTTTCCTGTTTAATGTCACTACGTTCACTCAGAAGTTTCTTAAATTCTTTAATGTCTTTTCTAAGTTCTTTGACTTTTTCATTATATTCTTCTGCCCACTGTTTATGGAGTTCACCTATGACGACATTAGAAACGAATAAACTTACAATATTTTTTTCATTAAGATCGGAAATAAGTTTAAATTCATCATTTTCAATAGGAAGCTTTCCTGTTCGGAAGCGATATAAAGCATTAGTGTCAAAAAATACTGCTACTTTCTTCATGTATAACAGCATACCATTTTGTTTTCTTTATTGCAATTTTCTAACTTTCAGGTGTTCTTAGCACCGAGAAAAGACCTCGGATCCGGTCACCACGATCGTTCCGCACGATTTCGTGTCGTAGACGTCGGCCGAGGAGTAGAGCTCGAACGCACGGCGGGAGGGATGCCCGTAGCTGTTCTCCCCCACCGATATGAAGGCGATCTTCGCGTCGGCGGCGCGGGCGAGCCGTTCGGACTGATCCGAGCTGCCGTGGTGCGGGACCACCGCGATGCGCACGGGTTCGACCTCGCGAACGAAGCGCTCCTGGCTTTCGCGGCCTTGGTCCCCCGTGACGAGCATTCCGCCGGGTATGTCCACGAGGACGGCGACGGACTGGGCGTTGGCCTGCTCGGCGCCCGCGGGGGCGTTGGCGCGCGGCCAAATGACGCGCACCCGAGGCGCATCGGGATCGTCGACCTTCCCCTGAGAGACGATTGTGGGCGTGTGACCGGTCCTCTTCAGCTCGGCCTCCAGCCACCGTTTGTTGCCCTCGGGGTCCATGTTCGGCGAGACCCAGACCTGCCCGACGTCGGCCGTCTTCAACACCTCCGGAAGGCCCCCGATGTGGTCGGAATGCCCGTGGGTGAGGACGAGAATGTCGATCTTCTCCACCCCTGCCGCCTCGACGCATTCGGCGGCGGCCTTTCCCTGCGGGCCGACGTCGACCATGATCGTCTTCTCCCTCACCCGGGCCAAGAGCCCGGATCCCTGGCCGACGTCGCATTGGACGACCTCCCAGCCGTCTGCGATCTCGATCGGGGCGCGCCGCCCGGTCCACCACGTGACGGCCACAAGGGCGGCAACCACAACGAAGCCGAGGGCTTTGCGGGCGATGAGCGCCGCGAGGAGGACGAGGCAGAAGGCGAAAGAGGCCAGCAGGCCGATTCCCGAGCCCGGCCACTTCGCGAGCGTCGTCGCGACCCGCTCGATCCACCACGTCGCCATAGCTGAGGGAACGAGCGCTGCCTCGGCGAGCCAGGGAAAAATCGGACTGGCCAGGGCGGTGGCGAGCCCGCACACGGTCAGGGGCGCGACCACCGGGGCGACGAGCATGTTGGCCGGCACTCCCCAGATCGATCCCGTGTCTGTGAACAGGGCGAGAACGGGCAGGCAGGCCAGCTGCGCCACGAGGGGGACGGCCACGAGCTCGGCCAGCAGGCGCGGCGCCTTCGCCGCCAGCCGCGCGGTGAGAGGCTCGGCGAAGCAGACGATGCCGAGCGTCGCGCTTGCCGAGAGCAAAAATCCGTAGCTCACTGCCAGCCAAGGGTCGACGAGGGCCACGCCGAGCACGGCTGTGCTCAGCGACGGCACAGCCTGGCTCGCCCGCCCGATTCCGAGCGCGAGGACAACCACGGTTCCCATTGCCGCGGCGCGTATGACGGAGGCTTGGGGGCCGACGAGCGCGAGCAGTGCAAGAACCGACAGAAAGCAGACTGCGGCGGTGGCGGCGAGCCGCCGTCTCCCGAATCCGAGGATGACGAGGGAAAGAAGTATCGACACGTGCCCGCCGGAAACCGCGATCAGATGCGTGAGCTGGGTCATTTTCATGGCGGATGCGAGGCCGGGTTCGACGGCGTCGTCGCGTCCCAGGGCGACGCCGGGAATGAGGCCGCGGGCGTGTTCGGGGGCATCGGCCAGCACCTTTTCGAGCGCCGCGTCGATGCGGGCGACCGTGCGGGAGACCGCCGATCCCCGGCCCGAAACCGTAACGGCTCTCGCGTAAAGCGTCCCACTCTGACGCGCGCCAGGAGGCGGCTCGACGAGCTTGCCGACCGCGCTCACCTTCTGCCCTCCCAGGACGTCGCACGGAACGCCGACAATCGAAATTCGCACGTGCCCGGAAAGCCGCATCGCGCCGCCCGCGTCGATGCGGCTTGGGCGGGCGAGCACCGAGCAGCGCTCTCCCGCCCTGTCCGCCCTTCCGACCGCCGTCGCCTCTGCCTTTGCCGTCCTTCCGTAAGCATGCGCCATCGCCTCCGGTTCGGCGACGCTCCGATGGAAGCACCCCGCCCACGTCCATCCGACGAAGATCGCGGCAGCCACAGCGGCCGTCCGGGCGACGGCCCGTTCGGGCAGCATTCGCTTGACCGCCCACACGACGCCGGCCGTCGCCGCCGCGACGGCAAGCCACGCCGATGCGCTTCCGGCCCATCTGACCGCCGCCCGGCCCGCATGCAGGGACGCCCACGCGCCCGCCAGCCCCGAAAAGGCCAGGGGAAGCAGCCTCACATCCTGCGACAGCGCGCGTTCTTGAGCGTGCTTCGAATGTTTCGAGCCCGTCGACATGTTTGCCGCACCGCGCTAGACCGACACGCGATCGCGGAACTTGGCGAGGGTCGCCTTGCCTATGCCTGAAACGTCCAGCAGGTCGTCGACGGACCGAAAGCGTCCGTTCTCCTCGCGCCAGGCGACGATCGCCTTGGCCGTCGCCGGGCCGACTCCCGGCAGCGTCTGAAGCTCCTCGGCGCCGGCGGTGTTCACATTGACCTTGGCAGCCCCCGCCTTCTGCCCCGGGGCGGCCTTCTTTCCCGCGCCTTTGCCCGAGGACTTTGCACCAGAGCCCTTTTCCCCGCCTGCCGATTCCGAGCCGGACGACGGGCCAAGCGCTCCGGAAGGCGCAGATTCGCCTGCGGCGGCGACGTGGACATGCTCCCCGTCCGAAAGCTGCGCGGCTAGATTGGTTCCGGCGGATTCGGCGCGCTCGCTCAGCCCGCCGGCCGCGCGCACGGCGTCGTCGACGCGCGAACCCGGCGCAAGTGTGTAGACTCCCGGGGTTTTGACCGCGCCGCTGACATAGACGACGATCGACGAAGGCCCGGTGGAGCCGCCGGTGGAGCCGCCGCCGGATTCCCCGCCGCCTCGGCTTTCCTGAAAGGGCTTTTTCCCGGTTTCGCCGCCCTTGGCCGAGTCGCTCGCTTTGCCGCGCCCGACGCCGCGGGAGGCCGACGAGCCCCGTTCTTCGACGAGCTTGCTCTGCGACTCTTCTCCGCCGGGTTTCGTCAACGCAAGCCATGCCCACGCCGCCACGAGACACACCGCGACCGCGATGAGAACGGCCCGAGCATTGTCCCGATTAAGACGCCAGCGTCGTCCCCCCGTGCCTCCCATGAGCGCTGCGACGTCCTCCCCCGTCCCGGAGGCCAGGGCGAGGCTCGCGAAGGAACGTCTCTTCGCCGCTTCTTGGATTTCTGCGTCGTCTGCCCGCTTCTCAGCTCTGCCTTTCGGCTCCTGAAATCTGACGACGGGGAGAACGGCCGTGTCGGCGAGGCCCGGCGCAGCATCCGCCTCGTCGCCGCGACGCGGCAATTCGTCCGCCCCGGGCGCCGAGTCAACAGCCTCAAAGGCGGGGGCGGCCGCCTCAGAAATCGCGTCAAAGCCTCTAGAAGCAGGGTCTGCGGCCTCAGGAATTCCGACAATGCCGCGTATGTCGAAAGGCGGCGGATCGGCGTCGCCGGGCTTGACCGAGAACTGCGGTTCGCGTCGATCGTCCGATGGCGGCGAAAATGAGCGGCAACTTCTCGGTTGCCGACGGAGTGCTTTCAGTTGCCGGCGAAATGCCGGAGGTCGCGGCGGTGGAGTGTTCATGGAAGGAGTCTTGGCCCGCACGGCGGCGTCGGACACGCCCGAAAACAGAAATGTGGACAGGCGCTGCGTCTGGCAAACCTGTGGACCAGTCGCCGCCGACTGTGCAGAAGAAACGCCATTGGCGCCGCAACCCGGTTAGACTCTCCACATGAGCACTTCGGACGCAGAACTCGCAAGACTACGGGCGCAGGCCGCACAGGCGGCGGCGGACGCGGCCCAAGCGAAAGCCGACGCCGCCCAAGCCGCGCTCGACGCGGCCTTGGCCGCCGGGAACTCCCCCGCTTCTGACGCGCCTCCGGCTTCCGGGAACTCCCCGACGCCTGAAAGCCCTTCCGCTTCGCCGAGCGATGCGGCGACGGCGGAAAGCCCGCAACGAGCCGACGGGGGCTCTTCTGCAACATCAGAAGCGCCTTCGCCGCCCGCGTCCCAGCAGCCCGCCGGCCCCCGGCAAACGACGGCGCCGTCGCAAACCGATTCCGCTGAAAAAGAGCTCGGCGAATACGCCGCCGCCGTTCGCGACGGATACGCCTTCGACACACCGACCCTCACCCTCGGCGCATATCTCGAAGACGGCGCGCCCGAACCGCGCGCGCTCGTGCGAATGCCCCTGGGAATGCTCAACCGTCACGGACTTGTGGCGGGCGCCACCGGCACGGGCAAAACGCGCACCCTCCAGCTCATGACGGAGGGGCTTTCAGCTTCCGGCATCCCCGTGTTCATCACAGACATCAAAGGCGACCTGACGGGACTGCTCGAGCCGGGCCAAGCCTCCGAGAAGCTCTCCGCGCGCGTCGCCGCCCTCGGTCAGCCGTGGCAGCCCGCGTCCTTCCCCGTCGAGCTCTTCTCTCTGGGAGGCTCGGGAGACGGAGTCCCCGTGCGCACAAGCGTCACCGACTTCGGCCCGATTCTCATGTCCAAGGTACTCGGGCTGAACGAGACGCAGGAGTCGGCGCTGTCGCTGATCTTCTCCTGGGCGGACTCGCAAGGCCTCGCGCTCATCGATCTGGCAGACCTGCGCGCGACCGTCGCGTACCTGACCTCTGAGGAAGGCAAGGGCGAGCTCGCCGGAATCGGCGGCGTCTCCCCTGCCACCGCGGGAGTGATACTCCGCGAGATTTCCGCGCTTCAAGCTCAGGGCGCGGACGCCTTCTTCGGCGAACCCGCCTTCGAAACGGAGGCCTTCCTCCGCACGTCGGCGGACGGGCGCGGCGTCGTCTCCTGCCTCGAGCTTCCCGACGTGAGATCGCAGCCTGCGCTGTTTTCCACCTTCGTCATGTGGCTTCTCGCCTCCCTCTTCCAGGACCTGCCCGAGGTGGGCGACGCCGACAAGCCCAAGCTCGTCTTCTTCTTCGACGAGGCGCACCTCCTCTTTGCCGACGCCAGCAAGGAGTTTCTCAACCAGGTCGTTCAAACGGTCAGGCTCATCCGCTCCAAAGGCGTCGGAATCTTTTTCGTCACGCAGTCGCCGAAAGACGTTCCCGACGACGTGCTCGCCCAACTCGGCTCCCGCGTCCAACATGCGCTGCGCGCCCACACGCCGAACGACCAGAAGGCCCTCAAGGCGACTGTGGACACGTTCCCTTCCTCGCCACTCGACCTCCTGGAGGTTCTTCCCGGCCTCGGCACCGGCGAGGCCATCGTCACGGTGCTCGACCCGAAAGGACGCCCGACGCCGGTCGCGCCCACGCGCCTGTGGGCCCCCGCAGCGGTCATGGGGCCGTCCTCGCCCGGGGCCGTCTCCGCGTGTTTGACGGCGTCGCCGTTCATGGCCAAGTACAAGGACCCGGTGGACCCGGAGAGCGCGTTCGAGCTCCTCGCGGCGCGCGTCGAAGCTGAGAAGGCAGCGGCCGAAACCGCGAAGGAACAGGCCAAAGCGGAAAAAGAGGCGGAGAAGGCCGCGGCGGAGGCCGAAAAGCGCCGCCTAAAAGAGCTCGAAGCAGAGGCGAAGGCCGCCGCCAAGGCGGCCGAGCGGGAGGAACGCGAAGCCGCCAAAGAGGCCGAACGTCAACGCAAGGCCGACGAGCGCCGCGCCGAGCGTCAAGAAAAGCGCAAGGAGGCGGCGATCGATTCGGTTGTGCGCTCAATCGGGCGGTCACTGGGGTCGAGCATCACCCGAACGCTGTTCGGCTCGCGGCGCAGGTAGAGCCGTTCGCGACGGCGCGGCCGCGCACTTTCTCGGCGCATCGGCGGTTGCAACGGCGCCGGGCGCGGCCCGCCCGGCAGCGCAACCGTTGCTCGGCCTATCCGCCTATGTAGGTCAGCGTCGCCGTGATCGTCCGGGTCTCACCCGGCCCCAATGGAAGGCGAACCGCCGAATCGGCGCGGCGGAAGGCGTCCGAAAGGGCGGAGCACGGTTCGAGTGCTATCGACTGACGCTCGTCGCGGGGAAGCCCGTCGCCGGTGAAGACGTGGGCGACGGGAGCTTCGCTGGGCTCCTGGGTCAGGCGCACCCTGGTAGAGCGCACCGGGTCTTTGAGCTCGGTGCACACCACTCCGTCGACGTCGGGGACGAGGTTCGTGTAGGACTGGTCGATCTTCGTCGTCCCGAGGTAGTCGAAGCGAACCGGCGCGGCGACCCCCGCGAAGGCCGAATCGCCGGGTAGCGGAACGATCCGCGCGTCGGTCAACACCTTGGTTCTGGCGGGGATCGTGAGGGACAGATTCGATATGCCTCTCACGCCGGGCATCTTAATGTACGGATGCCAGCCCATGGAAAGGGGCGCGGCGGAATCGGACGCATTCTCGGCGCTTATCGAGACCGAAAGGTGCTCCTCCCCGTCGATTCCGGCGTCAAGTGCAAAAACCACCGTGACGTCGATGTTCCACGGATACCCGGAGTCGCCCGGCATGCGTCCGCGAAGCACAAGCGCCGGCCCCCGCCCGACTCTGCCGAAGTCAATGCCCCCGGCTCTGCCGCCCAGGCCCGCGGACTCGGCGCGTTCGGCGAGCTTGTATCGCGCGCCGCCGAAGGAGTACGTTCCCTCGGCGATCCGCCCGCACCAGGGCAGCATGACGAGGCTCCTGTCCCCTGTCTGCGCCTCGAGCTCTTCGGCGGACTCGTATCCGTCTATGACCTCGACCTCCGGCCGAGGCTGCCACGAAATGAGCGTCGCCCCGCGCTCGGCGACCAGCGCCTCGGCGCCGGTCGGGGAGGTCAGCTTCCAAGCGGGCAGCCCGTCGAATTCGTGCTGGGTCACCGCGGGGACGTTCTTTGTCATGGCACTTCCTTAGGGACGATGGATCCTCAGGGGACGATGTTGACGAGGCCCGGCGCGCGGACAATCACCTTGCGAGGCTCGCCGTCGAGGAACTTCGCAATCCGCTCCGATGCGAGTGCGCGCCGAACCAGGTCCTCCTCGGAGACGTCGGCGGGCACCTCCAGGCGATCGCGGACCTTCCCCTTGACCTGAACGACGCATGTCACGTTCTCGTCGACGAGAAGCGACTCGTCGCCCACCTCCGGGAACGGAGCGTCGGCAAGCGAAGACTCATGTCCGAGCTTACCCCAGAGCTCCTCGGCTATGTGAGGCGCAATCGGCGAGACCATGAGAACAAGGCTCTCGGCCGCCTCCCTGGGCACCTTGGCCAGGGACGTCAGATGGTTGTTCAGAACGATCATTTTCGCGATGGCGGTGTTGATCCGCATCCCGTCGTAGTCGTTGCGGACGTCCGCGATCGTCCGGGCGAGCAGCTTGGCCGTCTCTCCGTCTACGGGAACGTCGGCCACGGTTGCCTCGCCGGTTTGCTCGTCGACGACGTTGCGCCACAGCCGCTGGAGGAAACGCTGGGAACCGACGACGGCTCTCGTCTCCCACGGGCGGGACATGTCCAGCGGGCCCATCGACATCTCGTACAGTCGGAACGTGTCGGCCCCGTAATCGTCGCAAATGTCGTCGGGCGTGACGATGTTCTTCAACGACTTGCCCATCTTCCCGTATTCGCGGGAGACGGGCTCGCCTTTCCATGTGTAGAGCGTCTCGCCGTTCTCGTCGGCCCCCGCCTCCACGACTTCCTCGGCCGGGACGTACTGGCCGCGTGCGTCCGTGTAGGCGTAGGCCTGGACGTAGCCCTGGTTGAAAAGCTTGTGGAAGGGCTCGGAGGAGCTGACGTAGCCGAGGTCGAAAAGCACTTTGTGCCAAAAGCGCGCGTAGAGGAGATGGAGGACCGCGTGCTCGACGCCGCCGACGTACAGATCGGTGCCGCCCGTGATGTTTCCGGCGTCCGGGCGCGGACCCATCCAGTAGGCCTCGTTTGTCGGATCGACGAACTCGGCTTCGTTGTGGGGGTCGATGTAGCGCAGTTCGTACCAGCACGATCCCGCCCACTGCGGCATCGTGTTCGTCTCGCGCCTATACTGTTTGAGGCCGTCGCCCAAATCGAGTTCGACGTCCAGCCACTCCTCGGCGCGGCCTAGCGGCGGCTCCGGCGAAGAGTCGGCGTCCTCGGGGTCGAAGGTGCGCGGCGAGTAGTCGCTGATCTCCGGCAGCTCCACGGGCAGGCAGTCTTCGGGAAGCGCGTGCGGCCGGCCCTCCTCGTCCCAAACGATGGGGAACGGCTCGCCCCAATAGCGCTGGCGGGAGAAGAGCCAGTCGCGCAGGCGATGCGTCACCGCGGCCCGCCCCGCGCCCGTCGACTCGAGCCATGCCGTCATGGCGGCCTTGGCCTCGTCCTTCGACAAGCCGTCGAGGCTGATCGAATCGTTGGCCGAATCGACGGCGACGCCCTCCCCCTCGTAGGCGGCGTCCTCAAGATCGGGGCCGTAGGGGTCCTCGGCCGGCCCAATCGTCCTGACGACGTCGAGGCCGTAGGCGCGGGCGAACTCCCAATCGCGCGAATCGTGCGCCGGGACGGCCATGACTGCGCCCGTTCCGTACCCCATCAGCACATAGTCCGCGACGAAGATCGGAATTCGCTTGCCGTTGGCGGGGTTGACTCCGAACAGCCCGGTGAAGACGCCCGTCTTCGCACGCTCGTCGTCGGACCTTTCAATCTCGCTCTTGGCCGCGGCGGCGGCGCGATACTTCGCGACGGCCTCGGCCGGGGTCGCGGCCCCGCCGGTCCACAGGTCATTCGTCCCCTCGGGCCACGACTCGGGGACGTTCAGGCGCGACTGGTCGGCCTCGCTGCCGGGAACGCCGTCGCCGAGGATCGGATGCTCGGGGGCCACCGCCATAAACGTGGCGCCGAAAAGCGTGTCGGGCCGAGTCGTGTAAACCTCGAGCCTGCGGCCGGCTCCGGGAACGTCGAACTCGACGCTCGCGCCTTCCGAACGGCCGATCCAGTGGCGTTGCATAAGCCGGACCTTCTCGGGCCAGTCGATGGTGTCGAGGTCGTCGGCCAGCCTGTCGGCGTAGGCCGTGATGCGCATCATCCACTGCCGCAGGTTCCTCTTGAAAACGGGGAAGTTTCCGCGCTCGGAGCGCCCGTCGGCCGTGACTTCCTCATTGGCCAAAACCGTTCCCAAACCGGGGCACCAGTTGACCGGGGCCTCGCTGATGTAGGCCAGACGGCGGGAGTCGAGCACCTCGCCCTTCTCGCCCTCGCTGAGCTCGGACCACTCGCGTCCGTCGTCAAGCTTTCTCTTCCCCGCGTCGTATTCGTCGCGGAGCTGAGAAATCGGGCGTGCCGAGCCTTTGCTCCGACCGTCTCGGCAGGGGGCGTCCGGGTCGTACCAGGAGTTGTATATCTGCAGAAAAATCCACTGCGTCCAACGCACGTAGTCGACGTCGGTGGTCGCAAAGGTCCGGCGCGAATCGTGGGAGAAACCGATGCGCTTGAGCTGGCGGCGCATGTTCGCGATGTTCTGCTCAGTGGTGACGCGCGGATGCTGGCCGGTCTGCACGGCGTATTGCTCCGCAGGCAGGCCGAAGGCGTCGAATCCCATCGTGTAGAGCACGTTCTTGCCGAGCATGCGCTGGTACCTGGCGATCGTGTCCGTTGCGATGTACCCGAGCGGGTGGCCCACGTGAAGGCCCTTGCCCGAGGGGTAGGAAAACATGTCGAGAATGTAGACCTTCTCAGCCGACGTCGCGCCCGCAAGGTCGCCGACCGGGTTCGGGGTGTAGAACGTCCCGAGCTCTTCCCAGCGTTCCTGCCACCGCGCTTCGATCGCGTTGGCCAGTTCGGCCGTGTACCGGTGCGGCGTCGTCCCGCCTGTTTCCTGTCCGCTCATCGTCCGCCTTTCATTATTTTGGTATGCCAAGGTTAACTCAAGCCCGCCGACGAGCCCCAAAGTGTCCACTGTGAGCTTCGCGCGCCGTGAAATCAGGCGTCGTCCGCGAATCGTCCGACGGTTGAGAAGTTCGATCCGGTCCTTGGAGAATCACGGTCGGCGGAAACTCCGATCTCGGACGTAGAATCGTGCCATGAGCGTGTTCACCAAGATTTTCGAAGGCAAGATTCCCGGGCGGTTCGTCTGGGCCGACGACGTCTGCGTCGCCATCGGCACCCACGAGCCCATTGCAGACGGCCACGTCCTCGTCATTCCGCGCATAGAAGTCCCGCGCTTCACCGATCTCGACGAAGAGACCTTCGCCCGTCTGAGCGTCGTCGCGCAGCGCATCGGTAAGGCCCAGATCGAAGCGTTCGGGGTTCCTCGCGCGATGACTGTCATCGCGGGCCTCGAGGTGCCTCATGTGCACATCCACGTCATTCCCGCCACCAGCGAGGAGGACATCCGCTTCGAGAACGCCAGGGCCGGACTGCCGGCGGAACAGCTCGACGCGGCCATGGTCCGCCTGCGGGAGACTCTCAAGGAGTCGTGGGAATCCTTCGTTCCGAAGGACCTGCACTCGGTGAAGCCCCTCTGGCTCGGGTGACGGCCCCTGGTGCACGTCGGAAATCCCCTGGCCTGGGCGTCAGAAAACGTACTCCCATTTGTCCCACAAGGCGACGACCGCCACTAGAACCACGGCAAGGTAGACGGCCGCGACGAGCCACCACCTGCCTTTGACGAGAATTCTGCGGACGCCGTCTCCGGCGGGCAGGTGGCCTGCTCCGAAGCTGCGGGCGAGAACGTGCACAATCAAGGGGATTGTGGCGGCCCACGTGACGATGCAGTATGGGCACAAAGCTCCCTCGACGAAGATCGACGTGTACTGGAACCAGAGAATCCACGCGGCGGCTGCCGCCATTCCCAAGCTCAGCAGACGCCACATCCAGGAGGGCAGGCGCGCGCCGCCGAGGAGCGCGAGACCGAGGGCGACGACGCCGCTGAAGAACATGAGCCCGAACAGCGCGTTGGGCGCGCCGAAAAATAGGGTGTTGTAGTCCGAGTTGAAAAAACCCGAGCAGCCGATGAGCGGATTGAGGTCGCACGACAGCTTTCCCCCGGGGTTTTGGAGCATGGCGCGCTCGGCGGTCACGAGGCTGAAGGACGCCCACATCCCCGCAAGCCCGGTCACGAGCATGACGATCGAAAGCTCGAAGGACGCTCCGCCCGCGAGCTCTCGCTCCGAGGCTTTCCACTTCTTCGACTCCGCCTCGGCTATGTAGGCTTCGACCTCGTCGTCGCTCAGGCTGTCGATGTCGATGTCGGCCATGGACTCCTCCGTCGTTTCGGTTGCTTCAAGGCTCCGCGCATCGGCTTAAATCCTAGCTGCTCCGCAGCTCCGCTTCACCCGGCCTGTCCGCCTCGCCTGGCGTGTGCGCAGCCGCGTATTCTTCGACAAACCGAGCGGTGTCCTGCCAGCCGCCCACCGGATGCGCGTCAATTCCCAGGCGCAGCACGGGATAGTCGTTCCCTCCCTCGTCGAGGCGGTCGCCGACGAAAAGCATGTCGGAGACGGCGATTCCCGTCTGGGATGAAAGCTCGCCGATTCCGTAGGCTTTGTCGATTCCCTTGCGGGTGACATCGACCGACGTCGAGCCTCCCGAACGCACCTCGAGCTCGGGAAGCAGCGCTGCTCCGGCGGCCCGCAAGGCTTCCTTTTTCCCGCCGTCGGGATCCCACGCCCTCTTCTCCTCGAGCGGCGCCTCCTGGCCGAGGGCGGAAAAGGTGATCTGAGACCCGCGGTCCTCGAGGACGGGGCCCCACGTGTCCTCCCGCCACAGGCCGAGCCTGCGCGCCTGAGATTCGAGGACCTCCATGACCTTGCGACGTTCGTGGGCCGTGAGGTCCCTGGCGTAGATTTCAACCCACTGCCCGTCGATGCAACGCATATAGCGGGTGCCGCAAGTGGGCATGAGATGCAGCCTGCCCAGCTGCTCGGCGGACGCTCCCAGGTTGTCGAGCAGCTGGGAGGAGAACTGGCCGAACTGGCCCCCCGAAATCACGCAAACGTCCACCAGGTCGAGAAGCCGACGCAGGGCGGCGGCCATCCGATCGGGCAAAGGCGACTTCGAGGGGGCGAGCGTGTCGTCCAGGTCGAAGGCTATGAGCCGATAGTCCTTGCGGAGCGTGAAATCCATCCGAAGGATCCTCTACTCCTTGTCGTTGACGGCGTGCTCGAGGACGGCGCGGCTGAAGGCAGGAAGGAAAAGTCCCAAAGCAATATAGGCGACCGCTTTGGCCAAGGCCGAAAAAATCTGCAGGGCGGCGCCCCCTCCCGCCGTGGCGATTGCGAGCAAATCAAAGAGACCGTAAAACGCGAATCCCGCCCCTGCGATCATCGAGACCAGTTGAGCGATCTTCGCAAGGGCGACGCCGCCCTTGTTCTGGAAGTTCATCGAGAAGGCCGCGGCGAAGCCGCCGCCTTGCTTGGGCTGCGGGAAGGCCTGCTGGCCATAGCCGTATGCGTCGGCTCCGGGCTGCACGTAGCCCTGCGGATTCTGGCCGTAGACGTCCTGGCCGGGCTGCTGACCGTAAGCGTCTTGTCCCGGGGCGGGAGCCGCTGAGTATGCCGACGGCGCCCATCCCTGCTGGCCGGGCTGCTGATACCCCCCTTGACCGGGCTGCTGCTGGTAGCCCCCCTGGCCGGGGTTGTTCGGAACAGTCATGTTCGCACCTTTCTTGACGATCCATAGCCGACGAGCGTCGTTCGGCCAAGGACAATTTTCGTCGACGTAAGTCAGCAACGCCACTTCTACCCGAAAGAAGGGGTGTGGATACCTCCCCACGGGCGATATAGTGGCTTAGATGCCAAGCAAGACGCCGCATTGAACGTACCGGTGGAGTCTATCACCTCGCCGCTGCGCGCTCCCATGCCCCGCCCGTACCCCGATCAGTTTGGAAGGCACACATGGCCACACCCCACATAACCGCAGAAAAAGGCGACTTCGCGCCCGCCGTCCTCATGCCAGGCGATCCGAAACGGGCGCAGCGCATGGCCGAAGCGCTGCTGACGGACGCCCGAAAGGTCACGGACGTCCGCGGAATCGGCGGGTACACCGGCCTCTATCGGGGAAAGCCCCTTTCCGTCATGGCGTCGGGAATGGGCCAACCCTCGCTTGCGATATACGCCACGGAGCTCTATTCCTTTTACGACGTCGAACGGATCGTCAGGGTCGGAACGATGGGCGGCCTCGCCGCCGACGCCTCGCCCGGCGACGTCGTGATCGCCCTCGGGGCGCACACCGACTCCTCGATTGTGGGCGGCGTCGTTCCTGGGATCCACTTCTCGGCCACCGCCTCGTGGAGCCTGTTGCGAGCCGCGGTCGAGGCGGCAGGCGACGATCCCCGGGTCAAAGTGGGGACGGTCGTTTCGCGAGACCGCTTCTACGGCAATCCGATCGAACAGACAAAGCGCTTGGCAGAAATCGGCACGCTCGGCGTCGAGATGGAGGCGGCGGGCCTCTACACGATCGCGGCCGAGCTCGGCAAAGAAGCCCTCGCCGTCCTCACAGTCTCCGACCTCCTTTTCGATCCCAGCCGCGACATGACGGCCGAGGAGAGGGAAAGCAAGTTTTCGAAGGCCTTGAACATCGCCGCGGCCGCGGCAGTCGGCTGATGGCGCTGTCGGCTTCGCACGAGGACTACCTCCGCGCCATATGGAAGCTCGGAGAGTGGCAGGAAAAACCCGTCACTCCAGGCGACCTCACGCGGACTCTCGGCCTTTCGCCCTCCACGGTTTCCGAGGGGGTTCAGCGTCTCGTCTCCATGGGGCTCGTGCGCCACGCCCGCTACGGCAACGTCTCGCTGACCAAGGCCGGAAGGGACGAAGCCGCCCGCATGGTCCGAATTCACCGGCTCATCGAAACCGGGCTCATGACGATATTCGGCTACTCGTGGGACGAAGTCCACGACGAAGCGGAGCACCTAGAGCACGCGGTTTCCGCAACCTTCGTGGAAAGGCTGGACGCCGCGCTCGGGCATCCCCGGCACGATCCCCACGGAGATCCCATCCCCCGCCCCGACGGCTCGCTGCCCGAGGCCGAGAACGCCGTCTCCCTGGGGTCGCTCGGCCCGGGCGAGGCCGGCGTCGTCCGCCGCGTCGACGACGCCGACTCGGCCGTGCTGAAGGAACTCGCCGGCATCGGGCTGGTCCCCGGGGCAAGCGTGAGCGTCGCCGACGTCAAACGCGGCCTCGGCCTCATGCGCGTGTCCACGCCTCAAACCTCGGCCGACATCTCCCTGTCGGTCGCCGACGCCGTCTCTGTGACGCATTGACGTTTTCTATAACGCATTGACGCAGCGCGGCGGCCTTCATAGGGCCATCCATCGGCGACTCCCGCAGGCCCGCGGGACGAGCCCGCGCGCTTGGCGGGTTGCGACGGGTGAGAATCGGAATTGCCATTCGCGGAACGAACCCGCGCGTCGGCTCCCGGCCAGGTCCGTCGCCCCGAAGCGCGCGCTCACCCCGAGCCGCACACGATGTCGAAGTCGACGAAGGAAAAATCGACTGGGATCTGAGGCTCCCACACATCCGTCAGCGCGTCGATGACGTACTCGAGGGAATCGGCGTCTTCGCGACCGTCGGGGTCGCACCACTTTCTTGTCATGCCGCAAGTATCGCGGTGGGATCCGACACTTTTTCACCCCGCCCTCACGCGAATTCGCCGCAGTCTTCAAACCAGGGCCCCGCCGCGCCACGGCGCACTCTTGCACACGTCGGCGCCATGCGTATATCTTTCTAGCTAGTTCATCTAGAGCAATCGAGAGACGTGGCTCGACGACGTTGCAGCAACCCGGGAGGCCGGGTGCTTCCGCCACGACCGATGGAGGAACCATGATAACGCTGAGCGGTGTGACCAAAGTCTACCCGCGGCGCGGGCAAGAGCCGGTCGTCGCCTTGGACGACATCAACCTTGAGATCCCCGCGCGAGACATCCACGGCATCGTCGGCGAATCCGGAGCCGGAAAGTCGACGCTCATTCGCTGCCTGACGGCCTTGGAGCGGCCGACGAAGGGCGTCATCCGCGTCGGCGGGCTCGATCTCGCCTCGGTTTCCTCGGGCCAGCTGCGCGAGGCCCGCCGGACGATCGGCATGGTTTTCCAAGGCGCCAACCTCCTCGACGCCAGAACCGCGCGGGAGAACATCGCCATCCCCCTCCGTCTGGCGGGCATGCCGTCTTCGAAGAGGGCCAAGCGCGTCAGCGAGCTGCTCGACCTCGTCGGCCTTTCGGACCGCGGAACCTCCTACCCGTCCGAGCTGTCGGGCGGACAGCGCCAGCGCGTAGGCATCGCCAGAGCGCTCGCAGACAACCCCTCCGTCCTCCTTTGCGACGAGCCGACGTCCGCCTTGGACACGGAGACGACCGAGCAGATCCTCGGCCTCCTCAAATCGGTTCGCGACAGGTACGGCGTGACCGTCGTCATCATCACCCACGAAATGTCCGTGGTGCGTCAGATCTGCGATTCCGTCACCCTTCTCGACTCCGGCCGGATTGCGGCGAGCGGGCGGGTGGAAGACGTCGTCGCCGCCGTCGAATCGCCCCTGTCGCGGCAAATCGTTCCGCCCCCGCCCCTGGCGCCCGAGGACGCCCACGGACGCACCGTCGTCGATGTGGCTTTCACTTCCCGGCCCGGAGAGCCCACCGGCGCCCGCGTTCTCGACGCAGCCCGCGAGCTCGGCGCGGACATCGGCGCCGGAACCTTCGAAACGATCGGCTCCACGCAGGTGGCCCGTTTGGCCTTGACGGTGGATCCGGACGACGTCGCCCGCGTCCGTTCCGCATTCGCCGACATAGACGTCGCAACGGAGGTGCGCGCATGAACGACGGCACGTGGTTCGACAATCCGGCGATCAAGCAGGAGCTTTTCCAGTCGACGATCGACACGCTTTTGATGGTCGGAGTCTCCACCCTCCTTTCCGTGGTCTTCGGCGGCATTCTGGGAATCGTCCTGATCACCCTCAAGGAAAACACCGACAGCGCCAGCAAGTTCTTCGCCGCGACCCTGGGTTTCATCGTCAACGCGACTCGTTCGATTCCCATGGTCATCGTGATGTTCCTGCTCATCGTTCCGACCAGGGCTCTCATCGGCAATGCATCCGGATGGCAGGGAACGGCGGTTCCGCTCACGGTGGGCGCGATCCCCTATTTCGCGCGCCTCGTCGAGTCGAATCTTTCAGGGGTCGAGCGCGGCAAGGTCGAGGCCGCGCAGATGATGGGCGCTTCCAGAACATGGATTCTTTGGGGCGTCCTCGTCCGCGAAGCGGTCCCCGCCCTCATCCAATCCGTCACCATCTTGGCCATCACCCTCGTCGGATACTCGGCGATGGCAGGAATCGTGGGCGGCGGCGGCCTTGGAGCGCTGGCGCAGAATTACGGCTATTACCAGCACCAGTGGGATGCGATGACCATAATCATCGTCGTCATCGTCCTCATCGTCCAGGTGATCCAGTGGGTCGGCGACATGCTCAGCCGGCTGGCCGATCACCGCTGAGGGGAAGCCAGCCGGGGAACAAACCCTCGCACCGCACGCCGGGCTTGCGCCCATTTCCAACCTCGGGCGCGCTCCCGCTCCATTTCCGGGCAAAGCCCCCCAGACCTAAGGAAAACCATGTCTCGTTTCAAGTCTTTCATCGCGCTCGCCGCCGTTTCCGCGCTTGCGCTCTCCGCCTGCGGAGCCGACGACAAAGCGTCGTTCAAGGCTCCGGAGAAGAACTCCGACGGAACCGTCACAATCACAGTGGGGGCGTCGCCCGTTCCCCACGCCCAAATTCTCAACTACGTTCAGGACAATCTGGCCAAGAAAGCCGGCCTCAAGGTCGAGATCAAGCAGTACCAGGACTACATCCAGCCCAACTCTGCTCTCGACCAGGGCGAGATCGACGCGAACTTCTTCCAGCATGTCCCCTACTTGGAGGACGCCTCGAAGAAGAACGGCTACTCGTTCGAACACGGCAAAGGCGTCCACATCGAGCCGTTGGGCATCTACTCGAAGAAGATCAAGGATCTCAAGGAGCTTCCCGACAACGCGACCGTCGCCATCAACGACGATCCCTCCAATCAGGCTCGCGCCCTCGAGTTGCTCGTGAAGAACAAGATCATCACGCTCAAGAAGAAGGATTCGCCGACCATCTACGACGTCGAATCGAATCCCAAGAAGATTCAGCTCAAGCCGTATGCGGCGCCCTCGATTCCAGCGGCGCTGCCTGACGTCGACATCGCCATCATCAACGGCAACTACGCGCTGAAAAACAAACTAACGCCTTCGAAGGACGCGCTGTACCTCGAATCGGGCAAAGACAATCCCTACGCGAATGTGCTCGTCTGGAATTCGAAGGCCAACGAGAAAACGATCGAAGCGGTCAAGAAACTCGACAAGCTGCTTCATTCGAAGGAAGTCTCCGACTACATCAAGAAGACGTGGCCGGACGGCGCGGTGGGCCCCTCCTTCTAAGGCCGCGACGGGGCGGGGCGCATCGGCCTTTGCCGCCGCGCTAGTCGGACACGACGATCTTCGCCGTCGCGCCCCGCTCAGCGTATGTCATCGCATGGTTGAGGGCGGTGTACGTCCCCGCCTCGGGTGCGACAAATTCGACGAACCCGCCCTGGGCGACCGACACGTCCAACCCCTGCGAGCCGGCGGAGCCGACGCTCTCTTTGCCCGGAGCGAAGGGATCGCACGGGGCTCGCGTGAGCCCCGAGCCGTCGCACCCTCTGCGGATGGAATACCTGCCCTCATACCACACGGTGTCAAATTGGGTTCCGACGACGTGGAAGGGGAGGTCTAGATTGGGGCCGGCCGAGACCGCCCAAATGCGAACTCTCTCTCCTTTGCGCACTTTGATTGGGCGGTGGACGTACTGGAAGGGATATCCATTGAAGGAGACGGAGCTGGGCGTCACCCGCGCGATGGCGTCGGCGTTTGCGGCGTCGGCCTTGCTCCGAGCCCAGTACTGCTCGCTCTGGACCAAAACGAACTCGCGATCGACGGGATCGACGTCCTCGGGATCGATGACGACGGCCCCGTGCATCCCGCTGGCTATGTGCACGGACAGCGGGGCCGTGCTGCAGTGATAGAGCCAGATGCCGGCGCGTTTCGCGGTGAACGTGTAAACGAGGCTCTCCCCCGGGGCGATCGTCTTCATACGCGAATCGGGCGAAACGTCGCCTGCGTGGAAATCGAGCGAATGCCCCATCGTGCCCTTGTTGACGAGCGTGACATTGAAAGTGTCGCCCACTTTGCCGCGCAGAATCGGCCCCGGCGAGGCTCCGTTGAACGTCCAGACCTTCTGCCTGCGGCCCGGAGCGACCTCTTTCTCCACCTCTTTGGCCTCAAAAGTGACGTTGTGCACCCTTTCGCTTCCAGCCGGGCGAAGAACCGGGTCGCTCGGGCTGAAGCCCTTTCCCGGCTTGGCGGAAAGCTCGGCGGCCGTAGGCAGGATCGCCTCCCCCGTTCCCGCGTGGCCGGAGCCGTGGCTCGCGCCGCCGTGCCCAGAATGGGAACGGTCTGAGCCCGCAGGCGTCGAACCGGCCTTCCCGCCACCTGAAGCGTGGGTTCCCGAAGCGCCGACGGCCTTGACCTTGATGACCATTCCCGCCTGTCGGTGGCCGACGATCGTGCACCAACCCTCTGTGTCGGCCTTGACGACGCCGACGTCGACCGTTCCGCTTTCCCCCGCCTCAACGGCTCCGGTTCCGGCGCCATTGGCGAAAACGAGGTCGTGGCGTTGATCGCCGGTGTTTTTCAAGGTTACGACGAGCCTGTTGCCAGCCGGAACGTCAATGCTCGAAGGCGAGTACGCGAGCCCTCGGACGGAGACCTCGACCTTCGTCACCGGCGCGTCGGCTTCGACTGCGGGGTCGGTCGCGGATCCCGTTCCCACGCCGGCGGCGACGGCGACGACGAGGGCGATCGACGCCAAACTCGCGCCAAGCGCCATTCGCGTCCTCGGAAGCTTCCTCGGCCCGCCCTCCGGCGGCGGAGGCGTTTCTTCGACGTCGAGCGACCGTTGGCGCAGGCTGTGGAAAGCGACGAGGGCGACGCTCGCAGCTGCGCTGACGCATGCAATCGCCAACGCCGCGGTTCTCGTGCGGGCCGACGGGGTTGCGAGGGCCACAGCAACCCCGCCGTTGACGAGGAACCATCGGGCCGCCGCGGAGGGTTCGATGCGTTCGAGCGTGCGCCTGAGCCTGGCGGGACCGCCTCCGAGCACGACGGGAAGGAGGAAGGCAAGGGAGCCGACGACCGTTTGGACGGCCCCCGCCCCAATGAGGAGAGCGAATTGAATGCCCGTTCCCGTCCGCGCATGAGCGGCGTCGGGCGAAGCAAGCAGCTGGACGGCCCACGCCAGCGCGGCGACCATGATCCACGTGATTCCCGCGCCGACGAACCAGCCGTCGCCTACGGAGGGCATTGACCCCTTCCAGGATTTGGCGACGGGGACGAGCACGCCGAGTACGGCCGCCGCAACCCATGCGAGGACTGCCAGACCGGCGATTCTCGGCATGTCGAGGAGGGAAAAGACGACTCCCGCCACAACCGCGCCAGCCAGGCACGGCAGCGCACGAGTGGACAGCGCGACCGCGTTGGGCGTCATTCGCGCCCGCGCAATCGTCGGCCCGAACGTCACGAGCGTGCCGAGTATCGTCAAACCGACGAACCCCAGGGTCTGACACAGCGAATGAGCCAGGGCAAGCGCGTCGTGCCGGGAATAGAGCACGCTCCACCAGTTCATCGCGATATCGCGCGAAGCGACGTCGACCGCCATGAACACGCCGATGAGGGCGCCGAGGACCAGGAACGTCGCCGCTGTCGCGTGAAACCGCAGGGTTACGGCGGCCCTGCCGAGGAACGATCCCGACATTGCTTTGCGCAAGGCGGCGATGTGCCAAGAGATCGTCGCAACGACGACCGTCGCGCCGGCGATCGCCAGAAACGCGGCAAGCCCGCCGGTGATCGCCAACGCTCCGCCTAGCTGAATCACACCCGCCGCCAGCAGCGCAAGCCTGGCCGTCTGCGCCCTCTGCGACTGCTGGCTCCGAGTGAGGGCGTCGGCAAAATGCCACGTCCACACGAGAATCGCGGAGCCGACGAGACCGAGCCCGGCCACGTGAATCGCATACCACGTCGGATTCGGCAAAACGGCGTTGAGACACAGAGTCAAAAGCAACACTGCGGCCCATCCGAGCTGAATGCCCAAAGTTATCCGGTGCCACGCGGCGCGGGGTCGAGACGTCGTCTTCATGGCTCCATGGTAATGAAAAGCTCGGGACTTTCCTCCGTGCATTCCCCTTGGGCGCGTGCTGTTCCTCGGGCGGGGCTTTCTCGGGCCGAGCTTCCTTGCGCCGTGTTTCCGCCCGAGGGAAATCCGTGTTTTCAATGGCGCGCGGGGCGTGTTCTCGCACGGCGGATGGAACACGCGGCTCCTTCGCCTATTTTGATCGGCGAACACCCACTAGGATGGTGAAAACCGAATCGGGAGGCCGCAATGTCCGTTTTGCATTACTGCATCCACAAGACGCCGGTAGGCGAACTGCTCGTCGCCGAATCCGACGGCGCGTTGATTCGAGTGGCTTTTGCCCGAGAGAACTTCGACGTCGTCCTCGGCGACCTATCCGACGTCGGCGTTATCGAAGCGGGGGTGGCCAGCGTCGCTCTCCATGTTGCCACGCACCAGCTGGACGAATACTTCCGGGGCGAACGCGGGTCTTTTGACGTTCCGCTGGGCGCCGACCCCGGGACTCCGCTCAAAAGAGCCGTGCGGGAAACGCTTCTTTCCACCGAGCCGGGCGGGGTCATGACGTACAAGGAGCTGGCGGAGGCGAGCGGCTTCCCTTCGGCGACACGGGCCGCGGCCAGCGCCTGCGCCTCCAACCCCCTGCCCATCGTGGTTCCATGCCACAGGGTCGTTCGGTCGGACGGCTCGCCGGGCCAGTACTTGGGCGGGGCAGATCTCAAGCGCTTTTTGCTCGACTTCGAAGCTCAAGTCTCCGCGTGAATTCAAGGCCCCGCAGGGAAAGTTCAAACCCCCGATTGGAAGCTGCGGGGCGAGGCGCCGCTTCTGTCGCGGCTGACTGCGGCTAATCGTCGGATGGCATTTTTCTCGGCGGCATCGTCGGCATCTTCGCCGGAAGGGCGTTCGCTATTCTCTCGTCCGTCCAGTATGCCGGGTCAAAATCCGGCACTCTGTGGGTGACGACTCCGTTGCGCACAATGTCGCCGTCTGAGTCGATTTTTGCGCCGTCCTGCCTTCCGACGGAGTCTCCGCCGTCGGCCTCTTCATAGCCATAGGGCTCCCCTTCAAAGCCATAGGGCTCCCCGGAGCGGTCCAAGTCGTCGGTTTGCGGGAATCCCGTCTCACCGAAACGATCGTCGATGCGCCTTTCGAGTCGGGAGATCGCCGCGTAGGCCGCGCCGATCAGCAGAAACGACACCGCAATCGTTCTCTTTTTCATCCTTTGATCCAATCGTCGGGAAACTGGTGAACAGGGCCGTCCAGGTGAATAGGGTCTCCAGGCTCGGCCCTCTGCGGCTCACCCTACGCGGTATGCGCCGATGCGTCCATCCTCCGGGCAGGCTTCTTCTTCGGGAAGCGAACAAGGCCGACGACGAGCGGCGTCTGCCGATCAATCGAGCTCGACTGGCCCGATGACTCGGATCTCTTCGACGTCGAGCCGCTCTTGGACCGCATGGAGCACGTTCATGTCGATTTTTCCCTCGTTGCGCAGGCGCTTGAGGGCCTCTCGCTGGTAATCGATGGCCGCCAGCCGCAAAGCGCGATTCTGCCGCCAATAGCTCTGAGAGTCGTCAAGATCGGGGTTGCTCCGGGCGTTGGCTTCCTCTTCGAGTCCCTTCTGGAAGCGGCTCCACTCGGCCTTCGCGCCGTCGATTGCCTCCTGGCTCGCTCCGACCCGGGCCGCGATGTCGTCGAGGGCCTCATACCCTTCGCGCGAAATCGCATTCATCGCGCAGTGAATCTCTTCTTTCTCCGAAGTGTCCGGGGGAATCTTCGCCCAACGGATCACGGCGGGAAGAAGGAGGCCCTGCACAACCATCGACAGCATTACAACCCCGCCGACGACGAAAATTGTGAAATCCCGTCCGACCGTGCCAGAGGGAACCGAAAGGGCCACTGCCAGCGAGACGCCGCCTCTCAGGCCCGCGAAGGTGCTGACCACTCGTCCGCGGAACGTCGTGCGCAGCCGCCGCTGCCTTTCGGATCGATCCAGTGCGCGGATGATCCCGATTGCCGCGTGGACGAAGACGAATCGGGCAAGCACGGAAACGGCCCAGGCGGCCGTGATTGCCTTGAGTCCGTATCCCCATGAAGAATCGAAGCGCTCGATGGTTTCTTCCATCCGTTTGACTGCGCTCGGCAGCTGCACCCCGACGAGCACGAAAAGCGCGCCGTTCATGAGATAGGAGACGAAGGACCATATCGGCAGGCCGTAGAACCGATTGACGGGCTTGATGGTGTCCGGGCCCCGGTAGGTCAGGTAAAAGGCTGCGACGACGACGGCGACCACGCCCGAGCCCTTCATGTCCTGAAACGGCTCGATGTTTTCGGAAATCAAGAAGGCTGCAAAGGGGACCGTGAACATAAAAACGCTGAAGTTCATCGGGCTCTTGATGTAGGCGCGCAAGGCGTTTGCAGCCGAGCCAACCGCCAGGCCGACCAGGGTGCCGATCTATATCGTCCTCCCTATTTGTGCCTTTCGATGAATTCAACGACTGCGGCATCGGTTTCTCTGCTGTGCCCGGTCATGAGATGGCCTCCCGTTTCAAAGATCTTCGTCTCGAGATTCGGGTAACGGTGGAGCGATCCTTCCACTTGGCCTGCGGGACCTTTGAAAGGCGCCATTCGATCGTCCCTCGCGTGCAAAAGCAACACAGGAACGTGCATTTCCTCAATCGGGTACGCCTCAAAGTTCACCGCCATGTCGCGATTGACAATTCGGGCGTCTAGGTCGGCGCCTTCCTTTCGCTTCGACAGCGGCAGCATCCCATGGACGACGTCGGCTGGCATTCCGTAGGGCCTCCTGTAGAGAGGGAAAGCAAGCCACATCGACAGATCGTGATTCATGATCGGCGGAGGCCCCATCAGACTGGGAATCCTGGCAGGCTTCTCGTTCCACGGCGCGGCAGAGCAGTACAGGATCAAGCCCTTGGCGCGTTGGGGAAAGTCCAAAGCAAAGCGGATCGCGGGAGTCCCGCCCGCCGAAACTCCGAGAACGAAAACTTGTTCGATCCCCAAGCGGTCGAGCAGCTCGGCGTACGCCTCCGCCTGTTCCCTCGGCGTGCCTTCTCCCTTGACGGAGCTGCCGGGGTATCCGAAGCGGGAGGGCGCAAGAATGCGATATCTCGACGACAGGCTTCCGACGTTCTCAAACGCCTGGTCGTAGCCTCCATAGAGGCCGTGGACGGAAAGGAGCGTCTCCCCCGCCGCCGGATCACTCCGGCCCCTGCCATCGGGCGCCTTGCCGTCCAGCAGCCTCTTGCCGCCCGACGTCTTGTCGTCCAACCCTTTGCCGCCCGGCGCCTTGACGTCCAGCCTCTTGCCGCTCGGCTCCTCATTTCTCAGGCACATGCCATCCGAGGCCTTGCAACTTGGCCCGCGGTCGACGTACGTCATTCTGCCGTAGCTCAACACCGCCGTTTCAGCGCCGTAACCCGCCAAACGCCCTTCGGCGTCTTTCACAGCCCGTTTGAGTCGGCGCACACGAACGAATGAGCCTGTTGCGACCGCTGCGGCGCAGGCGACGAGCATGGCTTTGCCTGCACTCATGGCTTCCTTTCCCCCTTTTGCGCGTTGAGCTTTTGCGTGTCTGTTTTCAGTGTGTGCAGCTCTTTGCCCTGTTTATTTGCGCCAAGTTTCCGCGCGTCCGTCTTTGGCCCATCAACCTTTCGCATGTCTGCCTTTCTTCCGGCAAACTCCCGTGCGCATTCCATTCTTTCGCCAATATCCGACGCCGCCGCACCTTGCACGCCAGGTTTTTGCATGTAAGTGGAACAGAACTCCTCAACGATGATCCGCAGTTCTTCCTTGGCCGTTTTCACTTCAGAAGGGCGCATATCGTATTTTTGCAGAAGATAAAATATAGGCGTGTAGAATCGCAAAGCAAGAATATGTGGATCCCGCCGTTCGATGAGCCCGGCCTCCATGAGCTCCGCAAACACTTTCTCCTCGTGGGCGATCGCGCCATCGACGAACAGCCTCTCGAATTCTCGATTCAGTTTCGGGTCACGATGGCGTTCGATCGCGAGCATCCTCCGAAACCCGGCGGCGACGTCGTCTTGCAGATAGAAAACGAACAGCTGCGTCGCGAAGCCGACGATGCCCTCGACGTCGACGTCGGCATAAGCAACCCCGGCTCCGGCCGAGCCGGGAAGGCCAATGGCGACGCCGACCTCCGCGACCCTTTCGGAGAAAAACTCCGCGCAAGCGTCGAAGATGGCCTGCTTGCTTGCGTAATGCTTGTACAACGACGGAGGCTTGACGCCGACGGCAGCAGCTATGTCTGCGACGCGGACCGCGCTGTATCCCCTCTCGGAGAACAGGGCCAGCGACTCCCTGAGTATTCTCTCTTTGGTCGGCGTCATCACGGACCCCTCTGGCTAATAGAAGTTAGCTGCATTGCCTGCACTCCAATCTAGGCTAACGACCATTAGCCGTCAAGCGTTGCGGAGCAAACCAGAGCTTGTCAATCGTTCGATAGGTTCTTGCGCAATCAGGGAAGCGGCGAGGCCCCTGGACGGCCTCGCCGAGAGCGCCGAGAATTGATCAGATGGATTCCGATGGGCAACATTCTGTCCTGACCAACGGAAACGCAGAGCGTTGAACGGAATAAATGCCGTTGCCCGTTTTCAAAGACGGTGGCATACCTTCAGCAATCGCGGATGGCCGAAATACCTTGATTATGTGAGAGAAGGAAACTGGTGGAGCTAAGGGGATTCGAACCCCTGACCTCTTCCATGCCATGGAAGCGCGCTACCAACTGCGCCATAGCCCCAAGCGGACTCCTCAATATTACGGATTCCCCCGATGCTTGGCAAATCACGGTTAGGAGACGCCGCTCACGAACGGGCCGCACTCGCTCACAAACGGACCTCGCCCGTTTGCGGATAGGCCTATCGCTCAAAGACAGGTCTCACTGCGTGGGCGTGCGAACCTCGTCGGATTTGCCCACGCCCACGTTGTAAGCGGCGATGCGCCAAGCCGGCGGGCCCACCCGCAAGGGTTCCAGAATCGCCCAGTTGCAATTGGACATCACCTTCAGGCCCATCCATTCGCCGGGCGCCTCGCCCAAAAGCGAGATCGTTGCGAGTTTGATGGCGGCGCCGTGGGAGGCCACCACGAGGGTCCCATTCGTTTCGGCCGCCCACTCCTCGATCGCTCGGCTCGCCCGGCGTCCGACGTCGGCCTGCCGTTCGGCGCCCACGCCCTCGGGTTCCTTGGCCTGCCGCCAGGCGCGGTACTGCTCGGGGAACCTTTCTTCGATCTCCGCCCCAGTCAGCCCTTCGAAAAGTCCGAAGGAACGTTCCTTGAGACGGTCGTCCGTTTCGACGTGGACTCCGACGGCGTCCGAAAGCGCTTCGGCCGTCTGACGCGCCCGGGCGAGCGGCGAGGAAACAATAAGCGAGGGTTCAAGCGGCGCGAGGGCGGCGGCCGCTTCGCGCGCCTGCCGCAAACCTGCCTCGTTGAGGGGAAAGTCCCTGGCGCCTTGAATCCTCCCCGTAAGATTCATGTCGGTCTGGCCATGGCGCCACAAGACCACTCGCGAAGCGCTCATGCCTGGGGCGCTTCGACCGGAAGGGCAATGCTCGGGCAGTCGGCCCAGAGGCGCTCCAACGCGTAAAACTCACGATCTTCATCTTGCTGGACGTGAACCACGAGGTCGCCGTAGTCGACGAGGACCCAATGGCCTTCGTCGAACCCTTCGCGTCGCTTTCGACGGACACCGGCTTTAAGCAGCGCCTCGTCCACCGCGTCGACAATAGACCTCACCTGCCGGTCGGTCGAACCGGAGACGACGAGGAACACTTCCGTGAGCACAAGCCGCTCAGAGACGTCGATCGCCGCAACGGTCGTCGCTTTAAGCTCGGCCGCGGCCCGGGCGGCTATTCTCGCCCACTCCAGCGACTCTTCGGAGGCCGCCACATCACACCCCGAAACCGGGCGGGGCAATTCTCGCCGCGGCCTCGAGCGCAGGTTGCACGTCGCTGCCGGATGCGACGAAATTGCGGACGATGAGGCCGACGGCGAGGCCGACCAGCAGGCCGATGAGAATCGCCACGATTGTCATGAGCCATCCACGGGGCTTCTCATCCTCCTCGGCGATGTCTCCGAGCTGCTCCTCGTACTCGCTCTCGACTGGCGCGGAGCCGGCTTCGGGATCGATCGACCTCACTTCGCCGGCGGGGGTGGGAACGGGCGCGAAATCGGAATACTTCTCCTCGCTGCCCGGCTCGCTTTCGCGCCGCAGCCTCTCCAGCAAAGGCGCCTTGAGCGAAGCCCGCGGATCGTATTGCTCCTCGGTCGTGGGGCGGGGCGAAGCGGAATCGCCCTCGTTCGCCTCCGGGAAACGGCTGGTCTGGCGGTCCTTGGTGTCGGGGCCTTCGGCCGTGCCGACGCCGCCGCCGTCGAAACGGGAGAAGACGGAACTGCGCCCGGCTGCGTCGAACGCCTCAGTCTCGTTCTCACGAGAGGCCATCGGGTTGTCGAAGGATTGAGTCGCATTCGGCGAAGCATGGGGCCCGCTGGGCGCAGGCTGGGCCGCGCTTGGAATCGATTGGAACGGACTCGGCGGCGTCGGCTGAATCGTTCCCGTCGTCGATTGGGAAGAGCTCGGCTGGTTCCGGAACGGCGTGCCCGCCTGGCGGCCGTCTGCCTGGGAAGGGACGTCTGCCGCATCCGACCCCCTATGCGTTTCCTCGGGCGCATCGGGGACGACGCCGGCAAAAGAGCCGGTCCCCTCGGACAAAGCGATCGAATCCGCGCCCGGCTTCTGACCTCCGGCGACGGGCGAGCCGCCGGGCCCGCCTGACGCGCCTTTGCCGTCGGCCTCTGCCGGCCAGCGGCCTTCGACGAGCCCGACCTCCGCCGCGGCCACGGTCGCGACGGGGGTGATGTTGCCCGTCGTAGAAAACCCCTCTGCGGGGGCCGCATGCCCGCCGTGGTGCGTCGAAGTCCTGCTTGAATCCACATGCGACGCCCTCGACGCCGGCTCGTGTGCGCTGCCGGCCTTTTCGGGAATCGCCGACGGGAAACGTCCGTGCGCGCCGACGCCCTCCGTCGAACCGCCTGTGGAAGCGGTCTGTCCATGTCCGTCGGAAGCCGAGCTTCCGGAATCTTCTCGCGTCAGCCCCGCCTCACGTTCACGCATCTCTTTGCGCGTCAGGCGCTTGAGACGTATCTCCGCGGTGGGGGTGAGATCGTCAAGTGGGGACGCGCCGTCTAGGATCGGCGCGAGAAGGCCCTTTGCCCTCATTTCGCGCCGTGACATCCTCGGCTGTTCGTCACTCATACATATTCCTTCCCGCTGCCCTGGGCGGCGTTTATCCCGACGCCAACGCCTCAGAGACGTCGTTCAAGGGTTTCAGTTTATCCGACTGACGCGGATATTCCGACTTTACATCGGCGTTTCGCCCAAAGCCCCGCCAGGTCTCCCACACGTCAGCCCGCCTTGTAGAGCCGATACTTGGCAATGTACTGAACCACGCCGTCGGGGACTAGATACCACGGCTGAACGCCGGAAGCCACGCGCGCGCGGCAATCCGTGGAAGAAATCGCCATGGCCGGGACCTCCATCAGCGTAATTCCCTCGGGGGGCAGACCCGTAGTGTCCAGCTGGTGTCCGGCCCGCGTCACTCCTACGAAATGAGCCATAGACCACAGATCCTCCGAGTCTTTCCATTCGAGGATCTGCGGAAGCACGTCGGCGCCCGTGATAAAGAAAAAGTCGGCGTCTGGGTACGCCTTTCGCAGATCGCGAAGGGTGTCGATCGTGTACGTCGTCCCGCCGCGCTCGATGTCGACGCGGGAAACCGAGAACCGCGGATTCGAAGCCGTCGCGATGACCGCCATCAAATAGCGGTGTTCCGCCAACGTCACCTTTCGGTCGCGTTTGTACGGCTGCCTCCCGGTGGGAACGAAAACGACCTCGTCTAGGTTGAAAACGCTCAGCACCTCCGAAGCCGCAACTAGATGCCCGTGGTGAATGGGGTCGAACGTGCCGCCCATTATCCCGATGCGCCGTTTCCTCCCGGGGACGACGTCGATGGGAACCTGAACGTCGGTCTTAGGCACGGCCGCCTTCTTCCGTCTTCGACGCGAAAACCGCCTCCGCGGCCTTCCGCGCAGCCTCTCTGTTCGCATATGCCATGTACGAAAGCCTACGCCGCTCGGCCTTGTTTCTCTCTCCGTCGATTCCGCTGCTAGCGCATAGCCGCGAGGCGCCCGGGCACCGGGGAATAGTGTGGACGGAGGCAACGTTGACTCATCCGTACAGGACCTAAACGAAAGGCAACAGGCAATGGCAACTCAAGCCGTCACGATCGACAACTTCAACGACACGATCAAGGAGGGAATCGTCCTGCTCGACTTTTGGGCCTCGTGGTGCGGCCCGTGCCGTCAGTTCGGACCCGTTTTCGAGGCGGCTTCGGAAGCCCATCCCGACGTCGTGTTCGGCAAAGTCGACACCGAGGACCAGCAGGCGCTCGCCGGCGAATTCGGAATCACCTCGATTCCCACGGTCATGGCCTTCCGCGACGGCGTCCGCGTTTTCTCTCAGGCCGGAGCCCTTCCCAAGGCTTCCCTCGAGGACCTCATCAAACAGGTCAAGGAGCTCGACATGGACGAGGTGCGCGCCAAGATCAACGAAATGAAAGGCTGATCGGCCTTTGCACGTCCTTGGGGCGGTCGGCGCGGCGCGTCGGCCGCCCCTTCGTTTAAATCGCTCGCGCCGAACCGGCTCGCGCCAGGCCGCCTCAAACGGGCTCGCGTCACGCGGCCTCGATCTGGGCGCGCGCAGCCAAGAGCGGGACGACGCCGCGTATGAGCGAGGCGAGATCCGTGGGAAGCGAAGCGGGAAGGAAGATGAGGCCGTCGGCCGCCCCAGTGCCGATCCAGCGCTCGAAGGCGTCGGCGACGTCGGACACCGTGCCCACAACGGAGGCCTTCCCCTCGAAAAGGGGGGCTCCGACCATGTCCGCGACGAGGAGCGCGCGCTCGTTGGCCGCCCTCATCGACCCGGATATCACAATGCCCAGCTCCCCGAGAACCCTCACGCTCCGCCCGTTGGACGCCGCGAGCTCCCGCAGCTCCGAGCGAATGTCGCGCGCCCGCTCTAGGTCGTCGGTGCGGACGCGCACCCAGTCCACAAAGGCGGCCAGCGTTCCCAGGGAGATCGCGTCGGCGACTTCGGCGTCGAGCTGCACGTTCACGGGCATTCCGTTTGCGGCTATTTCCTCGGCCAGACGCGCGATGCCGTCGAGGTCGCTTTCTTCCGTCACTTCGACCGTCGGCGCGACGTGTTCGCCGTGCTGGGCGAGCATCCCGATCCCCTCTCGCGACACCGCGACTTCCGCTGGGATCTGGACGTTGACTTTCCCCGCGTGCTGACTGAGCAGGCGGGCGGCCACTCGGGCGGCGTCGAGCTGATTCGCATTGTCGGACCGGGTGCGAAAGGTGGCGTCCAAGCAAACGAAGTCGATCCCGCCGCGGGTCGCGGCCTGGGCGCACGAGGCAATTCTCGGATAGCTCGCATACTCGACGGGCATCTCGCTTCCAAGCGCGGCTGCGAACGCTTCCGTCGTCACGGCGCCAAGAAGCGAGAGATCGACGCCCATGACGGCTTCGGCGACGCTCTCCGCGGAGGCGTCGTCGAGTTCCGATTCTTTCGTTGCAAGGCTAATTGTCATGACAATTTCCTTTTGCGCTCTCGATCCTTCGAGGTCCGGCCGTCACCGGGGTTCGAGCGACGCCGTGAGAAAACACGAAGGCGCCCGACCGCCAACGCTCGAAACCAAGCCCGCACCGGGCAAAAGCTCAAGCACTTAACCTACGAGCAAGTAAAACAGCCTTGTGTCCACATGGCAAGACCTCAGGCCGCAATGTGGATGTTCTCACGCATTAAATCAATATAGCATTGTAAAAAATGCGGTTTATCGCTCAGGATCGGTCCATAGCCCCGACTCGCGCTCCATCTGCAATTCTTCCCGGGCCTGCGTCTTCGCATCCATGCGGTCGTGGTAGGCCGCCTTGCGTTCTTTTCGCGAAGCCCGGGTGCGCTCATCGAAGCGGAGGTCCGTCCCCCGCGGCCCCAGAAGCTCCGCTCCGGTCTGCATCGACGGCTCCCAGTCGAAAATGTATCCGGAATCCTCGGGGCCGACTACGACCATCGCGCCGGCCTGCGCCCCCGCTTTCACGAGGGCGTCTTCGATGCCCAGCACGTTGAGGCGGTCCGCGAGATAGCCAACCGCTTCGTCGTTGTCGAAATCCGTCTGCCGGACCCATCTTTCGGGCTTGTCGCCGCGCACAACAAAGAAGTCCTCGCCGTTCTTCGTCTTCCGCGAGAGGGTGAAGGCGCTTGCGCGCTCCTTGGGGCGAACCTCGACTCGCGGTTTCGACTCGACGGGAGCAGACTTCCGGGCCTGCGCCACCGCCGCCGCCAAAGCGAAGGAAAGCTCGCGCAAGCCCGTGTGCGCCGCGGCGGAGACGATGAAAACCGGATAGTCGGAGAGCTCGGGGAGCACGAATTCCGCCAGTTCCTTCGCTTCCGGGACGTCGGCCTTGTTGAGAACGACGATGCGGGGCCTGTCTGCCAGCGGGACTCGCCCCTCTTCCCGAGGCAGCCGTCGGGCGTATGCGGCCAGCTCCGACTCGATGGTCGCCAGATCGGAGAGCGGATCGCGCCCCGGCTCGAAAGTGGCGCAGTCGAGGACGTGGACGATCACCGAACAGCGCTCGATGTGCCTAAGGAATTCCAGTCCGAGGCCCTTTCCGTCGGAAGCGCCGGGAATGAGCCCTGGAACGTCGGCCATCGTGTAGCGTTCGTCCCCTGCCTGCACGACGCCGAGGTTGGGAACGAGCGTGGTGAACGGATAGTCGGCGATCTTAGGGCGCGCAGCCGACATCGCGGCGATGAGCGAAGATTTTCCCGCGCTCGGGAAGCCGACAAGCGCGACGTCGGCTACGGATTTCAGCTCTAGGACGATCTCGCCTTCCTCGCCGGCGTCTCCGAGAAGGGCGAATCCCGGCGCCTTGCGCTTGGGCGAGGCGAGTGCGGCGTTCCCCAGGCCTCCTTGTCCGCCGCGGGCCGCAACGAATCGCTGCCCCGGCTCGACGAGGTCGGCCAGTACTTCGCCGTCGGCGCCCTTCACGACCGTCCCGACGGGAACGCCGAGCACCCGGTCTTCGCCGTTGCGGCCGGATCGCATGTCGCCGGCTCCGGGCGTCCCGGAGGGGGCCTTCTGATGGGGGGCGTGGTGATATGTGAGAAGGGTGGTCTCCTGAGGGTCGGCTTCGATGACGACGTCGCCTCCCCGCCCTCCGTTCGCGCCGTCGGGCCCGCCCAAGGGCTTGAATTTCTCTCGACGCACCGAAACGCACCCGTTTCCGCCGTCGCCCGCCTTGACGTGCAGCGTCACGTGATCGACGAAGCTGGCCATCTTCCCCTCCTATGCAAAGGGCCTATGCGAAAAGGGGCGGAAGGACGCGCCTTCCACCCCTATTTGCCCGATTGTTTTCAGGCCTCCGCAGCGACGATGTCGATGACCTTGCGATCGCGGCGGGTGCCGAACTTGACGTGACCGGCGGCGAGCGCAAAAAGCGTGTCGTCCTTGCCGCGCCCCACGTTGAGCCCCGGATGGAAGTGAGTGCCGCGCTGACGGACGATGATTTCGCCCGCGTTCACGAGCTGGCCGCCGAAACGCTTGACGCCGAGGCGCTGGGCGTTGGAATCGCGGCCGTTGCGGGAGGAGCTGGCGCCCTTCTTATGTGCCATCTCGAAAACCTGCCTTCTGAATAACGTTGGGGAAAAGGGTCACTTGATTCCGACGACCTTCAAGCGGGTCAGCTTCTGGCGATGACCCTGCCGCTTGCGGTAGCCCGTCTTGTTCTTGTATTTGACGATCGAGATCTTCGGCCCTTTTTCCTCGCGCACGATCTCGGCGGTCACCTTCGCGGAGATGCCGTCGGCGGCCGATGTGACCTTCTCACCGTCAACGAGCAGGAGGGGCTCGAGCTCGACGGTGTCGCCGACCTCTCCGTCCAGCCTGTTCACGACGACGACGGATCCGACGGACACCTTCTCCTGGCGGCCGCCGGCCTTAACGATCGCGTACACCACGTTACTGCTCATCTCTGTTGATTAGGACTGCGCTCGCTCCTGCGGCGCAACTGACAATGGGGCGCAAGCGCGCCGACGCTCAAGTTTACTGGTGCAACCGATTGCCGGGCAAGTCAGACGGCGCCCTATGTCGCTATGCAATGCGCCACGCACGACGACGCAGGGGCGTGGCGCACAGCCCGTTTCGGAACATGGCCTCCGTCCGCGGCGGCCGAGCCGCCGCGGACACAGACCTCGCAAGGCGTCGCGTACAAGCCCTCACGAGGCGGGGAAGCTGAGAATCGCAGGACCCGCCGACGGAGTGATCGTCCCCGAAGAGGACACGCGCCTTGTGCGCGACTTAGAGCCTTCCGAGGCAGCGGAGCCCGCTTCGCCGCGCTCAGGCGCGTCGCCCGGGCTGAAAGATTCGTCCTGCTCGGCAAAATCGGCCCGGCTCTGCACCGAAGCTTCGCCGGGAGCGTCCGCTTGGCCTGCCCCGTCCGGTTGGCCTTCCTCAGCGGCTTGCGCGGCGGCCGCCTTCCCGCGTTTGCCCTGGGCGCCCTTCGCCTTTTTCGTCCCTTGCCTTTTCGCGGAAGCCTTGGGTCGATTGCGCGCCTTCGCCGCCCCCGGCTTCGAATCCTCGCCGCCTTCGGCAGCCTGCCCCTCGGCGTCGTCGGCTTTTTTGGCCGAATCCTGCGCGGAGTCGTCTGATTCGCCTGGCTCGGAGTTTTCGTCGTGCTTCGATTGGGCCGCTGCCGCGATGGAGTGCAGCGCCGCCTTCACGTCGTCGTGCTTGGGGCTTTCGTCTCGGGGCTCCGAAGCCGTCTGCTTGGCGGCCTGCTTGTTTCGCGCGCGCTTGTCGGCGCCGGCGTCGCCCCTCTCGACGGGATTCGTGTGGATGATGTACCCGCGCCCCTCGCACGCCTCGCACACGGTCGAGAAAGCCTCGACGAGCCCCTGCCCGACCCTCTTGCGGGTCATCTGGACGAGGCCGAGAGACGTGACTTCGGCGACTTGGTGGCGTGTGCGGTCGCGCCCAAGGCATTCGACGAGCCTGCGAAGGACGAGCTCGCGGTTGGCCTCCAGCACCATGTCGATGAAGTCGATGACGATGATCCCGCCGATGTCGCGCAGACGAAGCTGACGGACGATCTCCTCGGCCGCCTCGAGGTTGTTCCTCGTCACCGTCTCCTCAAGGGTGCCCCCGGCGCCTGTGAACTTGCCGGTGTTGACGTCGATGACGGTCATCGCCTCGGTGCGGTCGATGACCAGCGTTCCGCCCGAAGGCAGCCACACCTTCCGGTCGAACGCCTTGGCCAGCTGCTCGTCGACTCTGTGGGAGGCGAAAATGTCCGAGGCCCCGGTCCAGTGCTCCAGGCGCTGGGACAGCTCGGGAGAAAGCTCGGCCACGTACTCGGAGATCGTACGCCACGCCTTGGCCCCCTGGATCTTCAGAGACTGGAAATCCTCGTTGAAGATGTCTCGGACCACCCGGACGGCGAGCTCCGGCTCCCCCTTGAGGAGCATCGGCGCCCCTTTGGTGTTCTTCGCCTTCGCCTGAATGTCCTGCCAGGTCTTCGCGAGCCGCTCGACGTCGGCCCGCAGCTGCTCCTCGGACGTGCCCTCGGCCGCCGTGCGGACGATGACGCCGTGCTCGGCGGGGACGATCTCGCGCAGCAGACGCTTGAGCCTCTGCCGCTCTTTGTCCGGAAGCTTGCGGGAAATCCCAGTCATCGCCCCCGAAGGGACGAGGACGAGATGGCGGCCGGCGAGGGTGATCTGCGCGGTCAGGCGGGCGCCCTTGTGACCGATGGGATCCTTCGTCACCTGGACGACCACCGTGTCGCCAGATTTGAGAGCCTGTTCGATGCGGCGGGGCTTTCCCTCCAGCCCGGCGGCCTCCCAATTGACCTCGCCGGCGTAGAGGACGGCGTTTCGGCCCTTGCCGATGTCGACGAACGCCGCCTCCATCGACGGAAGCACGTTCTGGACCCTGCCAAGGTAGACATTTCCAACCATCGAGACCTGCGTGTGGCGGGCGACGTAGTGTTCGACGAGAACGTCGTCTTCCAAAACGGCAATCTGGTTGAGCCCGTCCTGCTCGCGAATGAGCATCTCGCGCTTGACCGATTCGCGCCGCGCCAAGTACTCGGACTCCGTGATGGAGTGACGGCGCCTGCCCGCCTCGCGGCCTTCTCGGCGACGCTGGCGCTTGGCCTCGAGCCGAGTCGAGCCCTTGGGAATGCTGACCTCGTCGGAGGCCGAGTCCGCCGAGCGAGCGCGCCGACGTCGCCGACGCGTCCCTGCCTCCGCCGCCGAATCGCCGGCGTCCTTGGCCTTCGCGTCTTTCTGCTTGGAGGTGTCGGGCTTGTCTTCTGCCGCCGCCTGGACGTCCTCGGAGGCGTTCTTGCGCCGCCCCCTCGTTCCGCGCTTGCGACGTCGCGGCTCGGAGCCCTCCTGCTCCTCGGGTGAGCGCTCGGAGCCCTCGCCCGCGTCGCGCTCGCCTTTCTTCTCCGCCTTCTGCTCGGGATCGGATTTCGCCGAGGCCCGCTTCCTGGTTCGAGAAGGGGACGACGCCGGCTCCGACGGCTCCTCGGCGGACTTGCGTTTGCGAACGCGCACCCTGCTGACGTCGGGCTCCTGGAAAAGCAGGGCGGTCATTCCCATCGGCGGAGTGTCTTCGGGAACGGAATCCTCCGACGACGAGAACTGCGGGGTCGATCCCGCAGAGCGCGCGGCCGCGCCGGAATCGGAGGCGCCTTCGGCGATGATCTCAAGCGATTCGACGACTTCTTTGGAAGGAGCCCTCCTGCGAGGCCTGCGCTTGGGCTCCAACTCCGCAAGCGATTGGGCGACGGCGCTAGTGGCGTCCGCCGTCGATTCGACGTCGGCCTGTTCGGAATCGGAGGCTCTGCGCCGGGTGCGCGCAGCCGGCCGCCGCACGCGGGCGGAGCGAACCGCCTTTCCCCCGCTTTCGCCTTGTCCTTCTTGGCCCGCCCCGCCTTGGCCGTCGTTGTTCGAGGCGGTTTCCCCTCCCCGGCCGTCGCCGACGGGGGACGCGGGCCCGTTGTGCGGATTTTCCCGCTCGTCCGTGACAAAATCAGACATACGTATTCTCCCACCGGGAGGCACCCCCGCAACGTGCCGTCTCCGGCTTATGTATCGCGGCTGACCGCGGAAGTCTCATGACAGGCGCACCGGCGGCGACGCTCTTGCGGCGCACAGTGCAGCCTCTCCAATCGGGATCATGCGGGAAATCCCAAAGCTGACAAGCATTGTCTCATACGTATCTGGAAACGGAACGACGAAACACGCGAAATCCATTCCACACCACAGCTTTCTCAAGAGGCCCCATGGTGTCTTTCTCCGGAAAACATATCGACCTGAAAGGAAGTTGCTTTGGTGTCGATTATGAATTAACAGCTCGGGCAAGAGCTTTCCCGACGATTTGCAAGATCGCGGCAGAAATCTGTTCTACACTGGAAGAGTTCAATCGGACCATGCCCACGGAAGGCTCAAGGATGGAAGCTTTCGAACTGGCACGCTGGCAATTCGGCATCACAACCGTGTACCACTTCTACCAGGTGCCTCTGACAATCGGCCTGTCTACACTCGTGGCCGTCATGCAGACGAAGGCCCGCCGCTCCGGCGACCCCGCATGGCAGAAGGCGACCGATTTCTTCGGAAAGATTCTGCTCATCAATTTTGCCTTGGGCGTGGCGACGGGAATCGTTCAGGAGTTCCAGTTCGGAATGAACTGGTCGGAGTATTCCCGCTTCGTCGGCGACATTTTCGGAGCGCCCCTGGCTTTCGAGGCCCTCCTCGCGTTCTTCCTGGAATCGACCTTCTTGGGCCTGTGGATCTTCGGCAAGAACCGCCTTTCCCCGAAGCTCCACAATATGTGCATCTGGCTCCTGGCAATCGGCACGATGCTTTCCGGCTTCTTCATTCTCGCCGCCAACTCCTTCATGCAAAATCCGACGGGCGCCGTCGTCAATCGCCAGACGGGACGGCTCGAGCTGGACGGAATCGGCGGCTTTTTCCGAGTGCTGTTCTCGGAAACCTCCCTTTACACCTTCGCCCACACGATCAGCGCCGCCTTCCTCGTCGCCGGCGGACTCGTGGCTGGGCTCTGCTTTTGGTGGATGGCCCGTTCGCGTCGCAAAACGGGAAGCGAAGAGGAAGCCCGCAAATACTGGAAGCCCGCGGCCAAGGTCGGCCTCGTTGCGATGCTTGTCTCGTCGTGCGTCGCCATCGGATCCGGCCACTTCATGGGCCAGCACGTCAAGGACATTCAGCCCGCCAAGGCCGCGGCGATGATGGGCGTGTGCGAATCGGGAGAGAGCCACGACCTCGTCATCGCCATGTGGACGTCCGACTGCGACGGCCCCCAGCTGACCCTGCCGTTCCCCGGCGGGCTCGAATCGTTCATGGCCACCAACCATTTTTCGGGCAAAGAATCCTTCCTCAAGGGCTTGGACGAGGTCAACGCCGAGCTGAAGGCCAAGTACGCCGACGTCTACGGATCCGACCAGGACTACCGGCCGAATCTGACGGTCACCTTCTGGTCCTTCAGAGCCATGATGGGCATCGGCTTCCTGGGACTGGCGATGTCGATCTTCGGCCTCTACTCGCTGCGCGGAAACAAGGTCGAGAAGTCCGAGAGAATGGGCAGACTCTGGCTTTTGGCCATTCCCCTGCCTTTCCTCGGCAACTCCTTCGGCTGGCTGCTGACGGAGATGGGGCGCCAGCCGTGGATCGTCAATCCCGGTGAGAACGGCATCATGCTGATGACCAACCAGGGCCTGTCGAACTCCGTGAGCGGGGGGACCGTGCTCACGTCGATGGCTGTCTTCACCCTCCTTTACAGCGCTCTGGGGGTCGTTTGGATCACGCTGCTGCGGCGTTATGCGCTGGAGGGCATCGACACCCGCAAGAAGACCGTGAAGCTCAACGAGTCCGCCCCCATGACCTTCGCGTACTGAAAGGAACGATCGTGGAACTGACAACCATTCAGCTTCTCTGGTTCTCCGTCGTCGCGGTGCTGTGGATCGGCTACCTGGCGCTGGAAGGATTCGACTTCGGCGTCGCGATGCTGCTGAAGGTCCTTCCCAAAACGTCGAAAGAACGGCGCGTCGCGCTCAGCTCCATCGGCCCGCACTGGGACGGAAACGAAGTTTGGGTCCTCACCGCGGGAGGCGCCACATTCGCCGCCTTCCCCGAGTGGTACGCGACGATGTTCTCGGGCATGTACCTCGCGCTCATGCTTATTTTGGTCTGCCTCATCGTCCGCGTCTGCGCCATCGAATGGCGAAAAATGATCGACACCGAGGCGTGGCGCAACCGCTGGGACACAGCCCACACCGTCTCGGCCTGGGTCGTCTCTTTCCTGTGGGGAGTCGCCTTCGCCAACCTGGTTCAAGGAATGCACATCGAGGTAGGCCATTACGACGACGGCGCCTTTGTGCCCGTCGCACCTCAGGACGCAGCGAGCTCGCTGGCTGACAACTATCACTACCTCACGGGCGGATTCTTCTCGCTCATCACCCCTTTCACGGTGCTCGGCGGAATCGTGACCGTAAGCCTCTTCCTTTCCCACGGCGCGATTTTCCTCACGTTGAAGACCTCGGGCGACCTCCGGAAGCGGGCCCGCGCCTTCGCGAAGAAGTCCATTCTGGCTTCGACGTCCGCCACGGCCGTGTGGGCCCTGTGGGCGCAATTCGCCTATACGAACAACGCGATTTCGATCCTTCCCCTGGCTTTGTGCGCGCTGAGCCTCGTCACAGCGGCGGCATTCCTCTACAAGGACCGCGAGGGCGCGGCCTTCATGGCCCATTTCGTCGCCATCGCCTTGGCAGTGGTCTTCATCTGGTCCACGATCTTCCCCGACGCCCTCAAGTCATCCGTGGATTCGCGTTACTCCCTCACTCTCGCTCAAGCCGCGGCCACCGGCAACACGCAGACGATCATGTCGGCCGCCGCGCTCGTCTTCGTTCCGATCGTCCTCGGGTACACGGTTTGGTCGTACAAGGTTTTCTCGCGGCGCATCTCCGTCGAGCACATCCCCGACGAGACGCCGGGCCTGGACCCGAAGAAGGTCCGGAGCTTCGAGAACGCGTGAGGCCCTTGAGCCCGGGCCTGGCCCTGGCGGGCGCCGTCGTCCGATAAGGTACGGGGGAATCGACCGAAGGACAGATGAGTGAAGCCCCTCGACCCCCGACTTTTGCGCCACGCGCGTTCGGCCAGGGCCTATATGGCCTTTCTCGTGGCCGCGGGCATGGCGACGACGATCCTTGCCGTCGTCCAGTGCTGCGCGACGGCGGCTGCCCTCGCCCGGCTCGTTTCGGACGGCGGCTCCCCGGCGGGCCTCGGCCTGCCCTTGGGCCTCGTCGCCGGGGCGTTTGCGGGGAGGGCGCTCGTGGGGTATGCGCAGGAGGCGGCAGGCCATCGCGCGGCCTTGCGCACCATCGCGCAACTGCGCGGACGCGTCCTCGATTTTGCGGCAGGCAGGGGGCAGCGCTGGCTCGCCGACGGGAAGACAAGCTCGACCGTCACGCTCGCAACCGAGGGCCTTGACGCGCTCGAACCGTACTTCGTCAGGTTCCTGCCGCAGCTCATCCTCACGTGCCTGGCGACGCCGGCCACGCTTGCAGCCGTCGTGTGGCTGGACTGGATCAGCGCCGTCGCGATCCTCGTGTGCCTGCCGCTTATCCCGATATTCATGATTCTCGTGGGGAAGATGACGCAGGCGTACTCAAATGAGCGCCTGCGAGCCATGCAGCGCCTGGGCTCCCAACTCCTCGACCTTCTCGCCGGCCTGTCCACCCTCAAGGGGCTCGGCCGCGAATCGGCGCCGCGCAAACGCGTGCGGGACCTGGGCGACTCCTACGCCCGCACCACGATGAAGACGCTCTACGTCGCCTTTCTTTCGGGGGCCGTCCTGGAGTTTCTTGCGACGGTGTCGACGGCGCTCGTCGCCGTCGAGGTCGGCCTGCGCATGGTCGGGGGCGGCCTCGACCTCTTCTCCGGCCTCGCGATCATCATGCTCACCCCCGAGTGCTTCAAGCCGCTTCGGGAGGTCGGGGCGCAGTTCCACGCCTCCGCCGACGGCGTCGCCGCAGCCGAAAGCGTCTTCGACGTGCTCGAAAGCGAGGGCGAGGCAGAGGCTTCGCGACAATCGGAGGCTCCGGGGAAGGCGGCCTCGAACCTGCCCTGCCCCGACCTGGCTGTCTCGCCCGTGGTCTTCGACCGGCTCAGCGTCGCCTCCCCGGGGCGCGCAACCGTCGCCCCTTTCGATCTGACGGCCCGCATCGAGCCCGGCAAAGTGACGGTTCTCCGCGGGAGGTCAGGCGCGGGCAAGTCCACCGCGGCGGCCGTCGTCCTAGGGCTTGTCTCCCCGACGTCGGGAAGCGCGAGGATCGGGCGCACGCCGATCGAATGCATCTCGAAGGAGAGCCTGTGGCGGCAGATCTCGTGGGTTCCCCAGAGGCCCGCGATCCTTCCCGGGACGGTGCTCGAGAACATGGGCTGCCCCCTCGGAGGCGAGCTCGAACGGGCGGCGTCCGTCACGGGTTTCGACGAAGTCGTGGCCTGTCTGTCCGACGGCTGGAACACCAGAATCGGCCACGGCGGGGCCGGCCTGTCGGTGGGTCAGCGACAGCGTTTGGCGCTTGCGCGCGCCCTTGTGAAACCTCGGCCTTTCGTGCTTCTCGACGAGCCTTCGGCCCACCTCGACGCGGCCTCCGAAGAGCTCGTCGCACGCGCAGTGCGCGAGCTGCGCGCAACGGGGCACACGGTGCTCGCCGTCGCCCATAGGTCGGCCCTCATCGAGGAGGCCGATGCCGTGATCGACGTCGCGGCCAGAAGCGACGCCCCCGAAAGAAATCAGGCCCCGAAAGCAGCCGAAGCGACGGAAAACGGCGCGACGGACCCGACGTCGACGGGAGGAGGGCGATGAAGGCGCTGCCCAAATCGGAGCGCATCGCCTTGCGGCGCGTCTTTGCCCTGCTCGGCGTCGCGAAGGCCCCGCTGGCCTGGTCCGTCGTCACGGGGGTCGCGACGCTCGTGTGCGCCGTCGGGCTTGCAGCAGTCTCCGCCTGGCTCATCGCCCGCGCCTCGCAGACGCCGCTCGTGGCCTCCCTGGCCTTAGCGGCGACGATCGTCCGAGCCTTCGGCGCGAGCCGCCCCGTTTTCCGCTACCTTCGGCAGCTGACGAGCCACTCCGTGGCGCTTCGAGGCATGTCGAATCTGCGGTCGGCCGTCTACTCGAGGCTCGCCGACTCGCGCATCGACAGGGTGACGCAGATACGTCGGGGCGACCTTTTGGCGCGTACGGGCAGGGACGTCGAGGCCGTCGGCGACCTCGTGGTGCGCGCTTTGCTGCCCATCGCCGTGGCGGTCTTCGCCTCGGCGGCGAGCGTGGCAGTCGTCGCCTTCTTCTCCCCCGCCGTCGCCCTGACGCTCGCCTGCTGCCTTGCCGCAGCGGGCCTTGTCGGCCCGTACGCGTCGATGCGCGGAGCGCGCCTGGCGGAAATCCAGCAGGTCGAGGACAGGGCGGAGCTCGCCGCGCTTTCGCTCACCATGCTCGAATCCAGCGACGAACTGCGCGTATCCGGGAGGATGGACGCTCTCGCGTCGGCTTTGGACGACGCCGAACGGAGGATCTTCGCCAATCGCGACGCCGCCGCCAGGCCGGGCGCCCTCTTCTCGGCAATCGAGACCTTGGCAACGGGATGCGCCGTCCTCGCCGCACTTGTCGTCGGCGGAGGCGAAGTGGCAGGCGGAGCCCTCACGCCCGTCGAGCTGGCAATCGTCGTCCTCGTGCCGCTCGCGGCCTTCGAAGCGGTCGATCCCCTCGGCGAGGCGGCCGTGCAGCTCGTTCGATCGGCGGCGGCTTCGAAACGGATACTCGACCTGCTTGACGGCGCGCAGGCAGCCGATCCCGCCGAATCCACGTCGGCAAGCTCCGGAGCGAACGCGGATGTCGCGAAGCCGGGCGCCGCGTCCAGCCCCGCCGAGACGGGGACCGGCGCCGAGAGCCTGGTTGCAAAGGGCCTCGTCATCGGCTGGCCGGGCGGACCCGAGCTGAGCGCCCCCATCGACCTCGCAGTCGAGCGCGGCTCGTCCCTCGCCGTCGTCGGACCGTCGGGGATAGGCAAGACGACGCTTCTCTACACTCTCGCCGGAATGCTCGAGCCCAAGGCGGGGTCGGTCCTGCTCGGCGGCAGGCCTGTTCATCTCATCCCGCGCGCGGAAGTCTCGACGTCTTTGACGCTGACGGCCGAGGACGCCCATCTGTTCGCGACGAGCATCCTGGAGAACCTGAGGGTTGCCCGCCGGGATGTGTCGGAAGAGGAGGCCTCCGAGCTGCTGGTCAAAGCGGGGCTGGGACCGTGGCTGGCGGAGCTTCCCGACGGCGTCCACACCGTCCTGGGCGCCGAGGCGACGACGGTTTCGGGAGGCGAACGCAGGCGACTCCTCCTCGCCCGGGCACTCGCTTCCGCCGCCGACTTCCTGTTGATCGACGAGCCGGCCGAGCACCTCGACGGAGAAACGGCGGACGCGCTCATCCGAGACCTTGCAGCCACGGAGGGCAAGACGGTCATTCTTGTCTCACACCGCCTGACGGCGCTCGAAGGGGTCGATTCCGTCGTCGTCCTCGACAAGGTCGACGAAAAGGCCCGGGTTCTCGCGCAAGGCGCCCACGACGAGCTCGCCGCTTCGCTTCCCGCCTACCGATGGTCGCTTTCACGAGAGGAGAGCAGCCGATGATCGACCCGAGCGAGCTTCTCAGAAGGGCCCTCGACCTGACCTCGCGGCTAGACCGTTACTCGGCGCTCCAAGCCTTCGTCGAATCCGCGGCGACCTTGACGGGAGCCCGCTACGGCGCGCTCTCGGTGCTCGACCTCAGAGGAAACACGGTCCAGCTCGTCTATTCGGGCGTGGATTCGATGTCCAGCGGGCTCATCGGCCATCCCCCCATGGGGTACGGGCTTTTCGGCGAGATGCCTGACGACGCCTACATCATCCGAAACAACCTCGCCGAGGAATTCCCCGATCCCCCGTGGCCCGACGACCACCCGCCCATGGACAACTTCCTCGGCGTGCCGCTCATAGTGCGCGGGCGCTCTTTCGGGCACCTTTATCTCGCCCACAAGGACGGGGACTTTTCGGACGACGACGGCGAAGCGATCATGATGCTGGCTCGAGCGGCAGGCATCGCGGTGGAGAATTCGCGGCTGTTCGCCGAATCCGTGGTCAGGGCGCAGTGGATCGCCGCCTCTCGCGCCATTTCCACGGCCCTTCTCGAGGGCAAGGACGAGGAGGACGTCCTCGCGCTCATCGCGTACGAGATGCGGCGCGTGGCCAAGGCCGACGTCGCGCTCATCGTCCTCGAGGGCGTTGCCGGCGCATGGACCTGCGAGATAGCCGACGGCGAAGGAGCCTCCGACATCGTCGGCGCCGATTTTCCTCCGACGGGACGGGCGCAGAGCGTCATCCGCGACGGGCAGGGAATGATCATCGACTCGATGTCGCGCCAGGCTCACCTGCAGGTTCCGATGCTCGCCTCCTACGGAAGCGCGCTTTACGCGCCCATGGTCGCCAAAGGCTCGACGATGGGCGTCATCATCCTCCTGCGCGCGCAGGACAAACAGGAGTTCGACCTGTCTGACCTCGCCATGGCCGAGGCCGTGGCAAAGCAGGCCGCGCTCGCCCTGGAGCTGGCCGACGCGCGCCACATTCAAGCCCAGGCCTCCCAGCTGGAGGAGCGCGCCCAGATCTCGCGCGACCTCCACGATCTGGCCATACAGCAGCTCTTCGCCTCGGGCATGGAGCTGACGGCCGTGCGCAACGACCTGGCGGCCTCGGGGGCCGCGCCGGAAACCGCCCTTGAAAGCCTCGACAACGCCATCAATTCGATCGACGAATCCGTGGGCCAAATCCGGCAGATCATTTACTCGCTTCGCGATCCGCAGGCTACGGCGCCGATCGTCTCACGCCTGCGCCGAGAGGTCGAGCACGGCGCGAAGCTCCTGGGGTTCCGCCCGAAGCTGCGGATCGTCAACCTCGGCACTGCGGTTGACGGGGGGCTTCACACCGAGATCGACGACGAACTCGGGGCCGACGTGGCCGACGACGTCGTCGCAGTCGTGCGCGAATGCATAGCCAACGCCGCCAAACATGCGCGAGCCACATCCGTGGGGATCGACATCGCGATAGAAAACCACAGGGTCTGCGTCACGGTGATCGACGACGGGCAGGGCATCGGCCGCGACCTCAGCCGGCGCTCGGGGCTGTCGAATCTTGCCGCCCGCGCGCGGCGCCACCACGGCACTTTTTCCATCCGCCCGGGCAGCGGCGGCGAAAACGGCGGAGGGACGAAGATCGAATGGACGGCGCTCGTCGAATGAGGCCGGGGCGGCTGGCCGACGCCGGCTGCCGTCGCCGCTTCAGAGGCGGGCCTCAGGAATCGCGGCCGGCCCTCTCCGGCACGGCACGCGCAATGCCCCCGTATGCCCGGCTACGAGCCGTGGCGCCAACCGGCCGCTCGCTGGCCGGCGACCCATGCGGCGACCTGCGTGCGGCGCTGAAGCCCCATTTTCGACAGGAGCGAGGTGATGTGGTTTTTGACGGTTTTCTCTGCCACACCCAGGCGGTCGCCGATCTCGCGGTTCGAAAGGCCGTCGCCGATGAGCTCGAGGACCCTCCGCTCGGAAGGGGTGAGGTCGGCGGTGGGGTCGGCGTGGTCGGCTCTGCGCCTCGACACGGTCCGCTCGTCGAGAAGGACCCTTCCCGAGGCCACTGCCTTGATGTTCTCCGTGATCTCGGCGCCGCGCACGGATTTGAGGAGGTACGCCTTCGCGCCCGCGGCCTGGGCCTCGGCGAGCGCCTCGTCGTCGTCGAAGGACGTCAGCACGATGCACTTCGTGTCCGGAACGGCCTCTGTGAGGCGGCGGATGATGTCGATTCCCGTGCCGTCGGGCAGGCGAAGGTCGACGAGCGCGACGTCGGGGTGGACAAGCTCCCCGCGACGGATCGCTTCCTGGACGCTTCCGGCCTCCGCGACGACGATGAGGCCGTCCATGCGGTCGACGACTTCCGCGATGCCTCGGCGCACCACTTCGTGATCGTCGATGATCATGACTCTGATGTCATCGTCTGATGCCATACACTCCCCTTTACACGGACCTGCTTCTATCATACCTACACGGGAACGGCATTACACATTCGCGGTTAATCGCCATTTTCGGCCGTGATAGCGCGGTAGGCGACTTGCGCCGCAGCCTGCCGCGCGGCCTTCTTAGAACTTCCCGTGCCCTCTCCCCACACGCGTCCGCCCATCGAGGCCACGGCCGTGTAGACGCGCCGGTGGTCGGGGCCCTCGCTCGTGAGCTCGAATTGGAGGGATCCGATCATCCCGCGCTCGTGCGCGACCTCCTCGAAGCTCGTCTGCCAGTCGAGGTTGGGCCCCAAAAGCGACGCGTCCTCGATTTTCGCCGCCACGAGCCTCTCGACTGTCTTTCGCGCCACGTCCAAGCCGTGCTGAAGGTAGGTAGCGGCTATAAGCGCCTCGACGGTGTCGGAGAGGATGGAGTCTTTGTCCCGGCCCCCGCTGAGGTCCTCGCCGCGCCCCAGACGTATGAAGCGGCCGAGCTCCAGCTCCCGTGCGATCGAGGCGAGGGCCTTCTCGGAGACGGCGAAGGTCTTCATCCGCGACATGTCGCCCTCGCGCGAGTCTGGAAACTCGCGGAAGACCTTGTCCGCGGCGATGAATCCCAAAACGGAGTCGCCGAGGAATTCGAGCCGTTCGTTGTGCGGCTCACCGTGCTCAAAGGCGAAGGAACGGTGCGTCAGGGCGAGCCTGAGCAGGGGGCGATTGATGTCTACACCCCACCGTTCGACGAGTTCGCGATAGCTCACCGTTCCATGTCTCCGCGGAGCTTGGCTTCGAGGGCCGCCAACGGGTCGTCCTCGTTCGTCGGCAGGGGGTGGAAATGGTCGTCGGGCAACTCGTCCCACCGTTTGCCGCAGCCGGAGCACAGGCCCTGGCAATCCGGCTCGCACAGCGGCGTGAACGGGAGCGAAAGGACGATCGCGTCCCGCAGGACGGGCTCGACGTCCACGTGGCCGTCCTCGATGACGGGAAACTCCTCGGCTTCCTCGTCGCCCTCCTGTATGAGGGCGAGCCTCCTCTCGGGATAGAACGCCAGTTCGCCGACGGCCTCGTCGACGTCGTACTCGAAGCGGCGCACACATCTGGCGCACTCGCCGACGACGTGGGCGGCGACGGACCCGCCGACGTACACGCCTTCGGAAACCGACTGCAAGGTCAGCCGCACGTCGAGCGGGCTGCCTTCGGGAACGCCGATCAGCTCCGTGCCCAGGTCCGCGGGCGCGTCAAGCGTGCGCTCCCACTCAATCGAAGCGCCTTCCTGCCGCGGAAGGGACGCCAGATCGACGACGAAGGGGCTTCTCACGTCCACGAGTCCTCCTCGTACTCTATTCCTTCGTCCACGGGATCGATCTCCCCCTGCCGCTCGGCGATGACCCGGCGCCCGGCCTTGACCTGGCCGAGGACGACGTCGATCTTCCCTTGAAACTCCCGGGAAAGCGCGTCCATGGAGTTGCCGAGCTCGGCCACCTGGTCCTGCAGCTCGCGCAGGCGCTCGTCCGAGTATTCGTCCGCGCCCTTCTTCATCGTCTCGGCCTGGTTCGTTGCGTCGTCGACGATCCGTTGCGCCTGGGACTTCGCCGCGACGGTCACAGCGTCCTGGGAAACCAGGCGCGCGGCCTGCTCGCGCGCCTGGGCGACGATGTCCTCGGCGTCGTGCTCGGCCCGTTCGCGAATGCGGGCGGCCTCGTCGTGTGCGCGCGCCGTCACCGAGTCGACTTCGGCGAGCAGGCCGTCCGCCTCGACGAGCTGATCGGGAAGAATGTCGCGCGCGGTCGTCAGCAGCTCGACGACCTGCGATCTGTTGACCATTGCCGAGGCCGACATGGGCACGGACCTCGCAGAGCGGACGATGTCGATCAGCTGGTCGAGAATGTCGACGACGGAGGCGGCGTCGGGTGAAGTCATTGTTGCTCCTCGGTGCGATGGATGCCGGCGAGGGCCTCTGCCACGCCCGGCGGTACAAGATCTGTGACGTCCCCTCCGTGCTGCGCCACGTCTTTGACGAGGGAGGAGGCGACGTGCGCCAAGGCGGGGTCGCCCAGGACGAAGACCGTTTCGATGCCCGTCAGGCTGCGGTTCATGAGGGCCATGGGCTTTTCGGCGGAAAAGTCGGCTTCGCTCCGCAGCCCCTTGACGACGACGTCCGCGCCGAGCTCTCTGCACAGGTCCACGAGAAGGCCGGGCATCGGAACGGCGCGCACGCCGTCGAGCCTTTCTACGGCCGCCTCGGCCATGGCCAGCCGACGAGCGGGGTCGAATGCGTGCCGCTTGGAGGCGTTGAGGCCGACGGCGAGGATCACTTCGTCGGCGAAGGCGCGGGCGCGCACGGCGATGTCCACGTGCCCCAGGGTGACGGGATCGAAGGATCCGGGAAACACGGCGATGGTCATGCGTCAAGCCTAGCGGGCGAAACGCTGAAAATGCGCGTATCCCCGAAGGCGCGTTCGTCGGTCGTCGCAAAACCCGCGGGCCAGGCGGGCTCCGGCGAGCGCGAGGACCTTTCGACCACGGCCAAGCCGTCGGGCGCAAGGACGCCGGGCAGGCGGGCCAGGACCGCCGCGAGCCGCCCTTCGTCGAGGTCGTAGGGAGGGTCGAGGAAGACGACGTCGAAAACCGTCTGCGACGGGTCGGCCAGCCGGGACTCGACCCGCATGCAGCTGACCTTGGCCCGGAGATTGAGGGCCCTGGCGTTGGCTCGAATGAGTTCCGCCGCTTTGCGGGAGGATTCGACGCACTCGACGAAGGCGGCGCCGCGGCTGGCTGCCTCCAGGCCGAGGGCCCCGGAGCCGGAGTAGAGGTCGAGCACCGCGCATCCCTCGATGTATCCGAGGTGGTCAAGCCGTGAGAAGAGGGCCTCGCGCACGCGCTCGCTCGTCGGGCGCGTGCCGCTGGCCGGAACCTTGATCGTGCGGCCTTTCGCGGCGCCCGCGACTATCCGGGTCATATTTCCTCGCATTCCATGTCCGTTCGCCTTTCGCGCCGCCTCCGCTTCGCCGACCCGCCGAGGCCGACGCCGGAGCGGCGGCGGGCCTGCCGAGCCCCGTCCCCGTTCAAGAAAAATCCTCTCCCTTCAAGGCGGCTCATCCCCGCTCAAGATAGTCCGCCCTTCCCGCGTCAATGGCCGCCACCGCGTCGGCGAGGGCCGGGCGCTCGGCGAGCTCGGGGT
>ERZ773054.191-NODE-191-length-49455-cov-17.809879_pt1 | contig 49455 bp, 47 predicted proteins | sample MGYA00580630_ERZ773054 | MGnify/ENA primary metagenome ERZ773054 (study PRJEB29015, sample SAMEA2737994) | human oral metagenome | biome: human oral; feature: human-associated habitat; material: dental | place: China | collected 2115 ... | reverse complement strand
CGGCTTGATTTGAGTTTTGGTATTTTTGCCCGACGGGGTGAAAAATACAGTTGCTACATCGGGATTAGAGGGTTTATGCGGGCTACGGCTTGCTGCCAAAAATTGCTTTAACTATTTGGTTAGTGCCAGCTTATAGTTTGCTTTTTAATATTTTTCCAGTGTTTTTATCAATTTCTGTAATTTCATTAGAAGAATGTAGAGAAAGATAATTATTTTTTTCTACAAAGTCTATAAAATCTATAGAATCAAAGTGCCAATATATCCAAATAATATTTCCATTATGAGATAGATGAATTAGTTTAATTTCATCAGTAATGTAAATTTGATTATCAAAAAAATATAATTGAATTTCGTATTCTGCTTCATAAATTAAAGAAAAAACTTTTTTCAGACATGAGAAAAAATATACTTTAAATTTATCTATAATAAAAAAATTACTATCTTATAGTTGTATTAGATTGTAATTAAAGTCAATAGGTGAGTATGTAAATATACAACCTTTTATCTCCCATAATAACTTTAAATCATCTTGAATTTCAATTTTAATCTTATTAGATAATAGCTTCATGATAATTTACCTAGGAGTAATAGTTACTAATCTGGCAACTTTTTGCCCTTTGTCAATAATCCAACCTATAAGGGTACGAATCCTTGCTCCATTTAATTCATCTTGTCTGATTTGTGCTTCTGCCCACAATGGATTTCTATCAGTTCGTCTAGGCCTTGCATTATTATTTTCTACCGCATTGCGCACATTCAAACTCCCCCTGCGCCGCATCGGCCGGAGTATTGCCCAATGCCGCACCCGCAGCCGTACCCAGCAGGCTTGCTATCGCCGTTACCGTTTCTTTTTTCGCCGCGCTCAGCCGGCTGCCATCTCGCTCTTGGTAGAGGTCATGGCTGATGATGGGGGCTGCCGCTTCGGGTTCTCCTGCAGCCAATGCTCCGGCCAGGGCGTTGTTGCCGCCTGCGTGGGCAACCGCCGCACCCATACGGTATGGGCGAGGATATGGGCAGCTTCTTGGCCTGCACTCAGTTGACCGTCGCGGTTGTTGGCGGCCAATTCTTTGAAGTATTGTCCGATTTGGTAGGATACGGCTGATGATATGACGGCGATGCCATCGCATTGCTTTTGCACCCGCGTCAAAGGCGACAGCATGTATCCCACGCTCACCGACCGCGGCACGGTGCTATGGCGAATGACCTCGCGCTATACGGGCGCGGGCATTTATCTGTTCCGTCAGGTGGACGAGCTGCGGATTAAGCGTTTGCAGCAGATTAACGGCCACACGTTCAGCGTGATTAGCGATAATGCCAACAAGGATATTTATTCGACCGAAACGCTGGATTTGCGCGAAATGCAAGATGACGAGTTTGAGGTGTACGGCCGCTACCTGTGGGATTGCAGCATTAAGCCGTGATGTTGTTTTGACAGTTTTTTGCAATTTGTTTTTTTGCCCGCCCATTAGGCTGCGTGCTTGTGTTTTCGGACGTTTTGCGCCTTTTTGGGTGTGCTGGTTCTTATGGCAAACTATCACTCCCCCGCATGATTGAAATCCAGTTTTTGACGTTTTTTTATGATAAATGCAGACTACCATAAAATACTTCTGCTAACTAGATTTTTAAATTTCAAACTAAGACTCTATCTGAGAAGAAACTACTGCGCCTACCAAGCTGCCTGCACCCTCGCCAAATCTTCGGGCGTGTCCACACCGGCGGGCGGTGCATTGTCCAAAACTTTGACGGCAATCGGATAGCCGTGCCACAACACACGCAGCTGTTCCAAACTTTCGCAGATTTCCAACGGGGATTCGGTTAGCCGTACATATTGCTTTAAGAAGCCGACACGGTAAGCATAAATCCCGATATGCCGCAGCGGCGGGCAGCTTGGGGAAAGTGCAGGCTGCTTTTTCGCCATTTCGTCACGCGGATAGGCAATGGGCGCTCGGCTGAAATATACGGCCTGTTGCGCCTGGTTCAGCACCACTTTCACGCAGTTGGGGTTGGTGAATTCTTCCAATGAATGAATGGGGTGGGCGGCGGTGGCCATCGGTGCGCTGCTTTCGGCCAAGACGTGCGCCACTTGTTCAATCAGTTCGGGCGGGATGAGCGGCTCGTCGCCCTGCACATTCACCACAATATCATCGTCTGCCAGGCCGCGCAAGGCAACGGCTTCCGCCAAACGCGTCGTGCCGCTTTGATGGTGGTCACCAGTCATTACCACCGAGATTCCGTGCAGGGTGCAGGCTGCTTTGATGCGTTCGTGGTCGGTCGCCACCATCACGCTTTGCGCAGCCGTTTTCAATGCCTGCTCTGCCGCGCGCACCACCATCGGCTTGCCGCCAATGTCCGCCAATGCTTTTTCAGGCAGCCTGCTGGACGACAGCCGCGCCGGAATCATCACATGAAACCGCACGCTCATTGCGCCAAATCCGTTTCGTCCAACGCGCGGGCTTCATCCGGCAGCAGGATGGGGATGCCATCTCGGATAGGAAATGCCAACTTTGCCGCCCTGCTCCACAATTCCTGCTGTTCCGGGTGGTATTCCAAGGCTTGTTTGGTCAGCGGGCAAACCAATAGCTGCAAATGTTTTTTATCCATACAGGAAACTCCTATCGATGAAATCGCGCATTATCGCACAAATTTTAACGTGCAGGCTGCCCGACTCTGCTAAAATGTAACGCAATTCAGCCATTAAGACACATTTATGATGCACATTCCCATGCCCCCTGAACTGCGTGAACGCGCCGCCAAAATCAAACTGCTGGTTTTGGACGTGGACGGCGTTCTGACCACCGGACAACTGTTTATCAGCCCGTCGGGCGACGTGATGAAACCGTTTCACACGCTGGACGGCCACGGCATCAAAATGTTGCAGCAAACCGGCGTGCAGGCTGCCGTCATCACCGCGCGCAACGACCCGGCCGTGCAAATCCGCGTGCAGCAACTCGGCATCCGCCATTATTGCCACGGCGTGCACGACAAGCGGCTGGCCTACACGCAACTGCGCGAACAACTGCATCTCACCGAAGCCGAATGCGCCATGATAGGCGACGACGTGATTGATTTGCCGATTCTAACCCGTTGCGGTCTGCCCATTGCCGTGGCCAACGCCCACCCGTTCGTGAAGCAGCACGCGCTGTACCAAACGCAAAACAGCGGCGGCATGGGCGCGGTACGCGAATGCACCGATTTGATTATGGCGGCGCAAGGCACCTTGCAGGCTGCTTTGAACGAGTATTTACAATGAACCGATTACGCCAATTTGCCTTCCCCCTGTCGCTGGCCGTGATTTTGGGCTCCTTAAGCGCATGGCTCGGTCAAGCCAGCCAAATCAGCATTGAAGAAATACCGCTGAACCCGAAAGAGCCGCAATACCTCATCGCACAGGCCGCCGCCAAACGCTACGACAGCACAGGCAGCCTGCAACAGCAACTGGTCTCGCCCAAAGCATGGCAGCTTCCCGACCAAAAAAACGTCTATTTCGAACAACCCGACCTGCGCATTTGGACACAGGAACGCGCCGAATACCACGTTACGGCACAACAGGCGCGGTATGAATTGGCCAGCAAAAAAATATTCTTCGAACAAGAAGTCACGCTCGACAAAAGCGCAGACGCCAAACGAGACGCCGCCGAAGTCCGCACTTCGCAGCTTACCGTGGACACCGTGCGCAAAATCGCCGAAACACCCGCCGCCGTCCACTACCGCTACGGCAATAGCCAAGGCAGCGCCCAAGGCATGACCTACGATTATCAAAACGGGCAACTGAACCTGCCCGCACAAGTGAAAGCCCTGATTTATGCAAAATCTTTATAAAACCGCATTTCTGGCCGCCGTCCTGACCGCAGGCAGCCTGCAAACCGCACACGCGCTCGACAGCGACCGCAACCAACCCATTTCGATTGAAGCCGACCAAGGCTCGCTCGACCAAAAAAACCAAGTGACCGTGTTCAGCGGCAACGTGCAAATCAAACAAGGCAGCCTGCAGATGAAGGCGCAATCCGTGCGCGTGAGCCAAGACCGCAGCGGCAACCAAACCATGCTGGCCACCGGCAGCCCCGTCTATTTCCGCCAGCAACTGGACGGCGGCAAAGGATTGGCCGAAGGCTGGGGCAACCGCGCCGAATACAACTCCGCCCAACACCTAGTCAAACTCATCGGCAACGCCAAAGTGCAGCGCGGCGGCGATTTGGCGCAGGGCGAAGCCATCAGCTACAACATGAAAACCGAAGTGTACACCGTGCTGGGCGGCAATGCGGTCGGCAACAAAAACGGCCGGCGCGTCAAAGTCATCATCCAACCCAACAACAAATAAACCCTTATGGATATTTCGCATTTACACGTTGAAGGCCTGCAGAAAACCTTTAAAAAACGGCAAGTGGTGAAAAACTTCTCGCTCGATATCTACAGCGGCGAAGTGGTCGGCCTGCTCGGCCCGAACGGTGCGGGTAAAACCACCAGCTTCTACATGATTGCCGGCCTGATTGCTGCCGATGCAGGCTGCATTTTGCTGGACGGCCAAGACCTCGTGCACCAACCCATCCACTACCGCGCGCAAGCCGGTATCGGCTATCTGCCGCAGGAAGCCTCCATTTTCCGCAAAATGACGGTGGAACAGAACATCCGCGCCATTTTGGAAATCCGCCTCAAAGACACGCACCAAATCGACCGCGAACTCAACCAGCTGCTGCACGATTTGAATATTGAACGGCTGCGCCACAGCCCTGCCCCCGCGCTTTCCGGCGGCGAGCGGCGGCGTGTCGAAATTGCGCGCGTTTTGGCCATGCAGCCGCGCTTCATCCTACTGGACGAACCGTTTGCCGGTGTCGATCCGATTGCCGTTATCGACATCCAAAAAATCATTTCTTTTTTAAAACAGAAAAATATCGGCGTCCTGATTACCGACCACAACGTGCGCGAAACCTTGCGCATTTGCGACAAGGCATACATCATCAGCGATGGCACGGTTCTTGCTTGTGGAAAACCTGAAGAATTGGTCAATGATGAACGCGTCCGCGTTGTTTATTTGGGCGAACATTTTGACTATTAAACAAAACCTTTGCAAAACCCCTGCCGGAAGACTTTCTGATACAGGATTTTGCAAGCGTTATCATCTATTTGCACCGACTCAAACAACCACGCATTAGCCTTATGAACGGCACAGATTTCCAATTAAAACTCAAACAAACGCAGCTCCTGAACCAGGCCATGCAGCAGTCGTTGCGGATATTGCAAATGTCCAGCATCGAGGTGGAACAGGAAGTGGAAGATTGGTTGGCAGACAATCCGTTATTGGAACGGACGGAGTCTGACGAGCCGCCTTACGATATGCCGCAATATACGGCCGACATTGCCCACCGCCATTTAAGTTTGAATGATGACAATGCCAGCGCATGGGAAAATCTGGCAGAGGAAGAAACGCTGAATGCGTATTTGCATAAGCAGGTCAGCGAACACCCTTTGTCGCCCATCGAAGCGGCACGCGTCCACATTTTGATTGATTTTTTGGATGAAAAAGGCTATCTAACAGAATCTATTGAAGAAATCATTGAAAACACACCTTTGGAATGGATGCTGGAAGAAGAAGATATGGAGTTGGCACTGGAGCAGCTGCAAAAATTCGACCCGCCCGGCATCGCCACGAGAAACCTGTCCCAATCGCTCCTGCACCAGCTCGACCAACTGCCGCCTTCTCAGGAACGCCGCTGCGCCGCGCATATCGTAATGCACCATTTGGAGCATATCAGTCAAAACACCCCAAAAAACATCAACAAACTCAGCAAACTCCTTCCCGACTACTCGGAAGACACCATCAAAATCGCGCTGGAAATGATAAGCAGCCTGCACCCCTACCCTGCCTACGGTTTCGCCGGCAACGAACCGACGGCATATGTCCGCCCCGACGTTTTCGTGCAAAAAAACAGCCAAGGCGGCTGGACGGTGGTCAGCAATCAGGATTCCATGCCGCAAATCCATATCAATACCGAACTGGCGGAAGCCTTGCAGGATTGCGAGGAACTCGATCCGGTTTGGCGCGAAAAAATCGCCAGTGCCAAGCAAAAGCTGGATATGCTGCAACAGCGCAAAAACACCATTCATCGCGTGGCAGAATATATTGTCGAGCGGCAACAGGATTTTTTCACCTTCGGCGAGATTGCACTCGCGCCCATGCTGATTAAAGACTGCGCCAACGAGCTGGATTTGGCGGAATCCACCATTTCCCGCGCCGTGAACAGCAAATATTTAGCTTGCCCGCAAGGGTTATTTGCGTTACGCTTCTTCTTCAACCAAAATGCAGTGGGCAACAACCAAAGCGAAGACGGCATCAGCGCACACGCCATCCGCTCACTCATCAGCCAAATCGTTGCCAATGAGAACAAACACAAACCATTAAGCGACAACGACTTACAACAACTTTTAAAACAACAAGGAATCAATATCGCACGGCGGACAGTGGCCAAATACCGCGAGCAACTGGGCATCCCCACCGTGCAGCAGCGACGTCATACATAGTTTTTTCCACCCAGAACGAGGAGTTCGTCATGAACCTGAAAATCACTGGTTTACATTTGGATATTACCGATGCGATTAGAGCGCGCGTTACGGAAAAACTGCAACGCATCAATCGCCATAGCGATAATATTTTGTCGGCAACCGTTACCTTGTCCGTCGATAAACTGGAGCACAAAGCGGCAGCGCAAGTGCACTTGGCCGGCAAGGATATTTATGCGGAAACCGTGGAAAACGACATGTATGCCGCCATCGATATGCTGGCAGACAAATTGGACCGTACACTTTTGCAGCATAAGGAAAAATCCAACAGCATCCGCTAAAACGGCAGCCTTCTAAAAGCAGCCTGCACATCAACAATTCGAATGTGCAGGCTGCTTTTCATTTGTCCGCGCCGTAGCGGAAGCGGGGTAGATTCGTTATACTACACAAATGTTTTTTCAACATCGTTAAAAAAGGAAAAAATATGACCGTACACAGCATGACCGGCTTTGCCCACGCCAGCGCGGAATACGTCGGCAAAAATATCGACATCGAAATCCGCTCCGTGAACCACCGGTTCTTGGACGTGCAGTTTAAGCTGCCCGACGATTTGCGCTGCCTGGAAAGCAATATGCGCGAAAAAATCGTGAGCAAAATCGCGCGCGGCAAACTGGAATGCCGCATCCAACTGGGCAGCACCCACCAGCAACAAAGCAGCCTGCACATCAACCAGCCGCTGGTGCAGCAACTGGCCGACATCAACCAGAAATTACGCAAAAAACACAGTGATTTAGGCAAACTCACCGTGGCCGACATCCTGCGCTTTCCCGGCGTTTTAACCGCTGCCGAAACCGACAAGGAAGAACTGGCGCGCGTAGTGGGGCAGCTGCTGGAACAAGTGCTGGACGATTTTGTCGCCGCACGCCGCCGCGAGGGCGAAAAACTCAAAGCCCACATCATCGAACGCCTGGATTTGATGGAAGCCATCGTCGGCGCGCTGGAGGAACTCTTCCCCAGCCTGCTGCAAAACCACATCGCCCGCAGCCGCAGCCGCCTTGCCGAAGCCGTGGCCAATATCGATGAAGACCGACTCAAACAAGAATTCGCCTTATTCATGCAGAAAGCCGATGTCGATGAAGAATTCAACCGCCTGCGCACCCACATTGCCGAAGTGCGCCGCATCGTTACCGAGCAATCGGGCAGCATCGGCAAACGCCTGGATTTCCTGATGCAGGAACTGAACCGCGAAGCCAACACCTTGGGCAGCAAATCGATTGCGGGCGAATGCACGCAGGTATCGGTGGAGCTGAAGGTCTTGATTGAGCAAATGCGCGAACAAGTTCAAAATATCGAATAAACTCGCCGCTGCACACAAAAGCAGCCTGCACACGCAATTTAAGCGGTGCAGGCTGCTTTGCTACTTTTTGCTACAAATTCTGTTAAACCATCCTAAATTCTGCCGAATAAAACCTAAAAACCTTCAAAAATTGCCTTTACTGTCTAAAAAATATAAAAAACATTGCCGTTTCCCACCCGGTTCGGTTATAATGACTACATCGAATTACAGTCAGTCGCAACGCGCGGCGGACTTCCCCCTTTGCCGTATCGTTTTTACTCCTTTCTACGGTGCGGCAGAGTTAGGCGAAAGCCTAATTGTTTGTGAAGCGTAAAATCTCTGATTTGAGATATTTCAGGCAGCCGATTGGTTGCCTGCTTTTTTTGCGCCGTCATTTTCGCTACAATAACCGCTTTATTTTGCAGCGAACCCTCCCATGTCTGATGATGCCCAACTCCTCCCACACCGCACTGCCATTGATGAAATCGATCGGCAAATCCTTGCCCTGCTCAACCAACGGGCGGCGCACGCAAAGGCCATCGGCGAACTCAAAGGCACGGGCGTGGTGTACCGTCCGGAACGCGAGGCACAGGTATTGCGCCGCATCCAGTCGCTGAACCAAGGGCCGTTGTCAGACGAAGCCGCCGCGCGCCTGTTCCGCGAAGTGATGAGCGAATGCCTGGCACTGGAGCGGCCTTTGACCGTGGCGTATCTGGGACCGGAGGGCACATTCACCCAGCTGGCGGCCATCAAGCATTTCGGACGCGCCGCACAATGCGTGGCCTGCGCCACCATCGACGAAAGCCTGCGCCTGGTGGAAACCGGGCAGGCGGATTATGCGGTGGCGCCCATCGAAAACTCGACTGAAGGCTCGGTGGGGCGAACGCTGGATTTGCTGGTGGGCACTTCATTGCAGGCATGCGGCGAGGTGCAGTTGCGCATCCACCACCATTTACTGTGCCGCCACACGGATTTTTCGCGCGTAGAAGTGGTTTATGCACACGCACAGGCATTGGCGCAATGTCAAAACTGGCTGAACCGCCGCCTGCCCGGCCATGTGCGCCGCGTATCGGTTTCCAGCAACGGCGAAGCGGCGCGGCTGGCCAGCGAATACGATACCGCCTGCGCCATTGCCAGCCAAACGGCGGCAGAGATTTACCGCCTGCACAATTTGGCCGCCAATATTGAAGACGAATCGGACAACACCACCCGCTTTCTGGTGCTGGGGCATCAGGCAACGCTGCAAAGCGGGCACGATAAAACATCGCTGATTGTGGGTGCGCCAAACAAGGCCGGCACGCTCAACCGCCTGATCGAACCGCTCACGCAGGCAGGCATTTCCATGAGCAAATTTGAAAGCCGCCCCAGCCGCACGGGTTTGTGGGAATATCTGTTTTTCATTGATATTGAAGGACATGTGCGCGATGAAAAAGTGCAGGCTGCTTTGGACGCCCTGCGCGAACGTACCGCCTTTGTCAAAGTCATCGGCTCGTATCCCGTGTCGGTGTATTAACGTGGCTTATCTTTTCAGCCAATCCGAGAGCAGCCTGCACTTTTTCGGGCAGGCTGAAAATTCAATCTTTCTGTTTCAGGCGCACAATTTCACGCAATGCTTCTAATTCACGCTCTTTCTGTGCCAGTAATTCTGCTTGATGCGCATTAACCAATTCTAATTTATCGATCTTAGCCTGCAAAATTTGGCTGTGATCAAACGACACATTCACACAATTATCACTTTCATTGTTTACCTGATAAAACATCGTATTGTCGTTTTGCATTAACTCCAATATATCTATTTCAAAAACATCTGCCAACTGTTGCAGACGTGGAATATTCAACCTTGTTTCGCCACGTTCTATTTTACGGTAACCGTTTACCGATAACCCGAGCTTGGCAGCAAACTCTTCCTGAGACCATTGTTTCTCTTCGCGTAAAATGCGGATTTTTTCATGTATTTTCACTTTAATTACCACTTTTTGTTGGGTGCGCATGACACTTTTGGTTACTGGAATAAGGTATTTAATTTGTTTATGATTCTTAACGTAATTTAAACAAATGTAAACAGACTGGAGTTATTCTACATGGAAAATCAACAATTGATGACAAAATTCATCTTGCCAAGCATCACGATTTTGTTTCTGGGTGCATGCGCATCAAACGAACCGGTTCGACAGCCAACGGCTTCCGGTAAACCTGAACAGATTATCAATACACCCGCCGACCAACTCCAAACTTTGGTCTTGGATCGGTGCAATATGCTGGGATTTATGACAGAAACATCCACTCATTCTGTGCTGTGCAGTAAAGAAAGACAAGGTATGCTCGGCAATGCGGCACTTTCTGTTGCCATGGGAAACCGCAACTATGCCGCACCTACACTGAAAATCCGTTACACTATTGTGCCTTTAAACAACGGACAAAGCAGAATTTATGCCGATTACTGGGTAGAAATACAGGGAGAAGGCGGTTTCCAACACCGTTCTGATAGAAATCTTGGCGGCAGGCTGCATAACGATATTCAAACCGGCTTAAATAATCTGAAAGCCCGATTCGAACGACAAACCACGTACAGGCAGCCTGCAAACCAAACTGAAACCGTGTTAATGCCACAATAAGGAGCGGACAATGGAGTTTGTTATCGCCATAATCTGTATGCTGGTTTGGGGAGCAATTAAAGCAGGGAAGAAAATGCAAAAGAAGAACAGAAAAAGGCCCAAGAACTCAAACAAGCCCAATCTGCTTATGAAACCGCACTGGCTAAATTGAAAGAGAACCCCAATAATCCTGATTTAAAGGGAAATGCTTTAAAGGCAGGCAACAGGCAGCCTGCATTATCTGCCTTGCAGGCTGCCTGAAAACCAACCATCGAAATTAACTCAATACTTATCATGAAAAAACTCATTATTTCTCTTTTGGTACTCGGTATATTTGGTGCATTCAGCTTGTCGTCCTACCAAAACTATCGAGATAAAGCCAGACACAAATCCACTCCGTCCGCCACCATAACCGAACCGCAGGCTGCTCCTGTTATTCGGGCTGAACAGGAAACAACCCGAACAGTCGGTGGCTGGCAACCTGACCAAGCCTGTGATTTTCTGGCTGACACAGAATATTTCCCCACCCGAAACCACATGAAATACAGCGATTTTATGGGAGATGGCAAATTTATGTGTGCGTCAAAAGAATTTGAACTGCCAAGCAACCCTTACGGGCTGCCAAATGACTTGTCTTACCGTGTATTGGGCACAAAAACCACTGCAGACACCTTAAAATTAGTGCTGGATTTACACCAACCGACCGATAAAAGCGCAGGCGACGGCACAGCCATCTTAATCAGTAATGCCAACAAATTGTCGCTCCAAGCTACTGGCGAAAAACTGCCCGAAGGCATTCCGCAAGCCCTATGGGCACACCAATCTGCAACGGTGCAACAAGGCGGTTTTATGCATCAAGTCAAACGCCAAGATTACCCTAACGGCAACGGCGGCTACGAAATACACTACATCCTGACAAGGCAATCTGAAAAAACACCAAACCGTCCACCGCAATCGAGAAAAACGCACGATAACCAAGCCAAAACGAATTTGGTGCGGAAATTGTATTTGGTAGAAATAAATGCTTCATCAGACGAATATTTGCCGTCAATCGCCACGCCAGAATTGGGAAAATTGATGCGCCAATTTGATCGTTTTAATAACAAAGTCCGCCAACAGCCCGATATGATAATGGGCTGCGATATGTATCCGCACTATTATTTGGGCTTCGGCAATGGCGGCGCACCCGACGATTTGCAAAAAACGCTGCAAATCAAAACGGTTTCCCACAATACACTTCGCGCCACATTCAAGTATTTTGACGGCAAACGTGTCGGTGCGGACATCACTGTGCGCTGTGAAAACGGCCGCTGCCTGATTGACGATATCAAAACCATTGGCAATAAAACCAGTATGCGGACCGACTTCCAAACAGTATTGCGTAAACAAAGCTGCTAGATTTCAGGCAGCCTGAAAAACATTCGACCAAATAAAAAGCAGCCTGCACCCCATTTCTCAGAGTGCAGGCTGCTTTTCAATATGTTCAGGCCACCCCAAAAGCAGCCTGCACGTCCTATTCGTTACTGCGCCAAGCGTTTCAACACTTCTTCTTTACCCATCAAGGCCAGTACGGCATCTACGCTCGGCGTTTTGGCCGTGCCGCACACCGCCAGCCGCAACGGCATACCGAGTTTACCCATTTTGATGCCTTCGGCTTCGCAGAACGGCGCAAACAGTGCGTGGATGTTTTCCGCCGTCCAATCCTGTTCGGGCAGCTCGGCCAGTTTGGCGGCGAAACGCTGCATCCGCGCGGGGGCTTCGCTATCCCAATGCTTGGCCACGTCGGCTTCCTGCGGCACGGCTTTGCGGTAGAAATAGGCGCATTCGGCGGCCAGTGCGTTCAAATCGTGGGCGCGGTCTTTCACCAATGCCAGCACGTCTTCCAGTTGCAGGCTGCCTGAAACGGCAATGCCTTGTTGTTGCAGGCGCGGCTGCACCAGTTTGGCCAGTTCGGCATTGTCGGCGGCTTTGATGTGTTCGGCGTTAATCCACATCAGTTTTTTGCCGTCCATGCGGCTGGGGCTGGCAGAAACATGTTCCAAATCAAACCATTCCACAAACTGCGGCATGGTGAAGAATTCGTCGTCGCCGTGCGCCCAGCCCAAGCGGGCGAGGTAGTTCAGCAGGGCTTCGGGCAGGATGCCCATGTCTTCGTATTCGGTAATGGCCACGGTGTCGCCGCTGCGTTTGGAGATTTTTTTGCCCTGCTCGTTCAGAATCATCGGCAGGTGGGCGTATTCGGGCAGTGTGGCGCCGAGTGCTTTTAAGATGTTGATTTGTTTGGGTGTGTTGTTTACATGGTCGTCGCCGCGAATCACGTGGGTGATGCCCATGTCCATGTCGTCCACCACCACGCAGAAGTTGTAGGTGGGCGTGCCGTCGGCGCGGGCGATGATGAGGTCGTCCAGCGCGGCGTTGGGAATGCTGATTTCGCCTTTCACCAAATCGTTCCAGCAGGTAACGCCGTCAATCGGGCTTTTGAAGCGGACGACGGGTTCTACGCCGGCGGGGATTTGGGGCAGTGTTTTGCCGGTTTCCGGCCGCCAGCGGCGGTCATAAGTGGCTGTGCCTTCGCGCTCGGCTTTTTCGCGCATTTCTTCCAATTCTTCTTTGCTGCAATAGCAGTGGTAGGCGTGGCCTTCATCCAGCAGTTGTTGGATGAGGGCTTTGTAGCGCGGGAAGTTTTTGGATTGGTACACGATGTTGCTGCAGTTGTCGGCGTGCAGGCCGACCCAGTCCATGCCCTGCAAGATGATGTCCACGGATTCTTGGGTGGAGCGTTCCAAATCGGTGTCTTCGATGCGCAGCAAAAATTCGCCGCCGTGGTGCTTGGCAAACGCCCAGGAATACAGCGCGGTGCGCACGCCGCCGATGTGCAGGTAGCCCGTGGGGCTGGGGGCGAAACGGGTTTTAACGGTCATGATGTTGTCCTTTTATGCGGAAATGGAAAGGTGCAGGCTGCTTTTTGCCCCACCGAATCAAAGCGCGTATTTTAGCCAACATTGCCGCAAACGTCAGCCATTATCCTTGGGCGGCGGTTGGGGCGTGTTTGGGGTGCAGGCTGCTTTTGGCGGCTTGCTCATTTGTTCCGTCTGGCCGGGCTTGCAATCCTGCGCAGGGAGCTGTTCTGTATTTCCACGCTTTCCGTATTAGGCACCAATGGCTCGGTATCGCAACCACCGGCCACCCATTTTCGGTAAGACGGGGTTTGCACATAGCTGTTCACGCAAACCAGGAGTTTGTTGTCCGGCAGGAAATGCAGTTCAAGATTGCTCGGGTCATACTGATAATGCGGCAGCACAAATTTGGCACGGTAATAACGTCCGCTGCTTTCATCTCTCCATTCAACCCGTATTAGGTAATCTTTGCTCCATTTTCTCGGAATATCGCGGTATATATCGTTGTTACTGGTATCTTCGACCCATGTCGGCGATTGTTGGCCTTCTTTCGCCCGCAAGTAAAAATGATTTCCATCATTATCCGTATCATCCCTAATACCTACAGTATAGGCGTTTGAGGTATGGTTGGACGCATAAACCGAAACACGTTTGGCAGTATGCCCCAATGTCTGGTTGCGTTCGCGCTGCCATCTGGCCTTATTGAGGCCATCTTGAATACCCCAGATAGCGCCTAAGGTAAGGCTGGCGCAACCTGTGAGCATTAGAACCGATGCCAATAAAAGGCTGCGGTGTGCAGTTTTGCGTATGATGTCTGTCATAGTGATTTCCCTTCATAATGGGTTGGAATGTGCAAGCTGCTTTTTACCGGCAACCGACTGGACGGATTCTATTTCAAATTACTGAAAATAATAGATTTTTAAGACATCCATACCCAATGGCAATGGGCTCAAATCCAGTAAATGCTTAAAATAGGGAAGGATTAGGTATTGAATACACTATTGTAAAATTAGCGTACAGTTGAAAATAATAGGCCAATCATCAGATTGAAAGAATGGAGTAGCAGATAGGGCAGGACTTGAACCTACATCATAACCGTGCAAACGCACGTTTAACCGTTAGCCTAGCCGCAAGCGGCATTCCCTTGGAAACTGCTATCTGCTACTTGCACGCATTCTAAATCCAATTTATAGGAACCGCAAGATGATTAAAATGCAATCAAATTCTGGCGCATCGATTCACCCCTGCAACGTCCGTTTTGCCCGGCAAGAAACGCCAAGCACACTGGCAAACGGCTGGAGATTTATCATTTTTATCATCAAAACATAGACAAATCATTATATTACTTTGCCTTGGTCCGCGTGCAGGCTGCTTTTGATGCGTTCAAAGCAGCCTGCACTTTTGCAATGCCACACTCAAAAACAGAGTGTCTTGCCGTTGATTGCCTTGTCCGTATCGTTGTAATGCGCCGCCCAGCGGATATTGTTGCCCTCCGCCTGCGGAATCAGCACCGCCTCCTGCCCGAAGCGCGGCGTGCGCAGCAGAATCCACCCGTCGCGGCTCACGGCCTGCACGCTCGGATAGGCCTGCCGAACGGTGTGCAGGCTGCTTTTAATGCCGCCGTCGGCCAATTCGGCGGCCAACTGTTCCTGCAACGGGGCAAGCCTTTGGATTTCCTGTTTGATTTCGGCGGTGCGGAGGTAGTCGGAATATTGTGCGGACAGCAGGAACAGCGTGGCCACGGCGGCGATTGCGCCGAAACAGAAGGCGGTGATGGTTGGTTTGGAGAGCATGGCGGCATTCCGATGGTTGGAGGTTGGAATTGGTGTTTGCAGGCAGCCTGCACTGCCGGAAGGCTACCTGAAAGCAGGTTCTATTCCTCTTCGTCCTGATCTAAATCTAACTGATACAGCAGACTGGCAAAATCTTCGGCGAAATCTTGTACTTCGTCAGCATTTTCATGATCCCAAAGCACAACTGGGTAGTCATGATTTTCAGTGTTTCTATTTGTATCTAAACAGAGATAGCCCCAGTCGCTCCAATGGGCAAAGGGAAGGTAGCCCTTATCCAGCAAACATGGTTGTGTGTTCTCAGAAAAAACCACTTCGGCAAGACTTTCCTGCCATGTATGAATAGGATGTTCGAAAAACAATGCCTCCGAAATCAGCAATTCATAAAAATGTTTGTGTTTTAAAAATGTCTGGTAACTTTGGGGAAGGGGACGTCCAATCCTATCTTCCCATTGGGCAATTTCATCATCACTCACTTTGCTGACAACGGGCAGCCAAAAAAACCAGTCTTCATCTTCACACACCTGATCCGATCGCATTTCAGAAGCGATGTTTCTAGGCAATGCATTTATCTGCCAACGAATGATTTTGTCTAAATGCTTATCAATAATGGCTGGTATGGTTGGTTTAATCATGTGGATAACACCAAATTACTTGTCGGCAATCGTTGCCTTGTTTACGCCACAGGTTGGGAATGAAGCCTGTACGGCCTCAAACGGCATACCGCTGTTTAAACTGCGGTACAACTTCACCGTGTGATAGAACTTAACCCAACGGCACAGTTACTGTTGCCAATGTTTGGGCGGTCAAACGACGGTTTCTCATGCCGCATCTCCATCATAGCGTTTGGCCTGCTTAATGAACTCAGATTTAGATCGTCTAAAGATGATTTAAATGAAGAAATACCTTAGTACAGGCATTGACATTCAGCAAATACAGTACATATTTTCAGTCAAAGTGCAACAAGTTCAACAGCAGTCCCAAGAATACAGCACGTCAGAAAAATCTCTGTGCTGTAAATCGTCTTGCCGGATAAAGAAGTTCATCACGCCCATATCGCCTATCATCACAATTTCTTCACCGTCTTCGTCAAAGCTGCTGTCCAGTTGGAACAGCAGGACATTGTAGTCGGTCAATCCTTTATCTCCGTTGCGCGGGTCTTCTTGCGTGAAATACGGATAGCCGCCACATTGGCTGTGGTTATCTTCGCCCTCTTCTTCATCGTATGTGCCGAATTCATTTTCGTATTCATGCTGCAAGGCGCGTTGCAGATGTGCTTTGGTGTGGTAATCGAGTTCTATGTTATGTGCCGCCAAATATTTGTTGCATAGCAGATCGCTGGTGGCGTAATCCAAAACAGGGTCTTGTTCGGCAAGTTCGAATTGCAGCCTGCACTCTTGTAATACAGGGAAGCACTCGTCGTCTTCCGCATAAGGTAGGTAGCATTCGGCAAGCTCTGCTTCTGTATAATGTTCGCCGATTTCGGGATAGTAGCGCACGGCATAGCCGTCCCGCCCGTTTTCTATGCCGAATTCCCAGTTGTCCAAGATGAAAAATTGCAGTATGCCCGCTGAAGGGAAGTGTTCCAAACCTTTTAGGTCGGTGCAGTTGATTTGGGCGATCAAACGCAGGGTTTCGCCATCTGCATTTTGCGGGGCGGAATCGCCTTTGGGCAGATAGGGCAATCCGCCGATTTTGCTCTCGGTCAGCGTGGTTTGAGTAACAGTAAAATTTGCTTTGGCGTAATGTTTGGCTGCATATTGGGTAAAAAACTGCTGTTTGACCCATTGGTAGCATTCCCTAATGAGCTTAGGGTCGGCTTTGATTTTTTTAGACATAGGATTACCTCCTTGAAAAATGTTGGCTGCTTTATGCAGTAAATGGCTTTGCATTGTAAAATAAGTAAGATGGCTTGTGTACCTGATTTATAAATTGCTTTGGTATGAGTTAAAACAGTCGCAAACAACATAATATTCCGAAAGCAAAAACATGGCCAAAGTCATACGCTTGGCCGCGGAATAGCTGCATACGTTGTTCAGCCTGTATTGGAACTACGGCAAGGAGGGCCGAGAAGCCATGAGCAGGGTGAAGTTTAAAACAGACGATGCTTTGCAGGCTGCTTTGAAAGCATCAAAAGCAGCCTGCACACCGTTCGGAAGGCTACCTAAAAACTTTCAAACAGCCTGCACCTTAATCCGTCCCCCTTGCCCTGTTTTCATGAAACCGCGCCTGCCAGTCGGCGAATCTGCCCTGTTCGATGGCTTCGCGCATTTCCGCCATGATGACTTGATAAAAATGCAGGTTGTGGATGGTGCACAGTTGCGCGCCGAGGATTTCGCCGACTTTGTCCAGATGATGCAGGTAGCTGCGGCTGAAGTGTTGGCAGGCGTAGCAGGTGCAGGATTCGTCCAGCGGGCGCTTGTCGTGGCGGTGTTTGGCGTTGCGGATTTTGAGGTCGCCGAAGCGGGTGAAGAGCCAGCCGTTGCGGGCGTTGCGGGTGGGCATGACGCAGTCGAACATGTCCACGCCGTGCGCCACGCCGTACACCAAATCTTCGGGTGTGCCGACGCCCATCAGGTAATGCGGTTTGTGTTCGGGCAGCATGGGGGCGAGCGCGCGGAGCATGCGGTACATTTCGGGCTTGGGTTCGCCCACGGAAAGGCCGCCGATGGCGATGCCTTTGAAGCCGATGTCTTCCAGCCCGCGCAGGCTTTCTTCGCGCAAATCTTCGTACATCGCGCCTTGGATGATGCCGAACAGGGCGTTCGGGTTTTTGAGGTCTTCAAAGGCTTTTTTGCTGCGTTCGGCCCAGCGCAGGCTCATTTGCAGGGATTTTTTGGCCTGTTCGTGCGTGGCTTCGCCGGGCGTGCATTCGTCGAGCTGCATCACAATATCGGAATTGAGCACGGTTTGGATTTTCATGGAGATTTCGGGCGAGAGAAAGAGTTTGTCGCCGTTAATCGGGCTTTTGAAGGTGCAGCCGTCTTCGGTAAGTTTGCGCATGTCGGACAGCGAAAACACTTGGAAGCCGCCGGAATCGGTGAGTATGGGTTTGTTCCAGCCGATGAAGTCGTGCAGGCCGCCGAATTGTTCGATGACTTCGAGGCCGGGGCGCAGCCAGAGATGATAGGTGTTGCCGAGGATGATTTGGGCTTTGATGTCGTGCAGGTTTTGCGGGGTCATGGCTTTGACCGAACCGTAGGTGCCGACGGGCATGAACACGGGGGTTTCGATGCTGCCGTGGTTGAGTTCGAGCGTACCGCGGCGGGCGTAGCCGTCTTTTTTGTGCAGGGTGAAGTTGAGCATTGTGTCTTTCCAAACAGGTTTCAGGCTGCCTGCAAGGATGGGGCAGCCTGAAAGGTTGAATTATTAAGGGGAATTATAACGGATTTGCAGAGTGCAGGCTGCTTTCGGGCAGCGCGGCTGCCTTTAGGTCAAATAAACCAGCAGTGCAGGCAGAAATATGCCGAAATTCCACAGCGCGTGCAGCCATATCGACACCCACAGTGAGCCGCCGATGGTGCGTCCGCGCATAAAAATCCAGCCCAACAGCGAACGTGCAACCAAAACAGCCAAACCGAATTCAAAATGCACCAATGCAAAACCAACATTGGTTACCCAGCCTGCCAGCTTGGGGCTTCGAGTGCTGTCCAGCAGGGCGGGATACAGAATGCCGCGAAACACGATTTCCTCGGAAATCGGAGCCAAAACCACCGCGCCGAACAAGCTGATCCAGCCGTATTCATTCAATTCTAAAAGCGAATCGTCATCCACGGGCAGCCATTCCGCCAAGTTGGTTCGAATCCAACAAAATACCAGAAAAATCAACGTCCATTTAATGGCAAATTTCCAGTTGATATTGTCCCAACCGAACAGCCCCAAATACGAAACCAACGTTTCTTCGGTTTGCGTTTCGCGGCGTTTTTTCTGCACTTTGCCAATCAAAAACAATGTGCTGACCACTATGGAGAGTTGCACCAGCAAATACCCGGCACGCGAACTCTCCGGCAGGTTTTCGCCGCCCATAATACCGCGGGCAATGACAAATATCAGCGCCAAAAGCACTATCGTCAGAAATATCATGCCGACAAACACAAACAGCAAGCCCCACGCCTCGCGTTGGGTAAACAGGGGCGGCATATAGCCGTCATCAGATTCGAAATCGCCTTGGGACATCGTCGGCAGCCTGCAACAATAATACGCCCGATTATACATGAGAGTTCCGGCACCAAGCGGAAAACGGGCGGTGATTTTGCCACGGCAAAAAAGCAGCCTGCACGGGAAATACACAGGGTGCAGGCTGCTTTCCATGTATCGGAAGCGCGGTTAATCCGCTATAATCCAACCATTTTGCACAATATTCAGGCCGCCGCCCAAAGTGCAGGCTGCTTTTCATATTCAAATAAGGACTTGATTGATGACCCAACGCAAAATCCTCGTTACCTCCGCCCTGCCCTATGCCAACGGCAGCATCCACCTGGGGCACATGGTGGAACACATCCAAACCGACATCTGGGTGCGCTTCCAAAAGCTGCGCGGCCACAAATGCTACTACTGCTGCGCCGACGACACGCACGGCACGCCCATCATGCTCGCCGCCGAAAAACAAGGCATCACGCCCGAAGAGATGATTGAAAAAACCCACGCCGAACATTTGGCCGATTTCACCGGCTTCGGCATCGGCTACGACAACTATTATTCCACCCATTCGCCTGAAAACAAACACTTTTCCGAACAGATTTACCTGGCCCTGAAAGCCAACGGCAAAATCGTTGGCAAAACCATCAACCAACTTTTCGACCCCGAAAAGCAAATGTTCCTGCCCGACCGCTTCGTGAAAGGCGAATGCCCCAAATGCCACGCGCAAGACCAATACGGCGACAACTGCGAAGTGTGCGGCACCACTTATTCGCCCACCGAGCTGATTAAGCCCTATTCCGCCGTGTCCGGCGCCACGCCCGTGATGAAGCAAACCGAACACTTCTTCTTCAAATTAAGCGACTGCGCCGATTATCTGAAACAATGGACGGCCGGCGAAACCAACGGCCGCGCCCATTTGCAGCCCGAAGCCCTGAACAAAATGAACGAATGGCTCAAAGACGGCGAACTGTCCGACTGGGACATCAGCCGCGACGCGCCCTATTTCGGCTTCCAAATCCCCGACGAACCCGACAAATATTTCTATGTGTGGCTGGACGCGCCCGTGGGCTACATGGCAAGTTTCCAAAACCTGTGCGACAAAATCGGCTTGGATTTCAACGAATTTTTCGGCAAAGACAGCACCGCCGAAATGTACCACTTCATCGGCAAAGACATCCTGTATTTCCACGCCCTGTTCTGGACGGCCATGCTGCAATTCAGCGGCCACCGCGCCCCGACCGGCATTTTCGCGCACGGTTTTCTGACGGTGGACGGACAGAAAATGTCCAAATCGCGCGGCACCTTCATCACCACCAAATCTTATTTGGAACAAGGGCTGAACCCCGAATGGATGCGCTATTACATCGCCGCCAAGCTCAACAGCAAAATTGAAGACATCGATTTGAATCTGCAAGACTTCATCGCCCGCGTGAATAGCGATTTGGTCGGCAAATACATCAACATCGCCAGCCGTGCCAGCGGCTTCATCCACAAAAAATTTGCAGGCAGCCTGCACGCCGTTTCGGGCAGCGCGCTGATTGCACGGCTGACCGAAAAATCCGACAGCATCGCCGCCGATTACGAAAACCGCGAATACGCCAAAGCCCTGCGCGAAATCATGGCATTGGCGGACATCGTGAACGAATATGTGGATGCCAACAAACCTTGGGAACTGGCCAAGCAAGAGGGTATGGAAGCGCGCCTGCACGAAGTGTGCAGCGAACTCATCAACGCCTTCAAAATCCTGACGGCCTATCTCGCACCCGTATTGCCGAACGTGGCCGCGCAGGCTGCCGAGTTCCTGAACGTGCCGCAACTGGACTGGTCGCACACCGCTTCCACGCTGCCGGCCAACCACGTCATCCACCAATATCAACATCTGATGCAACGAATTGAGGAAAAACAAGTGAACGATTTGATTGAAGCCAACAAACAATCCATCCAAGCGGCGGCCGAAAAGCAGCCTGCACCTGCCGCCGCTGGCTACGAACCCGTCGCGCCGCAATGTAGCTTTGACGATTTTGTGAAAGTGGATATGCGCGTGGCAAAAGTATTGAACTGCCAAGCCGTTGAAGGCAGCACCAAGCTTTTGAAATTCGATTTGGATTTCGGCTTCGAGAAACGCGTGATTTTCTCCGGCATCGCCGCCAGCTACCCGAATCCTGCCGAACTGAACGGTACGCTGGTCATCGCCGTTGCCAACTTTGCGCCGCGCAAAATGGCGAAATTCGGCGTATCCGAAGGCATGATTCTGAGCGCGGCGGACGGCAAAGGCCAACTGAAACTGCTGACCGTGCACGAAGGCGCGAAACCGGGCGACAAAGTGGGTTGATATTGCCGATAAAAAGCAGCCTGCACTCTGAATTTTGGAGTGCAGGCTGCTTTTTATGATGCCGCGCCGCAAACGGCCGCCATACAGAATTTTTGTTATACAAAAAAGCGGAAAATGATTATAATCCGCCGTTTAACCACATATTAAAGAGAGGGAACACCATGTCAGGATTAGTGGAATTGGTCAGCGTTCACGGCCACCGCATTTATCTCAACACCGATTGCATCCGCCGCATCGAACCGCGTAACGACCAACCGCCCACCACGTTGATTGTGTACAGCTACCAAAACGGCGAAACCGGTTTTGAAGTGCCGGGCAAACTGGACGATATCGCCCAAGCCATCAACACCCAAATGAAATTCTAAATCCGAAGCGCGGCAGAAAAACCGCGCTTTTTCTTTGTTTTACGCAGACCGAACAACTCAAAAGCAGCCTGCACCCGCTGGCATACTAACAAGCCGCCGACACTCGTTTTTTGTTTGCCACAGCACGCCTTAAAATCTTATAATCGCCCATTCCCCAAAAAAACATACGAACACGATAATGACTGCCACGCCCCTGCTCGATACCATTGCCACACCAGCGGATATCCGCCGGCTCGCCCCCGAACAACTGCCCCAACTGGCGCAGGAATTGCGCGCATTTTTATTGGAAAGCGTGGGCAAAACAGGCGGGCACTTTGCCAGCAATCTGGGCGTGGTAGAACTGACGATTGCGCTGCATTATGTGTTTGAAACACCGCAAGACCACCTGGTTTGGGACGTGGGGCACCAGAGCTATCCGCACAAAATCCTGACGGGGCGCAAAGACCGGATGCACACCATCCGCCAATTCGGCGGGCTGGCAGGCTTCCCGAAACGCAGCGAAAGCGAATACGACGACTTCGGCGTGGGGCATTCGTCCACTTCCATCGGCGCGGCGTTGGGCATGGCGGTGGCCGACCGCCTCTCCGGCAGCAATGCGCGCAGCGTGGCCGTTATCGGCGACGGAGCGATGACGGCGGGGCAGGCATTTGAAGCGCTGAACAACGCCGGCGACATGAAAGTGAACCTGTTGGTGGTGCTGAACGACAACGAAATGTCGATTTCGCCGAACGTGGGCGCGCTGCCCAAATATCTGGCGCGCAACGTGATGCGCGATATGCGCGGCGTGCTGCACGAAATCAAACAGCATTCCACCAAAGTGCTGGACAAGCTGCCCGCATCGGTCAAAGAAATGGCGCAAAAAGCGGAACACACGATTAAGACGATTGCCAGCGAAAGCGAACATGTGCAGCAGTCTTTATCGCTGTTTGAGAATTTCGGCTTTGCCTACACGGGCGCGGTGGACGGGCACAATATCGGGCAACTGGTGTCGGTGCTGAAAGAATTGCGCAAACGCGAAGGGCCACAGCTGCTGCACATCATCACCAAAAAAGGCCACGGCTACCAACTGGCGGAAAACGACCCCGTGAAATACCACGCCATCGGCAAGCAGCCTGCACCCGAATCGTCCAGCGCAACGCAAAAGCAGCCTGCACCGCCCACCTACACGCAAGTGTTCGGCCAATGGCTGTGCGACCAGGCCGCCGCCGACCAACGCTTAGTCGCCATCACGCCCGCCATGCGCGAAGGCAGCGGGCTGGTGGAATTCGAACAACGCTTCCCCGACCGCTATTTCGATGTCGGCATTGCCGAACAGCACGCCGTTACCTTTGCCGCAGGGCTGGCCTGCCAAGGCATCAAACCCGTGGTGGCGATTTATTCCACCTTCCTGCAACGCGCATACGACCAACTCCTGCACGATGTCGCCCTGCAAAACCTGCCCGTTTTGTTTGCCATCGACCGTGCAGGCATTGTCGGCGCGGACGGCCCCACCCACGCGGGCGCATACGATTTAAGCTTCCTGCGCTGCGTGCCGAACATCGTGATTGCCGCACCCAGCGACGAAAACGAATGCCGCCTGCTGCTGTCCACCTGCTACCAACTCGACCAACCGACCGCCGTTCGCTATCCGCGCGGTGCAGGCTGCGGTGCGGCCGTTGAAAGCAGCCTGCACACGGTGGAAGTCGGCAAAGGCGTGGTGCGCCGCCAAGGCAAGAAAACCGCCATCATCGCCTTCGGCAGCATGGTGCAGCCTACTTTGGCCGCCGCCGAAGCCCTCGATGCCACCGTGGCGGACATGCGCTTTGTCAAACCGATAGACGAAGATTTGCTGGCAACGCTGGCGCAATCGCACGATTATCTGGTCTGCGTGGAAGAAAATGCGCAGGTGGGCGGCGCAGGCAGCGCGGTGCTGGAAGTGCTGGCGGCGCAGGGCAATTTGAAGCCCACCCTGTTGTGCGGCATTCCCGACATCGTGACCGAACACGGCGACAGCACCATCCTGCTGGACAACATGGCATTAGGCGCAGGCAGCCTGCAACGCAAAATCGAACAATGGCTGCAGCAATATAGCCGATAGTTATAAACCAAAGCCGCACAAATTCTTTCACTAGCCTCGGCAGCCGTATTATGATGTCTGCCAAATTATCCGTATTTTTTAAGGAACTTCATCATGAATATCGCAAAAAGCATCACCGATTTGATTGGCAACACCCCCCTGCTGGAACTGCAAAATTTAAGCCGCGGCCTGCCTGCACGCGTGGCCGTGAAACTGGAATTCTTCAACCCCGGCAGCAGCGTGAAAGACCGCATTGCGCTGGCCATGGTGGAGGCGGCGGAACGCGAAGGCAAAATCAAGCCCGGCACCACCATTGTGGAAGCCACTTCGGGCAACACGGGCATCGGCCTGGCAATGGTGTGCGCGGCCAAAGGCTACAAACTGGTCATCACCATGCCCGAAAGCATGAGCAAAGAGCGCAAAATGCTGCTGCGCGCATACGGCGCCGAACTGGTGCTCACCCCTGCTGCCGAAGGCATGAACGGCGCAATTGCCAAAGCCGAAGAATTTGTGAAAAACCATCCCGAAACCTACTTCATGCCGCGCCAATTCGACAATCCGGCCAACCCTGAAATCCACCGCCAAACCACTGCCGAAGAAATTTGGCGCGACACGGACGGCAATGTGGATATTTTCGTGGCCGGTGTGGGCACGGGCGGCACGCTGTCGGGCGTGGGCGAAGTACTGAAAAGCCGTAAACCCGAAGTGCAGATTTATGCGGTCGAGCCTGCCGGTTCACCCGTGTTGAGCGGCGGCCAAAAAGGCGCACACTTGATTCAAGGCTTGGGCGCAGGCTTCGTGCCCAAAACGCTGAACACTGAAATCTACGACGGCGTGATTACCGTATCCAACGAAGACGCCATGGCTACCGCGCGCGCATTGGCCGACAAAGAAGGCATCCTGTCCGGCATTTCTTCCGGCGCGGCCGTGTGGAGCGCGCTGCAACTGGCGGCGAAACCGGAAAATGCGGGCAAATTGATTGTAACCGTGCTGCCTTCCTACGGCGAACGCTATCTTTCTACCGCACTGTTTGCCGATTTGGCATAAGCGCATCGTTCAAAATCAAGTGCAGGCTGCTTTTCGTCTTATTGGAAAGCAGCCTGCACTTTTTGTTATGGATAAAATGGAGGATGGGAATTGAATCAACCACGCCATCAACCGGATATCCGAATAAAGCCCAAAAAGCAGCCTGCACTCCAATTACCAAAGTGCAGGCTGCTTTTTTCATTCACGCCGTCAGCTCAACAGCAGCGAATCATCGCTCACTTTTTCGCCGCGCGTTTTTTCAAACATATCCAGCAAATCACGCACGCCCATGTTCTGGCGCTGGCTGCCCGACACGTCCAGCACCACCTGCCCTTGGTGCAGCATCACCGTGCGGCTGCCGTGCTCCAACGCCTGCTGCATGGAATGCGTCACCATCATCGCCGTGAGTTTGCCTTCGGTAATGATTTTGTCGGTCAGCTCCAGCACGAAGGCGGCGGTTTTCGGGTCAAGCGCGGCGGTGTGTTCGTCCAACAGCAGGATTTTGCTCGGCTGCAAACTCGCCATCAAAAGGCTCACCGCCTGCCGCTGGCCGCCCGAAAGCAGGCCCATGCGGTCGGTCAGACGGTTTTCCAAACCCAGTTTCAGCACCGACAGCTTTTCGCGGAAAAACTCGCGGTTGGCTTTGTTCAGCGCGCTTTTCAGGCCGCGCCCCTGCCCGCGTTTGTAGGCCAGCGCCATGTTTTCTTCAATGCTCAAATTGGCGCAGGTACCCGCCATCGGGTCTTGGAACACGCGCGCCACCAAGCCCGCACGGCGGTGTGCAGGCTGCTTGGTCACATCGGTGCCGTCAATGCGGATATTGCCCGAATCCACCATAATATCGCCGCTGATGGCGTTCAAAAACGTGGATTTCCCCGCGCCGTTGCTGCCGATGACGGTGACAAATTCACCGTCCCGAATGTGCAGGCTCATGCCGCGCAAGGCTGGATTTTCAATCGGCGTGCCTGCATTGAAGGTCAGGCGCAGGTTTTCTGCTTTCATCATGGCCGGGCACTCCTTTGCTTAAGTTTGGCTTTTATTTTGGGCAACATCATCACGCACACCACCAAAACCGATGTGATTAAATTCAAATCTTGGGTTTTCAGCCCCAAGCCGGACAAGGTTTCGCTGCCCATCGCCACCATGATGAACAATCGGTACACAATCGAGCCGATAATCACCGACAACGTAATCACCCACATTTTTTTGCTGGGCAGCAAAGCCTCGCCCAAAATCACCGCCGCCAAGCCGAATACAATCGTGCCCAAGCCCGCGCTCACGTCCGCGCCGCCCGCCACTTGGGCGAACAAAGCCCCCGCCATCGCGATTAAGCCGTTGGAAAACGCCATGCCCAGCACCACCATGAAATTGGTGGAAATGCCCTGCGCGCGCGCCATGCGCGGATTGGCACCGGTGGCACGCATGGCCAGGCCGGTTTCGGTGCTGAAAAACCAGTTCAGTACGAATTTGACCAACAGCGTTATCAGCAGCAGTACGGCGGCATTCTGCCACATACCGCTGCCCAAAACAGGCGTAAACAAATCAAAAACGGTTTTTTCGCCCAGCAGCGATACATTGGGTGCATCGCCAATCCGCAAATTGATGGAATACAGCGCGGTCATCACGATAATGCCCGCCAACAGCTGCAAAATGCCGAGTTTCACATGCAGCCACGCCGTCAGCACCCCTGCTGCCGCACCCGCAGCAAAGCCGATGCCGATGGCCAAAACGGGATGGATACCCGCCGTCATGGCCACGGCACAAGCAAACGCGCCCAACGGAAAACTGCCGTCGGCGGTTAAGTCGGGAAAATCAAGCACACGGAATGACAGCAACACGCCCAATGCCACCAGGGCATAGATCAAACCGGTTTCAAATGTGCCAAAAAGGGCAAGCAAAGACATCTTATACCTTTAATTTATATCAATACGTTTTTGAATGATTCAAAAAAGTGCAGGCTGCTTTTGCATTACCGGCGGCGCGCAAAAGCAGCCTGCACTTCCAAAAAACACCACAGGTTATTCGGTTACCTGCGTTGCCGTTTTCAGCAACTCGTCCGGAATCGTAATACCCTGTTCGCGGGCATGTTTCGGGCTCAGGTACAAATCAAACTTGCTCATGCGTTGCGACGGAATGCTACCCGCCGTCTCGCCGCGCAGAATACGCGCAATGATTTTGCCCGCCTCCACGCCGATATCGTGGTAATTCACACCCAGAACCGCCGCCGCGCCGCGCGCAAACGAACCCGTGTCCGAAGCTACCAGCGGCACTTTGATTTCGGTCGCCGCTTTATACATCGACTCATACGATGCCACAACGTTGTTATCCAAAGACGTATAAATCAACTGCGCTTTGCCGCCCAAGCTGCGGGCTGCGGGCAAAATATCGGTCGTACGCTGCGCCGCCACCGGCACCAAGTTGATATTTTGTTTGGACAACGCGGTTTTCAGCTGCTCCAAAACCACAGTGGAATTGATTTCGCCGGGGCTGTACACATAACCCACGTTTTTCAGATTCGGCACCAGTTTACGCATCAAATCAATTTGCGGTTCCAGCGGCAGCAAATCGGACACGCCTGTAATATTAGTGTTCGACGCTTCCCAAGAAGGCACCAGTTTGGCCGCCACAGGGTCGGTAACCGCAGCATACACAATCGGAATATTTTTGCTCGCCGCCGCCATCGCCTGCGCGCTCGGCGTTGAAATGGCCAGAACCACATCAGGCTTGTCGCCCGCAAATTTTTTTGCAATTTGCGTTGCCGTTGCCGGATTGCCCTGCGCCGACTGGAATTCGATAATGATGTTTTTGCCCTCTTCAAAGCCCTCGGCCTTCAGCTGCTCAATCGCGCCGGCACGCACGCCATCCAACGCAGGGTGCTCCACAATGGCGGTCACTGCAATACGTTTTGCGCCCGAAGCAGCCGCAACACCGGCATTTCCGGCAGCCGCCGAAGCACTGCCATCGGCAGATTGCTGGTTGCAGGCTGCCAACACTGCGGCGGCCATCAAGCTCAATAAAGCGGTACGACGTGTCAACATCTTTCATCTACTCCTATTGCTGATGAAATATTCGTTAAAAAATATAGTAAATTTTAAAAAAGCGTCATCATATACAAAATACACTGTTTTGTGTATGGCTTACCTGCCCAAAACATCCTAATAAATTAAAATTTAATCATCCAAATCTTAAAAATAAAGCGATTTTATTCCTTAATAATACAAAAAAACACGAAAAAATGCGAATAAAGTAAATAGCCATGCAGTAAAAATTCTTGTTATACCCGTATGCATTTATCTATGGCGGCGATAGATACTTCTTTTAAAAAATCAACTTTTTGTCCAATTTTTATCTTTTTTTGTTTTGTATTCACTAAAATTAAACAAAATACTTGTCAATTTGTCCAAATTTAATCATAATCGCGTCAAACAAATTATTGATTGGACAAAACCGCTATGCAGCTAGACATCGACCGCTTAATCGCCTATTTCGGCGGCGTAAATGCCCTTGCCGAAGCACTGAAACAACAAGACCCCGAACACGCCGCCAGCACGGCCGCCATTTACAAATGGCGCACGCGCGGCTCTTTGCCTTTGGCACAGTTGCAGAAATTGACCGCTCTGGCACAGGCACAGGGGCGGCCTTTGGATTTGAACGCCTTTATCCACCAACAAGCAGAATTGGAAAAAAACACCATGAACACAAATCACCGCGTCATCATATTCGACACCACCATGCGCGACGGCGAACAGTCGCCCGGCGCCTCCATGACCAAAGAAGAAAAGCTGCGTTTGGCGCGCCAGTTGGAAAAACTGGGTGTGGACGTGATTGAAGCGGGTTTTGCCGCTGCCAGCGAAGGCGACTGGGAAGCCGTGCACGAAATCGCCAAAACCGTAAAAAATTCCACCGTCTGCTCGCTATGCCGCGCGGTGGAAAACGACATCCGCAAAGCCGGCGAAGCGCTTGCACCCGCGCCCAAACGCCGCATCCACACCTTCATCGCCACCAGCCCCATCCACATGGAGCACAAGCTGAAAATGAAGCCGAAGCAAGTGGTGGAAGCTGCGGTGAAAGCGGTGAAAATCGCCAAAGAATATACCGATGACGTGGAATTTTCCGCCGAAGACGCCGTGCGTTCCGAACACGATTTTCTGGTGGAGATTTTCACGGCCGTTATCGAAGCGGGCGCCACCACCATCAACATTCCCGATACCGTGGGCTATTCGATTCCCTCTGCGTGGTATGAACGCATCCGCGCCATCATCAACAGCGTGCCCAACAGCGGTAAAGTCATCTGGTCGAGCCACTGCCACAACGATTTGGGCATGGCGGTGGCAAACTCGCTGGCGGCGATTCAGGCGGGCGCGCGTCAAATTGAATGCACCATCAACGGCTTGGGCGAGCGCGCGGGTAATGCCAGCTTGGAAGAAATCGTGATGGCGCTGAAAGTGCGGCATGATTTGTTCGGCTTGGAAACCGGTGTCGATACCGCGCAAATCGTGCCGACTTCCAAACTGGTGTCCACGATTACGGGCTATCCCGTACAGCCGAACAAGGCGATTGTGGGCGCGAATGCCTTCTCGCACGAAAGCGGCATCCACCAAGACGGCGTGCTGAAACACCGCGAAACCTATGAAATCATGTCTGCCGAAAGTGTGGGCTGGTCGGCCAACCGCCTGACTTTGGGCAAACTCTCTGGCCGAAATGCCTTCAAAACCAAATTGCAGGAATTGGGCATCGAATTGGACAGCGAAGAAGCATTGAATGCCGCATTTGCCCGCTTTAAAGAGCTGGCGGACAAAAAACGTGAAATCTTTGACGAAGACCTGCACGCGCTGGTATCGGACGAAATGTCTAATTTGGAAGACCGCTACAAATTCGTTTCGCAACATATTGTTACCGAAACGGGTGAAGAACCGCGCGCACAAATCGTATTCAGCGTGGACGGCGTGGAAAAACGTGCCGAAGCATCGGGTTCCGGCCCTGTGGATGCGATTTTCAAAGCCATCGAAAGCGTGGCGCAATCGAGCGCGACCTTGCAGATTTATTCGGTGAACGCGGTAACGCAGGGCACTGAAAGCCAGGGCGAAACCACCGTGCGCCTATCCAAAAACGGCAAAGTGGTGAACGGTCAAGGCGCGGATACCGACATATTGGTGGCCACGGCGAAGGCATATTTGTCGGCCTTGTCCAAACTGGAAAGCGGCGCGGTGCGTATTAAGGCGCAGGGCAACGTGTAACACGGCGGCACGAACGGCAAAAAAGCAGCCTGCACTTCGATTTTGAAAGTGCAGGCTGCTTTTTCATCACTCGGCTAACCGCCCGTTGCCTTGCGGATTTCCTGTCGCATTTTGTCCAAAAAACGCCCCTGCCGCACGGCCTGCGCCGCCTGCTCGTATTGCTCTGCGGCAAAATATCCGCGCAGTTGCCCGTAAAGCTGCTGCTGTTCGCGGGTGATTTCTTCGTCCAACCGTGCCATGGCGGCCTCGTCGCGGACAGCCTGCGCGTCCATCAGGGCTTCGCGCCACTGCATTTGCTGCATTAAAAATTCGGGCGGGAACTGCGTGTGTTCGGGTGCGTCGGCATCAATGCCCTGCATGTGCAACAGTTCTGCCGCGCGGTTCAGCGGGTGCGACAAACACTCATAGGCCTGATTGAGCGCGGCGGTCATCATCACCGCCTGCTTTTGCTCGAATGCGCTGGCGGCGGCGAAACGGTCGGGGTGGAACTGCGCGGCCAAGGCGCGGTATTGTTGGGACAGCTGTTCTTCGTCCACGTCAAACTGCGGTACCAATTGAAAAAGCTGGAAAGCACGGGACATGATAACTCCTTGATATGTATGTATTTCTATTGTATTTTCAGGGTGCAGGCTGCTTTTTTCATGCTGCAAAAGCAGCCTGCACTTCCCAAATGCGTTCTGCAAAATTATACCGCAAGACCTATGCAGGCTGCTTTCGATTTATAATACGCCCATTCATCCACCCTTATGAAAGCCCGTTATGTCCATGAAGCCCATCCTCACCGCCGAACAATTAACCGCCCTGTGGCAACGCCGCGCCGCCACCCGTGCCTACGACCCCGCCAAAAAAATCCCCGATTCGGATTTCGAAGCCGTTTTGCAGGCAGGACGCTTATCGCCCAGCTCCGTCGGCAGCGAACCTTAGCAATTTCTGGTGGTGCAGAACCGCGAATTGCGCGCCCAACTCAAACCCGTGTCTTGGGGCATGGCGACACAAGTGGACGATGCCAGCCATCTGGTCGTGATTCTGGCAAAGAAAAACGCACGCTACGATTCCCCGTTTTTTGACGACATCATCACACGGCGCGGCTTTACCGGCGAAGCGGCGGAAGCGGCGCGCGCCAAATACGCCCATTTCCAAATCCACGACGCAGACATTCTGGCCAGCGAACGCAGCGTGTTCGACTGGGCGTGCAAACAAACTTATATCGCCATGGCCAACATGATGACGGCCGCCGCCGCATTGGGCATCGACTCCTGCCCGATTGAAGGCTTCGATTATGCGGAAGTCAATCGCATTTTGGCCGGTGCAGGCTGCTTTGACGCACAAGAATGGGGCGTGTCCGTCATGCTCACCTTCGGCTACCGCGCCGCCAACATCAAACCCAAATCGCGCAAACCCATGGAAGAAGTGGTGTGCTGGATACGCTAGCCGTTTTGTCCGCCGCGCCCATTCGCTATATAATGCCTTCTTTGCCTACACCGCGCTACACCATGAAAAGCCAATTCCAACACATCGGACTGATAACACGCCCCGACACGCCCAATATCGCCAACGTGATTGCCGAACTGTCGGTCTTTCTGCTGCAACAGCAGTTAAACGTGTATGTCGATGAACAATACGCGCAACAAGCCGAACAGCGACTGCCCGCAGGCTGCCAAATCAGCAGCGATTTGGGCAGGCAGTGCGATTTGATTCTGGTGCTCGGCGGCGACGGCACGTTTCTGGCGGCCGCACGCCAAGCCGCGCCGTACCGCGTACCGCTCATCGGCATTAACCAAGGGCATTTGGGCTTTTTAACGCAGGTAACGCGCGAAAACATGTTCCCCGAACTGGCCAGCATGCTCACCGGCAAATATCTGGCGGACGAATGCCTGGTGCTGGAAGCCATCGTATCGCGCGACGGCGAAACCATCCATCAGGCGCTGGCATTAAACGATGTGGTGCTGTCGCGCGGCGGCACGGGGCAAATGATTGAATTTGAAGTGTTTGTGAACGGCGAATTCGTTTATACCCAACGTTCGGACGGCCTCATCGTCTCCACGCCCACCGGCTCCACCGCCTATTCGCTGGCCGCCGGCGGCCCCATTCTGCAAACCACATTGCGCGCCTTCACCCTCGTCCCCATCTGCCCGCAATCCATGACCAACCGCCCCATTGTCATTTCCGACAATTTCGAAATCAAAATCCTCATCACCAAATCCCGCGACGCGCGCCTGCATTACGACGGCCAATCGTTTGTCGATATGCAGAGCAAAGACATCATCACCCTGCGCCGCTACCACCACCACTTGCGCGTGCTGCACCCCACGCATTACCAATACTACAAAACCCTGCGCCAAAAACTGCACTGGGGCGAGCAACTGATTTAATATAGTGGATTAAAATTGCAATGATACGTCGTTGGCTCGCCTTGACGTACTATTTGTACGCCTTGCGGCTCGCCGCCTTGTCTCATTTTTATTTTAATCCACTATAAAACCCACCGCATCCGTCCATACAACAAAAAGCAGCCTGCACTTTGAAAAACACAAGTGCAGGCTGCTTTTACGAACGCGGATGATATTGCTCCACCACCTGTTTCAGCCGCGCATTGGCCACGTGCGTGTAAATCTCCGTGGTCGTCAAACTTTCGTGTCCCAGCAGCAGCTGCACCACCCGCAAATCCGCGCCGTGATTGACCAGATGCGTGGCAAACGCGTGACGCAGGCCGTGCGGCGACAGTGCGGGCAGCCCGACCTGCTGCGCGTATTTCGCCACCACCTGCCAGGCCAGTTGCCGCGAAATCCCCACTTTCTTTTGCGACACAAAGACAAACGCGCACGCCTGCCCTTTCAGCAGCTCCGGGCGCGCGGTGTGCAGATAGCGTTCCAGCCAGTCCGCCGCCACCTCGCCCAGCGGCACGATGCGCTGCTTGTTGCCCTTGCCGATGGTATTGACCATGCCGCGCGTCAAATCCAGTTCGTTCAGCGACAGTTTCACCGCCTCGCTCACGCGCAATCCGGTGGCATACATCAGTTCCAACAAGGCCTTATCGCGCAAACCGTGCGGCGTGTCCGTGTCGGGGGCGGCGAGCAGCGCGTCGATTTGCGCTTCGCTCACGGGCTGCGGCAGGCTGCGCGGTATTTTGGCGGCCTTCAAATCGTGGCTGGGATTGTCGTACCGCTGCTGCGTATCATTCAGATATTGATACCATTTTTTCACGGCGGACAAGGTGCGCGACTGGGTGCTTGGCTGTTCGTCGGCGGCATAAACCGCATCGGCAAGCTGGCGGCTGTCGGCGTGCTGCCAATCGGTTTGCGCGGCGGCCAGGCGTTCGGCCACTTTGTGCAAATCGTGGCGGTAGGCTTCCAGCGTGTTGTGCGCGAGCCGCTCTTGCAGCCACAGGTGTTCAAGGAATCGGTCGATGTCGGGCATGATGGATGGGAAACTGTGCGGTGAATGGGGTGCAGGCTGCTTTGACACGGGGAAAAGCAGCCTGCACGTTGTGTCAGCGGCTATTGTTCGCCGTGCGTCCGTTTGGCATTGCGCGGCATTGTATAGTGGATTCAAATAAAAATGAGACAAGGCGTACAAATAGTACGTCAAGGCGAGCCAACGCCGTATCATTACGATTTTAATCCACTATACCGCAAAAAAGCAGCCTGCACTTTGAACACGCGTCGTCAAAGTGTAGGCTGCTTTGGGTTAAATACCGATACGCAAATTATTCGGCACGGCGGTATGCGGCGTCCGCTTCGTCAAAACGTTGCTGCACGGCGGTGCTTGGCGCTTTGTCCAGCAGCGATACGATGACCACGGCCAATCCGCAGGCGATGAAGCCCGGAATCATTTCATACACGTTTTTTAGCCAGGACGCACTGTCTTTGAACATCGGGCCCCATGCAATCACCACCACTGCGCCGGCGATCATACCGGCCAATGCGCCTTTGGCGGTCATGCGTTTCCACAGCAGCGACAGAATCACCACCGGGCCGAAGGCCGCGCCGAAGCCCGCCCATGCGTTCGCCACCAAGCCCAGCACTTCGCTTTCAGGGTTATAGGCAATGACGATGGAAATCACGGCAATCAGCAATACCATCATGCGGCCGAGCCACACCAGTTCTTTTTGCGATGCGTTCGGGCGGAAGAAGCCTTTGTAGAAGTCTTCGGTGATGGCGCTGGAACACAGCAGCAGTTGGCAGGACAAGGTGGACATCACCGCCGCCAAAATGGCCGACAGGATAATGCCGACAATCCAAGGATTGAACAGCAATGTGGTCAGGGCGATGAAGATACGCTCTTTTTTACCCGCCAACGCGCCCACATCGGCAGGGTTCGCGCCGAAATAGGCAATGCCGAAATAGCCCACAGCCACCGCGCCGCCCAAGCACAAAATCATCCACGTCATGCCGATACGGCGCGCGCTGTGCAGCGATTTCACGCTTTCCGCAGCCATGAAACGCGCCAAAATGTGTGGCTGGCCGAAGTAGCCCAAGCCCCATGCGGCGGCGGATATGGCGGCCAACCAGCCTGCACTTTTCTCAGGGAAAAGCTGGCTGTATTGCACGCCGCTTTGAGTGGCGGCCTGCGCAATGGCGGCATTCATTTCCGCTGCACCGCCCAATGCCAGATACACCATCACCGGTGCCAAAATCAGCGCAAAAATCATCAGCGAAGCTTGCAGCGTGTCCGTCCAACTCACGGCCAAAAAGCCGCCGATAAACGTGTAAATGATGGTGGCGCCCGCGCCCAGCCACATGGCGGTTTCGTAGCTCATGCCTTCAAACAGGCTTTGGAACAGCCGCGCACCCGCCACAATGCCGGAAGCGCAATAAATGGTGAAGAAAAACAAAATGATGGCGGCGGAAACCACTTTCATCAGTTTGCCGTGTTCGCCGAAACGGTGCGCGAAATATTCGGGCAGCGTCAAAGCGTTGTTGTTCAATTCGGTGTGCACGCGCAACCGGCCGGACACCAGCAGCCAGTTGAAATACGCGCCGATGGTCAGGCCGATGGCAATCCATGCCTCAATCAGGCCGGAAGCGTAAATCGCACCGGGCAGGCCCATCAGCAGCCAGCCCGACATATCGGACGCGCCTGCCGACATGGCGGTAACGAACGCGCCCAAGCTTCGGCCGCCCAAAATATAATCATCAAAATTACGCGTGGAAAAATAGGCGAAAAAACCGATGCCCAAAACGGCCACCAGATATAGCCCGAACGTGATATAGACTGGATTCATGTTGAAAACTCTCTCATTTAATATTTTTCTTCTTAGCAAAAGCAGCCTGCACTCAGCCGGCGTTTTTGCTGCATAACCCTGCGGGCTGATGGAATTTAACCTAACTTGACAAATCTCGTCAATATTTTGACGTTCGCAAACAAATTACTTTTACAGGCGGCAATGCTACAATCGCGTTTTTCAACCCGAAAAGCAGCCTGCACCCCGTGCGAAACCACCCGCCATGAACGCTTCCGCCCTTGCCATCATCGCCCCCACCGCCAGCGGCAAAACCGCGCTTTCCCTGCGCATCGCCGCCGAAGTCCCCTGCGAAATCATCAGCTTGGACAGCGCGTTGGTGTATCGGGACATGGACATCGGCACGGCAAAGCCCAGCACTGCGGAGCAGGCTGCCGTGCCGCACCACCTCATCGACATCATCACGCCGATGGAAAGCTATAGCGCGGCGGATTTTGTGGGCAACTGCGTGCGGCTGGCCGGTGAAATCCGCGCGCGCGGCAGGCTGCCGCTGATTGTGGGCGGCACCATGATGTATTACCACGCGCTCACACAAGGGCTGAACGAACTGCCCGAAGCCGATGCCGCCGTCCGCGCCGAACTGCAACGGCAAAAGCAGCAGCACGGCCTTCACAGCCTTTACGAGCAACTGCAACGTGCCGACCCGGAAACCGCCGCACGTCTGCCGCCCAGCGACAGCCAGCGCATCGAACGCGCACTGGAAGTGTTCCTGCTCACCGGCAAACCGCTGTCGCAGCATATCCGCGCCGCCCAAAGCACCCCTGCCCTGCCGCTGCACACCATTGCGCTGATTCCCGAAGACCGCAGCCGCCTGCACGCGCAAATCAACCGCCGCTTCGAACAAATGCTGGACAACGGTTTTGTGGACGAAGTGCGCCGTTTGCAGCAAAAATACCCCGATTTATTGCCCGACGGCACCGCTATGCGCTGCGTGGGCTACCGCCAAGTGTGGCAACATCTGGACGGACAAATCAACGAAAGCGAACTCGTGGCACAAGGGCAGGCCGCCACGCGCCAACTGGCCAAACGCCAGCTCACCTGGCTGCGCAAACTGCCGGCCGATGCCGTATTCGACCCGTTCGGCGCGCCGGACTATGTGCAGGCTGCCTGCGAAACCGCCCAAACCCTTTATTCATCAATCAAATCCGCATCATGAACCACACCCCCGCCCCCTTGAAACGCCGCCTGACCGCCCTGCTCTACGAATCGCTGCTGGTGGGCGCCGTCACCATGTTGGCCGGCGCACTGGCCGGCGGCTGCACCACGCTCATGCAGCAATTCGCCCCAGTGCTGCTGCCCGTGTCGTCCTGGCTCACGGTCAGCCTGCTATTGGGCGCATGGTGGCTGTATTTCCGGCTCAACTGGGTGCGCGAAAAGCAAACCCTGCCCATGCGCGTATGGCACATCGGCCTGGCGGACGCAAAAAGCAGCCTGCACCCCGCGCCGCGCCAACTGCTGTATCGCTTTTTATGGGCGTGCGTATTCATCGTCTTCGTGCCGCTGCTGGTTTATGCCGCCTGCCGCCATTTCGGCCTGACGCAAAAAAATGCAGGCTGCCTTGCCCTGTTTTGGTGGATACTGCCGTGGGGTTTCGCCTTGTTCCACCCGCGCCGCCAGTTTTTATACGACTATCTGGCCGGCACGGAATTGATTGATTTGCGCGAACAGAAAAAATAAACGGCAAAAAGCAGCCTGCACTCCAAAATTCAGAGTGCAGGCTGCTTTTTTATTGCCCATTTAATCCGATTTATGCCTTCGCCGCACGGCGGTTGCGTCTGCCGAAATAGACAAAGCCGATAACGCCCAAAACAATCATCGGCACGCTGAGCCACTGCCCGCGCGACAATCCCATGAACAAATCCAAATGTGCATCGGGCTGGCGCGCATATTCGGCAATGAAGCGGAACAGGCCGTAGCCACCCAAAAACACCATGGACACCTGCCCTTCGGGGCGCGGTTTGGCGGAGAACCACCACACGATGAAAAAGAGCGTCATGCCTTCGAGCGCGAATTGGTACAGCTGCGACGGGTGGCGCGGCAGTGCGCCGTATTGCAGCAGCCATTCGGCGTATTGCGGATTGGCGTGCGCCAATGCGGCATCGACACTTTTGGCCTGCGGGAAACCCATCGCCCAGAAATGGGCAGGGTCGGTAATCCGCCCCCACAGTTCGCCGTTGATGAAGTTGCCGATGCGGCCGGATGCCAGCCCTGTGGGCACGAGCGGGGCAATGAAATCCATCACCTGCCAAAAGCGCAGGCCGCGTTTCTTGGCAAACAGGAACATGGCGAACAACACGCCCAAAAAGCCGCCGTGAAACGACATACCACCTTCCCACACTTTGAACATATCCAGCGGGTTGGCCAGATAGGCGCTGAAATTGTAAAACAGGATATAGCCGATGCGGCCGCCCAAAATCACACCCAGCACGCCCCAGGTCAGCAGGTCGTCCAGCATTTCGTTGGTGAACGGGGTGCCGCCTTTTTTGATGCGGCGGCGGCCGAGCCAGATAAACAGGATGAAGCCGACAATATAGCTCAGGGCGTACCAGCGGATGGCAACGGGGCCGAATGAAAATACGTTGGGGTTGAATTGTGGATGAATCAGCATAATGGCAGTCGGAAAATCGTCAATCAATCATTGGAAGGCGGCATTATAGCGTATTCGCAAAGTGCAGGCTGCTTTTCTGCCACCGAAAGGCGCATATCGTGTACAATACGCGCGTTTTTCACTACGCGCCCTCCCGTGGGCCCTGATTTTTTATGGACGACCTTCCCAGTTGGTTCATCACACATCCCGCACCACACATCTAAAACCTGCCTGAATGCGCCTCCTGCTGCATAGGCAGGCGGAGTATTTATGGAACATCAACAACCGCTAGAAGAAGCCAAACGCACCAGCCTGCACATTGAGCAGATTCACAAACTCTCCACGCAGCTGCTGCCGTTTTATCACCTCATCACCCCCGAAAACACGCTGGAAGAGCCGCGAATCAACGCGCAACTGCAAATGCTGGTCGGCATCCTGCACGAACTGCACCCCGCAGACGTTGCCACCGTATTGGAAAACCTGCCGCCCAAAGAACGTGTTTTGGTGTGGAAACTCGCCATTCCCGAAGAAGACGGCGACGTATTGCTGGAAGTGTCCGACGCCGTGCGCGAAAGCCTTATCGAAAGCATGGACACGCAAGAACTCGTGGCCGCCGTGGAAGACATGGACGCGGACGATTTGGCCGATTTGGCGGACGATTTGCCGGCCAACGTGGTCAGCGAAGTGCTGAAAGACCGCGACGAAGAAGAACGCGCCCAAGTGCAGGCTGCCATGTCGTACGACGACAACCAGGTCGGCGCCGTCATGGACTTTGAAACCGTCAGCATCCGTGCCGACGTCTCCTGCGAAGTCGTGCTGCGCTACCTGCGCCGCTTCGACAGCCTACCCGACCACACCGACAAAATCTTCGTGGTGGACGAAAACGACGTTTTGCAAGGCGTGCTGCCCATCCGCAAACTGCTGGTTTCCGACCCCGAAGCCGAAGTAGGCAGCCTGATGGCGCGCGACATCGTCACCTTCCATCCGCACGACGATGTGGAAGATGCCGCCGGCGCGTTCGAGCGTTACGACTTGGTGACCGCGCCCGTGGTCGATGAAAACAACAAACTCATCGGCCGGCTGACGGTGGACGAAATGGTGGACGTGATCCGCGAAGAAAGCGAAGCCGACATGCGGAACATGGCCGGTTTGAGCGAAGAAGAAGACCTGTTCGCCCCCGTGTGGGATTCGGTGAAAAACCGCTGGATTTGGCTGGCCGTCAATTTGTTTACTGCCCTCGTGGCCAGCCGCGTCATCGGCGCGTTCGAATCCTCCATTTCCCAAATCGTCGCGCTGGCCGCGCTCATGCCGATTGTGGCGGGCATCGGCGGCAATTCGGGCAACCAAACCATCACCATGATTGTCCGCGCCATGGCCAATACGCAGATTTCCAAATTGCAGGCCTGGCGGCTGTTGCGCAAAGAAATCGGCGTGGCGCTGATTAACGGCATTATCTGGGGCAGCGTGATGGGCGTGATTTCATGGCTGCTGTACCGCAACATCGGCATCGGGCTGGTGATGGTGGCCGCCATGACGCTCAACCTGTTACTGGCCGCCATTCTGGGCGTGATGATTCCCGTGCTGATGGAAAAATTCGGCCGCGACCCCGCCTTGGGCAGCTCCGTGCTGATTACCGCAGTCACCGATTCCGGCGGCTTCCTGATTTTCCTGGGATTGGCGACACTATTTTTATTGTAAACACGCGCCATTTTTGCGACACCTTGCCGCACGCCTGCCCATTTATGCGCCCGATAGGGTGAAATAATGTTAGAATGCGGCGGATTAAATTCATTTCCCAACACCATTATGTCGTACCAACAAGCCAATATCCCCCTGCCCGAATCCCTTGCCGAAGCCTATTCGGACGCGCTGATGGAACACGGCGCGCTGTCCAGCGCCATTGAAGACGCGTTTGCCGGCACCGACGACGAGCAGCCGATTTTCGGCGAACCCGATATGCCGCTGCACCAAGTGTGGCAGCAAAGCCGCATCATCGCCCTGTTCGACGATCAAACCGATGTGCAGGCTGCTTTGGCGGCGGCAGCCAAGGCAACAGGCATCGCCATGCCCGAATACACAATGGAAAGACTGGCGGAACAAGACTGGGTGCGGCTGACACAATCGCAGTTCGACCCGATTCGGATTTCCGAACGGCTGTGGATTACGCCCACATGGCACGAAGCCCCCGACGAAACCGCCATCAACCTGCGGCTCGACCCCGGTTTGGCATTCGGCACAGGCAGCCACCCCACCACGCATTTGTGCCTGCAATGGCTGGACCGCCACCTGCAGCACGGCGAAAGCGTGTTGGACTACGGCTGCGGCTCCGGCATCCTGACCATTGCCGCGCTGAAACTGGGCGCAGGCAGCGGCACGGGCGTGGACATCGACCCGCAGGCCATCAAATCCAGCTGCGACAATGCCGCACAAAACGAAGTGCAGGCTGCTTTTTACCTGCCCGAACAACTGCCCGCAGAACAATACGATGTTGTGGTGGCCAATATTCTGGCCAACCCGTTGCGCATGCTGGGCGAAATGCTGGCCGGCCGCACCAAAACCGGCGGACGCATCGTGCTGTCGGGCATTCTGGCCGAGCAAGTGGAAGAAATGAGTGCGATTTACGCACAATGGTTTGAACTGTCGCCCGCGCAACTGGAGCAGGGCTGGGCATGCTTGAGCGGCGTGAAGAAAGCTGTGTAAGCCGCCGCAGAATCAAAGAGATCGTATTGTATGAGCCAAATCAAAGTTAATTGTCCGGAGTGCCACAAATCGGTCACGCTGGAAACGGAAATACTGCAACAAAACGACGGCAAAGCCGTTTGTTCGCACTGTTTCCACATTTTCAAGCTGGTGAAAAAAGCACCGAAAACCGCCGCAGGCAAAAAGCAGCCTGCAACCGCAGCCGCCAAAGGCAAAAACGGCAAACCGGCCAAAGATAGCAAAACCGCCGAACCGAAACTGGCCAAAACCGTGAAAGCCATGAGTTCGCAAACCCGCACGCAACAGCAACAGCCGCTGCATTACCGCGAACCCAAAGCCCGCAGCGCGAAACCCATGTTTGCAGAAGTGCCGCAAAATCCAAGCCCCACCGTGTTCAACCTGCTGGACAGGGATTCGGTCAGTGCGCAACTGCCGCAGATTTCGCTGCAACCCGGGCTGGGCACTGCTTCGGCACGCACCGCCATGAACCACGACGCACAGAAAAACAACATCACCATCCACACCGACAGCCTGGTCTTCACGCTGGTGGGCGATAACAACACCGGCGCGCCCGCACCCGCCGCCGTATCGCACGGCACACTGCCCGGCGCAGTCACCCCGGGCGGCGTGCCCCCCGCACCCACCCTGCCCCTTGCCGTATCGGCAGAATACGAAATCAACTGGATTGTCGCCTCACTCGCCGCCATGGCCGTGCTGATTATGCAGTTGTTTTACTGGATGCTGGTCGGCAATTAAACCCGATATCAAGCAAAACGCGGATTTATCCTATGTGGTCAAGCCGCGTTTTTTTATGACCGTCCCCGTGCAGGCTGCTTTTTCATGAACCCTTTCTTCACCCAAGCCTTCCGCGAAGCCGCACCCTATATCCACTACCTGCGCGGCAAAACGCTGGTCATCGGCCTTTCCTCCACCCTGCTCGCGCCCGACGTGCTGCCCAATCTGGCCGCCGATTTGAACCTGATGGCCGCGCTGGGCATCCGTTTGGTGCTCGTGTACGATGCCGACGCGCAAATCGCCGCATTGTGCCGCCAGGCAGGATACGAACCGCAACACCACAACGGCCGCGCCGTGTGCAGCGAAACCCTGCTGCGCTATGCCAAACAAGCCTGCGGAGAGATTCAGTTCGATGTGCAGGCTGCTTTGTCGCTGGGATTCGCACATTCACCGCAACGCACGCCGCGCCTGCACATCGGCTCGGGCAACTTCGTGTTCGCACAGCCGATGGGCGTTATCGGCGGCATCGACATGGCATACGCCGGCGTGGTGCGCAAAATGGACGGCGCCGCAATCGAACACGCGCTGGACAATGGCGCCGTGGTGCTGATTCCGCCGCTGGCCGTGTCCGCCGCCGGGCAGGTGTACCAACTCTGTATGCAGGAAATCGCGCAGGCAGCCGCCCTGTCCGTGCGCGCCAAAAAACTAGTTTTCCTGATTGACGAAGACGGCATTGTCAATACGGAAGGCACGCTGTTTTCCGAGCTCACCGCCGAACAAGCGCGCAACCTGTGCCGCGACGGGCAAATTCCCGCCGCGCAGCAAACCCTGCTCGCCACCGCCATCGACACGGTCGAACAAGGTATATCGCGCGTGCAGATTTTATCCGGTCGGCAAAACGGCGCGCTGCTGGGCGAACTGTTCACCCGCAACGGCGCAGGCACCACCATCGCCCAAACGCCGTTCGTCCGCATCCGCGCCGCGCACACCGACGACATCGCCGATTTGGCCGCGCTCATCGAACCTTTGGCGGAACAAGGCATCCTGCTGCCGCGCAGCCGCGATTATTTCGCCCAACACGTCCACCGTTTTTACCTGCTGGAACACGACCGCCAGATTTACGGCTGCGCCGAACTGAAAACCTTTGACGATGCGCCGACCGATGCCGAACTGGGCTGCCTTGCCGTATCACCGAACGCGCGCGACGGCGGCTGCGGCGAACTGCTGCTGGCCCACTTGGTGCGCGAAGCCAAATCGCAAGGCAAAACACGCCTGTTCGCCCTCTCCACCCGCGCGGCAGACTGGTTCACGGAACGCGGCTTCCAGCCCGCCCAAGCCGCCGATTTGCCGCCCGAACGGCAGGTGCAATACCACCGGCAGGCACGCCAATCCAAAATTTTCGTGCTGCCGCTGGATTGAAAAAGCAGCCTGCACCCCCAAAACACACCCATCCGAAGTGCAGGCTGCTTTCAAACGCCCAAAGCAGCCTGCATCCGCCAACGGAATCCCCGCCATGCCCTCTTCTTTCTCACCGCTCCACATCCCCATTCAAGGCATCAACCTGATTGAAGCCAGCGCAGGCACGGGCAAAACCTGGAACATCGCCGCCCTGTTCGCGCGGTTGGTGCTGCTGGAACAGATGCCGGTCGATAAAATCCTCGTCGTTACCTTCACCAAAGCCGCCACCGCCGAACTCAAAACACGGCTGCGCACACGGCTGAACGATGCCCTGCGCGTATTGCAAAAATACGAAGACGGCCAAGACCTTGCCGAACTCTGCCAAAAATACGCGCCCGATGCCGCCGCATTTCTGGCCGAACTGCTACAAAAAGCCATGGCAAACGAATCGCCAGAACGCTTAGTCATCCGCCTCAAAGCCGCCATCAGCCAGTTCGACCACGCCTCCATCTACACCATCCACGGCTTCTGCCAGCGCGTGTTGCAAGATTTCGCCTTTTATTGCCAAGTGCCGTTTTCACTGGAAATGGACGAAGAACAGCACCGGCAGGACTATGTGGCCGCACAAGACTACTGGCGCGCCACCGTGGCCCACGACGACACATTGGCGCAACTGGTGTACCGCCACCGCCAAACGCCGCAACACCTGGCCGCGCGCGTGCAGTCGTTTCTGGCGCGGCCATATCTGAAAACGCAGCCGGTTGGGAAGACTGCCGACTTCCTGCGCCAAGCCGAACAGGCCTACCGCCGCGCATGGCAGCACACCGCCGCGCAATGGCACAAAGTGCAGGCTGCTTTTTTGGACGAAGTCCAGCCCAAACTCCACAAAAAAAACTACGACGCGCAAAAATACGCCGATTTCTGCGCCCTTTTGGCACAACACGCCCAAGATGGTACAGAACCGCCCGCCAGCACCGTCACCCAACACACCTTCGACTCAAAAGGCGGCAACAAATTCCGTGCCGATTACCTGCTCTCCAAAATCGCCAAAGCACAGCAAGCCGGGCAAAACCGTGAAACGCTGGCCTTTTTGGAAGACACGCTGGGCGGATTGGCCGAAACCGCGCAAGCGGCGGAACGGGCAGAGCAGAACGCGCTGATCGGGCTGACGCTCGCCCTGCTGGACGACTGGCGCGTGCAGAACGAACACGGCAAACAGCAGCAAACCACGCGGCAGTTTGACGATTTGCTGCTGGACGTATTCCACGCATTGCAGGAAAACCGCACCCACGCCGCCGCCCTGTCGCAGGCGATGGCGCGGCAATGGCGTGTGGCGCTGATTGACGAATTCCAAGACACCGACCCTCTGCAATACGACATTTTCCGCCGTGCCTTCGCCGCCGAATCCGACACGCAAAAAGCAGCCTGCACCCCGGCCTGGTTCATGGTGGGCGACCCGAAACAAGCCATTTACAGCTTCCGCGGCGCAGACATCTTTGCCTATTTGGCCGCCGCCGAAAAAGCGGAACACCGCTACACACTCACCACCAACCACCGCAGCCACGCACGGCTCATCAACAGCATCGGCGCACTGTTCGCCCGCGACAAACCGTTCGCGCTGGACCACCTGCCCTACGAACCCGTGTCCGCCGGCCGCGCAGAAAAACGTCTGCCTGAACACGAACCGTCGGTGCGCATCCGCTGGCTGAACGATTTGCACGAATGCGGCGAAAAAGCCGAAGCCGCCGACACCCTGCGCCACCGCGCCGCCGACTGGTGCGCCCGCGAAATCGCCCGCTCACTGCACCTGTCGGCACAAGGACAGTTCCCTATCGGCAGCCTGCCTTTGGAGGCCGGGCAGATTGCTGTGCTCGTCCGCAGCCACAAAGACGGTGGGCTTATGCAGCGCACGCTGAAAAAATACGGCATCCAAAGCGTGTTGATGAGCCGCGAAAACCTGTTCGCGCAGGAAGAAGCCACCGCCGTGTGCGCACTGCTGGAATTCTGGCTCAAACCGCAGAAAACCGAATTGCTGGTTTATGTGCTTGCAGGCTGCCTGTTCGGTTACACGGCGGCAGACGTGCAGGCGCTGCTGGCCGATGACGCGCAGTTGGCGTATTGGACGGAATCCGCGTTGCAGGCGCAGCAGGATTGGCAGCAATGGGGCGTGTATGCCGCCATGCAGCGTTTTTTGCAGCAAAACGGCGCGATAACGCGGTTGTTGGCGCAAGGCAGCGAGCGTATGCTGACCAATATCGGCCAAATCATGGAACTTTTGGCGGCGGAAGACGAACAGGGGCGCAATGCAACCGCGTTGCAGCAATGGCTGGCGCAGGAAATCGCCCAAAGCACCCAAAGCGGCGGCGCGGAAAGCAGGCTGCTGCGTTTGGAAAGCGACGAGCATTTGGTCAAAATCGTTACCATGCACGCTGCCAAAGGTTTGCAGTATCCAATTGTGTATTGTCCGTTTGTATGGGCCGGCGGCAAGGATTCGGCAGACGAATGGCAGGTGGTGCAGCGCAGCGGCGAAAACTGGCTGCTGCACAAAACCCAGTTAGAAGACGGCGACAGGGAAAGTATGGCGCAGGCACAGCTGTCGGAAGATTTGCGGCTGCTGTATGTGGCGCTGACGCGTGCCGAAGAGCAGTTGAATCTGTATATGGCGGCCGGCAGAAGCACGCACCGCAGCGATTTTTACTATCTGCTGGATACCCCGCAGCAAGAATCGGATAAGAAAACCGTCTCGCCCTTGGCATACCGCAGATACTGGCAGGAATTCATTGCGCGGCAGGATGCGCAGAACACCGATTTCGTGCTGACGGACGAACCGCCACCACCGTTTGCCGCACCCGAACGGACGACCGCCGCCGAACATAGTGGACAGCCGCTATACCGCGCCGTGCACCTGCCGCCGCGCCGCTATGCCGTTACCCGCCACACCAGCTTCACGGCATTGACGCGCAACGTGCCGCGCCAGTCCGACACCGTGGCGGCTGAAGAACTGTTGCAGCCTGCATTGGACAGCGCGGAGCAACGCCTGCTGCCGGCCGCATCAACCGCGCAGGCACAGGAACGTTCGATGGCGGATTTCCCTGCCGGCACGGGTGTGGGCGTTTGCCTGCATTCGCTGCTGGAATATTTCCGCTTCCAACAGGCAGCCTGCACCCAGTCGGCGCGGACGGAGCGCGTGTTGGCGCAATACAGTATCGATGCCGATATATGGCTGGACACGGTGAACGATATGCTGGACAAAGTGCGCCAAACGCCGCTGATTGGCGGCAAGGCATTGTGCGATTTCCTGCCGGAGCAGCGTTTGGCGGAACTGGATTTTCTGTTTCCGGTTCGGCAGTTTGATTTGGCCGCGCTGCCGCATTGGTTGGCGGAGTCGGGTTTGGACGAGGACATTGTGCAGGCTGCTTTTTCATTGACCGCGCAACAGGTCAGCGGCTTTCTGAACGGCGCCATCGACCTCCTGCTGTGGCAGGAACCCGACACCATCATGGTGGCCGACTACAAATCCAACCGCCTGCCCAATTACGCGCCCGAATCCTTAACCCGCGCCATTGCCGAGCACCATTATTACCTGCAAGCCATGATTTACGCGATTGCCGCCGCGCGCTATTGCCAAAGCCGCAAGATTGCCGTGCGGCACATTGCCGTGCGCTACCTGTTCCTGCGCGGCATGGACGGCGAAAGCAGCACTGGCGTGTGGTCGTGGGACATACCGATGGAACACCTGCAACCCTGGCTCATTCACGGGGGCGACGCATGATACTGCCCGATTTGTATATCTGCCTCACGCCGCTGCAAGCCCTGATTGCCGCACGGTTAATCCGCCAAACGCAGCCGCAGCCTGCCGAACTGCTGATGATTTGCTACGCAGGCGCAGACAACGAAAAATTCCGCCACTATTTCCGGCAAACCCAGGCCCTGTGCCGCCGCAGCGACTATGTTGTCATTGAACACGGGCGCTGGATGCCGCCGCGCCTGCGCCGCCATATCGGCAGGAATTACCGCACCGTGCGGCTGGCGAGTGTGGACAACGACGCGGTGCAATATGTCGTCAGCCACCTGCGTTTCGAGCGGCTGGAAACGTTTGACGACGGCACGGCCAACCTTTATACCGACAGCATCCTGTACCGCAATCCGCCCATGAGCGCGTTCCGCAAACTGCGCCGCGCCCTACAAGGCATCCGCTACCAAACCGAAGACTTGCGCCGCCTGTCGCAATGCCACTACACGCTGTATCCCGAACGGCCGAACATTGCCGTGCCCACCGTGCCACTGGCTTTATGGCAGGACAATACGCCCCGCCGCGCCGATACTGATATAAACGAAGTAAACGAAAGCAGCCTGCACCCCTTCAAAATCCTGCTCGGCCAGCCTCTGTTCGACCGCGCCGAAGACAATATCGCCCTATTTGCCCGTTTGCAGCGGCACGTGTGCGCCGACGCTTATTTCCCGCACCCGCGCGAACACTACACCCTGCCCGATATGGCCTATCTGCACAGCGATTTGATTTTTGAAGACTATCTGGCGCAGCAACTACAAAAGCAGCCTGCACGCGAATTTCACATTTACCATTTGGGCAGCAGCGCCGCGTTCAACGTCCACGCATTCGACCGCGTCCGCGTCCACGCGCTGCGCCCCGAAGAACCGCTGTTCGCCAACCCGACCTGGACGCAGCTTTACCACATCCAATCGCAACTGAACATTCCCGTTGAAACCGTATGAAACCGCTGATTTCCCTGATTATCCCCTGCTACAACGTGCAAAACTATGTGCAGGCTGCCTTGCAGTCCGCCGCCGACAGCCTGTCGCCCGAACATCGCGGCCAAGTCGAATGGCTGATTGTCGATGACGGCGCCACCGACCAAACGCCCGACATCATCGCCCAGTTTGCCGAACACGTGTTGCAGCCGCAGCAAATCCCCCACCGCATCATCCGCCAAAGCAATGCCGGCCTTTCCGCCGCCCGCAACACCGGCCTGGCGCACGCACAGGGCGAATACGTTTTGTTTTTGGACAGCGACGATATTTTCGTGCAGGCTGCCTTGGACAAAATCCTGGCCGTGTTGGCGCAACAGCAGCCCGACATTATCGAATTTGACGCGCAAATGTTCGTGCAGCCGTCCGACTTGTCGCCGCAGAATCCCACGCTATACGGACAATATTTCCGCGACACAGCAGGACAAGACCATCAAAGCAGCCTGCAACGTGCCTTTGAAGAAAACCGCTGGTACGTCTGGTCGCGCTGCTACCGCCGTAGCCTGCTGGAACGCCACCCGTTCATCGTCGGCAAACTGTTTGAAGACATGATGTTCACACCCTATGTCTATTTGGACGCGCACACCGTGTACCGCCTGCCCGAAGTGCTGCTGGGCTACCGCCAAAACGCAGGCAGCATCACCGCCAATGTAAACATGCGCCACATCAACGACTTATATTTCGCGCTGGAAACCGCATTTCGGCAAGCCTCCGCGTTACCGCAACACGCGTCATGCCTCGCCATCTTGCAGCGCAAAACCTGGCGGCTCATCGTGGCCTACTGCGTCAAGCTGTTCCTGAAAACGCGCGACGTGCAATATTTGCGGCAGATGCAGCAGTTCCGCGCACAGACCCGCGCCCGCTTCGGCTGCGACTTGGGCTGGCAATGGGGCTATTTCGCCGGCTCGCTGCTGAAACGCCTGCCGAAAAAATTTGGGTTATAATTTTGACTTTTTGCCGATAGGACAATGCAATGCAAGACCAAAACAACCTGTGCTGGCTCGATATGGAAATGACGGGGCTAAACCCCGACAGCGACAAAATCATCGAAATCGCCATGATTATTACCGACAAAGATTTGAACGTATTGGCACAGTCGCCCGTATATGCCATCCACCAAAGCGACGAAATCCTGAACGGCATGGATGCCTGGTGCACCGCCACGCACGCACGCACGGGGCTGACCGAACGCGTGCGCGCCTCCACCCACACCGAAGCCGAAGTGGAAGAGGCGCTGCTGGCATGGATGCAGGAATGGATTCCCGCCAAAACCACGCCCATGTGCGGCAACACCATCCACCAAGACCGCCGCTTCATGGTACGCTATATGCCGCGCTTGGAAGCCTATTTCCATTACCGCAATCTGGACGTGTCCACACTGAAAGAGCTGGCACGCCGCTGGAATCCGGCCGTGTATAAAGGCGTGGTGAAAAAAGGTTCGCATCAGGCTTTGGACGATATTTTGGAAAGCATTGAAGAATTGCGCCATTACCGCGCCACGTTTTTGCGTCTGGCAGATTAACGGTTTGCCGGAAAACAAAGTGCAGGCTGCTTTTATATCATTCAAAAGCAGCCTGAATTTCCAATAATCACGCCTATTGACTTTTCAAGAATAAAGGGACTGAGACCTTTGCAAAATCCCCCCAAAATCCCTAAATTCCCGCCCAAGACATTTAGGGGATTTCCCATGAGCACCTTTTCCACGCCCAAGCCATGATTGCCAAACACATCGACCGCTTCCCACTATTGAAGTTGGAT